>Ga0137380_10000789_pt1 | contig 24223 bp, 19 predicted proteins | sample SagtaG_17_FD_104809 | JGI IMG/M metagenome (GOLD analysis project Ga0137380, IMG submission 104809) | Vadose zone soil microbial communities from Sagehorn Ranch, Mendocino, California, USA - Sage2_L_100_16 metaG | ecosystem: Environmental > Terrestrial > Soil > Vadose zone | place: USA...
CGGATCGACCTCCGGACGTACCCACACCGGGCGCAACCCCGCGAGGACCAGGCCGGCCAGCAGCGAACGGTGCAGCATTCGGGTGACGACGACCTCATCGCCGGGCGAGCCCACGGCCAGCGCCAGCGCCTGGTTACCGTGGGTAGACCCGGCAACCGAGAACCGGCACCAGTCCGCGCGCCACAGCGCGGCCGCCCGCCGCTGGGCCTCGGCGAGCAGCGCATCGGCGTGCTTGATCGTGTCGAGGCCGCCGTACAGCGGGACGTCGCCGGCCACCACGGCCCCGCTAAGGTCCTGGCGTTGCTTGTGCCCGGGCACGCTCATCGGGGTAAGGCCTCCCGCGCGCGCCTGCTCGGTGAACCTCAGCCAGGCATCGAGCAGGGGAGCGTCACCCCGCAGCCCGCGGGGATCGCGCAGGCCGAGTGGGTCACGCGCAGCGGACGCGCCGAACGTGGCCGGATCACCCATCCGCCCAGTGTGCATGATCGTGCCCCGGACCGGGGACGACGGTCATGGCGCCAATGGCCTGCCCCTTGGGTAGCGGAAGTCCCCGCTCTTGGCTTGATCGCCTGTAACCCGCCGATGCAGGCGCTGGCGCAGCTTCCGGTCATGATCTGCTGCCTCGACCATGACGTCCACGAGGTCATTGTGATCTAGCAATGCCAGATAGGATCGCAGGTCAAGGCGGCGTGGCAGGGTCTGCCCGCGCTCCTGCTCGTACTTGTAGACCAGCGCAACTGCCACACAGTGTTTGCAGAAGTTGCCCTCCTGGCCCCACGGGCATTCGCATCGGCCGCTCAGGCCCTCCTTGCCAACGTGCACTTCGACCTCGTAGAGGTCATTGCCCTGCACCGTCGCATAGATGGTCTCGCCGTCTTTCTCCAGCTCACCAACTGCGCCGATGCAGCCAATGCCCCGCTGGAAGGACTTACCTCCGGCGAGGGCGAGCACGTCATATTTGGTGAACCCACCCACATTGGCATTCAACACCATTTTGCGCTCCAGGCAAACCCCGACCGACCTCGGCTGAATCTCCTCAGCAGCGCGCCGGGCTACGCCGGGCCAGCACGGCCGGCTCCGACCGGGTCAAGCTGCGCGCGAGAAATGCACGCATGCGCAGGTTCCATGCCGTTGGACTCGCGACGTGCGCCCCACGCTAATCTGTGCCTGATTCAGGATACGTCGAATATCATGTTCACAGCTAATCAGATCTCAAATACATACAAGAGCGACTTACCCGGCTTATTGGACGATCATATTTACTTTGGGCGTTTTCGTCCATCGGGCTCATTTGGACTTGCGGGACCTACGTGCCGGATAGCTGCGGTTGGCTGGTCTTCCAGACTGCTGAAGCACTGCTGAAGCAGTCTGAAAGGCGGGCGCAGGGGGGATTGCGTTGACGAGCCGACGGACCGGGATGGCGGGGTACGGCATCTGGATGGCGTTGCTCATCGCCGCCTATTATTTGCTGCCGAGCCTGCGCCTGCTCGCGTGGAGCACGATCGGGTTCAGCGCGGTGCTCGCCATGGCCGTGGGCGTTTTGATCAACCGTCCGGGCCGAAGAATGCCATGGCTGCTGCTTGCCGGTGCGAACCTGAGTTTCGCCGCGACCGCGCTGACCTTTCTCATCTTTACCCGGATTCTGCACGAAAGTGTCCCGTTTCCGTCGATCGCGGACGTTTTCCACCTGGCCGCTTATCCGCTCTACGCTGCGGGATTCGGTGTCTTTGTTCGGCGCCGCATCGCCGGTCGTGACCGGCGGAGCCTCCTCGACGCGCTGACACTGACCGTCGGTCTTGGCCTGCTGTCATGGATTTACCTGATCCTGCCCTACGCGCAGAACCCCGGCCTGTCGCAGGCGCAGAAGGCGTTTGCGATCGCCTATCCGCTCGGTGACGTGCTCGTCCTCGCCATGCTCGCACGGCTGCTCGCATCCGGATCCAGGCACACCAGGTCCGTCGAGCTGCTGACCATCGGCACCGCAGCAATGCTGCTGGCCGACGTTTCTGTCGGCTTGCGTCACCAGCTATACGGCAGTTTCCACGCCGGAACGGTTGCCGGCCTTGGCTGGGCGATTTTCTCTGCAGCCTCGGGCACCGCGACGCTGCATCCGTCCATGGCCGAACTCACCCGGCCGGTTTCCCGACAGCAGGAAGAAAATTCGCCGCTGCGGCTTTGCTTGCTAACATTCGCTTCGCTTATCGCTCCAGGCGTGTTGTTCGTTGAGGCCGTGCACGGTGCTCCGCGGGATGGCGGCGTCATCGCGGTCTTCTCGGCCATCTTGTACTTGCTCGTACTTTCGCACCTTTGCGCTGTGGCGGTCTCGCACCGGCGGGCGCTGGGCCGTGAGCGGGCACTGCAGGTGGCGGGCGCGTCGCTCGAGCGCGTCATGCTGAGCCAGGAGGTGAACCGCCGTGGCAGCGAGGCCTACTTCCGTACCCTGATTCAGGACACCTCTGATGTGATCTTTATTATCAACAACGACGACAAGATCCGTTACGCAACTCCCTCCGCCAAGACCATCTTTGGCAACGTGAACGTGGACGGAGCGTATCTATGGGACTTGGTCAAGCCGAACGAGCGTGATGACGTCATTAGGGCAATGAGCCGGATGCGGCACGGCAGTGGCCAGCACTCCTTTGAGGACTGGCGGATCATGCGCAACGACGGGACCGGTGTAGTAGAGGTAGAGGTCAGATGCAGTGATCTCCGGCGCGATCCCACTGTCCACGGCCTGGTTCTCACGCTGACAGACGTGACCGAGAGGCGCCAGCTTGAGCGTGAGCTGAAACACCGGGCCTTCCACGACTCGCTGACCGGGCTTCCCAACCGGGTGCTCTTCCAGGACCGTACCGTGCACGCGCTGGCACGGGCGCGGCGCACCAGCATGATCGTTGGCGTGCTCTTCGTCGACCTCGACGATTTCAAGGTTGTGAACGACACAATGGGCCACAGCGTGGGCGACGATCTCCTCGTCGCCGCCGCCATGCGGCTTTCAAAGGTGACACGGGAGGCCGACACCACGGCGCGACTGGGCGGCGACGAGTTTGCCCTGCTTGTCGAGGATGTCGGGGACAGCGCTGCGGTTGAGATGTTCGCCGAACATATCGTTCGGGCATTTCATGGGCCGTTCACACTCGCCGATGGGTCAATGATCACGACGGCCACCGTTGGGGTCGCCACAACCGAAGACAGCGCCGACGCGGGTGAACTCATCCGCCATGCTGACCTGGCTCTGTACGCGGCAAAGGCGGCGGGCAAGCGGCAGTGGCGCCGCTACCAGCCGGTCCTGAGCGCGGGCATGATCAGGCGGCGCGAGTTGCAGGCCGCGCTTGACGACGCGGTAGCCAACGCGGAATTTACGCTGGTGTACCAGCCCATCGTGGCGCTCGCCAGCGGCGAGGTGGCTGGATTCGAAGCACTGGTGCGATGGGTGCATCCGCGCTGGGGCATGATCCTGCCGGACCAGTTCATCGCCCTGGCAGAAGAGACCGGTCAAATCGTGCCACTCGGCCGCTGGGTGCTCGAGCGGGCGGCGGCCGATACCGTTCAATGGCAGCACCGGGTGCCTCGCCAGCCGCCGCTGTACGTCAGCGTGAACGTGTCCGCCCGCCAGTTCACCGATTCCGGTTTCACCGACGGCGTGCGGCAGGTTCTCGAGACTTGTGGCCTTGCGCCATCGGCGCTGCTGCTCGAGCTTACCGAGAGTGTCCTGCTGCGCCGCGATTATCAGCTTCGTGCCGACTTGAAGGAACTGAAAAGTATCGGCGTAAAGCTCGCGATCGATGATTTCGGAACCGGATATTCATCCCTCAGTTATCTGCGGGAACTGCCGATAGAAGTTATCAAGATAGATAAGTCCTTCGTTGAAGGCATCGCCGCCTGCGAGCAGCACCTGGCACTTGCAGAGGTCATTATCCGTATTGCCAAGACGCTTGGGCTCAAGGTGATGGCTGAGGGAATAGAGAACGAGATTCAGCGAGAACTGCTGATCTCCATGGGCTGTGAGTTCGGGCAAGGCTACCTGCTGGCGAGGCCGATGGAGGCCGACGAAGCAGAGGCGCTGCTGCGAGCCGGCCGCAGCTTGGTTCCCGAACTGCCGCAGACGAGCCACTTATGGCCTGTGTCACACAGCCCCAGCAGGCCCGCGCCTGAGGGGACCCGAGCAGCCCGCGTCGGCGCGATCTACCGTGGTGGTCAGGTACTGAGCAGCACCGCCACGCCCGCGCCGACGAGTGCGAATGCCCAGATCCGGCCCAGGTTGAACCAGGCGCTGCGCAAAATGGCCAGGCCGAGCACCTCGTATACGAGCAGCGCGATCGCGCCGCACGTCAAGATCATCGCACCAACGTGGACTGCGAGGGCAGCCACGCCCGTCATCAAGACATGCAGTACGCCGCGGTGCAGGTTGAGCGCGCTGACGTGTTCATCGAGCGGGAAAGCGAACACCGGCAGCAGCATCAGGCCCGCCCCGTGCGCCGATGACATCACAAACGACCAGCAAGCAAGCTGCCAGCGCGACAGCCGCATGCCTACCCAGCGCACGTGCCGCGAGCTGATCAGCTGCCACAGCCCGAACACGAGCAGGATGGCCCCGCCCCCGATTACCACCACCTTCGAGGCGAACAGCGAGCTTGTTATGGTGAGCACGATCACCATGACCGCGATGGCGCCCTCATGCCCGAAGGCGATGAAGGGCAGTGCCAGCAGAAGCGCACGCCTGCTTCGCTCCTGCAGGCCGAATGAGACCGCGAACAGCCAGCCCATGCCGGGATCGACGCCGTGGAAGACCCCGAGCACGGCGAGCGTGACGAGCTGCGCGCCTGTCAAAGAAAACCGCTGGTCACGGGTAGCAGTAGGAGTCGCTCGAGGCGTCACCGCCCTGCAGCCGGACCTGGTGAACCCGGCGGCCGCGGAACATGTCTCCTTCGGGGAAGAACCGCTCGTCGAGCGCGATCCCGCCGTTGGCCGTGCCGGTATCGAACTTGGCCATCCACGCGCCGACTCCCTCCGGGTAGAACTGGTCGTCCCACGCGCCGTACAGGGAGTTCGTCACATACACGCGCCTTCCGTCACGGCTGACCTCGACCATCTGCGGCCCGCCGCGCAGCGGAACGCCCGGTTTGGCCGGGTGCGGGGCCTGTCGGGCGATGCCGCCGAGCCGCACAGATCCGGTCTCCCTTGGGTGGAACGGATCGCTGACGTCGTACTGCTTGAGCTCCCCCGTCCCCCAGCAGGACACGTAGAGGAAACGGTCGTCAACAGAAAGATCGATGTCGGTGACCAGCGGCGGCACGGCTCCAAATCCCTGCAGCAGCGGCGGCAGTTTCTCGGTGGGGGTGGGTTCCGCGGGAATGGTGATGATCTTGGCGGCTGTCCACCTGCCGCCGTTCTCGTGCCACAGCCAGATCGACGACGACAGATCCTCCACGCTGACTACCACGCCGACGAAGCCGTACTTCTTTGTCGGGTCGTGCGCCGGGCGCAGTTCGAGGACCATCTGATACTCGTCGCCGAGATCAACAGTCTGGACGTGCTTGCGGCGGCGCAGATCCCAGAAATGCAGCTGGTGGCCGTACTTGCGGCCGAGCAGGAGATCTGGGACCAGGCCATCTTCGATCATGGATGGTGTCGCCCATTCCGAGGTGACCGCGACATCGTGAGCGATGTGCCACCAGATGTCGTAGGCGAGATACTGATCGCCCCGGTCAACTTCGAAGCGGCCGAGCACTTCAAAGGACGTGTGATCGAGCAGCGCGACCCCGCCAGGGCCGTCTTCACCGTTCCCGCCGCCCAGACACGACATGTAAAGGCCCTCGGGACCGCATTGCACGGTATGCGGCCGTGAATAGCCTGCCCGCTTGCCAAGCTCCTCCGGCTGCAGCACCTTGACGACGGTCGGCGCGGTCGGGTCGTCCTTTGTGTCCAGGATGTAAACCCGGGAGGAGCGCAGCCCAGGTACGACCAGATAGCGCCGCTCCACATGCGGGTGCGGCGCGTACGGGCAGAGCGCGCTCGAGCACGCGTTCCAGCCGAAGTGGTGGAGTTCGTCGCCGGCGAAGGGCAGTTCAGTGAAACCGACGACAGAGCCGTAACGCTGCGATCCCGGGTCGACGTCGACGACCGCGATCGCGTCTGGTGTGTCTGGCGGGCGGGAGAAGGCAGAGACGTAGGCGAGCTTCTCTGGCGGTGCGGCGGCAGCGTCGCGTGGGGAGGGATAGAAGGTCGGGTCGGGCTTCCACAGAGCCATGAGATGTCCTTCGCGTTCGTCCCGGCAGCGAGGTAGGGGTCTGGATGGCGGCTTCAGGTGGAAGGACAGATCGCGCGGTGCGCCTCGCGCGGATCCCCGTGCAGCCGTGCATCCAGCATCAACGCACCCGGAGCCATGGTGTGAGTCTTCGCCTCGGCTCTGACCTGTGTCAACCGGGCCTCCGCTGCGCCGCGGGGCCGTGACAGCCTGCGGCAGCCGTTCTGGATAATTATTCTGAACGGCTGCGCTGGCGTGACACCACCGTGGGTCTGCGGGGGACTCTGTAACGGGGGGACGCCCCCCGGGCCCCCGACCCCCGGACCCCCGGGGGTCCTCAACCGAACCGGCCGGCCAGTGCACGGAAGAGCCCGGGGGCCGTGCCCCGGATCCAGACGGGCAACCGCAGCCAGCCGGGGACTACGACTTCGGCGCGGTTCCGCTCGATGGCGGTGACGATGGCACGGGCCACCCGTTCTGGCGGGATGGGAGCCGGCCGGGTGCGCTGATACGGTACGCCGCGCCGGTCGAAGAACGGCGTGTCGATCACGCCGGGCAGGACGACGGATACGCCGACGCCGCGGGGGCGAAGCTCGTAGCGGATGCTCTCGGCGAAGTAGTTGATGCCGGCCTTTGTCGCTGCGTATGCGGCTTCTGTTGGCACGCCCGTGGCGCCCGCGATGGAGGAGACAAACACCACATGGCCACGCCCCCGCTCGGTCATGGCCCGGCCGAGCAGGCAGGTGAGCCGAAGCGGCGCGGTCAGGTTGACCGCGATCAGCCTTTCCTCCGCGCTCGCCGGCATGTCGGTGAACCTGCCCTGCCAGCCGATCCCCGCATTATTGACCAGCACGTCGATTCCATCAGGCGCGGTACGTACGGCGGCATCGGCCAGCTCGGCCGCCCCACCTGGCGCGGCGAGGTCGACCGCGAGCGCGGTTCCGCCCGTCTCGGCCGCGATGGCGGCAAGGCGTCCCTCATCGCGTCCAGCGATCAGCGGCCGTGCCCCGGCTGCGGCGATGGCACGTGCGGTGGCCGCGCCGATCCCCGACGATCCTCCGGTGATCAGTACGACGGCACCGGGCAGTTGCATGGCGCCACACTCTCGCGCACAGACGTCATGATGCGCAAGGCGGCGCCGAAGGGGGTGCTAGCCGCTTGGGCTCGCCGCGGATCCGGCGGGCACCGGCGCTTCGGACGCCCAGCAGCGCACGATATCCCGCATGGACAGCAGGCCGATGACGTCGCCACCGTCGACCACGATCAGGTGGCGGAACCCGCCGCGGATCATCGAGGCCGCGGCCTGCTCAAGCGTCCAGTCGGGCAAGGCGAACACGAGGTCACCGGTGCGGTGGTTCGCCACGAGTTCGCTGTCCGGATCCTGCCCGGCACCCACCGAGTCGAGAATGTCGCGTTCGGTGAGAATCCCGATCCCGGCATGTTCACTGTCGGTCACGATGGCTGCACCCACCCGGCGCCCAGACATCAGACGTGCGGCATCCCGGAGCGTGTGCGCGGGACCCACGGTAAGGACCAGCTGGGTCATGCCGTCCCGTACTCGCATGATCAATCACTCTCCCGGGGATGCTGAATCAGCGCCGAGCTGGATTGTGCAATTGTGATTCGTTCTGTCCCAGCATCGGTGATCCGCTCCGAGACGGCAAGACCTCGGCGGGCGCAAACTCACCTGGCTGGTGCGCTTGTCCCGCCCGTTAGCAGCGTGAGCGCCTCATCGTGCAGGTGGCCGTTGGTGGCCAGGACGCTGCCGCCGTCGGGTCTGGGTGAGCCGTTCAGGTCGGTGAATGTGCCACCTGCCTCTTCGACGATCACCTGCAGGGCGGCGAGATCCCACAGGGACACCTGAGGCTCCGCGGCGATGTCCACCGCGCCCTCTGCTACAAGCACGTGTGACCAGAAGTCGCCGAACGCGCGGGTTCGCCATACCGACCTGGTAAGCCCGAGGAAGCCGCCGAGCCTGCCTTGCTCCTCCCAGCCGCCCAGGCTGGAGTAGGAGAACGAGGCGTCTTCGAGCTTGGCTACCTCGGAGACACGGCACCGCGTCGCCTTGGTGAGACCGCGGCCGGACCAGGCGCCGCCTCCTCTCGCGGCCCACCACCGGCGGTTGAGACCGGGTGCGGAAACAATCCCGACCACGACCTCGTCGCCTATCATCAGCGCGATGAGCGTGGCCCAGACCGGGACGCCGCGAACGTAGTTCTTCGTCCCGTCGATCGGGTCCACGACCCAGCAGCGTGGGCCGAATCCGGTCCTGCCCGACTCCTCGCCGACGACGGCGTCGCGCGGGCGGGCTCTGCTCAGCACGTTGCGGAGCGAGTCCTCTGTAGCGCGGTCGGCGTCCGTGACCGGGGTAAGGTCCGGCTTGGTGTCCACATGAAGGTCGATCGCGCGGAATCGCCGGGTAGTGATGTCGTCTGCCGCGTCGGCCAGAACGTGCGCGAAGCGCAGATCTTCGTCGTAACCCGCCATGGCGCGAAACGGTACCGCGTGCGCGCGTTCCGCGCTCCGGTCAGTCATGTTCCGCGCTCCGGTCAGTCATCGTCTGCGCCTTCGCGGCTGTGCAGCAGCCGACGCAGTGAGTCGAGTCGCTTCGCCAGCCGGGCCCGCTCGCGGGCGCCCCGCTGGCTGGCTACCCAGCCGTCAAGCGCGCAGTCCTCCTGCAGATGTGTGCAGCCGGGTGGGCATTGCCCGGTGCCCGCTTCAAGGTCGGGAAAGGCGTGGATGACCCGGCCGGGGGCGATGTGGCCAAGGCCGAAGCTGCGTACCCCGGGCGTGTCGATGATCCAGCCGGCCTCTGGCAGCGGGAAGGCGATAGCCGACGACGAGGTGTGCCTGCCCCTCCCGGTGACGGGATTGACCTGCGCGACTGCACGGTCCGCGGCAGGCACAAGCGCGTTGACGAGAGTCGACTTGCCCACACCTGAATGCCCGACAAAGACGCTGATCTGGTTGTGCAGCAGCTTGTGCAGCGTGTTCAGCTGTCCTTTCCGCAGCGGCTTTCGCGTGACGACGCAGGTCAGGCCGAACGGCTCATAGGTGCGGAGCAGGTCACGAGGTTCGGCGAGATCGGCCTTGGTGAGGCAGAGCAGCGGACGCAGGCCCGCGTCGTAGGCGGCCACGAGGCACCGGTCGATGAGCCGCGGGCGTGGCGGCGGGTCCGCGAGCGCGGACACGATCACAAGCTGCTGTGCATTCGCCACGATGACCCGTTCCACCGGGTCGGTGTCGTCGGCGGACCGGCGCAGAGCTGAGCTGCGCGGTTCCACCCGGACGATCCGGGCGAGCGTGTCCGCGGTGCCGGACACGTCAGCTGTGAGGGCCACGCGGTCGCCGACGACGACACTCTTTCTGCCAAGTTCGCGTGCCCTTATGGCGGCCACCACCCGGCCGTCGACCAGGCATGTGTAGCGACCGCGATCGACCGCGGTCACAAATCCTGTGACCGCGTCGGCGTGCGCGGGCCTGCGCCTCGTCCGTGGCCGGCTGCCACGACCGGGACGCACCCGCACGTCGTCCTCGTCCGGCTGCTGATAGTTTCGCCGCCGATTCAGGGGACGCGCTCCAGCATCGCCGACCATAGCTGCCTGAAGTTGGGCAGGGTCTTCGCGACGGTCTCGGCGCCGGCCACATGCAGGCCCGTGACGGCGAGGCCCAGCACCGCCGCCGCCATGACCATGCGGTGGTCGTCGTAGGTGGTGAACACGTGAGCGGTTCCCGCCTGGCGGCCGCCATGTGCGCCCTGGACGGCGCCCTGGGAGGCGCCTGCCATGAGGGTTCCACTCGCCCGCAGCGGTCGCGGCCGGATCGTGAGGCCGTCCGGCAGCTCGGCCACCTCACCACCGAGCGCGTTGATCTCACGGGCCAGTGCGGCGAGCCTGTCGGTCTCGTGGGTTCGCATGTGCGCGAGGCCGGTGAACCGCGACGGCGACGACGCGAGCGCGGCCAGCGCGGTGAGAACCGGCACAAGCTCGCTTACCTCACGAAGGTCGGCGGTGATGCCGTGGATCACCGCGCTGCCGCGGACGGTCAGCCCGTCCGCGGTGAGGTCGCAGGTACCGCCCATCCGGGTAAGCAGCCCGCGCAGCGCGTCACCCGGCTGCGCCGTGCGGGAGGGCCATGAAGCGATGGTCACGCTGCCGCCGGTAACGAGTGCCGCGGCAAGGAAGGGTGCGGCGTTGGACAGATCTGGCTCCACCACGGTGGCGGGCGGGCGAACCGGACCCGGATGTACGCGCCAGTTGGTCTCGCCCATGGGTTCGGCCGCCACCCCTGCGTCGCGCAGCATCGCGATCGTCATCGCGAGGTGCGGTGCCGACGGGATGGGCGGGCCAAGGTGACGTACTTCGACACCCTTGTCGAAGCGGGCGGCGGCTAGCAGCAGTGCGGAAACAAGCTGCGACGATCCGGACGCGTCCAGGGTGACCGCACCGCCGGGCAGCGCGCCACGGCCGTGCACGACGAAAGGAAGCGCGCCGCGCTCGCCATCGTCGATCGCCGCGCCGAGCACGCGGAGCGCGGTTATCAGCGGGCTGACCGGACGCTCGCGGGCTCGGGGGTCGCCGTCGAAGGCGGTGTCGCGTGCCGCGAGGGTAGCGACCGGCGGCACGAACCGCAGCACGGTTCCGGCATTTCCCACGTCGACCCTTGCCGGGCTGGGTGGTTCTGGCCTATCCTCGCCGCGAGCTGTGGGCGGCGCGCCATGAAGCAACGGCGTGACTCGCCAGGCGTGTGACGTCGGCTGGCGGCCGCCGGAGTCTTCCTCCGCCACGCCTGCGCCGAGTGCCCGCAGGGCCGCTGCCATCAGCAGGGTGTCCCTGGCACGCAGGGGCCGCCGGATCACGCTCGGCCTGTCGGCCAGCGCCGCGAGCACAAGCGCGCGATTGGTGATCGACTTGGAGCCGGGCAGCGTGACGACAGCACGGATCTCTCCGGTCGCCGCGGGCGCCGGCCATATCCCGCTTCGCCCCTCGGGCATGCAGCGAGCGTACCCGCTGGCTGGTGGCTGGCCAGGCCAGGCCAGGCCAGGCGGGTCCACGCTAGTTCGTAACGTGGCGGCGGTAGCAGCGCACGGTTTGCACCGGTGGCCTCGGTGAGACACGCTGGACGGAAATAAGGGGTGAAGAATCAGAAATCGGGGGACACTCGTGGAAACGATGCCAAGCAGGCATGGCAGCGCAGGCTCTCAAGCCGTGGAATGACGCATTTCGGCGTCGCCTGGTCTGGTGCGTGTACAGGTGTCAGGTGGGACAGGGACATGTGTGGTCGCTACGCATCCGCGCGTAAGCGCCAGGAACTCCTGGAGGAGTTCGTGGTGCAAGCGGATCATGCCTGTGAGCCGCTGGAGCCTGACTACAACGTGGCGCCCACCAAGCCGGTCTACGCGGTTCTTGAGCGCAGCGGCGATGGGCTCGTGACCCGGCAATTGCGCGTGCTTCGGTGGGGGCTGGTGCCATCGTGGGCCAAAGATCCATCGCGTGCCAGCAAGCTGATCAACGCGCGCGCAGAAACGGTCGCGATCAAACCCGCTTTCCGGCACGCGTTTGCCCGGCAGCGGTGTTTGCTGCCTGCCGATGGGTACTACGAATGGCAGCCTCGGGACGACGGTGGCGGGCGGATCCGCAAGCAGCCGTTCTTTATCATCCCGCACGGGGGACAGATCCTCTCCATGGCCGGGCTCTACGAGCTGTGGCGAGTGCGTGAGCTGCCACGCGACCATGCGGACGCTTGGCTATGGACGGCTTCGATCATCACGACCCAGGCGACAGATGGGCTCGGGCATATCCATGACCGAATGCCCATGGTTGTCGAGCGGGATTACTGGACGCAGTGGCTCGATCCGGCGCACACAGAGATCGGCGAGCTGTCTGACCTGCTGGTCCCTGCGGCGGCTGTGGGTCTTGACGTACGGCCGGTATCGCCGGCCGTGGGCGACGTCCGCAACAACGGACCTGGCCTCATCGAGCCCGTTCCAAGCGGCGAGGATTTGAGCGAGGCCGCCGTCCTCTTCTAACTACTGCAACAGCCACGCGGCGACAGATCCCCGGCTGCAAGCTACCCCGCGGACAGGAGGTAAATCCCGTGGATACCGCCACCTCTCTCAAGCGTTTGGAAGAGATGCGCGATGAGCTTGACCGCTCCATCGCCGTGCTGCAGGGCGAACGTCCTGCGGAAGAGGGCGGGTCTGGCTATCCGGCAGATCAGGCGGATGCGGGAACAACGCTGTCCGAGACAGACCGTACCCAAGCGATCCTTGAGGCGGCACAGCACCAGCGTGCTCAGGTGCTCGAGGCGCTTGACCGGCTGGCCAATGGCACGTATGGCATCTGCACCCAGTGCGGCCGCCCGGTTCCCGATGGGCGGCTTGAAGCACGACCGGAAGCTGCCCGCTGCGTCGTTTGCCAGGCCAAGGCCGACCGGTTGCGCCGCTGACATGGGCCAGGAGCATCCTGGACCTTGAAGGTGGCCGGGCCTGGCCCACCCAGTCGGCGGCCGGGTCATCTGCCGCGTCGTGTTTGTGCCAACTTGCGAGCGTTCACTATCAGATGAATGCCAACAGACTCGTCAGCATGGGCCGCGAGTTCGGCCCGCACCAGGTCGGTGAGCGCACCGCTGTCCCGGCCCAGGACATGTTCGACCGCGGTGGGCGACAACACGGTGCGCGGGCGGATCCAGGTGATTTCAAGACGGGCTTCCGCGAAAAGCTCGCGTATCTGCTCAACGCCAAAGCATCGGGTAACGGTCCCGTCCGGCCACGGCACGAGCACCACCTCCGCGCTCGGCAGGTCGGTGAGTTCGGCCCAATGGCGCTGCTCGGCCAGGATCGCCATGCCGAGCACCAGAGAGTCGAAGCAGGCAAGCAACCGGCCGCCCGGCCGGAGCACCCGGGCGATTTCGGCGATCGCCTGTTCTGTGAACAGGTACCGGGACAGCGTGCGGTCGTCGGCGATCACGCCGTTCACCGAGCGGTCGTCGATGAAAGGCAGCGCCGCAAGGTCAGCATGAACGGTGGTGATCAGCCCGGGCCTGGCGTGTGATCGATGGCTTCCTGACGAGTTTGCATCCGCGGCTGCAAGCACCGGGCGTGCGGAGGGTGCGGCAGGTTCAGGCGGGAAGGCAACTGTCACCGGCGCTGCTGTGAGGGCGCGAATCACCGTATGCCCAGCCGACGCTGCCTGCGCCGCGCACGGCAGGTGCGGCCCAGAGACGTCGACGATCAGCTCTCCAGCGGACGCCGAGTCGGCCAGCCACCCGGATAGCTGGGTAGCCGCGACCGCACGGTAAAACCGCCAGTAAGCCATCAGCGGGCCCACTCCGCTTGTCGGCATGTGCCTGGCCGCTTGTGCCGTCACCAGTTACTCCCGTGACGAACATCGCAAGGTTGGAGAACGTGAGCTTGCCGGTTCGCGCGAGCCCTCATCCCCGCGGGGGTTTCACGGATGCCGACGTAGCCTACGTGTCCTTTTTACCCCACTGGCGGCGGCGCCATCCGCAGTCTTTCGCGCGCTGGACGATGGCAGCGCAGGTCATGTGCAGATCACCTGGCGGGAATGAATCCGCAGGCAGCCGTGTTGTGCAGGCACCTTAGGGGTCGTGAGGCGCTCTAAGCATGATCAGGTAGGCCAACCTAGCCACGGAAGGTGTGGTCGATGCTTGCGGCCAGCTACCAGCGGCCCGGCTCGTCATCGGTGGTGCGCTTCAAGGCCTTCGAGCCGGGAACGGTATCCTCCCGGTCAGACGGATCCCGGTACGGGCGGGCGGACGAAGCCCCCGTCGGCGGGGCCGCTGGCGCACTCACCAAGGGGGTGGATGCGGTCACAGAGACGCTGGAGCAGCGCGACGCGCGTTTCGAGCGCGATGTGCTGCCACACCTCGACCAGATGTATTCGGCAGCGTTGCGGCTCACGCGCAACCCTGCGGACGCTGAGGATTTGGTGCAGGAGACCTTCGCCAAGGCATATGCCTCGTTCCACCAGTTCGAGCCTGGTACCAACCTGAAGGCGTGGCTGTACCGCATCCTGACTAACACCTTCATAAACACTTACAGGAAGAGGCAGCGCGAGCCGCAGCGAGCGGCGACCGACGACATCGAGGATTGGCAGCTGGCCCGGGCCGAATCGCACACCTCCTCCGGGCTGAAGTCGGCGGAGACCGAGGCCCTGGAGCGGCTGCCGGACTCCGACATCAAGCGCGCGCTGCAAGAACTGCCCGAAGATTTCCGTATCGCTGTCTACCTGGCTGACGTGGAAGGTTTTGCCTACAAGGAGATCGCGGACATTATGGGCACACCGATCGGGACGGTTATGTCCCGTCTTCACCGCGGTCGCCGGCAATTGCGGGAACTTCTGCAGGATTACGCAGCTACGCGCGGTATGGTCAAGATGGAGCCACAGATGCCCTCTGCGGCGTCATCCTCGGGGAATCCGCCCGGGAAGGACGCGAGATGAGTTGCGGCCGTCCTCATGACATGCCGTGTAGCGAGGTTCTCGCCCTGGTCTACAGCTACCTGGACGGCGAGCTTAACGACTCCGGCTGTGGCGAGGTCCGTAAGCACCTCCACGAATGTGGGCCGTGTCTGCGCGAGTTCGGTCTCGAGGAAGCAGTGAAGAGGCTCGTTGCTAAGCACTGCGGCCACGACCCCGTCCCGCACGATCTGCGCGCAAAGGTGATGACCCGGATCCAGCAGGTCCGCTTCGAACTCGAGGTTAGCGAGTTCCGGGTCGACTGACACTCCTCGACAAAAGATCTGCCTCGATACAGGGTCTGCCCGCCATGGCATTGGACCCGCGCGCAGCACAAGACGGTCTCGGCTGGGCTCCGCCACTAGCCTGCGCGAGGGCATGAGGGCTACGGTGGACTGGTTTCGGCGCCAGAACCACCGAAACTGATCGCGTCCCGTACGCGTCTGTTCACGATATGCTCACTTGGCAGTTCAGGGCTTCGCGGAGGCGGAAGGTCGCGTTACCCTGAGTGCTGGAGCGGCAACTGTCGTGTGCCCATGGGACGCCAGGTCGAGGAGGCGGGTTGCTGATGCACAGGATACGTGCAATCGTTCTGATGGCCTTTGCGGTCATCGCGTTGGCCATTATGTACGCAGGTCCCGCAGGTCAGAACTGGGGGTGACCTGTACACGGGGCTAATGAGCAGCTGACATCAAAGGGGGCGGCCTTGCCGAGGCTGTCTTGGGTGGCTCGCGTCTACGTCGGCGCTGTAGTGGCTCTTGGTGGCCTTGTCATCTCGCTTGGGCCGTTCAGCGGCATCGCATGGCGGGCACTTGGCGTGCTGCTGCTGCTGTTCCTGATATCTGATTCAGCCCCCGCCCTGATCAGCCCACGGCAGCATTCCTGGTCGGCAAGCTCGTCCGCCATCCTCGCCGCGGTGGTGCTGCTCGGGCCCGTTGGCGCCGCGATCGTTGGCTCGATCGCGGCATTCACCCCTCGTCGGGGTGTGCGCATCGTGCAGCGCGCGTTCAACAGCGGGATGTACGCGGTTACCGCGTATGTGGCGGGCAAGGTCTACCTGGCCGCGGGTGGAGTGCCAGGAGTGCCGAAATCCAGTTCATTCCCCGCGATTATCGCGCCATTCGTGGCCGCGGCGGTGACGCATGCGGTGGTCAACGACATCCTGGTCAACGGGGTGCTGCGGCTCACCGTCCCGGCCGGGTCCGCCGGGCGCGCGAGATTTGGCCAGCGGATCACGAGCCTGGTCGTGCCCGATCTGGGCTACGCCATGTTTGGCCTGCTCATCGCGGCACTGTGGAGGATCGTCGGGCCGTTCTCGGCGGTCCTCGTGCTGATCCCGCTCTTTGTCGCTCGCTGGGCTGTCGCGCAGTACGTGGCGCAACAGGAAGCCCACGAGGCGACCATGGCCGCGCTCTGCCAGGCAGTGGAGACCAAGGACTTCTACACCCGCGGTCACAGCGAGCGCGTGTCCAAGGCGTCCGTCATGATCGCGCGGGAAATCGGTTTCCACTTCGAGCGGCTCGAGGCGGTGCGGCATGCTGGCATGCTGCACGACATCGGCAAGCTCGGCGTGCCGACGCTTGTGCTGCAGAAGTCGGGTGCCCTGACCGAGGAGGAGTACGCAACGATCCAGTTGCACCCCATGCGCGGCCTGGAGATCGTTAGAGAGATTGGCTTCCTTGACGAGGCACTGGCCGGGATCATGCACCATCATGAACGGGTGGACGGTAAGGGATACCCGCTCGGCCTCGCCGGGGACGAGATACCCGAGTTCGCGCGCGTCATCGGCGTGGCCGACGCTTTCGACTCGATGACCTCCACCAGGTCCTACCGTGACGCCAAGCCGGTAGGTGAAGCCATCCGCGAACTGCGCAAGTGGTCGGGAGCCCAGTTCGACCCGGTAATGGTCGACGCGTTCATCGCCGCGCTGGGCCGTGAGCCCTGGCAGCCACCCGAGCCCGTGGCGCCGCCCGCGGGGGAGCCCGCTGCGGCCACGGTGCAGGATCACGACGACCCGACCGCACCGCTGCAGGTCATCCGCGGCAGGCGATGAACATGCAGCAGGCCGACACGCGTCGGTCCGCCTGGCAGGCTATGGACTCCGGCCAGCTGCTGCTGATCTGCGCGGCCGGGATGCTGGTGGTCGCTGCGATCGCGCAGACGGCCGCTGTGGGCATGACGGGAATGCAATATGCGGTCGCCTTTGGTTCCCTCGTTGCCCTCGGTGAACTCTTCCGTATCACACTTCCGGGCGGCCGCGAGTCCGCCCCAATCGCGACCGCGGGCGCTCTTGCCTACACGCTGCTGCTGCGCATGGGCAGCCGCGTCACCCCGCACACCGCCATGCAAGTCATCGCGACCACGGCTGTCGGGATGGTGGTGGGTGCGCTGCCGCACCTCGCGGCCGGCCGCCCGACGTCGATCGACGCCATGGCGCGGCGGCTGCTCGCCGTGGCCATCGTGGCGTTGGTGTTCCGCCCGCTCGCTTCGAGCATAGAAATCCGCAGGCACTGGTGGCTGGCCCTCGCCGTGATGACGTTGCTTGTCATGGTTGCCTGGTTCACCGACGCGGTCATCGCGGCGCTGATCCGTGCAGAGGCACTACGGGCCAAATTCGCCGTGGCGCTATGGGACGAGCTACGGGTTCAGGCGCCGCTCGGCGCGGCGGTAGGCGCCTCGGCCATGCTTATCGCGTTCGCCGCCGAGGTGATGGGCCTTGCCGCGTTGGCTGTGTTCATGGCTCCGCTGCTGGTCACCCAGGTGGCGTTCCGCCGCTATGCCGGGATACGGCTCACCTACCTGCAGACCGTGCGGGCGCTGGCGCGGATGACCGAGGTCGGTGGCTACGTGGAGAGCGGCCACTCGCACCGGGTGAGCAGGCTCGCCGTCGCCGCCGGCCGTGAGCTCGGCATGAACGAGTCCGACCTGCTCGAACTTGAGTACGCGGCGCTCATGCACGACATCGGCCAGCTCTCACTCCCTGACCCCATCCCGGGTGGCGCCACGGTACTCGTCTCGCCGGCCGACCAGGCGAAGATCGCGGAACTCGGCGCGGAAGTGATCACGAAGGCGGGAGTGCTCGACCGGGTCGCGGAGATCGTACGCAGGCAGAGCGAGCCATGGCGAGGCCCGCAACCCGGCTCACCCGGCCCACCCATAAGCAGTCGGATCATCCGCGCCGCCAACGGTTTCGATGATCTCGTCGGCAGCTCCACCGACCGGGAGCGGGCCGTCGCGGCACTCGAACGCCTCCGCCTGGACACCGCGGCGGAATATGACCCCGAGGTTGTTGAGGCGCTCAGCAGGGTGGCCAGTCGGCGATCACTCCCGGATGTAGAGTCAAGAACCTTCGTGCGCTTGTAGGGTCGGGCTGCGTGGGGCGTGAGCCCCACCCGCCCAAGAGCGCGCTACCCACAAGGCACGCGCCACCGTAAGGCGTGTGCCACCGCAAGGCGTGCGCCACCCCGCAAGGGGTGCGGCACCGCAAGGCGTGTGCTACCCGCAAGGAGCATGGCGTGTTCGACTCGGTCCTTGTCGCGAACCGGGGCGAGATTGCGCGGCGCATCATCAAGACGGCACGCCGGATTGGTGTGCGGGCAATCGCCGTCCATTCCGAGGCCGACCAGGCGCTCCCTTACGTGCGCGAGGCCGATGAGGCCCTGCTCATCGGGCCGGCGCCGCCGCCGCGCAGCTACCTGGATATCGACGCGATCATCGGTGCCGCACGACGCAGCGGAGCGGCGGCGGTGCACCCGGGCTATGGCTTCCTAGCGGAGAACGCCGCCTTCGCTCAGCGGGTCATCAATGAGGGCCTGATCTGGGTTGGCCCGCCGCCCGCCGCGATGGACCAGATGGGCGACAAGATCAACGCGAGAAACCTGATGGAGAAGGCCTCGGTTCCCGTGTCGGCGGGCAGCCGCGAACCACTCACCGATGCTGACGCAGCAGCCGCCGCGGCGGCGCGGATCGGCTACCCGGTCATGGTCAAGGCGGCCGGCGGGGGTGGCGGCATCGGGATGAGCGCCGCGAGCGACGAGCAGCAGCTGCGCACCGCGTTCGAAACCGCCCGCAGCCGTGCCGAACGGTTCTTTGGCAACCCGGCCATCCTGATTGAGCGATACGTCCAGCGGGCGCGGCACGGCGAGGTGCAGATACTGGGTCTCGCCGATGGGAGCGTGATCGCCCTGGGCGAGCGTGACTGCTCGGTGCAGCGCCGCCACCAGAAGGTGGCGGAGGAAACACCGTCGCCTGGTGTCACGGCGCGCAGTCGCGCTCGGCTGCTTGACGCCGCGGTGCGGGCCGGCCAGGTGGTGGACTACCGTGGCGCGGGCACCGTGGAGTTCCTGCTCGACGTCGATGCGGATGAGTTCAGCTTTCTTGAGATGAACACCCGGCTACAGGTTGAGCACCCGGTCACCGAGCTTGTTACCGGGATTGACCTGGTCGAGCAGCAGTTTCTTATCGCCGCTGGTGAGCCGCCTTCTTTTCGCCCGGCGGCGGTCGCCGCGGCAGGCCACGCGCTGGAGTTGCGTGTCTATGCGGAGGACCCACGGCGGTTCCTGCCAAGCCCGGGCGACATCGTGGAGTGGGTGGAACCGGCCGGGCCAGGCATCCGGGTGGACGCCGGCTACTGCGCCGGTACAACGGTGACGCCGTTCTACGATCCGCTGCTAGCCAAACTCTGCGTGCACGGTGATGGCCGGGATGAGGCCCTCGAGCGCGCAAGGGCCGCGGTCGCCGCGTTCCGCATCACAGGCCCGAAGACGAACCTGCCGTTCCATGCTGAACTGCTGCAAAACAGCGAATTTGTCAGCGGTGCCTACGACACTTCTGTGGTGGAGCGCATGCGCGCGTAATCCGTGGCCGCGCATCGGCCAGGCACAATAGTGACTGGGGGCGTGTCCGGCCTCGTGCGGGGAGCAGGTCGAGGACAAGGTGCAGGAAGGGAGTGGTGGTGGCGGAGGTCCACGCGGAGATGGTCGCGAACGTATGGAAGGTCGTCGTCACCGAGGGCGCTGAGGTGTCGGAGGGCGACATGCTGCTGATCCTCGAGTCGATGAAGATGGAGATTCCGGTCCTTGCCGAGGAAACGGGTTCGGTGGTCAAACTGCACGTGGCCGAGGGAGACGTGGTCCAGGAGGGTGACCTGCTCGCCGAGATTGAGTAAAACCAAGCACGCTCCACAACGGCTGCCGCTTACCGCCGCCAGGGCTAGAAGTGGCTCAGCGGCGGGTGTTCCGCACAGCGCGCCGTCCAGCCGCCCGGCGTGACCTGCACCACCATCCGGCGGCCACAGTGGGCGCAGTATCGCGGCGGCTCAAACTCCCTGGCGAGCTGGCACGAGTCATGCGTGTCAGCGTCGTCCAGGCGGCCGCCGCATCGATCACAAAATCGGGTCGTGGCTCGCTCCCTTGATGCCTGGTGTCGCGGGCGAGAGCGAGAAAACGTCACGCCCGCGACACTAGGGTACGAGAATGGCGCTCGCACCTGGCCTGATGGCTTCCGTGCGGATCGCCGTGTCGGACACCGACACGGCGAACGCGATTGGCAGCGGTGATGTGCCGGTGCTCGCGACGCCGCGGCTGCTCACACTCGCCGAGGCGGCGGCGGTGGCCGCGGTCACGCCGCATTTGGAGCCCGGCGTCACCTCGGTCGGCACCTCCGTCGCCATGGAGCACAAGCGGGCTAGCCCGGTCGGCGCGGAGGTCGTGGTTGAGGTGAAGCTGACCGAGGTGGACGGCAGGCGGCTGGTGTTCAGCTTCATCGCGAGGCAGAAGCGGCTGGAAGGATCAACTGCGACTGAGGATCCAGTTGTCGGCGCGGGCACTATCGAGCGGGTGCTCGTGAAGCGCGACGGATTCGTCAGCCGCGCCCGCCAGCCGTGACCCCCCGAGCCCTATAAGCGTGGCGCCGATCCCAGAGCATCGCCCGCTTTCCGTGATCCCGGAGAGTTGTCAGATTATCGCTGACAACTCTCCAGGATCATGAATCTATGGCCCAGCGATACCACAGGGATGTTATCTATGGGCCATCGATACCCCTGGGATGTCATCTATGGGCCATCGATCCCCTGGAAGGGTATCGTGGGCCACCGGGCATCCCCGGAGGTGGCCGGGTGCCCAGGCCAGGACCGAGCGGCCGGACACCACCGCCGCCATGGCCAGTCCGCGCACCACGCGGCAGCCGTTATGGATAAATTCTCTTGATCCGGGCAAAGGATCAGATCCCTGTCGTGGAGCGAGGGTAGGCAACCTGCGGATCGGTGGCGATGTTGACCAGGTAGGGGACACCCGCGTCCAGCGCACGGCGCAGCGCTGGGCCTATCTCGCCAGGCTCGGTGACCAGCTCGCCTGCGCCGCCGAGTGCCTGCACGACCTCGTCGTAACGGCAGTGCCGCTGCAGATCGGCGGCCACGTCATAGCCGTAGATCATCCGCATCGGGTGCTTCTCCAGGCCCCAGATGCCGTTGTTTCCGCAGACCATCACGACGGGCAGATGGTGGCGGACCAGCGTGTCGGCATCCATCAGGGAAAAACCGGCGGCACCGTCGCCGAGCAGCAGCATCACCTGGGCCGCCGGGCGGGCGAGCCTGGCGGCGATGGCATAGCCGAGCCCGGTGCCAAGACAGCCGTACGGGCCGGGATCGAGCCAGTTGCCTGGGCGTGTGGGCTCGATGTACTTGCCCGCGTAGGAGACGAAGTCGCCGCCATCGCCGATCACGACCGCGTCGTCGTCGAGCACCTTGGCCAGCTCACCGTAGACCCGCATCGGGTGGACCGGGCTGGCGTCGCTCGCCATCAGCTGCGCGTCCTCGGCCATGGCGGCACGCACCGCGCCCTGCAGCCGCTCCAGCCAGGGGTCGGCTGGTTTACGGGGCGGCGCGGCGTCCGCAAGCGCGGTGAGCGTGGCGGCAAGGTCGCCCGCCGCTGACGCGGCGAGTTCGCAATGCCTGGCCACCTGGTCCTGGGCGTCCACAAGGTGCACGACCCGCGCGTGGGGCGTCTGGTCCTTGCCGCCGAACACGCCATAGCCGAGCCGGAAGTCGAGCGGCGTGCCAGCAACAATCACCAGGTCCGCCTCGCCAAACGCGAGCGACCTGGCCCGGGTAACGAGCAGCTCATGCCCACCAGGCAGAACGCCACGGCCTTGCCCATTGGTGATCACAGGCAGGTGCAGCGTCTCCGCGGCCTGTCGCGCCGCCGCTTCGGCCCCGCCGAGCCAGATGTCGGATCCGAACACCATGAGCGGGCGCTCGGCGTCGCGGAGCAGTTCGGCGATGTGGGGGAGCGCGCCGGGATCGGCGTGCGGCGCCCGCGTCGGGCGGGCCGTGAGTTCGGCCGTTGCCTCGCCGAACAGCGCCTCGATCGGGATGTCAAGGAAAACGGGGCCGCGATGTGGTGTGCCCGCCAGCCGGAACGCCTCATCCACAGCCGCGGCGATGCCCGCCGTCGTGTGCTCGGTCGAGGCGCGTTTGGTGAGTGGGGCGAGCAGCGGCGGGTGATCAAGTTCCTGCAGGCTGCCGGCTCCCCACCGGAAATCCGGTGCCCGCCCGCCGAGGATCACCACCGGCGACCCGTTGAAATGGGCGGTGGCGATCGCGCTCACCCCGTTGGTTACCCCAGGGCCCGCGGTGAGCACGGCGAACCCGGGCTTGCGGGTCAGCTTGGCCGTCGCTTCAGCCGCGAACACCGCGGTCTGCTCGTGCCGGACATCGAGCAGCCGCATCGGCGGCGTGGCCTTCACCGCGCCGTCATACAGCGGGAAGACATGCCCACCGGAAAGCGTGAACATCGTGCGGACACCGTGCCGGCGCGCGGCGGCGACCGCGTGTGCGCCGCCGTGGCCGGACAACGGCTGTGCCTCAGTCATGCGCCTGACGTTACCAGTGGGTCACATCTTGACGGCGCAGTCCGCGCGGCTCGAGGTGATTCCCGAGCGCCATGCCCGAGCGCCATGCCCCAGCGCGTCCGGGCAAGCGTTACGCCGCGCCCGGGCGATCCAGTGCGAGCCGGGCGTGCCGGGGACGGGCACACGGTACGCCTGGATCGTTCCGTACACCATCGCCGTGGCCCAGCCGATCAGCAGCGCCCAGCGGTGGAACCACCGCGTGTAAAGGCCGCCGACGATCGAGGGGAATGTCTGCGGGATCCAGATCCCGCCGAGTAGCTGCAGGTTGATGGCGAACGACTTGGAAAGCGCCGGAACGAACACCGGGGCGCCCGCCTTGACCACGAGCGAGGTCCACTGTGAAACCTGCGTCTGCAGGCGCGGGCTCGCGTCTGGCTTGATGAACTCCTTGAACACATTCCTGGTGAACAGGTTGGCCGCGGCGATCGACATGATCGCGGCAGGGACCAGCGCCCCGATGGCGACCGCGGCGAAGGCGACGCCCGCGAACCAGCTCGGGAAGATCGCGTGAAACAGCAGCGGGACCGCGAGCTGTGTGTTCTTGCCGGCCTTGACCGCCGCAGGGACACCGTTGGCGGCAAGAGCCATGTAGCCGAGCAGTGCGATCAAGCCCAGCATCAGCGAGTAGGCGGGAAGCAGTGCCATGTTGCGGCGAATGGTTTCGCGGCTCTTCGCGGCGAGCGTGCCCGTGACCGCGTGCGGGTACATGAACAGCGCGAGCGCAGACCCCGAGCGCGAGGCTCGCGTAGGCCCACTGCCCTGCCGGTGGCGTGACCAGGGTCCCGAACGGCTTCTTGGTCACCGGGTTCGCGCGTAGAACGGCACCCACAGAGTGCCAACAAGCGGCGCGAGTATCAGGATGGTGATCAAAGCCCAGATCACAGGATGCCTGGATCTTGGCGATTGGTGGGCCATGGTGCTCCCTTTCTCCCGCGGCCCTCCACGCGCCAAAGGTCCAGGCGGCGGATCCCGGAGAATGTGGTAGGTGCCTAGCGGACCAGGGCGTTTTACGGGTGACCTAGGTGCCGCTGGCTGACCCAGGCATGCCAGCCTCGCCAGGCATGGCGCGCCGGCTGCGGCCCGCGGTTTGGGCACGGGAACGCGACGGTGCCGCTACCGTTCGCTGTGCTCGACCGAGTGGCTAACCGCCAGCTCAGCAGGGGTAACGCGGGGTGAAAGGGACTTTAGGCCCGATCAGCAGGGCCTTTGGTCCCATGTCCAGGTCCTGATATTTCATCCCGTCTTACCCAGGATGTAACGTTTCGTACGCGCGACCGCGATAGACACGGTCTCAGGTGGGGGCGAGCGATGGGGTGACCCGCGCTCGGCGCGACAGGGAGGAGCTCAGCCGAAACGCCGGTCTCACGAGCCCCTGTCGCGTAGGGACAATCTCCCAGGGAGGGGAATGTGAGTACATCAAGCATGCCCGGCGGCGCGACGTCGGCCGGGCGCCGGTTTCGCCGGATCCTTTCTGCGAAGCGCACGTGGGGGGTGCTGACGGCCGCCGCCGCGGTGGCCATCGGTCTCGCCATTCCCGCGGCGAGCTTCGCGGACAACGCGAGCGGCTGCGACTTCGCCGCGAGCGGCACGA
>Ga0137380_10000796_pt1 | contig 24140 bp, 20 predicted proteins | sample SagtaG_17_FD_104809 | JGI IMG/M metagenome (GOLD analysis project Ga0137380, IMG submission 104809) | Vadose zone soil microbial communities from Sagehorn Ranch, Mendocino, California, USA - Sage2_L_100_16 metaG | ecosystem: Environmental > Terrestrial > Soil > Vadose zone | place: USA...
CGGGCCTTACGCTCAGCTCCGCGGGCACCATCTCCGGCACGCCGACTTCCGCAGGCTCTTTTCCCTTCACCGTCCAGGTCACAGACACCGCTTCCCATTCCGCCTCCGCCAATCTCTCCGTCAACGTGGGCAATCCCGTGGTTTCCGTGGCCATCGCTTCCCCGGCGAATAACGCCACTGTTTCCGGCAGCGTCACTGTCTCCGGCACCGCTTCGGACACTGTCTCGGTCAGCTCGGTACAGGTATCCGTCGACAATGGCGCCTACTCAAATGCCTCCGGTACGACAAACTGGTCTTACAGCTTCAATACCGCTTCGCTCTCGAACGGTTCTCACACCCTGACCGCCAAGGCGACCGATGCCGCCGGCCTTTTCGCCATCAGTTCGGTCCTGAATATCTCGGTCAGCAACGGCTCGAGCGCTTCCGACTGCACGCTGTTCGCCTCCCCTTCCGGCAATGACTCCAATTCCGGCACTTCCGCTTCTTCCCCCAAGACTTTTCAGGGCGCTGCCAACGCCACCCAGCCCGGCTCCGTCCTCTGCCTCCTGGGCGGTACCTACAACTTCTCCTCCTCCTTCACTCCCCCCTCGAGCGGCACTCCCTCCTCCTGGATCACCTACAAAAACTACGGCGACGGCCCCGTCAACATCGTCTATACCGGCCCCGCCGACGCTTCCCCCATCTTCCGCCTCGGCAGCGGCTCTTTCCCCACTGGCGGCGTCTCCTATATCGAGTTCCGCGGCCTCAACCTCAATGGCAACAGCAATTCCGGCGACGCTTTCTGGTGCCAGGGCACCCACCACCTCCGCTTTATCAACAATTCCATGAGCGATACCGGCACCGCCGGCATCGGCACCCGCGACTGCGACTACCTCACCGCCGACCACAACCTCATCTACCACAACGGCTACATGCCGGCCTCCACTCCCGACCCCCAGTGGTACGGCTGGACCAGCGGCATCTCCTACAACTCCAACCAGTGGTTCGATACCTACCCCGGCTTCCACAACATCATCTCCAACAACATCGTCGCCGGCGAATTCGACTCCTCCTCCAACCACACCGACGGCAACGGCATCATCCTCGATCTCTCCAACGGCTCCTATAACGCCTCTACCGCCAATACCCCGCCCGTCCTCATCATCAACAACGTCGTCTACGGCAATGGCGGCCGCTGCATCCACGCCTACATCGTCACCAACTTCTGGATAAGCGGCTCCCAAAACGGCTCGCAGGAACGATCCATGCACCTAAGGAGTGACCGACGGTTCCACTTCACAGCAAGGTCTGACGGTTTTATCTAGCCCCTGCCCCTCTCAATCCCGTGCGAGGGGGAGTTCAAGTGCCGCTACGAGAAGTGGCGTAGGCCGGCACCTCCCTCTCTCGCACGCTTTAATCAACCGCCGCCGGTTCGGTCGCCTTCCCGGCGCCGGCGGTTCCCTCCAAGGCGCGGCGATAAACATCGATCGTTTTTTGGGCCACCAGTTCCGGCGAACATTCCTCCGCAATCTTTGCCTTCCCACACATTCCCATCCGGCGCCGGAGTTTCCGATCGAGCAACAGCCGTACCACCGCGTCCGCCAACTGCGCGGCATCGCGCGGAGGCACCAGCAGGCCGGTGCGGCCGTGTTCGACCATTTCCGGGAGCCCACCCACCTCCGTCGCCACCACGGGCTTTCCCGCCGAGTAAGCTAAGGGGATGACACCACTTTGCGAAGCCTCGATGTACGGCAACACCACAACGCTGGCTCGCTGAAAATATTCCTGAGCGCGCAATTCGGAGATGTATTCGTTGTCAACAAGGAAGCGCTCGGGATTTTTCATCATTCGCCGGTAGCGCTCAAAATCCTCGCCTTGGCCGGCGATCAGAATCCGCGCCCCGGGCACTCGTGCGCTGATCAGCGGTTCCGCGCGGATCAAATACTCCAGCCCTTTGTATTCCCAAATCCGCCCAAAGAAGAGAATCAGGTTTTCGTCTTCCTCGAACTTGGCCGGTACCGGGTCACCGCCAATCTGGATGTGGGGCATGCGATGTATATTTCTTCGGGCGCCCAGCTCTTTCCCCAGCAACTCTTCCACGTGCCGGGAGTGCACGATAATTTGATCAGCGCTGCGCCGCGCAAGCATTTCCAGCCAAAATGGTGTTTTTTGCGTGAGTGTGTCCCCCGGGTGCGCGCGGAAATCATGGACGGTGAACACCAGCGGATACCTGCGCCAAGCTGCTAGCGCCAAATCAAACCACAAATGAAAACCCTGGTAATGGATGAGGTCCGGCGAGAACGCCCGGATCTCCCGCATCACCGTCCGAATGGTTCGAAATTGGCTAAGCGGCTGCCGCAGCCTGGGACTCTGGTAAGAAAACAAGCGCACCGTGCCATCCAGCTTCGGTGCAAAAGGGCGCACAACTCGTTCAGGCATCAGCAGCAAAACGTCCGCGTAGGCGGAGAGAGCATTCGCCAGACGCATGCAATACTCCCCAAAGCTGACCGAAACGAGCGCGACCCTTAAGCGTTCTCGCTGCGCCATCGGCCGATACTTCAATTCTCCCCTGCCGTTTTGCGCAGAAGCAGCACTAGGTATTTTTCTTTGAATTGACGAACCCCGCCCGACGCCCACACCGCCAACACAACGAGCACCGCCAGATAGACAAGGGTTGCCGAGAAGCCTGTCAGGATATCCACGCGAGTGATGGCCAGGGCGAGATAAACCGTCATGCAACCCGCTGCCACCATCGGCTTCCAAATAATCTTGAGCAAGGAGATTCCGGAGAGCTGGCGCGCCACCGGAATGTAGTGCATCGTGCAGCCCAGGGCTGCCGCGGCCAACTGAGCCACCGCCGCTCCGCGGAGACCAAAGCGCAAAATCAGCGGCCAACCCACCCCAAGATTCACGATCGCGCTGGCCATGGCGATCTTCAGAGTGAGTTTCTCCCGGTGCGTCGCCACCAGGACTTGCCCGAGTATGCTCGAGAACACTTGCAGCACCAGCATCCACGATAGGATGTGCAACGCGGGCACGGCCTCAACAAATGTAGGATTCTTGTACAGAACCGAGAGCGCCCACTGCCCAAGGAAAAAGATTCCCGCGATGGTCGGCACCGCCAACATCAAGAGCACTTCCATCGCCTGCTCGGAGATGCGCCTCAACGTTCGAAGACCGGGCTCGATTTTCCGGCACATCACCGGGAAAATGCTCTGCGCGATGCTCTGATAGACCAGCAGCAGCGGCACCATCATCTGCGTTGCCGCGCTATACAGGCCCACCTCTTTCTCCGTTGCCAGTTTGGAGAGAAGAATTACATTGAGGTTTCCCGCAATCGCGCACGTGCTGTCAATCCCCAAAAAGGTGCTTGCCGAGCGCAGCGTGCCCAGCGCGAATCGTAGGTCCAGGCCCGGCTGGCGTACCGACGCCTGCCGTATCTGAAACCACCGCATCACCAGGCAAAGTTCCACTACCGCGACGGTGAAGAACGCCGCCAGCAACAGCAGGATGACGGTGTACAACCCGCGGTCCCAAGACAGCAGCAGGTACGCGCCCGCCATCTTCACGATGTTCGAAGGCACATTCACGTAAGCGATGTAGTGCATCCGCTCCCAGGCTTGAAAAATTCCTTCACAAATCGCCGAAATCGCATAGGGGAAAAGACCCAGCGAAAGCAGCAGGACCACCAGCTTTGTTCCGCCCGTGTAGTCGACCGCGCGCACAAAACCGAATAACCCGGCGAGGGAAGCAAGCGACATCACCCCGACGATCAGGCATCCATTGACGAAATACTTCCGCGTCTGCGACCGGTCTTTCGCCACTTCCCGTATGAGCAGCGTCTTGACGCCTGAAACCGCAAAAATCTGGAAGATATAGAAGAGCGACAGCGCGAGCGACATTTGTCCGAACTCAAACGCGCCCAGCTTTCGCGCGACCATCGCATACACCACAAAGCTCGTCGCCCGGTTCATCACGTCGCTCGTGAGAATCGAAAGCGCATTCGCGCCTATGTTTCGCAGGCTGGTGCTCATCGTTAGCCTTGAATGAGTCTTTGGCCTCTCGAACTGGTTCTTTCCATACGCTATAGGCCGCTCGCCACCCGTAAAATCGAGGATACACCTGAGGACCTACCGAGAAAACCACGGAGCGGGCGCGTCGATCTTTAGCGATGGAACGGCTAACGGGTCAGGTGCAAAAGCCAATCGAGCTGCAAGCATTTACCTGATTGCAGACGGATCTATCCTTTTTTGACAATATGTGCGATCCATCATCGGAAGCCACATTCCTTCCGAGAGGGGCTATATCGGCTTCCTTGGGGTTCCCGCTGCATTCGGCAGAAATTTCTATGTCTTCGCGCTTTGTTGGCAGACCACAAGCCTTCCCCGACCGCGCCAGCCGCGGCGCTCTCTTCCTCACTTCGCTTTTAATTCTCGCCCTCTTATCTTTGCTTGCTTATGTGGTGAAAAACTTTCTCGTCATCCAGAAACTGGATCCCGCGCCTTGCTCCGCGAACTGCACCATCTACGCCTCGCCTTCCGGAAACGACAAAAACTCCGGAAGCGATCCTTCTTCTCCCAAGACCTTCCTCGGCGCCGCCGCTGCCACGCGGCCGGGTTCGCTCGTCTGCCTTCTCCCGGGCACTTATGACCTGGACTCTTCCTTCACTCCGCCCCAAAGTGGCGCGGCCTCCGCCTGGATCGTTTACAAGAGCTGTGGCGACGGCGCCGTCAATTTCGTCTGGGCCGGCTCACCCGACGCCTCTCCTATGTTCAAACTCGGCTCGGGCCCGTTCCCTTCCGGCCCATCCTATGTGGAATTCCGCGGTCTCCATCTCGACGGCCGCGGCAATGCCGGCGATGGTTTTTTCTGCCGTGGCGGCCATCATTTGCGCTTCATAAACAATACCGTCACCGACACCGGCGGCTCAGGCGTCGGCTCCATCGGTTGCGACTATCTCACCGCCGATCACAACGTCATCGTCCACAACGGCTACATGCCGCGCTCTACCAAGGTCCCGCAATGGTATAGCTGGACGAGCGGCATCTCCTTCAACTCCAACCAGTGGTTCGACCGGTATTCCGGCTTCCACAACGTCATCTCGAACAACGTCGTTACCGGCGAAGTCGACCAAAGCCCCAAACACACCGACGGCAACGGCATCATTCTCGACCTCAGCAATCGCACCTACGACTACAGTTCAGCGGACACGCCTCCCGCTCTGGTGATCAACAACGTGGTCTATGGGAACGGCGGCCGCTGCCTGGAAGCCTACACCGTCACGAACTTCTGGTTTGTCAACAACACCTGCTACAAAAATGTTCTGGATCTTCCCGAGAAAAGCGACGCTTCCATCACCGTCAATAATTCTCACGACGGCTACATCGTCAACAACCTCGTGGTCGCGGCCGCAGCCTCCCACCCATGCTACTCGGAGGAAAACAAGGCCGAAGAAATCCGCTACTTCGCTAATTTGTGCTTTGGCGGCTCCAATCTGTGGCGCCATGCCAATTCATCGCAATTTATCTCGGGCGATCCGCTCTTTGCCCGCCCGCTGGATTTGCATTCAAAAGCCGCGGAGACGCCCTCGCCGCATCTTCTAGCGGATGGGCTTGCCCTGCTGCCTCGCAGCCCAGCGCTCGCCAAGGGAATCGATCCCGCCACTCTGCCCGGACTGCCCAAAGAAGTCGCCGCCGACTTGAAAAAGCACATCTACGCCGACTTCGCGGGAAACCCACGTCCCGAGGGTGGCCCTTTCGACCTCGGCGCATATCAGTCAAGCCAAGCCAATACGTCCCGGCACGCTGAGCGAAACAAATAAGGACGCATTGCTCAGCTCTGGAGCCCGCTTGGTTTGGCCATTCGGCGCCACCCGCATCCCCTTTAAAAGACCCGGTTCTGCTGACTGCACGCCGAGCTGGAAGTTCCCGTTTCCATCTGCGGCAATTCCCCGTGGTGCCCGGAAAGGTGCCGATATAGCCGCATGCCCTGCGGACCAGCCGAGCAGCAAAGGCAGAAACCGGGCACAGGGGATCGAGCGAACCCGTATGTGTTCCTTGCCGCCTGGGCAACACGTCCATCTCCTGCGGGCGGGCGAACGGCGGTTCAGTGGGTCAGGGAAGGTCTTGCTGAGTACAGAATTGCGCCTGCATCCCAGCCTGCTTCCGTAACGCAACGCGCGTTTCCATTGATGTCGCCGTAAATGTAGTTCCGCATGTCCGCCTGGACCTGCGGCCAGCCCGACGTGAACTTGTTGCTGCTCGGGTCGGTGCCCGCGTTATATGCGTGGTCTGCACCTGGCGCGAAAGCGCTCGAAATATCGCAGATCGGAATCCATCCTGTGCATTGCGTCGATGCGCTGTAGGTTGGCGTCGCCGCCGAAGGCGGACGCGAAGCAGCGTACTGCCCGGGGGCCGTAGGATGAACATAGGGAGGATCGGCAAGAAAACGATCGCCTGAAATGAAATTCTGTGCTGGCTGAGGCGAAAAATTGCAGCAAGCGCCGTCTGTTCGGCCGTTGTAGAGATTGGCGTCGAAGACTACCGTCGACGGGATAGCCGGATCATCGGAATAGTAGTAGGGGATGGCATTGTTGGCGCTCCAAACATCGCTAATGTTATCGACAAAATATCCGTTGAGTGTGCCGCTGTAGCCGGTCGAGCTCGTGCCCATAGCGGAGAAAGACCCCAAGCCCGGCTCCTGCGTGTCCAGGTTATTCTTCTGGCAGGTGTTGTTCACCACCCAAAAGTTCGTATAGTTGAACACTGCGATGCACCGCCCGCCGTTCCCGTAAACCACGTTGTTCACGACCAGCGCCGGCGCCGTGCCCTGTTTCAGGATGTCCAGAATGATTCCATTTCCGTCCGTGGGGAAGTCGCTCGAACTACTCGTTGCTCCCGGACACAGTTGTGCCGGCCAAAACTCGCACTGATCCACCTCTCCGGCAATGATGTTGTTCGAGATGATGTTGTGAAGCCCTTGATATGATAGGTGTCTCCCGCGGGCGTCGTGACGTTGTTGTACGAGATGCCGCTGCTGTTGCTCGCGCTGCCGCAGACGCTTTGTAGATCGGCGGGCGGGCTGCTCGGTGGATTGCTGCCAGGGCTTGGCAAGCAGACGGCCGGAAGATAGCCGTTGTGGTTTATCAGGTTATGATCGCTGACCAAATAATCGCAGCCAACGCCGGCGATGTCCGATCCGGCGGTATTGCGGACGGTATTGCCGATAAACTGCGCATGGTCTGAGGCATAGCAGAAAAAAACCCTCCAGCGCATTGTTCTGTCCGCCGTCTAAATTGAGGCCGATGAATTTTAGATATTTGGAACTACCACCGCAGTAGCCGCCGCTGCCAACGCGGATCATCGGTTGCAGAAACCCGATGCTGGCCACATCCGTCAGCGTGCCGTTGGCTTGGGCGGCCGTCACGCCTGCGGTCCAGACGAAATCCACGTCGCCGTCGCCAAGGGCCTGGTAGGTGATCCACGTCGTGCTCGAGTTCGGTGGACAAAAAGTTTGGTCTAATTCATATCGGCCTCCCAACAGGCACGCTACATCGCCGGGTTTGGCAACACCGGCCGCGCTATCCGCGCCGGGACTCGCCGGGTTCCCTCCAAATAGCGTCTTAGGCGCCCATCTTGTCGTGCCAGTGTAAGTGTCATCTCCGAAAGCCGAGGCATATCAGGGTGCAGTTTTGTGCCAGCGAAGCGTGTATTCCACTACTGTTTCTGAGAAACGCCGAAGGCGAGCCTTGCGGGCCGCCGGAGTTTCCAGACGCCGCGAAAACAGCGGGCGGACTAATCAACTTGAGGCTGGCTTTCAACACGGCATGGACTTGCGGAATGGAAATGACAACAACAAAGGGCTGCCGCTGCACATACAAAGAGCATGAGCTTGATGCGGTGCTTCACGGTGCGGTCCTCCTAATCGAATGGATTTTCTGGCTCTGGTTGGGTAGCAAGCCCCCAACGGATTCCGCTTTCGAAACGTGTTTTCCCAGGCGGGGTGGGAACGGTGCCTCTGTAGGTTATCGGGAATGGTCTTGCGGCTTCATCAGTATCGCGCGAATCAAACACTTGCAATCAGGAAGATGCCGCATTCACCGATGGGAAAACTACCAAATCGGCCGGAAAGCCAACTCGTCACCGGCACCGGAAACAGCAGAGGTCCGACGCTAGACAGACGGATTCCCGACCGCAGCTCGAGAGTACGCCAGCATTTGCGTCCCGGGCGGGTCCGCTATCTCAACATTGTCAAGATCCGCTCGATGAGGTACCAGAAGGGCCGTGAGTGAGAACCTCGGATCTTTTCGTCGATCTTCGCCGTGCCGGGGTTCAAGCTGTTCGAATCATGGTTCCCGCTCGACGAGCAATCGCCGCCGACCTAGCGTCTCGGCACACCCGGCGTGTCCTTGGGAGGGCTCGGATGGCTTTCCGGTCTTGACTGCAGGAGAATAAAAGGCGAAGATAACGAAGATCACAAGGGTGGGATTTGCGTCCGCGATAGCCAAGCGGCTGTGGGAATGGACTTCGGCGTGAGCACGGCAGCGACGCTCTCGGGCGGAGAAAAGCTCGCCAGCGACTGCATCCCACGACGGGAACATGAATGGCGCGAGCAATCTGTGTTTGCTACGCTCTCAATAGGGCGAGTTGCGCCTGAAGCAACGCCTGGGGAGAGGAAGGCACAGGCCTTACCGCCAGGGTGAAACCGGCCTCGCCGAACCAGGAATCAGCATGTTTCATTTGGGCATGGATTGCGCAACGGTAGCCAGACACTTTAGCTGAACAAGCGGTAGAGGTCCTCACCCGCCTTCTCGGTAATCTGGTCGGGTACCAGATGGTCCGTGAAAGTCGCGGTGAGTTTGCCGAGCAGTTGGCGGATTTCTTTCTCGGCGCTCGTCGGCCCCCCATTGGGCGAGTAATGGAGGAACGAGATGGTCTTCTCTTCCGTGCCGAACTTGCGCTTGTAGCGGATGAGCCCTTCCTGGTCGATGTCGCTTAGCCCAAAGTCCAGGTAGGTGAGGCCGCGTCTTTTTCCTTCTTGAATCCCGCGCCAGATGAGCAGGTCGTTCGGCCGGTGCGAGAGATCGTCGGGGAGGGACGCATTGAACTTGTAATACAGCGTGTCCTTCCACTCCAGAAAAAAATCGCCAGCCACGATCTTGTCTTTGTGAATGGCGAGCAGCAGGAACCCGTGCTTTGGCTCCACAAAACGGCGCCAGATATTTTGCAGGAAACTGTAGGGTTGCGCCAGCAAACCATACTTGTATTTGCGCACTTTCAGGTGCATCTCGAAGAAGGCGCGCAGTTCCTGCTCTGACTGCGCTGTGCGAACACTGAGCTCCTCGCGTTCCGACTTCCGAATGGCGCGATGCGTGGAATCATGCATGGCTTTCCAGAGCTTCTCGAGATCCGGCCGCAGGTCCAGGCGGTGCCATTTCGCCTGCTTCACCAAAGAAAAACGCTTGTCGCCAAGTGGCAAATCGTTGTGCAGGCAGCGCACGCTGATGGGCTGGTGTTCGGACACCAAGCGATCGATCAGAAAACGCCACGACTCCTCGTCACTCACCAGCGGATCGCAGTAGTCGGAAAAAGGCAGCGTTACGATGCGTTTCCCGAGCATGTCCGAAATCCGAAAGAAGGGAATGCCCGCCTGCGGTTGCCCATGCTCGTCGAGCGCGATATGAGCGCTTGGCTGCCAACCGTAGGTATCGGCGAGAACCTGCATCCATTGGGGTGAATGAAAAACGCTGGTCGTAACCTGCCGGACCAACCGGCACCACAAGGGATCGCTTCGCGGATCGACACAGACAACGTTGCCTACAACATTCAATTTTTGCCTCCTCCTGAAATGTACTGAAGAAAAGGGACTGCCGGAACGCCGATTCCATCAGGCCAAGTGCGCCGTAGTCTGCTTTGCGTGAGAATGCAGGGTCTCTGGTTGACTGGCTTGCGGATGCATGTCGGCGTCCGGAACCTCGCGGGCTTCGATCGCTGGTTTTGATTCGTGAGCAATCACGGTCTCCGCGATCTCTGCCGCAGGCAGGACCTCCCGGTACACGGAAAGCAGATTCGGAATGGAGTACTCCCACGCCAGCTGCGTTTGGATGCGGCATCTGCCGTAAGCGCCAAGCGCCATCCTGCGATTTGGATCGTCCATGAGCTGTGCCAAAGTGCACGCAAAGGCTCGTTCGTCGTTAGGCGTGACGTAGGCCGCGGCGCCGCGGGCGGTGAACCGATGCTCCGGCAAATCAAACGCAACGATTGGCTTGCCCAGTGACATATATTCCATAATCTTTACCATCGTCGAGCGATCGGTGTAGGGATTCGCCGGCGAAGAGTCCACGCAAATGTCCGCGGCCGAGAGAAGCCGCCGGAGGTCCTCCCCGAAAACCGGACCGGTAAACCGCACGTAGTCCTGGAGGCCCAGCTCCTGCGCCAGCGCCTGCAATTTTTCCAGCGCATCGCCAACGCCCACGATGACGCAATAGAAATCCGTTCGTCCAAGACCGTGAATCAGGTAATGGAGCGCCCGCAGGAGATAGTCCACGCCGTCCTGGACGGCCAGCAGTCCCACGTAGCCGATGATCGTTTTCCCCATTTGCCGAAGAGTCCGATCCGGCTCAATGGGGGCCATCACCCGGCTGAGGTCAACTCCATTTCGAACGATAGTGATTCGCGTTTCCGGAACGCCGCCGCGGTCGAGCGCAACTTTTTTGTAAGACTCGTTGGTGACGATGACATGATCGGCGAGGCGGCAGCTCAGCTTCTCCAGCCATACCAGCGCGCGATAAACCACCGGTCTACCGCCTCCGCGGAATCGTGCCGCGTACATTTCCGGGGACAAGTCATGATGGTCGTAGACGAAACGTTTGCCGAACAGTTTGTAAAACAACGCAATGAATACGAAGGTGTCGGGCGGATTGTGGGCGTGGATCGCATCAAAGCCTTCGCTAAGGAAAGCCACGATCGAAAGCGCGAAGGTGGCAGCCATCGCGTAGGCGTATTCCCAAAGGTAAGCGAGAAGACCATTCGCCGCAGCAAATGCGTGGTAGCGGTAAACACGAACGCCATTGATGATTTCGCGAGAAGGCTGGCCGGTTGCCGCGGGACAGATCACCGTCACCCGGTAACCTGCCGAAGCGAGCGCAAAGGCTTCCCGGCGGACTCGGACATCGTGCGGGAAAGGCAAGTTCTCCAGAAACATTAGGATTCGATTTTGCTTCTTTATGACCATTGTTGTTCGGGACAAATTCCGGCCAGTGTCCTTTCCGGGCCTTCCACCCAGGAGCGCGTTTGCTTGGTTGCCATTCATAACCGGAGCTTTCTAGCTTGCGCTGCTCGAGCGCAGGGCGAGTCAGCGCGCAACCATTGCCCGCCGCGGGAGCTCGCTTGGAAAGCGACTCACCGCGTTCGCTCGCCGGGAATCAAAACACGGTGTTGACTTGGTCCTTTGATCGGGCACGCTCGCTTTTCCAGAACTTGCTGGTAGACCCGGATGAGGTTGCGCGCCACCAAGGGACCGGTAAGGTGTTGTACCTTCGCGCGTCCGTCAGTCCTTTCGCGAGCCACCAGGATGGACTCCAGCCGCCTTAGCAAACTTTCTACGTCGGCGTCGCAAACGTAGCAGCCCTTGGTATGGGCGATGACTTCGCGTACATCTCCCACATCGGTCGAGACAATCGGCAGGTTGCACGCCATCGCCTGCTTGATGATGTTCGGCGATCCTTCCTGGTAGGAGGTGAACACCAGAGCATCGCAGGCGCTCATATAGAGCGCCAGGCGATCCTGCGGCTCTTGGTAGACGACGAGCAACTCGGTCGCCGCGTCACGGCGCTTCAATTCGTGCGCTACCGCCTGAGCGAGGGGAAACTGTTTCACCGCAATTTGCGGGTTGGCCGCGAATAGCAGGTACTTTTTGTCCTGGTCCAGGCCCAGGGCCGCCCTGGCTTGACTCCTTTCCGTCGGCTGAAAGGTTTTCAGGTCGACTTCACAGGAGATAATGAAAACATTCGGCTGGTTGTCGAGCAAAGCCGCCATCTTGCCATTCTGAACGATGGAGGCGTCCACATGCCGCGCCAGCATCCGGCCTGCTCCAACCACAAGCGGGCTAAGCCATCCTTTCTTCCCCCGCGCATTGATCAGACCCAACAAATCGCTGCCGTGAAAAGTGACTACGACTGGCACTTTCCCTTGCGTGCGCGCCACCATACCGGCAAAGCTGATATGGGCGTGGATCAAATCAATGGAATTGTTTCGAAGGCACCGGCGAAGTTGCAGCACGGCTTTGGGATAGTTCCATTTCCGAAAGGGGCCGCTCAGATGAAACACTTCGACTTCGACCCCTGCTTGCCTGAGAGATTCGACTTGCGTTCGCACAAACGTGCCATTAGCCGGCCGATCCGGGATCGGATAAATGGGCGTCATGATTAGCACTTTCATCTGAGTAATGCTCGCTATCAGGGCCTTCCGGCTGGAACACCGGCACCGATTCGATGCATGGGGACCAGAAGCGCTGCGAGCAACCAGAGTAGCTCCGGTACCGGGCCAATCCGGAAGACGTCGAAATTCATGTGCACGATTTGGCCTATGATGGCTGCGGTAATGCCCAGGGCGAGCATCGAGAGGTATCCGTCATTTTGCTTCCAGCATTTCCAGCCCATGCGCACGGCCGCGAACAAGAAAGCCAGATAGGCGAAAAGCCCGCCCATGCCCGTCTCGGTCCAGATCAACAGATATTTGTTATGAACCACGTACAGGAAACCGGTGCGGAAGTACGAAGTCAGATAGTGCTGCATCACCACGGAGAAGTTATTGGCGCCAACTCCGAGAACCGGGTGGTCCGCGATCATCCGGAAGGCCAACATCGTCAACGGGATGCGTGATTCCGCTGAACCCTGATCGTCGCCGAAGGCGCGGGCCGAGATCGCACTGTGAAACGGCAGATAAACAACGATCAAAAACGCCAGAAGGGCGATGGGCGCTTTTGAGGAAATGCCGCGGGTGCGCACCAGCACGAAACTGACAAGGATGGCAGCCAGAGCCAAGGCGATCCAACCACCCCGTGAATACGTGAAGATCATCGCGACACCGCCGAACCCGATCACCAAGCATGAAAGCCATTTTCCCGAGGACTTAACGCCCGCAAACAACAGGCAGGCGGCCAAGGGAAGCAAGAGGCTCAAGTAGGCGCTGGCTTCGTTGGGAGACCCGACGGTTCCCCCGACGCGAACAAACGCGTCGTGGATTCCGGTTTGCAGATGGATATGGGTAGGCAGCCCCCAGATGGTCGAGGGCGTGCCGGTGAATTCGAGAGCGATCATGGCTGCGCTCTCAATCAAACAACCGATCAAGAGGAGGGAGACGACAAATCGAATATCCTCGCGGCGGCGCAAATTGTTAGCGACGTAGAAATAGACAAGATAGAGTTGCGCGGCGAGGAAGAGCTCGTACAGCGCGAGGCTGACGTCCGAGGCCACAGAGACGCTGACGGCAGTAAAAGCAAGGAAAAAGACGAGCGCCAAGTTGAAATGAAACGGAGGGTTGGCCTTCCGGTTTCTGTTTGCGAGCGGCAAGAAGAGCCAGGCAAGATAGAGCCCGGCCAGCGCAATGGTTGTCGCGGAAATGCTCAGACCACCGAGAGCACCGAATGCAGCATCTTGTTCGCTGTAGAAAAGGTGGGTTCCAAATTGAAAAGGGAGATCGAGCAGGACGACACCAAGAAGAATTCTCTGAACCAAACTGGATCGCAAAGCGGTTAAGGGACTGAAGAGCGCCACCACAAACGCGGAAGTCATGGAGCGGCGCAAGCGCTCGAGAGAGTCCTGCGCTGCATCGGAATTTCCGTGAAGAGCGGAGACAACGGTTCTTTCTCCGCGCGACAACTCACCGACCGTCGATCCGGCGCACATGTTGGTCTTTGGAAAGCGCATTGCTTTCAAGCTAGCGGTTCGTCAAGAAGTCAAGTATGGCGAATTCGAAGGCCATCCGAGCAGCACACGGTCTACCGAAGCCCACCTGAAACACGATCCGCAGGGGGAAAAGCGCAGCCTGGGATCACTCCGGGAGGTTGACGGGCCTGTGAGAAACCGATCCCGCCGCTCCAGCGGCAAAATGCTCGATCAAAGATTCCGAATTGTGACCCGGTCGTCTGCGGACTCTCCTCATCGCTCGATAGCCTCTTCCGGTGCCATCCGGGTTCGAAAGCATCCAGCCACTTGCAGCCAGGGCCAGCTTCAAGTGAATCACTCCCGCACTGTGGCCACAGAACAATTGAACGCGGGGCAACCGCCAGAGCGGGAATGTTTCGTCCACCCAGACCGGTTCGGTGGTCAGGACCGCGCAGGCGCCACAATCGAAGGCGTAGAGCGCAAGTTCCGGAGTGTAATTCCCATTCGGAAAGGCGAAGCCAGGGCACGGCGCCGCAATCTCGGCACTGACCATCCTGATGCTTGTGGCTATGTTTTCAAAGGCGTCGGCCTTCGTCTCGCGAGTCAAGATCGCGTGAGTGTGTCCGTGCGCTCCGACACTGAATCCTTGCTGATGGAGACGCCTGGCTTCCTCCCAGGACATCGGGCAGATATCGTCGTTTCTCAAATCGGCTTCGACACCGTACTGCGCGCAAGCTTGCTCGATGCGGGCAGCCAACACGCGATAGGGGAGTTGCTTTAGCACCGGCAACGCAAGGCCTTGCGGAAGCGTGCCGAGCTTTGCGCGGAGCGCCCAGTGGCGGTCAAACCAAAAGGGTGTATGGCCGCCGAGGGAACTGGTTACGACAAAGAACGCGGCGGGCACGCCGAGCCGTTTGAGCTCCGGAGCCACGACGGTGGCATTGCTCCTTTTCCCGTCGTCGAAGGTCAGCAAACAAAACGGCTTCTTGTTGCGGGCGTGGATGCGGTTTTGCAGGTCGCTCAAGTGAATAAAGTCGAACGAACGGCCGAGCACCTCGACGTGGCGGCGGGTTTGCTCAAGACTCAGAACGTGTTCATTGACAATCACACCACCGGTCTTGAACAAACGAACAAACTCAAGAGACCGCCGCCCGGCTCGATTCAGCACGCGATCGAAGCTCATGCGATTTGACGCACTTCCGTCTGCCCCGCGGAATTCGCGGCCAAGAATTCAGAGATGGCGGAGGACACGCGCTCGACTTGCCCGGAATTCAATTCCGCATACATAGGTAAGGACAGAATTCTATCGGCGTACGCCTCGGCAACCGGGAAATCTCCGAGCTTGTGACCCAAGTCTTCGTAAGCCGGCTGGAGATGGATCGGGACCGGGTAATGAACGCCAACCTGGATGCCCTGGCCAGCGAGGTGCTCCTTCAGGGCGTCGCGGCGTTCCGTGCGAACGACGTAAAGATGCCACACCGCTTCGGCGCCACCGGCTTCGCCCGGCAAAACGATTCCGCTTCCCTCCAGATGCTTTTGATAGAGGTTGGCGTTCCAGCGCCGCGCCGCGTTCCACTTTTCCAGGTATTTCAGTTTGACCCGCAGAATCGCGGCTTGCATGGTGTCGAGCCTCCGGTTGTAGCCGCGGAAAAGGTGCTGGTATTTTTCCTTCTGCCCGTAGTTCCGGAGCATTTCGAGGCGCTTGGCAACCTTGCGGTCATTGGTGACCACGATGCCGCCATCGCCGTAAGCTCCCAGATTTTTCCCGGGGTAAAAACTAAAAGCCGCGGCGTGTCCCAAAGATCCAACCCGCTTGCCTTGGTAGCGCGCGCCATGAGCCTGGCAGGCGTCTTCGATCACCACCAGCCGGTGCTGGTCGGCAAGCTGTCGGATGGGATCCATGTGGGCGGGGTGCCCGTACAGATGCACGGGAATAATGGCTTTGGTGCGGCGCGTGATGGCTCGCTCGATCGCCTTTACGTCCAGCGTGTACGTGTATGGATCGACGTCCACCAATACCGGTGTGGCCCCAGCATGCGATATGCCGAGCGCGGAGGCGATGAAGCTGTTGGCCGCAGTGATGACCTCGTCGCCCGTGCCAATGTCGAAAGCCCGCAGCGCCAACTCGAGGGCCGATGTGCCGGAGTCCACACCGATCGCATAGGGCGCGTCACAGAAAGCGGCAAACTCCTCCTCGAACAGGTGCACCTCGCGCCCCAGGATGAAGTCTGTTTGCTCGATTACCTTCGAAATCGCCTGATTAACTTCCGTAGCGATGGTCCGGTATTGGGCTCCTAAATCAACGAAGGGAACATTCGGGTGCTTCGGCGGCTTCGACATTTGGGTGGACATAATCCGCTTTATCCTCCACCGATACCTGTAATCCTTTGCATTCCATCGAACGATTTATACCTTCGAGCACTCGCACGACATCCCGCCCAGCCACTCCGCTGCTGACCGGCCGCTTCCCGGTTCTGACGCACTCCAGGAAATGCCGGCATTGACTCTTCAGCGGTTCAGCGGCTTCGATCCGGGGGCTGATAATGTCGCCGTCCCGGATTTGGAAGCGAAACTCTCCGTAGTTCAGCGGTTCCTCTTCCACGCAGCTTACGCCCTTTTCAAACACGCGCACTTGTTCCACGCCATTCAGGTCGTTGAAAAGGATCCTGCGGTCGCTCTTGACCACCACGACCTCGCGAGCTTTGTCGGGATCCGCCCAACTGACGTGCACGTGCGCGAGAACGTTGCCGGGATAGCCGAGCGAGACAAAACCTACGTCGTCCCGGCTATTCCCGAGAACTTTGCCGCCCACGGCACTGACCCACTCCGGCGTAGCATCCAGCAAATAATTAAAGATGGCGATGTCATGCGGCGCGAGGTCCCAGAGTGCATTGACGTCGCGGCGGATGGGACCAAGATTGGTCCTGCGGGCGTACAGGTAGTAGACCCGGCCGGTGTCTTGCTTCACATATTCTTTTACTTTGCGGATGCCGGCATTAAAGATAAACGTATGGCCCACCATGAGAGTCACAGAATGTGAGTCCGCCAGCTCGATCAAGTTCTCGGCATCGCGGCTGGTGGTGGTCAGCGGCTTTTCCACCAGCAAGTGCTTGCCTGCCGACAGCAAGCGGCGCGCTACGTTGTAGTGTGAACTTGCCTCGGTGCATACCACCACGGCATGCACGTCCGGCTGGGACAACACGTCGTCGATTTGGGTGGTCAGATAAACGTTGGGAAACCGCCGTGCTACTTCTTTCAGGCGTTCCGGACGCTGTTCACAAACGGCGGCAACGCGCGACTCCGTGAGCTCGTTGAAAATACGAACGTAGTTCATTCCCCAATAGCCGCATCCGATCACCGCGATGCCTGTGGGATTGCTGTTTGCGGAGCTTTGATTCGCTCCGAGCGGAAGGACGCCGTTCATCATTCGGCACCTTTCCTGGAAAGCACGGCGGGGATGGTTAGAAACAGGATTTTCAGATCGAGCCACAGGGATGCGTTGCGGATGTAATCCACATCCATGCGGATCATTTCTTCGAACGACACGCGACACCTTCCTTTGACTTGCCACCAACCGGTGATTCCGGGCGGTGCGGCAAACCGGTTGTGGTGGCGGGCCTGGTAGCCGGCCACCTCGTAAGGGGGCACCGGGCGTGGCCCGACCAGACTCATATCGCCCTTGAGCACGTTGAAAAGCTGCGGAAGCTCATCCAGGCTGAATTCTCTGAGAAGCCGACCGACTCTCGTCACGCGGGGATCGTTGATGAGTTTGAATTTTCCGCCGCTCTCGGGTGAAGCTTGCGCGCGGCCCTCGACGAATTCCTTGACGTAAGCTTCGTGCAGCGAGGGATCCGCGTCCCGCACCATGGAGCGAAACTTATAGAAAGTGAAATTCTGCACGACCCAGAAACGATAGTTCCCGAACCGCTGGCGCTTGGCCCCCACACGTTCCTGAGTGAAGATCACCGGCCCCGGCGAGTCGAGCTTTATCAGCAGGGCGATCAGCAAGAGCAAGGGCAGCAGAAGAATGATCAGTGCCGTTGCCAAAAGAATGTCCATGGAGCGTTTTAAGACGTCGTAGAACACCTTTTCCGACCCGCTTGCCAAAAGCGTAGTTCGCGTTGACCATTGCCAGATTTGCTGTTGAGCCATATTCTTGGTTCCTGACCTTGTGAATTTGAGTAAAGAAAGGGCCCTAGACTTTTAAAAGCTTGATGACGCTAACTCACTGCTGTCCGGTTAAAAATCGAACAGAATCAATTGGCTAGAGAAATCGAGTGAGTCGGAACGGGGGTCGAATGCCTCCAGTACACTTAAAATGGGTATTTTCTCGAGTAGCGTGATACTGAAAATCTGTAGAATTTGGTAAAGACTCATCATGAGCCTACAACGGGCGTGCGATCGTGATCAGAGTTTGCGCAAAGTCCGCATAGATGCGCCAGTCCCGCGACTCATTGGCAGCCGTGAGGATTTTCTTAGAGCCGACTGTAGAGTGGTTCCGGGATGGGATAAGACCGGTTGTTGAGAACAACGCCAAGCACTTTGGCGTTGGCTACGGCCAGGCTTTCCTTGATGCGACGCGCCGTGTCCCGCCGCGTTCGGTCTGCTTCCAAAATCAGCACGACGCCATCGGTCCACTTGCTAAACATCATCGCGTCGGCATTGAGCCACAGCGGTCCGGAGTGGACGATCACGTAACGGTACGCGTTGCGCAGCTCTTCCATCCGTGCGCGCAGACCTTCGGCGGTCTTACTGAGATGCAGCTGGGAGGCGCCGTACCCGCTTGGCACGAGCCAGAGGTTTGCCGGGGAAAGTTGTTGCGCAAACTCCTGGATGGGCCCGCACTCAAGCGTTGCCTCCGCAAGCCCCTTTTCGTTTCGCACGCCGAAATATTCGTGCAGCGAAGGCGCGCGGAAATCGGCGTCCACCAGGCAAACCGTCCCTGCTGCCTGGGACGCGAGTATCTCGCCTGTCCGTACACAAATCGCAGCGCAACCACCCTCGCGCTCCGGCCCGGAGAACAGCGCGATTCGCGGCGAATCCTGTTCCCTTCCGAGGAAAATGCGCTGCACCAACCTGAGTTCTTCCTCACACGCAATCAATTCGCGTCTTGCATTTTTGTAGAGGCCTCGTGCCCGAACCTCTCTCCCGTGGGCCTTGCCACTCGATTTGCTCTCGTCTATCCAGGGGCCCGCCGGTGACTCGCGGTGCGATACCTTCCCTGATTGCGGCGCTTCTCGAGGAGTCTTTTCTTCTTTGACGGGACGCGGTTCCTCTGTGCTCGGCAACGCCTCGGGAACGGTAATGCTTCGGAGTGCTTCCCTCTCCCATTCCATTTCGACGTCACTGCCGGGTTCCGGTTCCGGGCCGATCCGCGGGTCGGCCCAAGGCGACATGACCGGGGCAGAATTGAAGCGTGTGATGGGATTGCGAGAGATCGGGAATCTTTCCCCAAACTTTGTGTCTCCGGTTTCCCCGCCGCCCTTGACCTCGATTGGCTCTTCTGCTGGTTTTGCGCGTCGAGTCAGGTCCGGAACGAAGGGGTCGAGCGGGCCCAAGGTCTGCCTGACGGTTTGAAACACGTCGGGCAAACCGGTTTCTAACGGAGTGCTTCCACGCTCCTTCTCATCCGCTTGCGGGCTCGGCCCGGCGCCCTCAGCGGCAGTTTTAGGGAGGTCCTCCCAGCCCTCCAGGGTCTCAAAAAGTTCCTTTTCGTTGCTTATGGTGTGCAGCAGTTCGAAGTTCTTGCTCATAGCTTTTCCGTGGTGCGCCTGTTCCGGTTTACAACGTCTACCTGATTAGTGCTGGGAGGGCTCAGGTTTTGCAGCGTTTAGCGGAAGGCGGATCTCTTGCCCGGGGTTCAGATGCGCCAGGTCTTTCAAGTTTGGATTCAACTTGCGAATCTCTTTTTGAACGGCTTCATCGTAGCGCCCGACAAGAGACAAGCACAACTCGCGAAGGGTGTCGTTCGGCTGAATAACATAAGTAAAAACGGTGGACGAATTCTCTTGCCCGTCGGAAGGTGGCGGATCGGCCGGCGGCGACTGGTCGGAAGCAGTTGTGACAGGAGCCTCCGCAGGGCGGTGATCTGAGCTTGATCGAGCGGTTGTGGACGAGAGGTCGCTCGGGTGTTCCGGTCCAAACGTCCCCGCGCCTGCGCGTGTCCCTAGATAAATCGCCACGCTCAGTAATAGCAGCGCAAGAATCGAGGCCTGAAAGACTCGCTGGTGGAAAAGTTTCCTCCTCATCAAGGGTACGAACGGGTTTGTTAGCGATAGGGTCTCCGAAGCGGCGGGCCTTGGCGTCTGCGGTTTTGCCACTTGCCGGCTGCCGGGCTGTGATTTCGGTCCGTGCTGATCCAATGACAAGTCGCCGGCCGCCTCTCGCACGATTTGCAGATCAATCTGTGTCGACCGCGTCGCGCATCCTAACGACAGCGAGTTGAAGCACAGGTGATTGATCAGTCGCGGAACTCCCCGGCTGTACTCCGCGATGGCCGCGGAAGCCTCCGGGGTAAACAGTTGCGTGCCAGGGTACCCCGCCACATGCAGTCGGTGATTCAGATAGCGAACCACCTCGGCAGGGGGCAATGAATCCAGCCTGGCGCGCACCGCAATGCGCTGCCCCAATTGCGTCAATCCCGGCCGCATCAGCCGCTGTTCCAGTTCCGGCTGGCCGGCCAGCACAATCTGCAGCAGTTTTCTGTCCGGGGCCTCGAAGTCCGAGAGCAGGCGAACGGTTTCCAACACCGAGTCGGAGAGATTCTGGGCCTCGTCGATGAAAAGCACGACGCGCTTCCCGGCTTTCGTTTCGCGAAACAGGAAATCGTTCAAGTCCGTGTGCATGCGCACGATGTCGCGATCCTGGCTGTCGAGACCAAGGTCTTCCATCAAATAACGAAGCAGTTCCCGGGAATCGCACTGCGTTTGAAAAAGAAAGGCGCTGTGGACGTAGCCCTTCCATCGTTTCAGCAGTTGGAACAACAGCGTGGTCTTTCCCATCCCGGGCTGGGCCACCAGTGACAAGAACCCACGCCCGGTCTCGATCCCGTAGAACAGCGATGCCAGCGCTTCCCTGTGGGCCGGGCTGAAATACAGGAAGCGCGGGTCCGGAGTCACTCCGAACGGCTGCTCGCGCAGTCGATAAAAGTTGAGGAACATCGCTTATTCGCCATCCCGCGGAATCGCGGCAACCACCGGGCTCCCGAATAACGATTCCACCTCTTCCGGCGTCCGTAAGGACGGGTCCCAGTAATCCACGGCAAAAGCGACCACCACGCTCGACAGAGCCGCCACCAATCCGCCCAATAGCAACGCCAGCAACCATCGGGGCTGCGGCAAAAGGGGCACAACGGCGGGCTCCGCGACGACTACGTTCGAGATTCGCTGGCGGTCCAGCGCATCGTTGATGCGCGCCTCTTCCTGTTTGTGGAGGTAAAGCATGTAATTGTCTTCGTCCGCCTTCGCGGCGCGTACCATGTCCTGGTGGAGAAGCTCCTTATTGTCGAGTTCTTGGCTTTCCGCTCTGTAGGAGCGCACGAGAGAAGCGGTCGCCGTCGCGCGGGCTTCGAGTGACGCCAGGTCTGTCTGAGATTTCGCCAGCTCCGCGCGCAGCGCCTCATAGGTCGGGTCGCGGTCTGTCGTTTCATCGCGCAGCGGCGCCTTCTCGGCTGCGGCGATGGCCGCTTTCGTCTGGGCAATCTGCTGCTCCACTTGCTGAACGGGCCGGTAGGTCGGCTCGAATTTCGCCAAAAGGTCCGTGCGCTTCAGCTCCAAGTCAAGCAGTGTGGTCTTCATGCGCTCCATCAGCTGCGGATTATCGGAGGTGCGAACCTGGGCTGTTTCCCGGCTCGGCAGCCTGCCCAATTGCGCTTCCAGCTTGCGAATCCGCTGGCTGGTCTCCACAATGTTGGCCCGCGTCGTTTTCAAATCCCCTTCCATGTCGGCTAGTTTGCGGACGCTGATCTCCTTCTCGAGCGCCGGGCTGACGACCCCTTGCTCCTTACTGAAATGGGTTAGCTTGGCCTCCTCATCGGCCAGTGCTTTGCGGTATCGCTCCGCTTGCTGATGAAAGAAGTCGAACTCCCCTGGGGCCCGGTGCATGGCCAGGTGTTTCTCGAGGTATAGGCTGGCCAGCGTGTTGAGCACGCGCGCAGCCAGTTGCGGATCTCTCGAACTGTATTTCACGCTGATCAAGTTTGTCAGCTTGATGGGCTCGACCTTGAGGTCTCTTTCCAGTTTCACGACCGCACGAGAGGTCTGCTCATCGTCCGCGTTCGATCCCGATTGGTCGCCGGCTTTTTGCAGGTGACAGGTCTCGACCACCTTCGTCAACAGGTCTCTTGATTTCACTAGCTCGGCTTCCGACTGCAGCTCCGCTTCGCTGACGTCGGTTCGCAGTTGCATCGGTTGTTCCCGATCGGGCGTGACCATGTTGTCGGCGCGTTCGTGCCTCACCAGAATCTTCATTTCCGACTGGTACTTCCTCGGCAGAATCGCCGCCAGCACAATCACCAGAGAAAAAATTCCCAGGAAAGTATTGATCATCAACCGTTTCTGTCGAAAACCGACGCTCAGCAAGTCTCGCAGCGTCACCGACTGCCGCTCGTCGCCTTGTCCCTCGTTCATATTCCGCTGAAACATGCCCGCTTACCTCAGCATACCTGGATTTGCATACAAGCCCATGGATGAAGTCGGAATAAACTTTGCGATTTTGGACATGGTGTTTTTCGGCACGTAGAGAAAATCACCGGGCGCGAGATAGGCGTCCTCGTCCAGATCCCCTTCCTTCAGCATCTTTTTCATGTTTAGCTTTTTCACTTGCGCCCATCCACCCTGTACCCGGTGGAAGAGCAACACCTGCGAATGCTTTGCGGATTCTCGGAAACCTCCGGCAATGGCCACCGCCTCCGTGGCCGTGGTGTCTTCGCGGAGGTCAAACTTTCCTGGGTGCCCGACCTCGCCGCCAACGATGAAAAAGGGTTTCTCAAAATCTTTTAGCTCGACGTTGATGACCGGGTCGTGCAAAATTTTCGAATACGCCATCCGCAGCGCCTGCGTCACTTCCGGCAACGTCTCGCCTTCCACGTGCATGTTTTCTACGCCGCGCAAGGTAACATAACCGTCGGGTTGCACCGTCACGGTCTGGTTGAATTCCGGTGTGAACGGAAACTCCAGCGTCAGGACGTCGGCCGAATGCAATTGATACCGCCGGTTGCGATGCTGCAGCACGGGCGTCTGGGAGTGACTATCCGCTGTGGCTTCGCGGTCCTGAACGACTGGTTGTGAAGGTGGAGGGATCGGCGGCGGGTCTTGCGCGAGCGCCGCCGCGGCTCCGGCAAAAGCCAGAAGAATGGGAAAGAAAACCCTCCGAAAAGACTGCAAAGAATGGAAGGTTTCTTGATGCTGGTAAACCACGGGGGCCTCCTCTCTCGGCGCGAAAGTTTCCGCGCCGTCTAGTCCGCCTGCAGGCTCTCGTCGCTGACGCCTTGCATTGCGCTCAACTGCACCGCCTCGCTGGGCAGAGAAGCGCGTCCGTGACGCAACGCATCTATCTCCGCGGGTTTTCCCGTCCGCACTTCCGCCACCCAACCTCGCTCCACTTCCACGGCCACCGACCGCTGCAGCAGGCTGACGGAAAGCACGAGCTTTACTCCCGATTTGATTTTGACGACGATCCCGGTCAAGCCGCGCAGCGGACCTCCCAGGATTTCCGCGACATTGCCCACTTGCATGTACGGCCAGGGCATGGCCGCAAGCCCGCTCCTTTGCACCCGCTGGATCGCCGCGATCTCCTCCTCTTCAACGGGAATCGGCGTCTTGCCTACTCCGACGATTTGCATCACTCCCGGAGTCATCAGCACCGTCAGGCGATTGTGCGGGTTCATCCGGCAGAACAAATACCCCGGGAACAACGGCACGTCGATCAATTTCGTGCGATCCGACCAGCGTCGCGTGCTCCGGTTGACCGGCAAGAAGCACTCGTACCCGGCGTTTTCCAAAAGCAGGTTGGTGCTCTTTTCCCTCCCCGTTTTGACAAGAATTGCAAACCAAGGCCACTGTTGAGATCGAACTCTCATTATCTTTCCTCTTGAGAAGCTACCGCCATTAGAGTCACAATTCGCGCTTGTAACCCTGGGTCGGCATTGCACTCCCTCGCTTTTGTGCATCGCTGCCCGAATGCGCGGACTGACTCTGCTTTCGGGAAATCCCGGCCCCACAAGTCACGCTACCGCTGCGGTCACTCCATCACAATCCGGTCTAAACCTTAAAAAACA
>Ga0137380_10000798_pt1 | contig 24133 bp, 25 predicted proteins | sample SagtaG_17_FD_104809 | JGI IMG/M metagenome (GOLD analysis project Ga0137380, IMG submission 104809) | Vadose zone soil microbial communities from Sagehorn Ranch, Mendocino, California, USA - Sage2_L_100_16 metaG | ecosystem: Environmental > Terrestrial > Soil > Vadose zone | place: USA...
GCCGATGCACCTTGCGGCTGCGCTCGGCGTGCCGACGGTCAGCATCTTCGACCCGCGCCGGAACAATTCGCCGACCCGCTGGCAGCCCTTGGGCACGGGCGTGGTGCTCAAGCCCGAGGTCCCTACCTGCGAGAAGTGCATCTACGAGGCGTGCCCCTACTGGGACTGCTTGGACCGGATTACGGTGGAGACCGTGGAGCAACAGGTCACACAGGCGCTGGCGCGCGCGCTGCCCATCCAGGTAGTCCATGTCTAAGCTCTCGGCCTACGTGCTCACGTTTAACGAGGAGTTGAAGATTCGCGATGCCCTCGACAGCATCACCTGGGCCGATGAGATCGTCGTGCTGGATTCCCACAGCACCGACCGGACCGAGCAGATCTGTAAAGAGTACACGGACAGGTTCTATCAATGTGATTTCGAAGGCTTTGGGAAGCTCCGCAACCGCGCGCTGGATCTGGTGACGCACGACTGGGTGCTGAGCATTGACGCCGACGAGCGCGCGACGGACGAGCTGCGCGAAGAGATTCGGGCCGAGCTCGCAAGTGGCCCACGGGCTGATGCGTTCTTTGTGCCGCGGAAGAATTTCTTCCTGGGACGCTGGATCCGGCACTGCGGTTGGTACCCGGACTACCGCCAGCCGCAGTTTTTCAACAAGCACCGTCTCCGGTACCGGGATGACCTTGTGCATGAAAGCTTCGACGTGATGGGCCGGGCTGATTACCTGCGCGGCCATGTCTTGCAGTACCCGTTCCGCGACCTCAGCGAATATCTGCGGAAGATGAGCCGCTACTCAACGCTCATGGCGGAACAGATGCATCAACGGGGACAGAAGTTTCATGCTCATCAGCTTGTCACGCATCCGGTCTTTACCTTCATCAAGATGTACGGGCTGCGGCAGGGGTTTCGCGACGGGATGCCGGGCTTGATCCTGTCGCTGCTCTACGCCTATTACACGTTCGTCAAGTACGCGAAGCTCTGGGAAGCGGAGAGGGTTAAGGCGGAGGTTGCATGAGAAGGAGAGGGAGCGCATGAAAGGAGTGATTCTCGCCGGCGGCCTCGGGACCCGGCTCTATCCGCTGACCAAGGTGACAAACAAGCACCTGCTGCCGGTCTACGACAAGCCGATGATCTACTACCCGATCCAGACGCTCGTGAACGCGGACATCCGGGACATCCTCCTGGTCACCGGCGGGAACAGTGCCGGCGATTTCCTACGACTGCTGGGTAACGGAAAGGAGTTCGGCCTGCAACACCTGAACTACACCTATCAGGAAGGCGAGGGCGGCATCGCGGCGGCTTTGAGCCTCGCCGAGTATTTTGCGGACGGCGGGCCGATCTGCGTGGTGCTGGGGGACAACATTATCGAGAAGAACATCGTCGCGGCCGCTCGGGCCTATGAAAAGCAAAGCGGCGGCGCGAAAATCTTATTGAAAGAGGTCAAAGACCCCCAACGCTTCGGCGTGCCGGTGTTTGAGAGAGACCGTATCGTACGGGTCGAGGAAAAACCCAAAGAGCCGAAATCGCCGTATGCGGTCACGGGCATCTACTTTTACGACCAACAGGTCTTTGATTTCATCCGCACCCTCAAGCCCTCGGCGCGCGGCGAATTAGAAATCACCGATGTGAACAACGCCTATATCGCGCGTGGCCAGATGACGTGGGATATCCTGGAAGGCTGGTGGACGGACGCAGGCACGTTCGAATCCCTCATGAACGCCGCCAACCTGGTGACCCAGACAGGCGCCAACAAGCTATAGTGAGTTCTGTATTCTTGAATAGGGTAGGACGCTGTGCGGTTCATTGAAACGGAACTGAAGAACGTCATCCTTGTTGAGCCTGATGTTCGTGAGGATCAGCGCGGGTACTTTTTCGAGTTATATCACGAACGGAAGTTCTCGAAAGGCGGAATCACGTCCCGGTTTGTACAGGATAATTACTCTCAATCGGTTCGCGGCACTCTTCGTGGGCTCCACTATCAACTGAAGAAGCCTCAGGGGAAGCTCATCGTAGTCGTAGAGGGGGCGATCTTCGATATCGTCCTTGACATCCGGAGAGGATCTCCCACGTTCGGGAAGTGGTACGGCATCGAGCTGTCTTCAGAGAACAAGCGTCAGCTTTATGTCCCCCCCGGTTTTGCTCATGGGTTTTGCGTCTTAAGCGACACGGCAGGCGTCGTCTATAAGTGCACGGAGTTCTATTCGCCCGAAGATGAGCACGGGATTATCTGGAATGATCGGGCGATCGGCATTTCATGGCCCGTTGCGAACCCTCTGCTCTCTCCGAAAGACCGATCATACAAAAGTCTGGCTGAGAGCGAGGCTCATTTGCCGCTGTATGGTGAATAGCCTGATCGAATGGGAATGCTGACGATGCGGATTCTGGTCACCGGCGGGGCGGGGTTCATCGGGTCGCACTTCGTCCGTCTCCTCCTCCGGAAGGGAGACACGGAGGTGATCAATCTCGATGCCCTCCGCTACTCCGGCAATCTGGAAAACTTACGAGACGTCGAGCGGCATCCGCGCTACAGCTTTATCCACGGGGATATCTGCGATAGGGCCCTCGTGGACCGAGTGGCCCGGGAGCATCGCATTGAGGCGATCGTCAACCTTGCCGCCGAGACGCATGTGGACCGCTCCATTCTGGAACCGGATGGGTTCGTGAAAACCGATGTGGTGGGCACCGCAGTGCTCCTCGAGATGGCTCGGGCGATGGACATCAAGCGATTCGTCCAGGTCAGCACAGACGAAGTGTACGGCCATATCCCTCAGGGACGGTCAAGAGAGACGGACCCCTTGGCTCCGCGCAGCCCGTACTCCGCCAGCAAGGCGGCCGGCGATCTGCTTGCCTTGAGTTACTTCACCACCTTTCAGTTGCCCGTCATGATCACCCGCGGCAGCAACACCTTTGGCCCCCACCAATACCCGGAGAAGTTCATCCCGCTCTTCGTGACAAACGCCCTGGAGGATCAGCCCCTGCCTCTCTACGGCGATGGGCTTCAGCAGCGCGATTGGGTCTATGTGGAGGACCACTGCGAGGGCATTGCGCTCGTGCTCAAGAAGGGTGAGCCGGGACAGGTGTACAACCTTGGCGCCGGTCACGAGCGACCCAACAAGGAGATGGCCGAGGCGATACTCAAACTACTCGGGAAGCCGCTGTCGCTGATCAGGCATGTTACCGACCGCCCCGGCCATGACCGCCGCTATGCCTTGAACTGCGACAAGATCAGGCAACTCGGGTGGGCGCCGCAACATCCCCTGGACGCGGCCCTGAAGACCACGGTGGACTGGTACCGGGAGAACGCCTCGTGGTGGAAGAAGATCAAGTCCGGAGAGTTTCGGGCCTATTACGAACAGGTCTATGGGGCGCGTTTGAGCGGGACACCGTAGCATGCGTATCCTCGTGACCGGAGCGAAGGGTCAGCTCGGGCAGGAACTTCAGCGAGCCCTGCGCGGGGAGGAAGTGATCGCGGCGGATCAGCCGGAGTATGCGCTGACGGACCCGATGCTCGGAGAGAAGATCGCCGCGCAACGACCTGACCTCGTGATTCATACCGCCGCATATACCGATGTGGACGGGTGCGAGCGGGACCCGGAGACCGCCTTCCAGGTAAACGCACAAGGCACCCGACGCGTCGCTGAAGGAGCTGCCAAGGAAAATGCTCGGTTGATCTACATTTCGACCGATTATGTGTTTGATGGGAAGAAGACGGAACCCTATACCGAGCGCGACCCCGTGAATCCGCTCAACGTTTACGGCCGCTCCAAATTAGCAGGGGAGGAGGAAGCAGTGAAGGGCTGCCGCAGGACGTTGGTGCTGCGGACGTCCTGGCTCTACGGCGTGCACGGGATGAATTTCGTGAAGACCATCCTGAGCCTGGCTGGCACGCAGCCGGAAGTCCGGGTCGTGGAGGACCAGCGCGGAAGCCCGACGTATGCACGCCATCTTGCGCAAGTGATCGCCGGGTTGATCCGATCGGATGTGCCAGGGGTGATTCATGCCGGCGGGGAAGGGGGATGTTCCCGGTACGAGTTCGCGCAGGCCATCCTCCAGGAGGCAGGACTTGGATGTCGGGTCGTGCCAATTTCGACGGCCGAGTCTGGCCGCCTTGCCTGGCGGCCGCCCTATTCAGCTCTCTCGACGGCCCTCTTGCATCAGCACGGACTGAGTCTTCCGCCTTGGCGGGAAGGAGTCAGGCAGTTCCTGATGGATCAGGTGAAGCCTATGGAGCCTACCGCATGAAGGTCAGTGGATTCACCTTCTGCCGGAATGCCGTCCGTTACGACTATCCGGTCGTGGAATCCATCCGGTCCATTCTGCCGATCGTGGACGAGTTCATCGTCAACGTAGGACGCTGCGAGGACGGCACGCTTGAGCTGATCCGGTCAATCGGCGATGCCAAGATTCGGATCGTCGAATCAGTGTGGGATGAAACCCTGCGGAAAGACGGGCTCATCTATTCGCAGCAGACCAATATCGCTTTGGCCCACTGCACGGGCGACTGGGCGTTCTACCTGCAGGCGGACGAAGTCATCCACGAAAGTGATCTGCCTCGGATTGTCGAGGCCATGCGCACGTACCATCGTATGCCGGAGGTCCGCGGTCTCATTTTCCGCTACCTGCACTTCGTGGGAGACTATTGGTCCACAAATCCATGGTTCTACCACAGGGCGGTCCGCATCATCCGCAACAATGGAGAGGTCGAATCCTGTGGCGATGCAGTCGGTTTTCACCTGAAGGCCACGAAGCAGTATCTCCAGAGCGGGCCGCACGAATGGCTGGTGCCGTCCGGAGCACGAGTCTTTCACTATGGATATGTGAAGGACCCAAAGACAATGCTGGCCAAGACGCAGGAGCAGGCAAAGGTCTACCACGGGGATGCCCCGCCGCCCTCGAAAGCGAAACTGGATACGCAGGACACGTTCGATTTCGAGGATTACCAGATATTTAAGGAGTTTCGTGGCAGCCATCCGGCCGTGATGAAGGCCCGCGTGGGGGTAGCGTCGCGGCGCGCTCCGCGGCGAAATCGGTGGCTCAACTGGCGGTTTTATCGGGCTGTCCTACAGAGGGGATTCAGAGGATAAGGGAGCGATGAATACGGAGTAGGGCCAATGAGGTTAAGTGATGTAAGAAGTCTTTGTAAGTTCTACTTACGACAGTGGACTGGGACAGGCTCCGGGAAAAAAATCTTAGACGTTGGGTCTGGTCATCACCCTCATGAGGATGCGACCCATCTTGTTGATCTTCTTCCTGAGGATGATTCTGAACGTGGCAAACCCATAAAAATCTTAGGTCGTCCTCTTGTTCTAGCTACGGTGGAATCTCTCCCCTTTAAGGATAAATTTTTTGACTATGTCTATGCGTGTCATGTGCTGGAGCATACCAAAAGTCCTGAGGCAGCGTGCAAAGAATTGATGCGCATTGCCCGATCTGGATATATAGAGACGCCCAGCCCATTTTACGAACAGGGCTATAATTATCCTCGTCCTGATCGCGGATGGTCATTCCATCGCTGGTTTGTGTACTTAGATGAGAGTGATACTCTCATATTCGAGCCCAAGACTCTCCACACCATTGACAAGTTCTGCGACTGTCGGTATGCGCAATTTATCAAGAGGATCTACAGGCGTGTAGATGACCTAAACAAAATTCATCGTGTCCTTCCACGCGAATGCAACTACACAGTCCTGCACTGGGTTGATCAGTTTAAATTCGAGGTAAAGGATATCAACTAATATGTTAAGTGTGATCGTTGCCGTGCACAATCAGATCGGCATTAACACGCTCTTTTTAGAAGGGATTCGCAGATACACGACTGGCTCCTACGAGGTTGTTGTGGTCGATAATCATTCGACCGATGGCTCAGCAGAGTTTTTTGAATCGAATGGTTGTCGAGTGATCAGAAATTCTTCCAATCTCTGTTATCCGGAATCGATGAATCTGGGGATCCGAAATTCAAAAGGGGATTATCTCTGTCTCATCAACAATGATATTTACGTGGGGCCAAACTGGGATGTGTTATTGATCCAAGCGCTGGAGCGTTTCGGCTTGGATGTGATCACACCATTAGGCATGGAAATGATGCCCACGCGAGAGCTGACAGCCTATATGCAGGATAGGTGGGCATCTATTGGGCGAGGGAGGCTCTCTTCAGGAAAAACGGCCGTTCAACTCAAGAAAAAGATTAGGGCAATGTATGGCGACTGGGAGAGATTTTGCGGAGAAGTCTGGCGCTACTTTTCAGAGAAGAGGTTTGATGGGCTCAACGGATCTTGTGTGATGGTCAAGCGCACAATGTTTGAAAAAATTGGACTCCTTGATGAACGAGTACAATCTGCCGATTGGGACCTCTATTATACGCTCCGTAAACGAGAGGATGAGGTAGGGGATGTCAGAAGGAGCATGATCTTTGGAGGGTGCTATGTCCACCATTTCATGCGAGTAACAGCGGCGGGAAAGCGCGAACCGTTTGTTTGTACTCATCCTCAACTTTCCATTGATGAAAAGTGGAGTAGGGAGGAACAGGCGAGGCTCTGGTATAAACCCGAAGATTTTCACCAGCGGACCTCGGAGCCGTCGAGGGCACGGATGTTTCAGCGTCGTCTTGGGAAGCTTTTCAAGAAGCTTATTCGAGAGATTGATCGTGCATTTGCCTGGCGTTGGCTCTTCGTCAGTTCTGATCGGAAGTTAGAAATGTATCGGAAAGAGTTTGAGATTACGGAAAAACAAGCAGCGACATTGGTTTCATGAAGGTGTCATTCGTTTCGGCCCGGCAATTGTCCGGGGTGGATTCAAAGGGCTAGAGAGGCAAAGAAGGCACTCCAAGTGAAACGGTTGCCATTTTGGAAGAGGCCGTATTTCGCGCGCCGCATCTTGGACATCGGTGCGGGGCATAATCCATTCCACGGCGTGACGCATGTGCTGGACTACGACATGCACGAGGGACGCGAGCGGGGCCATTCCCAAGTCGTGGTGCCGCGATCGGCCCGGCTCATCGTCGGGAACGCGACCGATCTGCCGTTTCGGACAGATGCCTTCGATTATGTGTACGCGTCTCACATTTTAGAGCATGTGGACTGCCCGGACCGTGCTTGCCAAGAAATCATGAGAGTGGGTAGGGCCGGATATATCGAAACCCCGAGTCCGTTTCTGGAACAGGGACTAGGCTCGGGTCAAGATGGATCGTCGGAGCTTTCCTTTCATAGGTGGCTCGTGTTTTCGCCCAGGCATAGTACATTGGTCTTCGAGCCAAAGAGTCATCAGACGCTGTCTGAGTTTTGTTCATGCCTGGACGGTCAATTCATGCGGGAGTTCTACCGAAGTGTCGATTTCAAAGAAGCCCAACACTTCTTTCGGAGGAAGACGAAAACCACAATCTTTTATTGGAAAGGCCGTTTCGTCGCTGAAGCGCGAGACCGCACTGCAGATTGCCGTCTGGATGGCGTGCCCTGCCGGTTCCAAGAGATGCGAAAGACCATGGTAGCCAACTGTTCTGATGTGATTGGCGCGAGAAGAATTGTGAAACTGGCAAAGAGATATCCTGAATGTAGGAAGCTGTTCAAAGAGTACGGCCATAGGGCGCTCTTCGTATGAGTGAGCGTCTTGACGTGGCCACAAGTCATCTGAAGACCGGAATATCTGCTCTGGTGATCACGCTCAACGAAGAGCGGAACATTGCCGACTGCCTTGCGTCTGTCGCCTGGGCGGACGAAATTGTTGTTGTGGACGCATGCAGCAACGACCGGACCGTGGAGCTTGCGCGGTGGTTCACGGACAAGATCTTTGTGCGGCCGTGGCCAGGATATGGGCCGCAGAAGAATTTCGGCATCGAGCAGGCTACCGCGGATTGGATCCTGATCGTTGATGCGGATGAGCGCGTGAGCCCTGAATTACAAGCCGAAATACGAAAAATCATCGCATTGCCACCCAACGACAAGATTGCGGCTTACAGAGTCCCGAGACGGAACTATTACTATGGCCGATGGGTGCGGTGGGGAGGGGTATATCCGGACTACCAGATCAGGTTGTTCAGGAAAGGATACGCCAGGTATAACGACGTCCAGATTCACGAAAACCTCTTGGTGAAAGGAAGCGTCGGGACTCTTGTGGGACACCTCGATCACTTTACCGAGAGACAGATCGAAGACCATTTCAGAAAGTTCGAAAGCTATACCACATTGGCGGCGCAAGAAAAATTAAAGCAGATCAAAAGCGTTGGATGGTTAGACCTTCTGATTCGGCCTCTTGTGATCACGTTCAAAACTTATTTCATGAAACAGGGGTTCCGGGACGGCGTCCGCGGATTGATCCTGAGCGTCTTGGCCGGCATGTTTACGTTCGTGAAATATAGCAAGGCCTGGGATCTTCTGCGCCGGAAGGCAGAGGCTTGCGGTTGATGGCCAGAACGATTCTCTATTTGCAAGGAATCAGCGAGATCGGCGGGGCAGAACGGGCTCTGTTGTCTGTGCTGGAGCGGCTTGACAAAACGTGCTGGCAGCCGGCGGTCGCCTGTCCGGCCACCGGTCCCCTCGTGACCGAACTGAAGTCGCGGGGGATCCCTACCTATCCGATGGTGTTTCCCGCGTGGCGTAAGCTCACGCATGTGCTCTGGAGAGTCCCCGCTTGGTTGAAGCTGGCCAGGCTTGTCCAGGCGATCCGGCCCGATTTGATTCATGTGAACGATCTCTATTGGATGCCGCAGGCCTTGCTTGCGAACAGACGGTGGAGTATCCCGGTCGTCGCGACGGTCCGACAGAACCTCAAGCCGGCGCGCGTGCGGCAGTACGGCCTGGACCGAGCCGCCTTTGTTGTGACGGTTTCAAATGCGTCGCGGGATGTGCTCCTCAAGGCTGGGGTGCCGGCGGAGCGCGTCCGAACGATTTACACCGGGGTGGACCCGGATCGGTTTTCGCCGGAATACGACGGGACCCTGGTCCGTACGCAGCTCGGAATTCCGACAGAAGCCCCTGTAATCGGGTGCGTGGCGAACGTCTTGGAGATTAAAGGGCACGACATCTTGCTTCACGCTTTTGCTAACGTCGTCAAAGTACATCCCACGGCCCACCTGCTCATCGTCGGGCGAGACACGTCCTCGTACGGGGCAGAGATGCGCGCGCTGGCTGATCGGCTGGGAATCGCCGAGCGGACGCATTTTGCCGGCTTCCAACCTGATGTGCGGCCATACCTCGCGGCTATGAATCTGGTTGTTCTGCCGTCGAGGTCTGAAGCCTTGGGACTTGCGTTGCTCGAAGCGATGGCGATGGAAAAGGCCGTGGTGGCCTCGGCGGTAGGGGGGATTCCCGAAATTGTCGCTGACGGTGTCACCGGGAAGCTTGTTTCGCCAGAGGACCCCGCGGCCCTGAGCGGGGTGATCATCGAACTTCTGTCTCATCCGGAGCGGCTGATCGAAGGTGGACGGCAGGGCAGGAAACGGATCCACTCCGCGTTTACCGTCGAGGCAGAGACTAAGGCGCTTGATAGCATTTACCGTTCGCTGATTAAGGATGAGCGTTCGCCCGATAAAGAAGCATCGCCGGGGCCGGCTTTTGTATGGGGCACGTATAGGTAGTAGCTTGATAAATTCAAGACCAAAAGTAAGTGTCTGTATTCCAACGTATAACCGTGCTCGGTATCTTAGTGAATCCATAGAAAGTGTGCTTGACCAGACATTTACAGACTTCGAGTTGGTAATTGTTGATAATGCATCAGAAGATAATACACCGGAAATTGTGCGTTGCCTTGGGGATAGAAGGATTCGATACTATCGGAATTTTCAAAACATCGGGGTGGCCCAGAATTGGAATCGTTGTATAGAATTAGCACGAGGAGAGCACATTACTATTTTCCATGATGACGACGTAATGCTTCCCGAGAATCTCTCTATGAAGGTTAAGGCATTCGAGAATCAAGATGTGGTTCTTGTTTTCTGTGCCATGAGAGTAATCGATGCCCATGGCAATCAAATGTACATTCACAAGCATTATCCTGAAACGAGGTATTTGCCAGGACGAAATCAGATCATACACTGCCTGAAAATGGGGAACTGTATCGGGTGTCCGTCTTTAGTTGCCATTAAGACAAGTGCATTTGAACAAGCTGGTAAGTTTAATGAGACGCTGGGGTTTCATATCGACCAAGAAATGTGGCTTAGAATTCTACTAAAGGGTGACGCCTATTTTCTGGCCGAACCATTGGTGTCTGTTCGTCAGCACGAAGGCTCCGTGACAAAAAGAGTGGAATTGGCAAGGCAGTATGAAGCGGAGAGATTAAAATTCGTGTTGTGTTATTTCCAAAACGACGAGATACGCGCTCTCTTAGATGACTACCCAAAAGTCAAACAATTTTCTGTTTGGTTGCTTGGCTGGTTTAATTATCAATTACTGAATCTCAAAGAGGCGAGAAAATGGTTGGTTCAGGCTATGCTTATCCGACCACTCAGTGCCTATAGTGTTAAAGCTTCTATTGTGTGGTTGGTTTCATTCCTTGGCAAGTCTGCTGCTAAAAATATCGTGTTGTTGTATCATTCTTTTTTAAATCCAACTGCAAAAAGCATACGTAAGTTTAGCCGCTATCTTCGGAGGAGGGGTGGCACAAAATGATTGAGTGGTATAAATTCGAAATTGAACGTTATTATGTCGAAGGGTTCAACATTAAACCTACATTTTCCGCAGAGGTATGAGCATGAAGGTCGTTATCCTGGCTGGTGGATTTGGCACAAGACTGGCGGAAGACACTGCTGTAAAGCCCAAGCCCATGATCGAGATCGGTGGCAAGCCCATTCTGTGGCACATCATGAAGATTTATTCTTACTACGGCTTCAACGACTTCATCATTTGCCTGGGTTACAAAGGCTATGTAATCAAGGAGTACTTCGCCAACTATTTTCTTCATGCGAACGATGTGACACTCGACGTGCAGCACAACAAGATGGAGGTGCACCAGAAAAACGCTGAACCGTGGAAGGTGACTCTTGTCGAAACTGGAGATAAGACTATGACAGGAGGTCGGATCAAGCGCATTCAGGCGTATTTGAAAGATCAACCATTCCTTATGACTTATGGAGATGGTGTGGCAGATCTTAATATCGCCCAGCTTGTCGCGTATCATCAGGCACATCAGAAACTGGTTACGGTCACGGCAACGCAACCAGTTGGCCGTTTTGGAGCCCTGACCATGGACGATGGCAATAAGGTGAAGAGCTTCATGGAGAAGCCGACCGGTGACGGCGGGTGGATCAGTGGTGGATTCTTTGTGATGCAACCGGGGGTGTTTCGTTATATTGCTGGTGATTCCACTACACTTGAGCATGAACCAATGGAGAAGCTGGTCCGCGAAGGGGAGCTGGTCGCGTACAAGCATTACGGCTTTTGGCATTCCATGGATACGCTGCGCGATAAGATTCATCTCGAAGATCTCTGGGCAAGCGGAAAAGCGCCCTGGAAGGTATGGTAATGGACAAACGCTTCTGGTCCGGCAGGCGAGTATTCGTGACCGGGCATACCGGCTTTAAAGGAAGCTGGTTATCTCTGTGGTTGCAGCAATTGGGGGCGGATGTAACAGGATATGCGCTCAGCCCGCCGACGAACCCAAGTCTGTTCGATGTGGCGGATGTGGCGCGTGGCATGACATCGATAATTGGCGATGTGCGCGATGCACCGTCGGTCATCCAGGCTATGAAGGTGGCACAGCCGGAAATCGTTATCCACATGGCTGCGCAATCGATAGTGCGGTACTCTTATGCCAATCCGGTTGAGACCTATGCCACCAATGTTATGGGTAGTGTGCATGTGCTCGAAGCCGTGAGACAGACGACGAGTGCGCGCGCCGTGATAAACGTCACCACCGACAAATGCTACGAAAACAAGGAGTGGTATTGGGGATATCGGGAAACGGAACCGATGGGTGGATATGATCCGTATAGTAATAGCAAGGCGTGCTCGGAGCTGGTAACGTCCGCCTACCGCAATTCATTTTTCAATGATGCGAACTATTCGGAACACGGTGTCGCCCTCGCTAGCGTGCGCGCGGGTAACGTGATCGGTGGCGGGGACTGGGGCGTGGATCGCCTTATACCCGATATCATTCGCGCCATTCAGGCAGGGGAACCTATTAAAGTCCGTAGCCCTCATGCAATTCGTCCGTGGCAACATATTCTCGATCCGTTAAGTGGATACCTTCTCTTGGCCGAAAAGCTTTACTCCGAAGGTGTGGATTTCGCGGAAGGCTGGAATTTCGGAGCAGATGATGAAGGTGCTAAACCAGTTCACTGGATTGTCGAGCGACTTATTTCGCTATGGGGTAAGGAGGCCACGTGGGAACTGGATTCTAATCCCCAGCCGCACGAAGCGGGCTATTTGAAGTTGGACTGTTCAAAAGCCAAAGCGGAACTTTGTTGGCATCCTCGTTGGAACTTGGAGAAAAGTTTAAATAATATTGTCGACTGGTATAAAAATCAGCTGCAAGGACAAGATATGCGCAAGATCACTATTCAGCAAATTGAGTCATTTTCTCAAATAGGCGAGTGAATTAAGGAACTGTAATTTACGAAAAACGAACTTAACGAGATTCATATTTGCGAAGTGTGCGGGAATGAACGTCCCACCCCTGTGCTCAATTTGGGCTCACATCCAATGTGTGACGATCTGGTTCCTGTCGGTGATACCCGGATATGTCGTGAATACCCCATTGAGATATTGTTTTGCGAAAACTGTTTTACTGCCCATCAACGCTTTCAACTGCCTAAACATGATTTGTTTCCGACCACCTATCATTACCGGTCGCGTTTTACAGACGACGTGCTCAGGGGTATGGCGGGGTTGGTTGCATCATGTGAGCAAAGATTCGGCAATCTGGCTGGAAAAAAAGTCCTCGATATTGGATGCAATGACGGTAGTTTGTTGGACTGTTTTCGGAAAAAACTGGCAGTTACCATTGGAATTGAGCCTACAGGCGCCTACCGTGACGCCGAGCAAAAAGGTCATCTCGCATTCAACAACTTTCTTTCCAAAGATATTGCCAGCGCCATTGTCACTTCACATGGTAAACCAGACCTCATCACTTTCACGAATGTCTTCGCGCATATTGAAAATCTCCACGAAGTCATGGAATCGCTTAAGCGTCTCATGGCTCCGCATACCGTGATTGTGATAGAAAACCACTATCTAGGGGCAGTGCTTGATGGCAATCAGTTCGATACGTTCTATCACGAACATACCAGAACGTATAGTTATACTTCATTTGTCCATATCGCGCGTTTTTTAGATGTTTCACTACAGGACGTGGAATTTCCTTCTCGTTACGGCGGCAACATTCGAGTATTTTTGGGGAACGGTACTAACGTCAGTGGCGGCACTACTATCAACCTCGGCGAACTGAAGACCCGAGAAAGCCACTATATTGGAAGCTTTGCAGTTTTGCGAAAGAACGTGGAGCGCTGGCGCAAAGCCAAGAAGCGTTTTATACAAGAGCAAGTTCGACGGTATGGCAGACTTCGGGCCAAGGCTTTTCCAGGGCGCGCCGCCATTTTGGTAAAATTGCTAGGACTGAACGAAGAGTTGATTTCCGCAGTGTATGAGAAACCTGGCTCACTGAAGATTGGGCACTATTTGCCCGGCACGCGTATACCGATCTATTCAGATGAGGATCTTTTTGCACTGCCTGACCAAACACAGCCATTGTTGAATCTGGCTTGGCATATTTCGCACGAGCTCCGCAGTTATATGACTGAGCATAGTTATACCGGGCCAATAATTGACATTCTTGACGCGGGGGACTTCGTATCGGAACAATGAGTATGTTTGCAATTCTCGGTTCTGGCTTTGGCCTTTATGGGTATCTGCCCGCTTTGGTTGACGGGTGCGCGCAGCGAATTGTGTTGCCGGAACGTTATCGGGCCAGTTTTTTCGCGAGGTCGGAGCTTGCTCGCTTTGCTAGCGGTGTGCAATGGGAACTGGACGAAAGCGCCGCGTTGGATTGTGCCGACGGAGTGGTGCTAGCGTTACGGCCACTCGATCAAAACGAATGGTTACATCGATGTCTGGCACGTTCCAATATTGAGCGGCTGCTTCTTGAAAAACCGCTTGCGCATTCTCCGGAGGCTGCGGCGGCAACATTTGATGATTTGATTCGTTCATGCAAAGTGTTCCGTATAGGCTACACTTTTCGATATACGCCTTGGGGCATGCAGAAATTGAGCGCCCTGGGGTCAACGAGAAGAAGTGGTTCCCTTTCTATCCAATGGAGCTTTTGTGCCCATCATTTTCGCCATGATTTACAAAACTGGAAGCGCTTTAATGCGACAGGTGGCGGTGTCATTAGGTTTTATGGCATCCACATTATTGCTTTGTTGGCAGAGATCGGCTATCGCGAAGTGTTTTTGTCGCGAGCCTTCGGGTCATCTCCAGACGAAATCGAAAAATGGATGGCCGTTTTCACAGGATCGGGCCTGCCTGAATGCGAGGTTTTGGTTGATACGAGGTCTAACGTTAATAAATTTCTAGTCGAGCAGTCATCCAATCCTAGTGTTGGGCAGACTACTACTGTTTTTGCGAATCTAAGCGATCCTTTCGACTTAGAGAGTAAATCTTGCCAGTTGACTCGGATCGATCAGCGTGTGCCCATATTGAGTCGACTGTGTCGTTCGCTTTGGGAAGAAGGCGCAAACGACTATGAGTGGTACGATGCGACGATCAAGCTTTGGCGCAGAACCGAAGACAAAACTCGATTTGAGGCATTGAGTATAAGCAGTCAGCTAATTTTTAACAGGTGAACGAGAGCAGTGGGCATAGTTCTTGACTAATTAATAACGCTGGACACTGAGTAGGAAATGTAATCTCCTCCGTCAACTAAACACCTCAGGTGTTGTGCTCCGCTTAAAATTTGGACAGGTATAATTGGTCAGGAGGGATAAATGGAAACAGCAGTGGGGCCTGTCCAGAACAACGGTCGTGATGTGAGGCGTCGGTGGAACGCCGAGCGGAAGCTGGCGGTCCTGCAGGAGTGGAAGAACGGCGTGCCCCTGGAGGAGGTCTGCCGAAAATACGCCGAGAACGCGGTTCAGATGTACCGCTGGAAGCGGAGTCTCGACCAAGGGCGCAAGGACCTAGGCGAGATGGTTCCTCACAGCGCCTCAGAGATGCAGTTGCCGGCCGAGTTTCATACGGAATGGATAGTCAAAAACAAAAAAGCCTGTCCACAATTAGGTGGGGCAGTACAGTCTTAAAACACTATTATGGATACTTATGTCTGCTGCTATAGAAAAGTCGTGTTGTTGAGGGTTCCCAAGTGAAAAAGATACTAATTCAGGTACAGGGGATGGGAAAGGGCAAGCTTTTTAATCCAGATGCGAGAGACTCCTACCTGGAACCTTGTATTTATTTGAGAGACCGACTCAAAGAGCGCGGCTATCAACTTGAGACTGCAGATGATAAAAGCGTTGAAGATTGCTCGTGGGTATGGTTCTGGGACTTCTTCGAAATAGACGAATCAGAGAACCCTCTGCTGCGTATGATTAAGACTCTAAAGCATATCCTAAAAGGTAGAAAACAACCAGTGAAAACCCGTAGTCTCCATGAGGAGCTCTATGAGAAGTGTATATGTGCTGGCATGCAAGATCGAATAGGTTTGTTCATATGGGAGGCCCCAGCTATATCTCGCGCAACCTGGAACCCTAAGGTACACGATTTGTTTCCAACGATTCTCACCTGGAACGATAACTACATTGATGGTAAGAAGTTCCACAAATTCTGTTTCCCGGTGACAAGCTATTTTCCGGCTGTTCCGGAGATTTCTTTCAAAGACAAGAAGCTGCTTGTTAACATCTCTGGAAATAAATTTTCATCACGTTCCAGGGAGCTCTATTCCGCTCGGCGGAAAGCAATCAGGTACTTTGAACGCAACCAGCCTGATCAGTTTGATCTGTATGGACTTGGCTGGGATCGGCGTGAGAAAGGTTTCTATCCGTCATACCGTGGCCAATTGAAGCATAAGTGGGATGTTTACCCGTTTTATCGATTTGGGTTGTGTTATGAAAACATGCGTGATGAGCCGGGTTATATTACCGAAAAGATCTTCGACTGCATGCGCGCTGATTGTGTTCCAATTTATTGGGGCGCGTCTAACATAACAGACTACGTTGATGCGGAAGCGTTTATTGACCGTAGGCGATTCAAGTCTGATGCAGAGCTGGAGTCTTTCCTTGTTTCCATGACCGAAAGCGAGTATGAGAAATACCGGCAAGCAATCAAGTCTTATCTAGCAAGTGATCGGTTTTCGGCTTTCTTACCACCGGCATTTGCCAATACAATCATCCGGGCGTTCCGGTTATGACCATCTGATTGGCAGTCCTCTTGATCAATTATTCCTGTCCAAATCTTAAGTGTGGTACAACAAGTTTCTTGCTATGAATCAAGATCATGAAAAAGTTTCTCAAGAACATAATTCATAAAATATTTCCCGAATATCGAGACTTGCAAGTCCAGTTATCTGAAATCGAAAACGCCTTCGCAATGCTGTCTCTTAGACCCGAGTACGAATCCAGTGTAAATTTGAGTTTCAATTCCCAAAATTATCGGCGCGAGATAGTTAAAAGTTTATTGGATGAATTCAAGTTCGACGCAATAATCGAGACTGGAACTTATTTGGGTGATACCACTGGTTGGTTATTGGAAAATAGTAAATTGCCGGTCTACTCTTGCGAAATATCTCCGGCTTATTTTTTTACAGCTCAAAAAAGATTGTCGAAATTTTACAATGTTCACCTTGAATTAGGAGATAGTAGAAATTTTCTAAGCAATCTTTCAAAGACGGACTTGAAAGAAAAAACGTGCTTTTTCTATTTAGACGCACATTGGGGTAGAGATCTTCCGCTTACTAAAGAAATTAAAATAATTGATGACGCTTGGCTAGACTATGTCGTTATGATTGACGACTTTCGGGTTCCGGGGGATGACGGCTATGGCTACGACGATTATGGTCCAGGCAAGAGGATAGAGATCAAATTGATTAAACCGATACTTGACGAACGGTCTATTAGTGCCTTTTTCCCGTCATTACCGTCGCAGAGAGAATCTGGAGCAAAACGGGGTTGTGTGGTTTTTACAAAAACGGGACGGAACTCTGATCAAATCAAAAAATTGGCCGAATTGTTGGTCAAGGCGGAGTAAAGTACTGCTGTGCGGAACCATCCCGCAGGCTTCTTGTCGGAATCGGATCTTCGACGGGATCTGCGTGAATGAGGCCTAGCCCGGGCAGCGCAGTTTTCCTGGGACCGGACTGCTCGGGAGACAATTGCGGTATATCGTGCACTCCTTCAGTAAAAGGCAGAAGGAGTTGTAGCTAAATGAATTTGAAAGGGCTTAGTGTTTTGCTATACTGGCTGGAATCTAAAGGCATAAGGTGCAAGCTTGATCATCAAACGTGTCTGCCTGATCACGCCCCCTTCCATTTTCCTGCTGGACGAGCGCGTCTTCATGACGCTCGGCGTCCTCAAGGTCGCTGCCGTCCTGGAACAGGCTGGCCTCGCAGTGGAGATGCTGGACCTCTCGGGGGTGGAGAACTACGAGGAAGTCGTGCGCGACCATGTGCGGACAAGCAGGGTCACCTGTTACGGCCTCACTGCGACAACTCCACAGATGCCCGCCGCCACCAAAATCTACAAGATGATCAGGGACTGCAACCCGAAGGCGCGGATTATCCTGGGCGGCCCGCACGTGACCCTGATTCATGCGGCCTACAAGTACGAGCAGAAGCGAGGGATTGCCCGCCGCGCCGCCACGGCGTACCGCCTGCTTGAAGAGATGTTCGACGTCCTGGTCGTCGGCGACGGGGAACTGGCGGTCTTCGAGGCTCTGGGTGACGCCACGTCGAAGCTGGTGGATGCAGACGATCCGAAGTCTGACTATTTCCTCAACAACCAGAAGCTGACCGAGCTGCCGTTCCCGGCCCGGCACTTGGTGGACGTGGACAGCTACCACTACACCATCGACGGCGTGCGCGCGCTGTCGATGATCGCACAGCTCGGCTGTCCCTTCGGCTGCGGCTTTTGCGGGGGGCGGATGAGCCCGTTCCTGCGGCGGGTCCGGACGCGGACTTCCGAGAACATCGTCCAGGAGCTGGTCCATCTCTATCAGACCTACGGCGTCACCGGCTTCATGCTCTACGACGACGAGCTGAATGTGAGCCCGAAGATCGTGGAGCTCATGAATCTGATCGCCAAGACACAGAAGGACCTCGGGGTGGAGTTCCGACTGCGGGGGTTCATCAAGGCCGAGCTGTTCACGGATCAGCAAGCGGAGGCGATGTTCCGGGCGGGCTTCCGGTGGATCCTCATCGGGTTCGAGTCGGGCCACGAGCGGATCCTCACCAACATCCAGAAGAAAGCAGGCCAGGCCGACAATACCCGCGCGATGGAGATTGCCAAGCGGCACAGCCTGAAAGTCAAGGCGCTGATGTCGGTCGGGCACCCCGGAGAATCGGAAGAGACGGTCAAGGCGACGCGCGACTGGATGCTGGCGGTCAAGCCGGAAGACTTCGATGTGACCGTGATCACGACCTATCCCGGCACGCCGTACTTTGACGAGGCCGTGGAGACCAAGTCGGGCGTGTGGACGTACACCTATCCGAAGACAGGGGACCAGTTGCACAGCCTCGAAGTTGACTATCGCGAAGTGGCCGAATACTACAAGGGCGTCCCCGGCGAGTACACGTCGTATGTGCACACCGACTATTTGAGCGCGAAAGAATTGGTGAAATGGCGGGATTGGCTGGAGGCCGATGTCCGTGCCAAGCTTGGCATCCCATACAACACAGCGGCCCCGGCGGTGCGGTACGAGCATTCCATGGGGCAGGGGATCATTCCTCCGAATATCCTGCGTTCGAGTACCTCTGCGAGCCTGAAGTCCGCGTGACGGGACTGGGTACCCGTGCTGGAGAGTCAATGCGGATTGCACTGGATGTCAGCCCGCTGGCCCGCAACCGTGCCGGGATCGGTACCTACGTCGCCCATCTCCTGACGTCGCTCGTCCGGCTCGCTCCTGAGCACGAGTTCTTCTTCTATACCTCTCAGCCGCTACCTGCAAAAGACCACGCGTTCTTCAACGCGCAACCCCACGTCCGGATCGTGCGCTGCCCTTTGATGCTGATGGGCCTACGTGCCCAGTGGGACCGGATTGATGTCTTTCATGGGTTGAACTTCAAGCTGCGCGGGTGGGGACGCTTGGGCAGTGTGGTCACCATCTATGATCTGTCTCTGGATCGGTTGTCTCAGCCTTCGCGTAAGCTGTTCGGCCAGCGACGCTCGTTCCTTCGAACGAGGCGGATGGCACTACGGGCGTCGCGGGTCGTCACGATCTCAGCCCACTCGACCAAGGACATTGTTGAACTCTACGGGGTGCCGCGGGAGCGGATCGCCATTGTGAGTCCCGCTGTGGGCCCGGAGTTCTACCCGGTCGTCGACCCGGCCGTGCAGGCTTCTATCAAGGCGCGCTATGGAATCCGACGCGAAGCATTTGTGCTCTCCGGCGGCGGCACGGAGCCGCGCAAGAACATTGTCGGCTTGATCGAGGCCTTCGGTCGTGCGCCCCGATTGCGGGAGAAGCTGAACCTCGTTGTGGTGGGCGGGATGGAACGCAGCGCGGACGCTATCTTGGAGGCGGTGCGTCGCGCGCGGCTGGATGAGGCCATCATCTTCCCCGGCCACGTACCGCTGGAGGACTTGCGCGTGCTCTACTCGGCCTGCTCGCTGTTCGTGTTTCCCTCCCTCTACGAGGGGTTTGGGATGCCGGTACTGGAGGCCATGGCCTGCGGCGCGCCGGTTGTGAGCTCGAATGCGTCCTCTCTGCCCGAGGTGGCTGGTGATGCGGCTCTGCTGGTGGACCCGCGTAATCCGGAGGCCTGGGCTCAGGCCATGACACGGGTCTTCGAAGATGCTAATCTGCGCGATGATCTCCGTCGGCGAGGTGCACTCAGGATCAAAGCTTTCTCCTGGGAGCAGTCGGCGCGGGAGCAGCTCCGGGTGTATCAGGAACTGGCGCAGGTGAAGACCGCATGAAACGCGCGTTGATCACGGGCATCACCGGGCAGGACGGATCGTACCTGGCCGAGTTGTTACTGGACAAAGGCTATGAGGTGCACGGCGTTGTCCGACGGGTGGCGATCGAAGACCCGGAGCACCGGCTCTGGCGCATCCTCCACCTGAAGGACCGCCTCCACCTGCATGCCGCGTCCCTGGAGAGCCTGCCCAGCATCTACCGGGTATTCCAAGCGGTCAAGCCCCATGAGTGCTACCACTTGGCCGCCCAGAGCTTCGTCGCCTATTCGTTCGAGGACGAATTCTCCACGCTCAACGCGAACATCAACGGCACGCATCACGTGCTGGTCGCGTTGCGCGACTGCTCGCCGGACTGCCGGTTCTACTTCGCCGCCTCGAGCGAGATGTTCGGCAAGGTGGCGGAGGTGCCTCAGAACGAGATGACGCGTTTCCATCCTCGCTCCGCCTACGGCATCTCCAAGGTGGCCGGGTTCGACTTGACGCGCAACTATCGGGAGGCTTATAGCATCAGAGCCTCGTCCGGCATCCTGTACAATCACGAGTCGCCGCGCCGGGGGTTCGAGTTCGTCACGCGAAAGATCACCTCCCAGGCCGCACGGATCAAGCTCGGATTGACGAAAGAAGTCCGGCTGGGCAATTTGGATGCGCGTCGAGACTGGGGCCATGCGCGCGAGTACGTGCGGGCTATGTGGCTCATGCTGCAACAGGACGAGCCCGAAGACTACGTCATCGCCACCGGCGAACAACATTCCGTGCGAGAGTTCGCTGAACTGGCCTTCGCGCATCTCGGCCTCGAGTATCGCGACCACGTGGTGGTGGACCCCCAGTTCCAGAGGCCTGCCGATGTGGAGACGCTGCTTGGAGACGCCTCCAAGGCCAGAAAGAAACTGGGCTGGAAGTATGGAGTCACGTTCAAGGAACTGGTCCGGGAAATGGTGGAAGCTGATTTAGCGCGGCTCAAGAGTGTGGCCCGACCTTGATGCTAGTGCCGGCTCCTGAGCGGATCCTGGTCATCAAGCTGCGGTACGTCGGGGACGTGCTCCTGGCGACGCCGGTGTTGAGCCGGCTGCGGGAAAGTTTTCCCAAGGCGCACCTGGCCATGCTGGTCAATCCCGGCACCGACGATGTGGTGCGGGACCACCCGGCGCTCGACGAGGTGCTGGTCCTGGAGCGGGGCAACCTCGCCCGGCAGTGGCGTTTCGTGCGTGATCTTCGACGGCGGCATTTTGATTTGGTGATCGACCTCACCGATGCTGATCGATCCGCGGTGCTGAGTTGGCTCTCCCGCGCGCCGATGCGGCTTGGCTACAACAGCGAAGGCCGCTGGCGGGGCCTCCTCTACACCCAGGTCGTCGATGCCGACCGGTTCGCGATGCACACCGTACCCTATCACTTGAAAGCGATGGAGGCGTTGGGTCTGGCGAGTTCGCCGCCCGCGCCGTTCCTCGCTGTTGCCACCGAGGCGCGGCGGGAAGCAGATCGTCTGCTGCGGGAGGCTGGCGTGGATAGGGCGCGACCGTTTGTCTGCCTGCATCCGGGCGCGCGGTGGTGGTTCAAGGCCTGGCCGGCCGAGCGCTTTGCGGCGCTGGCCGATCTGATCCAGACCGAGACCGCGGCCCAGGCGCTCTTCCTCGGCGGCGATCAGGAGCGAAGTCTCGAAAGTCGGATTGCTGACGGCATGAAGACGCCGTTTCGCAGCCTCATTGGGAAGACAGGCCTGCGTGCTCTGGCGGCGGTCCTGGAGCGGGCGGCGCTGATTGTCAGCAACGACAACGGGCCGATGCACATGGCCGCCGCGTTACGCGTACCAGTGATCGGATTGTTCGGGCCGTCAGATCCCGCTGTCTGGGGACCCTGGGGCGACGGGCACCGCACGTTCTACAAGGGCGTGGATTGCCGGGCGTGTTTCCATCCGGATTGTTTTCGCGGCGAGCAGAACTGCATGCGGCTCATCACGCTACAGGAAGTTTGGGAGGCGGTACTCCCTTCTTTGGTATCGGTATGATCCCATTATCCCGCGTCAGTCTCGTCATTCCCGTGTGCAATCAACTTCTCCATACCATGCAGTGTTTGGAGTCCATGCTGCGCCTGCCTGACAAAGCGGGTGAAATCATCGTCGTGGACAATGCCTCCACCGATGGCACGCCGGAGTACTTGAACAGCGTCGGCGTCACGGTCATTCGCAATGCGAACAATCTCGGATGCGCTAAGGCTTGGAACCAGGGCACCCAGGCCAGTAAAGGGGACGTGATCGGGATCTTGAGCAATGATAGCATCGTAACCTCGGGATGGCTGCCGGCGCTGCTGCGCTTCATGGAGGAATCCGGATGCGGCATCGTCAGCCCAGCCATGCGGGAAGGGCCGCTTGATTACGAACTGGACAGCTATGCCGCGGAATTCACGGCGGCCTGCAGGACGGCGACTCGGGCTGGGTTTCTGGGACCGTGCATGCTGGTGCGGCGCGTGGTGTTCGACGCGATCGGGCTGTTTGATGAAAGGTTCATCTACGGAGGATGCGAGGACGTGGACTTCCTCTGGCGGGCGCAAAAGGCTGAGATCAAGGCGGCTATGACCGGATCCGCCTTCATCCACCACTTTGGGATGATCACGCAGAACACCGTCAAGCACACCGACTCCAAAGCGTATCCAGCACCGAATGTGGCGGACTTTCGCCGCAAGTGGGGGCGGACAGTGCGGGGCAACTGGTTTCAACGGCGATGGGCCAGAATGAAGGAGCGGTGGACCGAACGGTACGAGCGCTTCCGGTACGGCCATACGCTGGTGGAACGAGGGTAGGCGGTCATGCGGGTGTTGATCACCGGGGGTGCTGGGTTTCTCGGGAGCCATCTCTGCGATCGCTTAATCGGGATGGGACATGAGGTTGTGTGCCTCGATAATCTCGTCACGGGGTCGATGGACAACCTGGCCCACCTCCTGGGTCACAAACGCTTTAGCTACGTCCAATACAATGTGTGCGACTATCTCTATGTGGAAGGTCCGCTCGACGCGGTAATGCACTTTGCGTCACCCGCAAGCCCGCAGGATTATCTCGAATTCCCCATCGCTACGTTAAAGGTCGGAGCTTTGGGCACTCACAAGGCACTGGGACTCGCCAAGGCGAAGAACGCCGCGTTCCTTCTCGCCAGCACGTCGGAGGTGTACGGGGACCCTCTGGTCTCACCCCAACCCGAGGCCTATTGGGGCAACGTCAACCCGATCAGTCCGCGTGGCGTCTATGACGAGGCCAAGCGTTTTGCGGAGGCCATGACGATGGCCTACCACCGCTATCACGGACTGGACACGCGAATCGTCCGCATCTTTAACACGTACGGGCCGCGGATGCGGCCCCAAGACGGGCGGGTCGTCTCGAACTTTATTGTGCAAGCCTTGAGCGGCAAGCCGTTGACCGTGTTTGGGACCGGCAATCAAACCCGCAGCTTCTGCTACGTGGACGATCTCGTCGAAGGCATTACGCGCCTGCTGCTGGCGCCCTCCGATCGCTCGCCGGAGCAACGGACCGATCGCCAGTCCTTCCTGTACCAGAAGGACGCGTCTGCGAAGCGCTCCGTCCACGAGCCGATCAATATAGGCAATCCGCAGGAGTTAACAGTGCTGGAGATCGCCAACAAGGTGAAAGCGATGGTTGGGTCCGGCATTCCGCTGGAGTTAAAGCCGCTTCCGGCCGACGATCCGAAGGTCCGCTGTCCTGACATCAGCCTCGCGCGGGAACTGCTCGGATGGGAGCCCAAGGTGGGTCTCGACGAAGGGCTCAAGCGGACCATCGAGTACTTCCGAAAGCGACTGGCCGGGAGGAGCTCCTAAATATTTATGAAAGCTCTGATCACCGGCATCACGGGCCAGGACGGCTCTTACCTGGCAGAGCTCCTCCTCTCCAAAGGTTATGAGGTGTTCGGGGTTATCCGCCGGTCCAGCTCCTTCAACACAGGCCGGCTCGATCAAATTTACCAGGATCCACACGTCCCCGATGCCCATCTGCGTCTCGTGTATGGCGATCTGAACGATGCCAGTTCCCTCAATAGGATTCTGCGCACCATCCGGCCCGATGAAATTTATAACCTTGGAGCCCA
>Ga0137380_10000820_pt1 | contig 23941 bp, 19 predicted proteins | sample SagtaG_17_FD_104809 | JGI IMG/M metagenome (GOLD analysis project Ga0137380, IMG submission 104809) | Vadose zone soil microbial communities from Sagehorn Ranch, Mendocino, California, USA - Sage2_L_100_16 metaG | ecosystem: Environmental > Terrestrial > Soil > Vadose zone | place: USA...
CGGCACAACGAATCTTGGCACGATCACCTACACATTTACGCTCGGCACGCCGAAGACGGCCTTCAGCGAGAACTTCGACGGCGTAACGGCTCCCGGGCTGCCGGCTGGCTGGGTCCGCATGAATGCTGCCGGGCCAGACCCGGTATGGGGGACGTCAACCAACGGGCCCGATACCTCTCCCAACGACGCATTCGTCGATTGTCCTTCCGTGGTGAGCGACAAACGCTTTGATAGTCCCGCCATCGCGATCAACTTGAATTCCGCGCAGTTGAGTTTCAGGCAAAGCTACCAATTCACAGATAGCGGCTCAGGCTTTGACGGCGGAGTGCTGGAACTTTCATCACCCAACATCAACGGCGGTGCGTTCACTGACATAACCAACGCCGCTGTCGGCGGAACTTTCGCATCAAACGGGTATACCAGCATCATCGATTCCCGTTACAGCAACCCGCTGGCGGGCCGCCAAGCTTGGAGCGGATCTTCGGGTGGATATATCACCACAAAGGTAAACCTGGGTCCAAACGTGTCGGGGCAGAGTATCAAGCTGCGTTGGCGAATGGGGTCGGACGTTGGCGGCCCCGATATCGGTTGGTTCGTCGATACGATTGTGATTACCGACGGATACACCTGCTGTATTCCACCCCCGGCCTGCACCATTAGCTGCCCAGCCAACATCACCAAGTCGAACGATCAGAATCAGTGTGGAGCGGTAGTGAGCTATCCGTCTCCTCTCGTCGGTGGCTTCTGCACAGGATACAACTGCTCGCCGACGTCGGGTGCGTTCTTTCCCAAAGGCGCGACAACCGTGACCTGCACGACGACCAACGGGCCGAGTTGCTCGTTCACCGTTACCGTCCAAGACACTCAACCGCCAACAATCACGTGCCCGGCCAACGTCAGCGTCCCTAGCAATTGCGGACCGATTACGGTGAATTACGCAAGCCCGACTGTGAGTGACAACTGTTCCGGCGTGGGCGCTCCCACTTGTACTCCGGCTTCGGGTTCGACGTTCCCTGTCGGCACGACGACCGTCAACTGCAGCGTCAAAGACAGCTCGAATAACTCAGCGACTTGCAACTTTACGGTCACGGTGACAGGTGGCGATACTCAACCACCCACGTTCCCCAACCTTTGCCGGACTGCGGTCAATGTGGCGGCCGCCTTCCTGTGTCCGTACGCGACCAGCGCGCAAGTCAGCTACACCAACCCGGCCGCTAGCGACAACTGCCCTGGAGTGACAGTCGCTTGCAATCCTCCGTCGGGGTCGACCTTCCCGCTCGGTACCTCGACCGTGACCTGCACTGCGACCGATGCTTCAAATAACACCGCGACGTGCACCTTCCCTGTGAACGTTTACTCCGCTTGTCTGGTCGACAACATGAGTCCCGGCAACGTGGTGCTATTCAACGCAGCGACCGGAGAATATCGCTTTTGCTGCAATGGAGTCGTGATTGCAAGCGGGAAAGGCACGGTGACTGGGACGGGTTGTGATGTCACAATCGATCACACAAAGGGTAACCGCAATGTGCACATCTCGGTGAGCAGCGCCGGTCAGGGCAGCGGCAGCGCTTATGTGCAAAAGGGGACCAGTCAAGTTTGCACGATCACTGACGCGCAGATGGTTGGGAATGTGTGCGCTTGTCAGTAGCAGCGAACGGATTTTCGCGAGCTAATAGATCGAATGAATACTACCTCGAGTGTAAGGTCCGCCTTCGGGGGAAGTCTTGAATGGCAACGTATTGAATAGAGCGAGAGTAGGCAGCCCATAAGCGCGTCAGCACCGAGTTTGATCTATATTGAAGAGTCTGCGATACAAAAAGTTATCAGCAGGCTTCTTCAAAGATTGTCTTGGGTAGACCCGACAACAGGTATCACTCTTTAAGCGTTTAGGATCGCGTCTGAGATGCGCGCCACATCCATAACTTCCTTCACGTCGTGCACGCGCACCAGGTGTGCGCCTCGAATGATTGCCGCCGCGACCGTTGCCGCTGTGCCAAACAGACGATCGCCTTCACCGCGTCCGGTCAATTTGCCGATGAAGCCCTTTCGCGACGTCCCGATCATCAGCGGAAGACCAAAGCTCTCGAAACGATCCAGGCGGTTGATGATTGCAAGGTTCTGTTCAAGAGTCTTGCCGAACCCAACACCTGGGTCGAGGATAATCTGATCGCGATTGACGCCATGCGACTCGGCTACTCGAATCGCGCTGGTGAGATCGGCCTCGATCTCGGCGAAGATGTCCGCGCTGGGCGAGAGCTTTTGCATCGTTGCCGGCTCGCCTCGCATGTGCATAAGCACGAGTGCCGCGTGTTCGCGAGCGGCGACATCAGCTAAGGCGGGATCAAACCTCAAAGCGCTGACGTCGTTGATCAAGCTCGCGCCCTCGGCAACAGCTGCCTCCGCGACTTCGCACTTGTAAGTGTCGATTGAGATCGGAACCCGCAGCCGACCGGCGAGCCTGCTTAATACCGCCATCACTCGCGAGAGTTCCACATCGGCCGGGACTGGAGTCGCGCTGGGTCTCGTCGATTCGCCGCCGATCTCGATAATGTCCGCGCCTTCGCTTTCCATCTCGATAGCTCGATCAATTGCGCGGTCCGGCTCGAAGTTCACGCCGCCGTCCGAGAACGAATCCGGCGTGACGTTGAGCACGCCGACGACAAGCGTGCGCTTGCCAAGCTCGAGCGTCTTGCCACCTTTGAGCTTGATCACGAATTCGCGTCGCATCGTTTGAAGGCTAACGAAGAATGGACTGGATTAACAAGATGAACCGCGTGCTGGACCAGCCGTCCCAACGGAAGGCAAGAAGCGAAGCAACGTTACAGCTATACACTCCGCGCGCTTGTCCCGATTCACGACAGGCACCGCGTAGTGGTGACCGATCGATAGACTGGTTAACTCGCGGATGCTCCGGACCGCGTAAGCGGTCACCTATTTCGACTTCGGTCGGGGCGGAAAGTATCCCTTGCGGGCAATGAGACAGGTGACCGCTATGCGGTCCCCCCGTCATCGCGAGTCAAAAATCTATCGATCGGTCACCGCTACGCGGTAAGGGGCGCTCACTGCTTTGCTCAAGCGCCGGCGGGGAAATCATCGAGTTCGGAATTGCTGTTAATCGATTCGCTTTGACTTTGACCGGTTCGAGCAATCAACATGTCGCACACATGCAGCCAACCGAAAGATTATATTTTCGCGATTCAAGCTTGCTCGAGTTTTCAGCGACCGTTTTGGATGTGAAGTCATCTTCCGAAAGCACCGCCGTGACGCTGGATCGGACCGCATTTTATCCGACTGGCGGAGGCCAGCCTAATGACACGGGAACGCTCGGCGACGCGAGGGTCGTCGATGTGGCCGAAGACGAAGCGGGCATCATTTACCACACAGTCGAGTCATCGGGATCTTTCGAGCCGGGCCAGGTTGTCGCGGGTGTGGTTGACCGCGAGCGGCGGCTCGATCACCTCCAACAACACAGCGGTCAGCACATCTTGTCCCAGGCATTCGTTCAGACTTGCGGAGCTGAAACTCGCTCGTTTCATCTAGGGTCCCAGACATCGACGATCGACATCGAGCTCACGTCGCCTACGCCGGAGTTGATGCGCGCCGCCGAAGACCTCGCGAACGCAGTAGTCTTCGAAGACCGCCCGATGCGGGTCCATCTCGTTAACGAGGAAGAAGCGGCGCGACTGCCGCTTAGAAAAGAGAGCGCCGTGCGAGGCAACATTCGCGTGATTGAAATCGCTGACTTCGATTGGTCTCCTTGTGGTGGGACCCATGCCTCGCGGACCGGCCAGATCGGGTTAATCGTGATACGCTCCTACGAGCGAGTCAAAAAGCTGACGCGAGTCGAATTCGTCTGCGGCGGGCGAGCGCTCGCCGACTATCGTAAAGCTCATGTTACCGCGTCGGAGGTCGCGAGCTTGTTCAGCGCCGAACGAGATTCCTCCGCCGAACTTGTGCGGCGCGCCTTGCAAGAAAACAAAACGTTGAAGAAACGCGCCCGAGACTTGCTCGAGCTGGCGATGACTGCCGAGGCGGCGGAGATGTTAGCGGTTGCCACACAGGCGGACGGTTTCAAATTGGTTCAAGCCGTTTTTGCAGGGCGCGAGTTTGAAGAGATTCGCGTGCTCGCGTCGAAAATAGTTCAGCACGAGCCGTCCGTCGCGCTGCTCGCAACAAGGGAAAAGGATGCGGCGCGTTTGGTGTTCGCGAGGTCCGCTTCGCTCTCGCAGAACATGGGCGCGCTTCTAGCCGAAGCTTGCGAGACATTGGGAGGACGCGGGGGCGGCAAACCGGAACTCGCGCAGGGTGGAGGCCCGAAGACGGAGCTAACCGAAGAAGCGATTCGAGCCGCCGTAGAAAAAATCATGGTCCGGTCTTGAAATTCGAACGCTCGTTCGATAAACTCCAAGTTGAACCATATACTGGAGGCGTGATGACCTACACCAGCACAACAATTACTCAGAAATACCACGACGCCATTGTCGATTGGCAGGAGAAGAACTTCCCTGAGCTTGAAATTCTCCTCCAGCATTGGGATGACTACTTCAAAGGCGTCGCGCCGTTCCAGTTGGTGGCGAAGGTCGGCGATCTCAAAAGCGATTTGATAGACGTCGGTCAGTACTCGGGCAAGAAACGTTTCGAGCAGGCGAAGGAAATGGTTGGCAATGCGTTCTTCAGCGCGCGCGACATCGTGCGTGCGCAGTGCTCGACCGAGCTTGGGTCGATTCAGCAGCACCGGCTGACCCTCGACAAGGCGTTCAGCGATAAAGGCCAATTCGCAGTGCTGAGAATAATGGCCGAGGAGCTGCGGCACGCCTATCAGATGTTTTGGGTGCTCGACCACGATCCTACTTGGAAAAAAGCCGGCCTGGGCGACGTAGCCAAACAAACAATCGAAGAGCTTCTGTCGATGGAGCTCGGCAACCACGTTCTAGATGCCTTCAACATCGACTTCAACGACTTTCTTGACAACATCACGTACGCAACTGTGATCGATCTGGTCGGCAAGTATCAGCTCGAAATGCAACAGGTGTTCAGCTACGCGCCGATGGCTCGCAGCATGGGACCGATGCTTCAGGAGGAAGCATTTCATTTGGGCAGTGGTAGAAAGTTGTTGAAGGAGATCGGACAAATGGCTGCTCGCGGTGAAGGCGATTACAGCATCGAGGACATGCAGCGCGCGATGAACTTGTGGTTCCCGCGCGGGTTGGAGATGTTCGGCAACGAGGAAGGCGGCCAGACCGCGGTGACGTTTGGTTTCAAAGATAAGACGAATGGCACGGCTCAAGCCGAATACGTCGAAGAAGTACGCGGCGTGGTTCGGAATGTGAACGTCGCGATCGTTCAAGAGCGATTGCCGAACCTTTCACGCGAAGATGCTCATGCGCTGATCGACGAGATTGAGCGCTCAGGCGACACCAAACGAGGCATCAAAGCTGAGGATCTGATCTCGCTTCCGGATTTGAAATTCTTTCGCAAACGCGGACCTGAGGAGATAATCTTTCAGCCTTACGACGTGAGAGGAGAATTGCTGACCGAGCAAGGCAAGCCGCTTTCGTCGGAAGGATATTTGAGCTACCTCTCAACGGTGCTGCCTTCCCGATTCATCGGCACGCGCGAGTACGATAAGTACGTCGACCAGATGCGCGAGTTTTACGCCGGAAAATGAACCGCGAGCTGACCGTGTCATCGCCAGGCGCCGATTTTCATTAACCCCAACTTCAGTTGGGTGGCATGAATGGGCTCCATTGTCGTAGCCGTTTTCAACGGCTTCGCTCACTGCGAAACGGCAAACAAGCTGTTGAAACAATTACTTAGACAAACGCGGCGGTGCTATTCACTTAACTGAAGTTAGGTGTTAATGGGAAAGTGGACTCGAGTCCTGACTTAACCCGGCTCCTACTTCTATCTTAGACTTCAATGTATAATTCGCACTCAGACGATGAAACTTGAACACAGGATGGGACAACTGCTGCTGATCGGGTTGCCGGACGCTGAGCTTGACTTGATGACTCGCAGCCTCCTGCAAAGCATCCAGCCAGGCGGCATACTGCTCAACACCCAAAACATTGAAAGCCCGCAGCAAGTAGTCGAACTCACATCGGCAATACGCTCGCTCATCGAAGTTCCGCCGATCATGGCCGTCGATCAGGAAGGCGGGCGGATCGATCCGCTCAAACAAATCTACTCCGCGATGCCGTCAGGCGATTTACTGCGGGCGTCAGGCGATGCGTCGATCGCAGCGCGAATGGGTGAAATCACCGCTGAAGCGCTCCGCACGCTTGGATTTAATATCAACTTCGCTCCGGTTCTGGACATCGCAACCGACGACGAAGCGAACATCGGGCTGAAGGGGCGTTATCTTGGGGGCTCCGTTGCTGAAGTGGTGAGACTTGGAGGCGCGTATCTCGAAGGCTTGCAACGCGGGGGAGTAGTTGGCGCGGGCAAGCATTTTCCCGGGCTTGGAGCCGCGAACATGGTTTCCGGGTCTAAGCTCCCCACCGTGGACCGCTCGCGGGACGAGATACTTAAGTACGACGCTGCGCCTTACAGCGAATTGTTCAGCAAGATCAACGCGCGGCTGAACGCGGTCATCGTCGCGCACGCACACTATCCGGCGTTTGACGGACCGGCCCCGCTGCCGTCGTCGCTATCTAGGAATATTGTCACCGGGCTGCTGCGCGAGGAACTGGGATTCAAAGGGCTTGCGATTACCGACGATCTGACGATGGAAGCGGTGACCGATTCGCGAGAGCTGCCCGAGGCGGCAGTGATGGCGATCGAAGCTGGCGCCGATATGGTTGTGACAGCGTCGCACGAGCACGCCACCGCGGCGTGGGAAACGATGGTCAAGGCGGCGGGCGAATCGCGGATCACGGCTGCGCACATCAGTCGCGCGTTCGATCACATTGCGCGCATCAAGTCGATGCTGTCGCCGCCTCACGCTTACAGCGAGCAAGCGATTACGAGACTGCGCGAGCGCATTGGCGAATTGAATCTTCTATTACAACACTCCAGGTGAATATGTTATAGAGGCGGCCCTCCGTGGCCGCCCACCTTTGGCGGCGTGCGTACTTCATCCAGTAAATCTTTTCAGCGACGAGGGGCGGCCACAGAGGGCCGCCCCTACATGCCTTCCGCGGGGCGGCTGCGGTTGCTGATCGGCATCTTCCTTTTTTCGATCGTTATCTCGTCAACGACCTCCTGCCATCGCGGAGGAGAACCGGGCACGCTGGTGATCGCCATTGAAGTTCCGCCGCGCGGGTTCGATCCGCGATTCTCAACTACCTTTCAGACCTCGGCTCGCATAATGCAGTTGATCTACGACACGCTAGTCGTCAGAAACGAAAGGTTCGAGTTCGTTCCGTCGCTCGCTGAGCGTTTCGAAGAATCCGAAGACCACAGGACTTTCAGCTTTCACCTTCGCCAAGGGGTCACGTTTCACGACGGACGCGCATTGACCTCCGCAGATGTCAAATACACGTTCGATTCACTGCTCTCGCCTGCGTTAAGGTCCCCCATCCGCGGGGCGGTTGATAAGATCGCTTCGATCGACGCGCCCGATCCGCTCACCGTGATCTTTCACGCAACCGAACCCTTCTACACTTTTATCGGCAATCTGCCGGCCATCGGAATCATCCCCGACGGGGCAGGAACCGAAATCATCAACGCGCCGATCGGGAGCGGTCCTTACAAGTTCGTCTCGTACAGTGAAGGCGACGCGGTTCAACTCAAAGCCAACTCGAATTATTGGGGCGGGGCGCCTCGAATCCCGCGCGTCCACGTCAAAGTTGTGACCGACAACAGCACGCGTCAAGCCGAACTGATGAGCGGCGAAGTCGATCTGACTTACAACGCGCAGTTCGATCCCGAGACCATTCGGGCACTCGCCCGCCGCGCCAATATGCAAGTAGTAATCGGAGACGGCGCGAGCATTGGATATCTGGGAGTCAACGTCTCGTCTAATTCTCTACTGTCCAATCATAAGATCAGACAAGCGATCGCATATGGCATTGATCGGGACGTAATCATTCATCGCTTGCTCAGAGACCAGGCGCGAAAGGCTAACGCGATAATGCCGCCGGAGCATTGGGCTTACGATCCGAACGTAACGGTTTACGATCACGATCCCGAACGCGCCAAACAGTTGCTCGACGAAGCGGGTTACGGTGACCCGGATGGCGACGGTCCCCTGCCTCGGCTGACGCTGACCATACTGACGACGACGACGCAGCTCTCCAGGAATATCGCGTCGATAATGCAGGACCAACTCAGGCACGTCGGCATTCAGCTTGAGTTGCAGTCGCTTGAACCGGCGACGCTTTTCGACAGGCTCAACAAGGCGCAGTTCGATCTGTACTATTTGATCGGCATTGGCTTCAACCAGCTCACCGACGTGTTTCAGTTTGTGTATCACAGCCGCTATCAGGACCCACAATTCAACGAAGCAATTGCGAAACTGCGTGGCACAACCGATCCCCAGTTGCGCGTACTGTTTGACCAGATCGCCTCTAGGCTTGAGCGCCGCGAGTATTGCCCGAATGACGAAGTCGACAAGCTCGCAGACGAGGCGAAAGCGACTGACTCGACCGCAACGAAGAGGCAGCTATACCTTCGGATTGCCGCAATGCTTACGGATCGAGGCGGTCAGAATCGCATGCGTTACTGCAATCCGCAAGTCGACAGGTGGATAGTCGAAGCGGAACATGCGAATGACCGCGCGCAGAAACTTGATCTATATTCCAAGATTCAGAAGACGGTCTCCGAAGAACTCCCACAGATTTATCTCTGGTATCCGGCGAACGTTCTGGTCGCCCGCACTCGCGTGAGCAACATCGAGATCGAACCGTCCGGCTCGTGGTACTTCGTCTCAAAGCTGACGCTCGGGGAAAAATGAAAGAGAGCAGAGGCGAACAGCAGCAGAGGAGAACCGGAGCTGAAGTGCAGAGGAGTTCTCACCTCAGCTCCTCGGCCCCCGTGGAGGTGAGTCTCTCCCGCGGCGCGGTCGTCATCGGGTTGGTAAGCTTTCTCGCCGACATAAGCTCGGAGATGATTTATCCGATCCTTCCTGTCTTTCTTACTCAAACACTTCGAGCGCCGGCGACCGTAGTCGGTCTGATCGAAGGAATCGCCAATGGAACCGCAAGCATTATTAGCGGAATATCGGGTTGGATTTCGGACCGCGTCGGGCGGCGCAAGCCGGTCGCATTTGTGGGCTACGTGCTTACCGCCGTCTCCCGACCGATGATCGCGCTGGCGGCGGTCTGGCCGGTGGTGCTCGCGGCCCGATTCTTCGATCGACTCGGTCGAGGCGTTCGAGTCTCGCCGCGCGACGCTTTGTTAGCCGAGGTCTCGGCAGAGGAACATCGGGGGCGCGCGTTCGGATACGAGCGCGCAATGGATTCGGCCGGCGCGGTGCTTGGACCGCTGGTCGGCCTTGCGCTGGTCGCGTGGGCGGGAATTGAACACCGAAAGGTTTTCTTAATCTCAGCGATTCCGGCATCGCTTGCAGCGCTGATGATTCTGACGGTGCGCGAGCAGCGAGATGACTTCGTCGAGGGCGGTTCCAGCGCAAGGCTAACGTTTGCGGGAACGACTCGTGAATACCGGCGGTTCTTGATCGTGACTGGAGTGTTCGGGTTGGCGAATTCAGCGAATGCGTTCTTGATTCTCCGAGCGCGGCAGGTGGGACTCACGACGGGGCAAACGATTCTTGCATACGCGCTTTTCAATGCGGTTGCGGCGATCGCTTCGATGCCGGCTGGTTCGGCAAGCGATCGCCTCGGACGACGCAACTTGCTGATCGCCGGTTATTCGATCTATGCGATTAGCTATGCGGGGCTGGCGGCCGCAGGCACGGCTTGGCTAATATGGCCGTTGTTTGCGTTGTATGGTTTATTCCCCGCACTGACCGACGGCGTCTCGAAAGCGCTGGCGGTGGACACGGCGGGTAATGTGGGCCGCGGAACCGCGATCGGGATTTACTCAGCGGTAGTCGGCATTACTCAGATCGCGGCGAGCTACATCGGCGGCGTGTTGTGGGACAAGATCGATCCGCGGGCGACATTCTATTTCGGCGCCGCATTGGCCGCGCTTTCGGTCGCGATGCTGCTAGTGCTTCTGCCGTCGCGCGCTGCGGTTTCGCAGGAGGAACCGCACCGGTCAAGTTAAAGGCTCGCGCGATCTTTCGTGTATCCGACGGCCCTGCATGCGCGTATTGACTCTGTAGCGCAGCAGTGTCCGACAAACTTCAGTTTGTCGCCGACCTACGCGCCCCAATATCATTCAATACCGACGACAAACCGAAGTTTGTCGGACTTCTAAAAGGAGTGCATATGACACATCGAAGGATCACTGCAATTGTCACGCAACTGGCTCTGGTAGCCACTTTCACGCTCTCCGCTTTCGCCGCAAAGAGCAATGGCCGAGAGGCGATCACTCAAGAAGATTTGAAAGAATGGTTGGGCTACCTGGCTTCCGACGAGCTTGAGGGCCGCAACACTTTCACCGAAGGACTGGGGCTTGCCGGCGCTTATATCGCAGAGCACCTCAGGGCTTGGGGCGTAAAGCCGGGCGGCCTGAACGGTTCGTACTTTCAGAGAGTCTCGGTCCTCGGCGTCAAGAGCGATAACCGATCGACGATCACCGTTGAAGCTAACGGTCAGACTCGTACTTTCAAAAACAAGGACGGCATAAACTTTCCCTCGAATGTCGGCGGTAAACGTGTGGTGACATCCGATCAAATCGAATTCGTGGGCTACGGTTTGAATGCTCCGCTGGCGAACCACAACGACTACGCCGGCAAGAACGTTAAGGGCAAGATGGTGGTGTGGCTCGGCAGCACGCCGCCAAAAGGGATGGATGGCCGGCAGTACCTTCGCGCGTTGGGCGCACGCGCGCGTTACGCGACCGAGCAGGAAGGCGCGATCGCCAGCATCGGAGTCCCAGGCAATTTTCGGCGCGGCGGCGGCGGTCAGGGGCAAGCCACTCAAGGCCAGGGACAAGGCGGTCCGCCCGGAGGTCAGTTAGGCGCTCAAGCGGACGGCTCTGACTTCACGACTGTGCAACGATTAGACTCGCCCATTCCGCCTGCTGTCACTGCTCAGGATGAATTCTTCGAGTTTCTGTTCAGCGGCGCCGACGTGAAGTTCACTGAGTTTAAAGACAAAGCCACGAAGGGAGAGCTGTTGCCGACCGTCGCGCTCAAGAACGTGCGAATAACTTTCAATATCGATGCCAGCTATCAAGTCGTGCGAACTCAATATACTCGCAACGTCGTCGGCATAATCGAAGGCGCCGATCCGAAACTGAAAGAGACCTACGTTGCCTTCGGCGCGCACTACGATCACGTGGGTTACGCCGAAGGAGAAGTGACTCAAGGTCCGAACGGACCGATTCGCGCCGGCGCGCGAGGCCCGGTCACTGAGGGCGCAGTCGAAGATCGGATCTGGAACGGCGCGGACGACGACGGCTCTGGAACGGTGACGATGATGGGGATCGCAAAAGCGTTCGCTACTGGTGCAAAACCGAAGCGTTCGATCATCTTCGTCTGGCACGCCGGGGAAGAGCGAGGGCTGTGGGGTTCGCGTTACTTTGCCGACTACCCGTTTGTGCCAATGGACAAGCTGGTCGCGCAGGTCAACATGGATATGGTTGGGCGGAATCGCGACAACAAAGCCGAAGAAGCGAACACGGTCTACGTAGTCGGCTCAGACCGGATCAGCACCGAGCTTCACAACATCTCGGTCGAAGCGAACGGGGCGCTTGCTAAGCCTTTGAAGCTCGATTACGAGATGAACGATCCGACGGACCTGGAACAGATTTACTACCGTAGCGATCATTACAGCTATGCCGCGAAGGGCGTGCCGATCGTGTTCCTGACGACGGGTCTCCATCCCGACTATCATCACAACACCGACAGCGCGGAGAAGATCAACTACGAGAAGATGGCTCGGATTGGGCAGTATGCGTACGAGATTGGAATGCGCACCGCGAACTTGGATCATTCGCCAGTTCGCGACAATCGCGGTCCGCGAGTCGGCAAAGGCAGCAGCGGAAAGCTCGCGCTGTAGAAGACAAGATGAGTGTGATCCGTGATGCGTGATCCGTGGCCGGCGGCCTTCTCACGCGTCACGGATCACTCATCACTTATCACCCATCAGGACTCGCGCGCAACGAAAATACTATTGCCCTTTGGCCTTCCCTATCGTATCTTGAACTCATCGCGATCTCGCAGTTGACCGGTTGCCCCTACCCCCGGTAAAGACATCATCAACAGCCTCTTGCAGGGAGTCCCAGAATGAGTTTCTTCGACCTTCCGCCGATCCTCGACAAAATGCTGTCGGTGGCCGACAACATTTCCGATCTAAACTTCTCTGTGGGCCGCCCGCCACAGGTCGAGATAAACGGAAGACTCACGCCGGTTGAAATAAAAGGACTGCGCAGCCTGACCGCTTACCAAACTGAGATAATCGCGATGTCGCTTCTGGAGGGCAACACCGACGCTGCGCGGCGACTCCTTCAAACCGGATCCACTGACATCGGATACGCGATTACAAATAAGACCCGTTTTCGGGTCAACATCTTCAAGCAGCGCAGCGCGATTTCGGTTGTGATGCGCGTCATACCAACCAATATTCCAACTATCGAGAGCCTCGCTCTGCCTCCGCAGTTGGGTGAAGCATCTCACCTTAAGAACGGCATAGTGCTTCTCACGGGGCCGACCGGCTCGGGCAAGACATCGACGCTTGCAGCAATCATCGACAAAATCAATACCGAATACAGCTATCACATAGTCACCATCGAAGACCCGATTGAGTTTTTGCACCAGCATAAGAGATCGACGATCAACCAACGCGAGCTGGGCACCGATACGCCGAACTTTGCGCTCGGGCTGAGAGCTGCGCTGCGCCAGGCGCCCAAGGTTATCCTGGTCGGCGAGATGCGCGACATGGAAACGACCGAGATCGCGCTCGAAGCTTCCGAGACCGGGCACCTCGTATTGTCGACGCTGCACACGACGGACGCTTCAAAGACGGTCAATCGCATAATCGGCATCTATCCCAAGTCCGAGGAACACGTCATACGGACGCGGCTGGCTCAGGCGTTTCGGTTCATCGTCTCTCAGCGGCTGCTCCCGCGGGCAGACGAGTCGGGCCGAATAGCCGCCGTCGAGATATTGAAGTCGACTCCCCGGACACGCGAGTACATAGAGCAAGGCGAGAGTGAAGGAAAAAACTTGCTCGAAGCGATGAACGACGGCGAGCTCGAGGGCATGCAGCACTTCGATCTGGTGATCGAGCGAATGATTCGTAGCGGGCAAGTCACTCAAGATGATGGGCTGGCCTTTGCGACCAACCCGTCAAATCTGCTGCTGCGGCTGTCGGGGTTGGGAACTTCAGACGATATGTTGAGCCGGCGCGATGAACGCAGCTACGTCCCGCCACGATCGTCGCGTGCGCAGAGAGCTGACAGAGCGATGAGTGATGGGTGAGGAGTGATGCGTGATGCGTGATGCGTGATTCGTGATTAGGAGCACTCACATCACGAATCACGAATCACGAATCACGTTTCACGAATCACGTTTCACGAATCACGTTTCACGAATTACGGATCAGGTTTCACGCATCAAGTTTAGGAGGATAGATCGCGAATGATAGCCAGTTGCCCGCAGTGCTCGATGAGTTTGACCTTTGACGACACGCGGCTGCCCACCGAGGCTTTCAATGTCCTTTGCCCTCGTTGCCGCCAGTCGGTGACCATCACGCCGCCGCCCAAAGAAGACCCCAAGCTACCGAGCATCACCGGACTGCTCGATGCGATGCCTGCAGGAGAACCCGAGAGTTCGGATTCATTGCGCGCGCTTGCAGATTTGTTGGTCGCCGGGTTGCGCCAGGCGCAACCGCAGGCTGCGGACGACAAGAAGTGGCAGCGTCGCAGAGTGTTGTTGTGCTTGGAGGACACGCATTTGAGAGAAACCCTTCGGGCGGCACTCGAGCCGTCACGATATGAGATTTTCTCCGCCGACTTCGCGCCAGAGGCCATCGAGATCCTCCACGAATCTCTCGCCGAAGTTATTGTGCTGAGCCCGACCTTCGACCCCGATCATCAGGGCGGCGCGGCAATGATGCAATATGTCAACAGCCTCACTCCGCAGGCGCGACGGCGGACATATGTGACTTTAGTCTCACCGCAGCTCAGGACCCACGATGCCTATCTGGCCTTCGCTAACGGAGTGAACCTCACTGTCCACCCGGAAGACGTCTCGTCGTTTCAATCGATCTTCGAACGAAGCGTGCGAGACTTCAACGAACTCTATCGACCGTTGAACCAGGCCAGCGGCGTGTCGCCTTTTTGATCTCCTCGAACGCGATTACGGATAAAGCCGATTTATCACCGCCGAGTACTGCTCGCCGGCTATGGTGTCGTCTCCCGGCCCGATGAACAGGTTGAAGCTACCCAGCTTTCCGTGCCCAACGGTGTAGGTGCCCTGTTGCAGCGGCAGGCCTGCGGGTCCTCGGAACACGAGGGCGAAGCAATCCTTGACGCTTGTCCCGTCGCTCTTGTAGGTCGTCGGGTTCAGGTCATCCACCCCAGCAAGTACCATGTAGCCGAGTCTGACCGGGCCAAGCTTGAAACTGAATTTCGTGTTGACGTACTGGGTGAACATCGCCCTGGTGATATTGTACAGGGGATCGCTCAGAGTTGCCGTGGAAACCACGTCCCCAATCTCCGAGCCCAAAGCTGCCGATGATTCCTGCCCGAAAGCGATCCGGCCTATGCCGCCAGAAACTATCGCCACAAGCCCTACCCTACTTCCGGTTTGCAGAAAGCTGCGTCTGGAAAGCTCCATTTCATCTCCTTAAGTTTTGATTGACTGAGAGGGAGCAAACACCCAACGCCAGTCTAACCGCCCGCCTTTGAGTGTTCAACTCTTTATTTATGAGTGACTTGCTGCAGATTAGCGCGTACGGTTTGTTACAACCCGACTGCTGGATGTTGCGTTACGGGGAGGATTGGAGTCTAAGTTGCAGGAGACAGAGATTCGCGTATCACTCTGCGTGTCGCTTGTCTCTCGATATGCCGGTGCTGCCGAAGCCGCCCTCTCCGCGTGAAGTGCGATCAAGTTGGTCAACCTTCACGAGGGCTACTTCTTCGACTCGCTGAAACACAAGCTGAGCGATTCGGTCACCGCGACTGACTACAAACGAATCGCGCTTATCGGTGTTGAGCATTATGACTGCAATCTCGCCGCGATAGCCTGAATCAATCAAGCCCGGTGAGTTCACGCACTGAATCCCGTGCCGAGCAGCCAGCCCGCTTCTTATCAAAACCAGACCAGCGTAGCCCGGCGGTATCGCCACTGCAATCCCGGTCGGCACCATCGCGCGCTCGCCCGGCGCGAGCACCAAATCAATCCGGCTCGACAGGTCCAGCCCTGCGTCGCCGTCGTGCTGATAGCGCGGATTTGGCAAGCCTGGGTCCAGCAGTTTGATTTGGATCTCGATCACTTTCGACGCTCCAGTAACTTGAACGTAAACGAGTATTGATTCCTGTCGTCAGCCGGATGATGGGCGCTATCTGTTTCCGTCCACGCACTCGGCTCAAGCTCAGGGAAGAAAGTGTCGGCGTCCACTTCGGCGTGCACCTGAGTCAGGCAGATTCTATCGGCTCGGTCGAGCGCTTGAGCGTAAATCTCCGCGCCGCCGATTACAAACGCCTCGCTCTCTCCTCTCGATCGCGCAAGTTCGATGGCCTCTGTGACAGACCCGACTACCAAACATCCTTCGGGTGTGAAATGTGAGTCTCGCGTGACCACAATCATCTGTCTTCCAGGAAGCGGCTTGCCGATCGACTCGTACGTCTTGCGACCGACGATCACGTGATGACCCATCGTCAGCTCGCGAAATCGTTTGAGGTCTGACGACAAGTGCCACGGCAGCTTGCCGGCCTTGCCGATCCCGCGTTTCCGATCCATCGCTACGATCAGCGAGATGATCACACCGCCACCTCAGCCTTGATATGAGGATGAGCCTCGTAACCGACAAGTTCGAAGTCGCCGTAATCGAAATCAAAGATCGAACGCACGGACGGATTGAGCTTCATTTGTGGGAGCTTCAGGGGCTCGCGAGCGAGCTGCAGCCGCACCTGGTCGATGTGGTTCGAATAGAGATGCGCGTCGCCGAGCGTAAGAATGAACTCGCCGGGTTCGAGATCGCAGACCTGGGCGACCATCATCGTCAACAGCGCATACGAGGCGATGTTGAAAGGCAGCCCCAAGAAAATATCGGCCGAGCGCTGGTACATCTGACAGGAGACTCTTCCGCCTGCGACATAAAACTGAAAGAGGAGATGACAAGGCGGCAGCGCCATCTTGGAAAGCTCGCCGACATTCCACGCGCCGACAATCAGGCGGCGCGAGTCAGGGTTGGTCTTAATCAGATCGATCACCTGACTGATCTGATCGATCGCGTGTCCATCGGCACTCTTCCAGCTTCTCCACTGCGCGCCGTAGACCGGGCCCAACTCTCCGTTCTCATCGGCCCACTCGTTCCAGATGTTGACACCGTGCTCCTGGAGATACTTGATGTTGGTGTCGCCGCGCAGAAACCAGAGAAGCTCGTAGATGATCGACTTGAGGTGAAGCTTCTTGGTGGTCAGGAGCGGGAAGCCTTCCGCGAGGTTGAATCTCATCTGATAACCAAACACGGACAATGTGCCGGTCCCCGTTCGGTCCGCCTTCTCGAAGCCGTGCTCGAGAACGTTTTTCATCAACTCCAGATATTGACGCATATTATTGCCTCAATCATCCGCGACGCTTCCGGCAAATGTGCGTTTGTAGTCCTGATAGAACTGCAACTGATACAGTCGCCAATAGAGTCCTCGCAAGGCGAGCAAATCCTGGTGCGTGCCGGTCTCGCGAATCTCGCCTTTGTGCATCACGATGATCTTGTCGACCGATTGAATCGTAGACAGCCGGTGCGCGACTACAAGCGAGGTCCGGTCTTCCATTAAGCGTTCAACAGCATTGCGAATCAATATTTCCGTTTCGGTATCAATCGAGCTTGTGGCTTCATCAAGTATCAACACTCTAGGATCGAAAGCCAGCGCGCGCGCGAAGCTGATCAGCTGCTTCTGCCCGACCGAGAGCCCCGCGCCGCGCTCGCGCAGCTCTGAGCTGTACTGGTCCGGTAATCGCCGGATGAATGTGTCGGCGTGCACTTGCCGAGCTGCTTCGCGCAACCGGTCGTCGCTGATCGATTGATTGCCCAATCTGATGTTAGCGGCAATGTCGCCGGAGAAAAGAAAGACGTCTTGGAGAACTATGCTGAAGTTCGAGCGCAGCTCTTCGAGATCCAACTCGCGAATGTCCACGCTGTCCAGAAGGATCTGGCCGCGCTGGATGTCGTAGAACCGGAGCAGCAAGTTGGTGATTGTGGTCTTGCCTGCCCCGGTGTGGCCCACGAACGCTACTCGCTCGCCCGGCTCGACCGTGAATGAAACGTCTTTGAGGATCCAGTCGTCGTCCTTGTAGGCGAACCACACGTTGCGAAACTCAATTTGACCGGTGACGCGCCCGAGCAAAACAGGCTTTGCGGGCGAGGCAATCGATACAGGTTCATCGAGCAGCTTGAAGATGCGCTCCGACGATGCCATTGCCGATTGCAAAATGTTATATTTCTCGCTGATGTCCGAAATCGGCTCGTAGAACGACCGCGCCAGTTGAATAAACGCGACAAGAGTGCCGATGGTAGCGATGCCGCGAATCACTTGTCCTCCGCCGTACCAGATGATCAACCCGATCCCGATCGAACCAATGATTTCAACCGCGGGATAAAAGACTGCATAGTAAAAGATCGTGTCGATGTTCGCTTTGCGATGCGCTTGATTGATCTCGTCAAACTTGCGCATCTCTTTTTCTTCGCGGTTGAACAACTGGACCACCGACATGCCGGTGATGTGTTCTTGCAGGAATGCGTTGATTCGCGCTATGCGGACTCGGACCTCGCGGAAGGACGAGCGCGCGCCAAGTCGGAACCACGTTGTCAGCACGGCAAGCAAGGGAAGAATCGAAAATGAAACGAGCGCCAACTGCCAGTTGACCTCGAACATCCATATGACGATGTAAAAGATCATCGCGATGTCGCCGAAGATCGCTATGACTCCGGCGGTAAACATTTCGTTGAGCGCATCGACGTCGGTCGTCAACCGCGTCATCAGCCGGCCGACTGGATTGCGATCGTAAAACTGTACCGAAAGTTTTTGCAGGTGTGCGAAGATCTGTTTGCGCAGATCGTACATAATGTACTGACCCATCGCTTGCATCACTACCGCTTGTGTGTACTGAACCAGGAAACCGGCGAGAATCGCGAGAAAGAAAACGATTGCTATGAAGACTACGCCTTGATAAGCGTTAGCGCCGAAGCCGAATCGCACAGCAAGGTCTTTGAGAAACAGTGCGAAGCCCGAAGCCGGTTTAGTCGGATCGGGAGCGAGGAACAAATCGATTGCCGCTTTGGTCAACGGAGGCCCCGCGAGCACAAGCGGCGCGCTCAAGATCGTCAGCACGAGCGAAGTGAGCGCGTGCCATTTATACGGCCACAGGTACGTGAGTAGCCGCTTCATCAGGCGGGCGTCGTAAGCCTTGCCTAATACTTCTTCTTCGTGGTGATCAGACATTGGTCCTTTGTCCCTGGTCCCTTGTCACTTGTCCCTCGTCACTTGACTTTGTCACTGGTCACAAGTGATTGTTTTCCGATAGAGCGAAGGTAAGCGTTGAGCTTGGGGCCTAGCTCGTCGATAAGTGGCTTAAGCTCGCCGATCTGTTTCTCCGTCAAGAGGTGACGTTTATACGCCCGCCTCAGCCAATGTCTGGTTTCGTATAGTGAGCCCCTCGCCATTCTGACGAACCGCCGATTGTCCTGAAAGCTGCCTCGACCGGTTCCTTCAGCTATGTTTGCTCCGATACTGTCCGCTGCGCGAATCATCTGTTTCCCGACCGTATCCTTCGCGAAAATATCCCATCTGATCACGATCTCCCAAACCTGATCCGCGAGTGTTTCAGCAAGCGCATATACGCGAAGCTTCTCAAAACCTGTATTCGTCATTTCCTACCTCACAAAGATCCCGCGAAGGACAAGGGACTAAGGACAAATGACCAGTGACTTAACTCGCAGCTAGTTCCTCTTCGAGCAATTGCTTTTCATATAGCTCCGCGTACAAGCCGCCGCGCGCGATCAGTGTGTCATGCGTGCCGCGCTCCGCTATGCGGCCATCCTCAAGCACAACAATCAGATCCGCATCTTTCACCGTCGAGACTCGATGCGACACGATCAGGCTGGTGCGACCGCGCATGATCCGTCTAAGATGCCCGAGAATCGTTTCTTCAGTGTAGGTGTCAACCGACGACAACGCGTCATCCAGGATCAAGATGCGGGGCCGGCGTATCAGCGCGCGGGCGATTGCTGTCCGCTGCTTCTGTCCGCCTGACAGCGTGATGCCCCGTTCGCCCACCATCGTCTCGAACCCCTTCGGGAACTCGATTATGTCCTCTGCGATTCCGGCCTCGGTAGCCGCAAGTTCGATTTCTTCTGCGGTCGCGTGGTCGACTCCAAAGGCGATGTTCTCGGAAATTGTTTCGCTGAATAGAAAAGTTTCTTGCGGAACGTAGCCGATCGATGAGCGCAACACGCTAAGCGGCATCTCTCTAATTGGCCGGCAGTCAATCAGCACCCGTCCTGGTTCAGCGTCCAGCAGCCGCGCGACCAGATTCATCAGCGTTGACTTGCCTGATCCGACTGCGCCGACAAACGCAACCGTCTGGCCCGGTTCGATGTGAAGGTCAATCTCTTTCAGCGCAGGCTCTCGCGCTCCGCTGTAAGTGAAAGTCAGGTTGCGAAACTCGATTTCGCCCTCGATCGCGGCGATGTCGCGCGTATCGGCGCTGTCGCCAATCGCGGGCTCGATCGACATGATGTGGTTCATCCTACCCATCGAAGCCATTCCGCGTTGGAAGATGTTTATCACCCAACCAAGCGCGATCATGGGCCACACAAGCAAGCCCAGAAGAACGGTAAATTGGACGAACTGCCCTATCGATATCTGCCCGCTTATCACCAGGCGCCCGCCAAACCAGAGCACCGCGATAAAACCGAGTCCAATGAAGAACTGAAGAATAGGATGGAAGATTCCAGACAGGCGGATGAGCTTGAGGTTGCGATCGACGAACTCGCGATTGACTTGCTTGAAGCTCTCTATTTCCGCCTGCTCCTGGGTGTACGCGCGAATAACTCGCACACCCGCAAGCGATTCCTGCGCGCGGTTTGACACCGTGCCGAAATACTCCTGGACCTTTTCAAACCGGTCGTGAATGCGCTTCGAAAAATAATTCGTCGCAGTCGCAACAAGCGGCATCGACAGAAACGCCAGCAACGTCAGACGCCAGCTTATCGAAATCATCAGCGGCGCAATCAGCGTCATCGCGAAGATGGTATTCATCGAATACATCAATGCGGGACCGACGATCATCCTCACCGCCGAAAGATCGTTGGTCGCCCTCGCCATCAGATCGCCGGTTCGATGGGTTTGGTAGAATTCGAGCGGGAGCTTCTGCAGGTGCTCGTAGAAATCGTTCCGCAAATCGTATTCGATATCCCGCGACATGTTGATGAGCAACCGTCGCTGAGTGAACAGAAAGACTCCTTGCGCGAGCGCAATTGATATTAACAGTCCCGCGTACTGGAGCAGCTTCGAGCGTGTGACTGCGCCCGCAAGATCGTCGACCGCGTGGCGCAGCACCACTGGGCCAGTCAGCCGCACGAGGTTAGTCATAAACACACACGCGACACCGAAGATAAGCGTGCGCTTGTACGGAACGAAGTAGCTTACGAGCTTGCGAAACGGAGTCATTGCCGCGTGATTCATGAAAGTTCGGCGGGCCGCGCGCACCCGCCAAGGATTTATTGTAGCTATCACGAGACGCGGGCGAAAGACGGCTCAGTCACTCAGGCGCATATAGGTGAGCAAGCCTTTTGCAGCGAGCCGGCCTTCCGAGTCGAATACGTCGCAGTCGGCGACGACGATGCGCCGCCCGTCTCGAATCAGCTTTGCATCCGCAACTATTCGGCCTTTGCGTATAGGGCTCAGGTAGTTAACTTTCATCTCGATCGTGGTAAAACGCGCGCCGGGCTCGGAGGCGCCCACTATCGCGAACGCCACAGCGGTGTCGATCAGAGTCGCAATCGCGCCGCCGTGCATCACGCCCGCGAGCTGAAGGTGTTGTTGCTTTACTTCGAGACTTAAGCGCGCCCGTCCGTGTTCGATTGAATCCAACTCGATTCCGACTGATCGCGGGAAGTGATTGGACTCAAACTTTTCACTTATGAGCCGGATGTGTTCAGCAGAGAGTTCCATTTTCTATTTCTTCTTGGTTGTCTCAGTCCTCGCGCGACTGGTTTTCGCCCGTGCGCCGGCCTGGTTGACTCGCAGCGCCTTGAGCTTTGCTTTCGCCGCCCGCTCCCTCGGAGACCATTGATAGACGCCCAGGTCGCAATGACCCCGATCATCGAAGACAACGCCTTCGGCTTCAAGCATCAACCGTTGGAGGTCAGGTTCGTGAAGGATGATTCGGCCTGTCGAGACGGCGCCGCGAGAATTGATCACTCGATGCCAGGGTATGTTCCGTCCATCTTGTGGTGTAGCATGCATCGCCCAACCGACGAGCCTGGGGCTGTATCGGTCTTCGAGCAAGCGCGCAATCTGGCCGTAGGTCATCACTCGCCCGGGCGGTATTCGCAGCACGAGCTTGTAGATCTTCTCAAAGACCTTCTCGAACCGCGCGGCGGAGTCGCCGCGCGGCGTGGCGCTGCGAAGACCTGCCTCACGTCGTCTCTTCGGCTTCGCCTCGCCTCTTTTCTTCGGGTCCCCATTCATACAGACTCGGTATTATCCGGTTAAGCGATCAACGTCGCAACCGGACCGCGACGGCTCCGGGTCAACTCGATGAATTTGACCGACAATCAATTGTCACAGAAGGCTGCCAAAACGCGAGACGCATAACTAACTAACTTGAAGCGCGGCGATTATCCCACCAGCTTTGGGGCATGCGTAATATTGACTGCTGACACAATTCGTCAGCGTTGCGTGCCGAAATTTGGTAGCAAGGCGGGTTCGTCCCGAGTCTCTAACTGAAAGTAACTTCTCAAGCCTCGAACGCTAATCGAAAAACGAAAAGGTAACTTGCCGCTGTTGCAGGAATGGGTTCCCATGTTGGCACAGCCATTGCTCGATCAAGCCCCGGTTCTGTCAGTTCGTCAGTTCGTTTTAGACCTCTTCTGCTCAGAGAAACTGCGGGATGCGGAACTAAGCCGAGGATGGGAGGGAGGATGGGGGCCCTGCCTTCCATTCAAAGCAAGTCACAAAGGCGAGCAGCCGCCGTGACAAGCATCGAAGCTCACATAAGACTGAGAGAAGCGACAGACAGTAAAGAGTTCGAATTGTAGAGGCACATGGGGGCGTGGCTCTACAATGGAACGGTTTAAAGGCCGTCGGCGATTGGAATCGTCGGCGGCCAATATTTTTTGGTCGCTGATCGGTGACCAGTAGTAAGCTGCTTCCTTGTCGCTCTTTCTCCCAGTCGAGTTCTTGCACAAGAACCCAGACCGACCCGACGCCAGACACGCTTTGTCGTTTTCGCAATCGGGGCGAAGCTCTTAGCAAGCCAGCGCATAGGTTCTATAGGCAACCGATTTCTATCCGAGTTCGTGTTACGACCAAGTGGATGTCGATAAAGTAGCCGCGCGAGTTCGTCTACTGGTATTGTCGACCCCCGGCCGCTGATGGACAGGTACAACTCGGCGCGGCGCTCCGGCCGCTGGACCAATTTCTCGACGACCGTTTGTTGACCGAATTCCTCCTCCGCCTGAACATCGAATGTCCTTGCTTCTCGAAGTATACCTTGCGAGCGGCCACGCGGGGACTTGGTATCCGGCGTGAGAACTTTGTATCCGGCGTGAGAATGCTCTAGCTGATTTATAAGAAACACGACCGTAGCTTATCGCTGAAATATATGACTTTACGTCTGTCAGAAATCTTTTTTATCTAATCGCTCTTCAGGCACGATGTGTGCTCGTAAGAGTTCAATTTTTAGATTGCAGTGACTTGAAACGAGAAGGTTGCAATCGAGCAAGGTGAAGCTTGAACTCAGAATAGCGTTCGGCGTCGTCGGGCAGGCATTTTGAAACGGAATTCGCCAAAACATTTGGAGAGGGATACAACGATGAAAATAAGACAGGCAGTTTTTCTGGCAGTGCTGGTGCTGGCGATAGCCGCGCTTGCAGTGCCGCTTGTGGGGCTGCGGGCCGCTGCTTCAGGCTCAACGGCTCCGGCGAAGACCTCTTCGGCGGTCAAGGCCGCGGCTGCTGAGGCGGCGTCGGCGAAAGCCGCCGCTCAGGAGGTTCAAAAGGAGGTCACTGTCGAGAGTAAGCTAGACCCTTCTCAGGCAGGTCCGATCTCCGAAGACACGGTCAAAGCGCTCGGCATTCTTAAGGCGAAGAATCCCGCCGCCGCCAGCGAAAAGATCGCCAAGCAAATTCAAAGCAAGGGCAAGTCCGGCAAAAGTGGAGATGTTTCGATTCAGTCGGGCGAGCCTGAGATTCTAAACTCGCGCAGCGCGCTGAGCGATGCTTTGATTACCACGATCGGCGGGCGCGATACCCAGTTCTCAGAGGTGGTCCTGCTGGCAGACTGGGACGGGCGCGAGGATTGCAACGCTGACCGCGAGCAGAAGGTGGACGATTTTTCGTTCGCCGAGTCCGAGATTGACTTCTCGCTGACACGCGCCGCGATCTCCGAGCACACCGTTGCCAACGGCTTCAACGAGAACGTCTACTTCTACGGCGACTCAGTGGGCAACTTCTGGATAGGCACGGATACTAATCCGGGC
>Ga0137380_10000821_pt1 | contig 23907 bp, 17 predicted proteins | sample SagtaG_17_FD_104809 | JGI IMG/M metagenome (GOLD analysis project Ga0137380, IMG submission 104809) | Vadose zone soil microbial communities from Sagehorn Ranch, Mendocino, California, USA - Sage2_L_100_16 metaG | ecosystem: Environmental > Terrestrial > Soil > Vadose zone | place: USA...
CGGCCCGAATGCGGCGGCCAAGTTCGGACTTTATCGGGATGTTTTGAAGATTCGGGTTCTGTGACGACAATCGTCCCGTAGCCGACACTGCCTGATTCAACGTGGTGTGAATGCGACCGGTTCGGGGGTCGATCAGCCTCGGCAGCGCGTCGCAATAAGTGTTCTTGAGCTTGGCGATCTCGCGATACTCGATGATCTTTCGCGGCAGATCATATTTCGCCGCGAGCTCTTCAAGCACGTCCGCGGAAGTCGAAATCTTGCCCGTACGGGTGCGTTTGCCCACTTCGAAGTTGAGCTTCTCGAAAACGTCACCAAGCTGGGAGGGCGAGTTGATATTGAATTCCTCTCCGGCCATCTCGTAGATCTCCTTGGTGAGCCGCTTTAGCTCGCGTTCCATCTCGCGGCTAGCTTCAGCAAGCGCCCCGAGATCGATGCGCACCCCGGTACGTTCCATGTCGAACAGTATCTCAACCAGCGGAAGCTCCATCTTTCGGTAGACGGAATCGAGTTTCATCTCGTCGATCTTTTCGCGCAGCACCCCCGCAAGTTGAAGCGTCACGTCTGCCGTTTGAAGCGCGCGCGATTCGTCTTCGTCAAAGCCGTCAACGATGTCGGCCATCTCGAGGCCGAGATGTTCGCGTGCCAAATCTCTGGGGCGATAATTCGCTCGATTCGGATCGAGCAGGTAGGACGCTATCAGAGTGTCGTCTTCGACGCCCTCGACGCGAATCGCGGGTGTGAAATCCTGGATGCCTCCATCAGACTCGGCTGCAAACGCCATCTGCGCGTCGCCATTCTCCCGCTGGCGAGCCATGCAATCCAGCGCAGTCAAAGCGCCTTTCCAATCATGAATCACCTTTCGGACAATTCCGTTTTCAAGGAGTTCCTTCATCTTCTCAAGAGCGTTTTGTCTGCCTGATAGTTTTTCAAAGTCGACTAGCGCCGCTTTCATCTCCCCCGTTGCGAGGGCGATACCCGCCACCGCGCCGTCTCGCTCGACGATCGCTAGACCGATGCTCTCTTTGTCCCAGAGTTCTTCTACGAGGCGATCGAGTTCCGCGGCAGGGATCCGCGAGTAAGCCGCTTTGCCCGACTTACGTACGGCGACTGTTGCCGCGGGCTTTGATTCATCGGCCGAGTCCGAAAACTCGCGGCTTAACTGCGCAAACGCGAGCTCGGAGAACAACTCGTATGCCGCACGACGATCGGGCTCTTCGTACACCAGCGCGCCAAGGTCAAGGTCAATCGGCATTTCGCAAGCGATCTTTACAAGCTCGCGCGATTTGCGAATCAACTCGACGTTGTTCTTCAGGCTTTCGCGATAATTCTTTCTCGCTATCTCGTCCGCGTGGGCGATGGCGTTCTCGACGGTTCCATATTGCTGAATGATTTGTTTTGCGCCCTTCTCGCCGATGCCCGGGGCGCCGGGAATGTTGTCGATCGTATCGCCCCACAAGCCTAGCAATTCGACGATCCTATCAGGAGGCACGCCCATCTTTTCTTCCACGGCCTTCGCGTCCAACATCTTCATCTCGCCCGTTCGCTCGGTTCGTAGAACCTTTACGCGATCGGTGACAAGTTGAGAGAGATCTTTGTCGTTGGTCACGATGACGACATCCAGGCCGGCGCCTTCGGCTTTTGAAGCAAGGGTGCCGATGATGTCGTCGGCTTCGTAGCCTCGCTCACGAATGATTGGAACGCGCAGCGCCTGGCACAGCCGGTTGATGTACGGAAGCTGCAAAATCAAGTCATCGGGCATCGCCGTTCTAGTGGCCTTGTAGGACTCGTATACATCGTGTCGAAAGGTACGCTCGGGTCCGTCGAAGGCGACCCCAAGATAGTCGGGTTTCTCGGTTGCGACGAGCTTGCGCAGCATCATCGTGAAACCATAGACGGCGTTGGTTGGAAGACCGCGCGAATTTGAGAGGCTTGGAAGCGCGTAGTAAGCGCGATAGATTTGCGACATCCCGTCGACCAGGAACAGTCGCTTCCTCTGCTTTTGGGGCATGAGCTCATGCTACGGGCCTAAAACCGCGTGAGCAAGTGTTCCCGTCGTCCGATGAGCTTTAGCTTGTCGTTCCCGGAGTATTGTGTGAGCAAAGAAAAGCTGAAGCTTATCGGACGCGCGCCCGTCACATCGAGTAAGTGCTTGCCAGTGAATCAAAGGTGTTCGGGTCAAGAGATTTGGCGGGCTGCAGAAGCGGTTCCTGCCAGGGCGAAGAGGCGCGCTCGACCAGCTTCTCAGCCGCGGCGTGGGCGAGCGGTTTGGACACCAGAAATCCTTGAATGCTCTGGCAGCCAAGCTCGCGCAACCGTTCGAGTTGCCCAGTTGTTTCGACCCCTTCTGCGATGACCCCCATCCCCAGGTTCTGAGCGAGCATAATTATCGTCCGCACGATCTCCTTCTCGTTGTTCTCGCCAATCCGGCTAACGAATGAACGGTCGATCTTGAGCGTGTCTATCGGCAGGCGATGAAGATAGCTGAGCGACGAGTAACCGGTGCCAAAGTCGTCGATGCTTAGCTCGACCCCAAGCGCGCGAAGTTTGTCGAGCGTGACGGACGCGCTCTCGACGTTGTCCATGACTATGCTTTCGGTTATCTCGAGCTTGAGCGAGCGCGGATCCAAACCCGTTGCGTCGAGGGTTCGTGTAATCTGTTCGAGCAAGTTCGAGTGGCCGAACTGACGGGCTGAAAGGTTAACACTGATCGACAGCGGAGTCTCCGAAGCATAGATCTCTTGCCATCGCTTCATCTGTACGCAAGCTTCAAGGAGCACCCACTGGCCGATTTGAACGATAGAACCAGTCTCCTCCGCAACAGCTATGAACCGGTCTGGAGGGATCGTGCCACGCTCAGGATGTTGCCAGCGAACTAGCGCTTCAAAGCCAATCAGGCGGCCTGTCTCAAGTTTGACCATCGGTTGATATTCGATGAAGAATTCGTTCCGATCGATTGCCCTACGAAGGTCTGTTTCGAGCTGCAGCAGGTTCACCGCGTGCGTGTGCATGCCTTTATCGAATATGACATAGCGAGCCTTACCCAGCGACTTTGCTTGATACATAGCCGTGTCTGCGTCGCGCAGGAAATCCTCGGGGCGTTTGTACTCCAGGTCTGAGAGAGCTATTCCTATGCTGACCGTAGTGAACGTCTCGTACCCGCCGAGATTAAATGGCTGCGAAAGATTTTTCTGAACGCGTTCAGCGACGTCGATGGCCTCTCTCGCATCGCGGATGCCGTCCAGAAGGATGGTAAACTCGTCTCCGCCTAACCGAGCTACTTTGTCTTGCGGACGCAAGCAGTGGCGGAGTCTGTTTGCGATCCCGATCAGCAACTGGTCGCCGACCATGTGTCCTATGCTGTCGTTGATCAGCTTGAATCGATCGAGATCGAGAAACAGCACTGCAAACAGTCGCTCCCGCTGCGCGCGAACGAGGTCAAGCGACTCCTGCAATTGCTCCATGAACCAGGCGCGGTTGGGCAGACCAGTGAGCGAGTCGTGGAACGCGTCGTGTACCAACTGAGCCTCGGCCCGCTTCCTGTTGGTTATATCTTGAATCTGGAAGATGAATCGCTGACATTTGCTTTCAGTATCTCGAATCAAGGACACGCCCACCAGCACCCACACCTCGTGGCTCCGCTTGTGAAGATAGCGCTTCTCCATCTGATGGGTTGGAACGTGGCCGTCGAGGACCCGTTTCAAGTGATCCAGAAAATCGCCAAGATCCTCGGGATTAGTGATCGACTGGAAAGTCATCCCCTTGAACTCGTCCTCCGAGTATCCCACGATGTCGCACAAAGATTGATTGACCTGAAGCCAGCGGCCATCGGGCGACACAAGCGCCATGCCGATCGGGGCGTGATCAAAGGCGCTTCGGAAACGCTCTTCGCTCTCTTGCATTTGCGCAAGATGACGCTTTGCGGTTTCGGCTTGTACCGTCGAAGACTCGACATTCTTGACGTAGGTCAGGTAAGTGAAATAGATTGCGATGACGACCGGCGTTGTGGCTATGACGGCATAAAAGCCAACCGCGCTCATAAGCACGCCGATCAAGGCCGCAGCCGAGGCGCCCGCAAAATAGGTAATCGACGTCCAAACGTAATGCTTCTTCCAGACAGCCCAGATCGGCTGGTTCACTCTCAGCGCGCCTGCGACCGCAACGGTCCCTGAATTGAATACATACTGTAAGAGTGCCATTGCGCATGTCATCGCGATGAGTCTGGGCGAGGCTCCGGTGCTGGCGACATCCGGTATCGTTCCGAAAGCCATCCGCAGCCCGCACACAGTGAGAAACGTTGACAATGCCATGCTTGCCGAGTTGAACAGCATGGTCAGCGGCTTCTTGGTTATGCGCAGCGAACAGCAGAACCCATCCGCCGCCGCCATTAGCACCGCAGGCTCCCCACCGAAGAGCAGAATGGCAAGAAATATGAAGACATCCGAAACTGATACCGAGGAGTCGAAGCGGAAGAAGTGGACAAGATTGCGCGAGCCTACGGCGACAGTTATCACCAGCAACAAAATGAACTTTACGCCTAGCGCGGAAGTGTCAAGGCTGCACAGAGAGAGTAATAGAACCTCAGCGCCGATGGCGACTATCAGCCGCATATAAGGCTTGAAGAAGCGCTGGCGGTCCATTGAATCCTAACCCGCTCCTTTGGTGTTTTCTTGGAGGTAGATCGAGTCGTAGTAACCGATCAGCTTATAGCCGGCCTTGCGGTAAAATGCTTGAGCAGCCGTATTGCGCTGATTGGCCAGGAGGCAAACTGAAGGTGCGCGATGGAGGAGCGTCCTGCTCAATTGTGAGATGCAGCGGAGGCCGTAGCCCTTGCCGCGCTCGGCGGGATTAACTTCCACGCCTTCCACGTAGATAACTTCGGGGGTGTCGCTTACAATTTCAGCTTTAAAGATCAACTTGCCGTTGTTGATCCACACCCACGTATGCTTTTGCTCGATTCGGCGTCGGCAGCGCTCACGAAAGTTCACTGGATCGACTTCGAGGGGATCAATGCCGCTCTCTTCCACAACACTGCGGGCGTGCGAAGGAACGATCAGATCCAGGTCATTAGGCTCAGCGAGTCTAAGGTCGGGCACCGGCTTTAGCACCCCAACCGGCCATCGCAGTTCTAATAGCAACTCGCGGCAGAAGAGCCGAGGCCGCTGGCCACCATCTGCATAGTAGCTCCAGAAAGTGTCAACTTCCCCGCTCTGACCCAGCAGGAGGTGAAGGTCTCGACGCCGTTGCGCCACTCCAGCAAAAGCGGCAATGACGTTTTCGCTGCGCGCCTCGAAAAGGACGTAATGTCCTATCAGAGCGACTCCGACGAACCGGCCTTCCTGGTCGCGACATCCATAGAATGCCCCGCGATTGTGAGCACTCACCAGGCCGTTGTCGCGGATGAAACCGGCCATTCCAAAAGTGAAGGTGGGTCTTTCTCTCAGAAAGGCCATCACCTCTGCTTCTTCGTCAGCGGCAAGTGGTGAGGATTTTAATGGGCTGCCTTCAGCTTGGTGAAGGCCGGGCACCCAACCTACTCTCGTGTCTGTTGCAGACAACGGATACATATTCTCTCTTCCTCTTTAAGCGTATCTCGTGTCGAACAGTTTGGGGGGGCAAACTTTACCTCGGTCGGAACCGCTAATTGAGTGGATCCAGGTCGGGCACAGGAGGCATGCAAGCCGTGAGTTCGCCAGCCAGCGCGTCCATTGCTATTGAGAGCGCGATCGACCAAGGAGTGTTCAACGACAGATAGCTGTCGGACAAAAGAGTGCCATCAGACAGCACTGTTCCATCGGATAGAACCGTCCCGTCACACAGTAGTGTTCCGTCTGACAAGACTGTCCCGTCACACAGTAGTGTTCCGTCTGACAAGACTGTCCCGTCACACAGTAGTGTTCCGTCCGTTAGCAGTGTTCCATCGGTCAGTAGAGTTCCATTGCTCAGCAGTGTTCCGTCGGTCAGCAGCGTTCCCGCCGCGTAGATTCCCTGATACTTGAGAATTAAGTTGTTGCCGGAAACAAAATCCCATTTCTGAAGGATCGAGGCGTTCCACAGGAAAGTGAAGCCCGCGATTGTGCTCGACTGCGTCGGAGCCGACTCAACGAGCAACGGCGACCCAAGCACCAATCCTATTAGGGACTGATTTATCGCTCCGGCTACCCGCACTGCCCCTTCAACGTTCAGCTCCCCTGCCCCCTGTTCAACCCTCTTGTATCCCACGAGAGGCTGGGCGGTATACTCGAGTATTGCTTTTACCAGATTCGGAGTCAGCCCAGGGTTTCGCTGCAAAATCAGCGCCGCCGCGCCTGCTACGGCGGGCGTCGCCATTGAAGTACCACTCATGCTCATCATCTCGTGAAAACAAGACGGGCTTACATTCCCATCAAGAGACGGTGTCTGTTGGACGAGGTAATTGAATGGAGCTTCCGGTTCGAGGATTTTGTTACCAGGAGCGACAAGATCGGGCTTGATGAGGTTGTCATAATGTTTTACACCCAATGCATCGGTGACGTAGCCGCGAGTCGGCCCGCGAGAGCTGAAACTCGTCACAGAATCGTCGGCGCGAGAATCTGTCCCAAAGCTGTTTGCTGCGCCAACAGTGATGGCCGAGGGCTCGATGCCGGGCGAGTGGATTCCACCGTATACCTTATGGCCGGCTGCATCTTTGCCGTTGTTGCCAGCGGCAACACAAACAACGAGACCTGCGTTGAAGGCTCGCCTGACTGCCTGGCACAGTGGATCGTTTACGTAGGAATCAACGGCGGTGGCCCCGAGACTCAGGTTGAGTACCCGGATGTTGTAGAGGATTTTGTTGGCGATGCACCAGTCGATGCCAGCTATCGCATTCGAGGTTGAGCCTTGGCCGAGGGAGCCTAGGACCCTGACGTTAATGAGGTTCGCGCCAGGAGCAATTCCAGTATACGCGCCTTGGGCAACGTGATTATTGCCGGCAGCTACGCCGGCGACATGAGTGCCGTGTCCGTATGGATCGTCGGTCCTGCCTTCCCCGGTGAAGTCGATACTGGCGACTACTCTCGACGTGCCGCCTGGGCCGAACGAGTGATGAGCAGCGTAGATACCAGAATCCAGCACCGCAATTCCGATGCCGCCGCCGTCAATCGTCCCTGTGGAATATGTGCCGTAGCTTCTTGCCATCGCGGCCCCGGTCGTGGTCTCCAGATGCCCCATCACTTGAGTCGGCCTGTCGAGCGAGATGTACCTGACCGCGTTGTCAGAAGCCAGAACCCTCACTGCAGCGGCGGGCAGATTAACCGCGAGTTGTTTGTTGTTGTTGAGGATTCTGCTGACGCCTCCGCCCAGTTGGCTTATCCTGTCAATCAGATTGCTGAATGCCTGACTGCTGCCTGAGGGCTTGGTATCGATGATCACCTGCACCATGCCGCCGCCGTTAATGGCGTCCTCCAGATCAGAGGAGAGATTGTTGTTCACCTGTGATCCGGCCAGGGCTTTGGGCTCAAGTTGCTGGACGAAAGGAATCCAGAAATAGGGGATCAGCAGCAAAAGGGCTAGCAACAGACCTGATATCTTTCTGCTGCCTTTCATGATCCGATGTCTGTCTGAAATCAGGTGACCTTCAGGGGAAAGAATCCTTTTCGTCGGCTCCTGAGTTGTTGATCTTTTCATTATCGTCGCTCCGTGACTGAAAAAGCCTGGGTTGCTCATAAACTGTTCAGTTACCCTCGGCCGACATTAGTCAACAACCGTGCCGTCAGGTATTCCCTGATCCTCGCTCGGACGAATTGCGAGATATGAGGCCGAGCGGGTTTGCTTCGCAAACTGAAGAATTGAAAGTGGTTGGCGAGCGTGGCTACTCTTCAAAGTTCTTCAAACGAAAAACGCAAACTGGATTAAACTCGTGAAGTCAGAAACGCAGAGCCCAGGTCGGAACCGTCATCGTGACCGAAGCTATTGACGAGATTCAATCAGTAATGGACTGGCGGAAATCGATCGCCAGGTTGGTAGCTAGCCTAAAAATTGGCCGACTGTCTGCGGTTGCCCAAAGCAGTGCAGACCAAGAACGTTCAATTAGTAGATTGTTTGGCGGATGTGATGTGAATTAGAATCACCGCGACGTTCAACAAGCCAACTACCCCACAAGGAGAGACTTACCGTGTTCAAAGAGTTCAAAGAATTCGCCATGCGCGGAAATGTTGTTGATCTTGCCATCGGCATCATCATCGGCGCCGCCTTCGGCAAGATCATAACCTCGTTTGTCAGCGACGTGCTCATGCCGCCAATCGGTCTGCTGCTGGGCAAGATGGACCTCAACAATATGTTCATAAACCTGTCCGGCCCACACTACGACACACTGAAAGCGGCGAAAGATGCCGGGGCGGCGACGATAAACTATGGAGTCTTCATCGTAACGGTGATCGACTTTGTGATTGTCGCCTTTGTGATTTTTTTGGTGGTTAGACAAATCAACAAGTATAAGCGCAAGGAAGAGCCGCCCGCGACGCCCGTGTGTGAGTTTTGCGCATCTCCTGTCCCGCTCAAGGCAATCAAATGCCCTCATTGCACATCTGATTTGAAAACGGCAACAGCCTGAACACTGTGGTTTGCGTTCGATGCGTTGCGTTTTGGAAACAATGGTGTCAGCCTTCTTTATGGCGATAGGATACAACAGCGAACCAACCGGGAGGGAATATGAACAGAATGGCAGGACAACTTAGAATCTTTGTGGCCGCTGCGACCGCTGCGGTCATTGTTATCTTAATGCTTGCTCCTTTCTCAATGGCGTACCAACAGCGGCGCAGCTCAACGCGGCGCGCGCCCCAACTCAAGCAACCGCCAACGCCCTTCAACCAGGGTTATCAGAAAGGCTACGGCGAAGGCTTCGCGCAAGGCGAAACTGACTGGAGCGCTAATCTCCCGCGGGATTTTCGGCGCTCGGAGATTTGGCAACGGCACGATGTCGGTTCTTCAGAGGAATACCGGCAAGGCTACGAGCTTGGATTCGAGTTGGGTTACACTGATGGTTATTATGGCAGGACTCGGAGCACGGTGGTGCCTCGCAACGCTACGGTGCTCGCAAGAGCAGCGGCGCTCGCAGATCAACAGCGAGCGGCACAGCAACGGCCTGCTTATCAAAGCGATCAAACCCAACCGACCCGGCCTCGAGCCGCTGGGCCAATAGTCATCCCCAATGGCACCGAGCTTCGCATACGGCTCAGCAATCCGATCAATACAAAGACAAGCAGAGTGGGCGATACGTTCAAAGCTACAGTTGTTTCGCCTTCCACCTACGAAAGCGGGACGGTCGAAGGGCACATCTCGATGCTCAACAAGTCGGGCCGCGTGAGCGGCAAGACCGAGCTCGGCCTTGCCTTTGACACTTTAACGCTTGCCGACGGGCGTCAGACGCGGATCGACGCCGACCTGGTCAAGGTCTACGAATCGGAGAGCGTCAAGAAGGTCGATGAAGAAGGGCGTATCGAAAGCGGAAGCCGAACCAAAGAGAGCGAGATTCGCGGTGGAGTGGGCGCGGCGGCCGGCGCGATCCTCGGCGGCATAATTGGTGGAGGCAAAGGCGCTATAATTGGCCTGATCCTCGGAGGCGCGGCGGGCGTCGGCAGTCTCTACGTCGAGGGCAATAAGGATCTGATCCTCGATCCAGGCACGGAAATGGTGATTCGCATCGCCGCTGCCAGACAGCGCTGAGTTCTGATTTGTTAATTACTTATTCGCAGGCTGTTCCGCTGGCGGAGGCGAGCTGCGTCCGGGGATTCGCTTCGAGATGTCGTTGAAGATCACGAATCCCATCAGCAGCATAAGCATCACCAGCCCGACTTGCATCATTCGCTCTTTGATTCGCAGGCTGAGCGGCAACCCAAACACGCCCAGCAATGCTTCTAGGGCCAGCATGAAAATCAGCCCGCCATCGAGCACCGGTATCGGCAGCAGGTTAAAGATGCCGAGGTTCAGCGAGAGTATCGCCATCAATCGAAATACTTCGATTGAGCCTTCCTGCGCTGCCTGGCCTACTATCTGTGCGATCCCTACTGGACCGGTCAACGTGTCGCGGGCCGAGCGCTTGCCGACGAACACCTGAGCGAGGGCAGTTTTGGTGAGCTGCATTATGCGAATGTTCTCATCGACCGACGATCCGATCGCGGCAAAAAACGGGAGCCGCTGATTGATCATCTCGCGACCGGTTATCTCTTGAGTAAAGCCCAAGCGCAGCTCGCCCCCGTTCATTCGAGGGGTCGCCTTGATATCGAAAGTTTGATCGCCCCGCTTGACGGCGAGCGTTATGGGTGTATCGGCGCTCGAGCGAATCACGCGGATGATTTCCAGCTGACCGTAGAAGTTTTGCTCGATGCGATTGCCGTTGACCGCGACGACGTTGTCGCCAGGACGTAATCCAGCCACGGCGGCGGGTTCGCCTTCTGCAACATCCTTTACAGTGATTTGCTCATCATCAGCCTTGAGACCCGAGTAGCCGATTTTTTCCTGCTCGAAAGGTCGCGCGGCAACGTGCAGCATGAGCTGCTTAGTCTCGCCGTCGCGCCTGAATGTGATCGCGAGATCCTGGTCTGGGCTAACCCCTACCAAGTCTTCGACCTCTTGCCACTTTGGGTTCTGGCTCCCATCCGCCACTACAATCAAGTCGCCGGGCTGCAGGCCCGCTCGCTCAGCAGGCGAGTTAGGTTCGACGCCTTTGATCAAAGCAGGCTTGTCGCGATAAGCAGGCACCTCGTGGTGAATCATCGCAATCGCCGTAGGTATCGCTAGCGCGGTCAGAATGTTCATCGCCGGGCCCGCGATCGCAACGCAGAACCGTTGCCACTTCGGCTTCGACATGAACTCGTAGGGCGCACCGGTCCGCTGCTCGTCAAGGTTCTCGCCGGCCATCTTGACGTAACCGCCCAGCGGTATGAGGCTGATTCGATAGTCGGTATCACCCTTGCGGAAGCCCCAAAGCCGCTTGCCAAATCCAACGCTGAATGTGTCGACTCGGATGCGAAAGAACTTTGCGACGATGAAGTGACCGAACTCGTGAATGACGATCATCGCCCCCAAAACGAGCACGAATGGAATGATGTAGTGCAATAAAATGCCCAAAAAAATGATCTCCTGTTAACCTGCTTCGCGTCTCTGCAACACGGTTAAGTTTATCGTAGTGCAACAGAGGGTGTCTACAGTTTGGGTTTTGGCTTGCCGGCTTCTTATCCGACTGCCAACCGTCCTTGTGTCAACTGCTCGGCGTGTAAGCGCGCCCATCGGTCGGCTTCCAACACGCCTTCTATTGTCGAGCAAGGCTGCGAATCGTGAGCTTCCATCGTCGCTTCTATTATGCGAGGGATGTCCATGAAATTTATTCGGCGGTTCAAAAATGATGCGACCGCGACTTCGTTGGCCGCGCTCAAAGCTGCGGGCATCGTTCCACCTTCCCGCATCGCATCGTAGGCGAGCCTCAAGCATGGGAACCGTTCAAGGTCCGGCTCGAAAAACTCGAGCCGCGCGAGCTTGTCAAAGCCGAGAGGTGGAAGCTCAGTCTCTAATCTGTCGGGATAGGTCAGCGCATACTGGATCATCAACCGCATATCGGTAACGCCCAACTGAGCAATAATCGATCCGTCCACCATCTCGATCATCGAGTGCACGATCGATTGCGGATGCACGGCAACCGAAATGCGATCCGCGGTGAACCCGAACAGCCAGCCTGCTTCAATCACCTCGAGTCCCTTGTTCATCAGAGTCGCGGAGTCGATGGTGATCTTCGATCCCATCTGCCACGTCGGATGCGCGAGCGCCTGTTCGACCGTCGCCTCGCGCATTCGTTCAAGCGGTGTCTCTCGAAACGGTCCGCCGGAAGCGGTGAGTATAAGCCGCTTGACCTCGCGCGTTTGCTCGCCTCGCATGCACTGATGAAGCGCGTTGTGCTCGCTGTCGACCGGAAGAAGCTCAGCGCCGGACTCGGCGGCAGCGCGAGTCATCAACTCGCCGGCCATTACTAGAGTCTCCTTGTTGGCCAGGCAGACCCGACGGCCCATCGCAAGCGCTTTGTAAGTTAGAAGAAACCCGACCGCGCCGACTGTGGCTGACACTACAGTATCAACGCCATCGAGGCCGGCGACCGCTACCAGCCCCTCTTCACCGAACGCGATTTCAGGAAGCCGGTCGACGCCGAAGGCTCGCAGGTTATCCTTCAGGGTCGAAACGTCGCGTTCGTCGGCGACAGACACCAGGCGCGGACGATACCGCGCGACCTGTCCGGCCAGCCCTTCCAAATCGCGGCCGGCTGCAAGACCGGCCACAACGAACTTGTCTGATAGTGAATCGATGACTGAAAGTGTGCTCTTTCCGATCGAGCCGGTTGATCCGAGTATGCTGACGGTCTTCATAAACTTGCGAAGTGAAAACTATGCGGCATTCTAGCATGCCCGGCCGGACCAAAGAAACAACGCCTGTTACAGGCGCAGGCCCACGGGCTGCTGTTATAATCTGCCCTGCGGTTCAGTCAGTAGATGCGAATCCTGATTGTAAAACTAAGCGCAATCGGCGATGTCGTGCACACGCTGCCGGCGGCAGCCCTGCTCAAGCGAGCGTTGCCCGAGGCGCGAATAGCGTGGGCAGTTGGGCCCCGCGCCGGCGCGATCCTCAAAGACTCGCCCGTGATAGACGAATTGATCGAGCTTCAAACTCGTCCCTCAATCGGTGGAGTGGGCGCTGGAATTAAGCCGGTCAACGGGGCAGGACGCTTCGATATCGCAATAGACTTTCAGGGTTTGATCAAATCCGGGCTCGTCGCATTCGCGTCACGCGCGAAGCGGCGAATAGGATTTGAGACGAGCGACCTCCGGGAGAAAGCCAGCAAGCTGTTCTTAACCGAACAAGTTGAAACATCAGAGTTCAGACACGTGATTGACAAGAATCTCGCGCTCGCCCGCGCAGCGATCGCGGATTCACAAAACGCCAACGCGCCGACATCGAACGACGGTTATGAGTTTCCGATCGCTCTCTCTCCCGAAGATGAACGATTCGCCGAAACGGTCGCCGCCGATCAGCGCGGACCGTTCATAATAATCAACCCGGGTGGTGGCTGGCCGACGAAACTTTGGGCGACCGAGCGCTATGCAGAGTTGGCAGATTGGTTGTGGTCTGACTGCGCGTTGGCATCTGTTGTCACTTACGGGCCCGGCGAGGAGGAGCTTGCAAGGCGTGTGGTTGCAAGCTCCAGGTCGAGTGCGGTTCGCGCGCTCGCGTCCACGCTAAAGCAATTCCTAGCGCTTGCCCGACGCGCGGCGTTGTTTGTTGGCGGTGACACGGGTCCGCTTCATCTGGCGGCTGCAAGCGGCACTCCGATAGTTGGGCTCTTCGGCCCAACGTCCGCCGAGCGCAACGGCCCCTTTGATAAGCGAGACATCGCGGTAGGACGGGACCTGTGGTGCCGCGCGGATTGCCATCGCCGAAGTTGCTGGCACTGGGAGTGTATGGACATCCCGGTTAGCGACGTCAAGCAAGCTGTGTTGAGACGTCTGGAGCGGGCGCAAGAGGTAGCCAGGTGACGTTCAGGCAAATAGCTCAACGTATTCGCGTGCCCGCTGGCTTTGTGCTTGCGCCTTTGTTGTTTATTTCGGCGCGACCAACCGCGGGGACGCTGGCCGCCGGCGCTTTCGTCGCTGTAATCGGACTTGCGATTCGCGGGTGGGCGTCTGGTCATTTGAGAAAGATGGAAGAGTTAACGACGACCGGCCCGTATGCGCACACCAGAAATCCGCTTTACCTGGGCACATTTCTATTGGGCGCCGGCGTCGCCATCGGCGGGGGAGCGTTGTGGTTCGTCGCGCTTTTCGTCGCTTTTTATTTAGTGATCTATGTTCCGGTGATGCGGGCGGAGGCCGAGACGATGCGGAAGCTGTTTGCGGCTGAGTATGATCGCTACAGCAAGCAAGTACCGTTGTTTGCGCCGCGGTTGACACCTTACCGACGGGCTCTTTCTCGTCCGACGCAGTTTGATGTCGCGTTGTACATGCGACATCGAGAGTACCGAGCGGCGGTTGGATTTGTTGTCGCTTATGGATTGCTTGCGGCAAAACTTGTTCTTGTAATCAGCTAAACTAGCACACCGCCCATCATCGCTCATATAATGAAGTGCATGCTGAGCCGGCTCTTTGCTTCGACCGCCGTAATGTTTTTGGCTTTGGGTTGCGCCGGAGCGCAAGTCTCGCCTGAAAAGGTCGCATTCACCCGCCCGAAGATTACTCAGCCGCTTCCGTTCAAGATCGGAGAGACGCTGACCTATGAAGTAAGCTTCTCTAAGTTGATTTTCTCTGGGACGATCGGCGAGCTGAAGCTTTCGGTTTCCAAACCAGATTCAAACAAGCCTGACCAGATCGAGTTGAAAGCCGAGGCGATCTCAAAAGGTTTCTTCCCGACGCTGTTCGGTCTGAAAGTTCGCGACCGTTATTACTCGCTGGTGAGCGAGGCTGACTTCGGCCTTCTCGCGTCGACTAAGCTTGTTGAAGAGGGCAAGGTGCGCCGCGAGCAGAAAGCTGTCATCGACCGTGAGGCTGGCCGAGTTACCTTCACCGATCGCGATCTGGCAAATGAAAAGAACGCGCGGAAGATCAAAGAGAAAACCTCGCCGCCTTGGGTCCAAGATGTACTGTCGGCCATCTATTTCGCGCGAACGCAGCCGCTCAAGGAAGGCGACGTGGTTCCTATTCCGATCAGCGACGGCGGAGAGGTTTACAATATAGAAATCGTCGCCGGCAAGCGCGACGAAATAAAGACCGACGCAGGGAAATTCAAAGCGATTCAGCTGAACGCCAAGGTCTTCGACGGCCGCTATGTCAGGCGAAGCGGGGAGATGTTTGTGTGGGTGACCGACGACGCAAGACGAATCCCCGTGCACGCAAGAGCAAAGTTTTCAGGCACCACGGTTACCGTAGTTTTGAAGCGCGTGGCGTAAGCTCAGCTTGCGCCGCTTGATCGCTGGTTAGGAAATCGCTTGCTGGAAGCTTGCGCTGCCGCACGCGGTAGTGTGAGGAGGGTAACCACGTAGTGTTTGAATGTTTATAGTAACCTGGACAGCTTGCGTTAATTCCGCTCGCCGCCCCCGTGTTTCAAGCCACATAACTTGCATTCGGTTAGCGCTGCAGAATTGTCGATCGTGTGCTTGACCGGCTTGAGCGTCCGCAAGTAAGCGAAGATCGCTTTCAAGTCGTCGTCGGTCATGTTCCGATAAACTACCCACGGCATCACCGGACTCAGCTCTCTCGCCTTCACGCGACCGGTGCGCATCGCTTGGAGAAACAGCTCTTCGTCGTAATAAGAGATACCCGATGCATCGGAAGTGATATTCACCGCCATCACCGGTCCCTTCGGACCATTGAGAATCAGCCCGCCCGCGAACTCGAAGCCAGGTTTGGGTCGTCCCCTATCTTGAAGCGTGTGACAGTCGGCACAGCTTGACATGTGAGCCATGAACTCGCCGCGCTTAACCGTGTCGGAGAGATCAGGCGTGGGCACCGGCGCGGTCACCGGCTGCGGCGCTCCGCGAATCAAGTACTTCACGGGAAAGCTGATTTTAGTTTTGGGAAGCTCATTGCGAATCGGCGAAAGCGAGCGCAGATATGCTATCACTGAGGCAAGGTCTTCGTCTGGCATGTCGTGATAATTCGTGTAAGGCATAATTGGGAACAGCGCTCGTCCGTCGTGGCCGATGCCTTCTCGAATCGCTCGCGCGAGCATGTCATCGGTCCAACTGCCCGCGCCTGTCTCTATATCGGGCGTGATATTCGGCGCAATAAGCCTGCCTGGAAAATCCGGCCCCGCGTCAAATGCTGCGCCGGCGCCGAGCCTGCCGACGCGAGGCGGCAGGCCGGGCAAGCTTGCATCAGGCTCCGAGTGACAGCCGAGGCAGCCAAGCACGCCGTTGACCAGGTAGCTTCCTCGCTCGAGGCGCGCAGGTGTGGCCTCGAACGTCCGATCAGTGAGCGCTCGAACGCGCGGGCCAATGAAGGGGCGCCACCCTATTGTTGTTGTTATTCCGACTATGAGAAGCGCGAAGATTATCAGTACGGTTATTCCTACAAACTTTTTCCAACGACGCGCCATGCTTGTCTCCCTTCAATTACGAGTTGTGACGAAAGCTGACTTTCTATAATCTTGGCTTTGTTTCTGTCAAGCGCTGGGTAAACCTTGACTTCGAAGAGAAGTTTATGGAAGAAGCCGGGCGCGTCCTCCGTCTAATTGGCAAAACCTGAAAGGAGATTTGCATCTATGAAGCGGACCTTGATCGTTGCAGCCCTGATCGCGTGTTTCGCACTTTCGCTGTTTACTCTCAGCACCCGCGCCTCGGATTGGATCGGCGTCTATGCGCGAGTTGACAAAGTTGTGCTGGAGCCCAACGACGCCGCGCCCGAGCGAGTTCAAATCTGGGGCGCGTTCGCGATCGCCAGCAAAGAAGATCGATCGACCTACCAGCCGGCCAAGCGAGGCTATCTCTACTATTCGCTAAAGCCTGGCAAGGAGGATGTTTGCCGAAAGGAGTGGGCCGATCTTAAGGCAATAGCAGGCACTGGCCGGATCGTCGGGTTCGGCGGACGCGAACTGCCGCAGAGCCGCGCAAGGAAAGCGAGCGATAAACCTGCCGATCCAGATGTTTATCCTATCAGTGTCGGCCTGGTGAAGATCGTTTATGATATGAGCGACTATGCTCCGATCCGCGAACTGACGTCGCTTCCCAGGGAACAAAAATGATGACGGCTCGCTTGCTTCGCCGGGCGGAGTGGGCGAGGTGGGATGCGTTACTCGTCGCGCTCGCGTTGTTGCATGGGGCTTTGCTGGTCGCGTGTCCTTCGCTGGCGCTGATCGCCGTGGGCCTGTGGTGGAACGCGAATACGATCTCGCACAACTTCATACACAGGCCGTTCTTAAAAGCGCGCGCATTGAACGTAGCGTTCTCGTGCTATCTCAGTCTGTTGCTCGGCTTCCCGCAATCGCTCTGGCGTGCGCGGCATCTCGCACATCACGGGGCCACGAACAGACGTGACCTGAAAATGTCGCCGCTGGACCTGGCCGCTATAGCCTTGCTGTGGGGGATTCTGTTCTTCGGCGCTCCGAAGTTCTTGGCTACCGTTTATCTGCCAGGCTTCCTGATAGGCGTCGGTCTTTGCTATTTGCAAGGGCACTACGAGCACGCGTGTGGGACGATCAGTCACTACGGCAAGTTGTATAACCTTTTGTTCTTCAATGATGGCTATCACATCGAGCATCACGCGCGGCCGGGCGCACATTGGCGTGAGCTACCGGGTCAGAGATCACGCGACGGGAATGCAAGTCGCTGGCCGGCAGTGCTGCGGTGGTTGGAATGCGTAAACCTGTGTGCTTTGGAACAGTTGGTTTTGCGCCTGCCCGTGCTTCAACGTTTTGTGCTAGCACGTCACGAGCGCGCGTTTCGGTTGTTGTTGGCCGAGTTGCCTAAGCCTCGGCGAGTGGGAATCGTCGGCGGAGGATTGTTTCCGCGAACGGCGATCATTCTAAGCAAGCTGCTCCCCGACTCGAAGCTTGTGCTTATCGATCTGAGCGCCGCCAATCTAGAAATCGCTCGAGGTTTCGTCAACGGCAACGCCGAGTATGTCAACGCGCGGTTTGAGATCGACCAGCCGTGCGATTTTGATCTGCTGACAGTTCCACTTGCGTTTACCAACGACCGCCGAGCTATTTACAGACGCCCTCCGGCCGCTGCGGTGTTGGTTCACGACTGGATTTGGCGGCCGCGTGGATCGACCGCGATTGTTTCCTGGTTGCTGCTGAAACGATTGAACCTGGTTTTCGCTGGGAGCGCAGGCGGTCCGCCTGCTCCTCTCGCGCAATTTCCGGAACGGCACGGAGCAGGCGGTCCGCCCGCGCTCCCAGGGTAAGAAGATGAGAGCACTCGCGCTGATCGGCGTGTTCATCGTAGCCAAGCTCGTCGTCCTGGCTGGCCATCCAATTCAGCGTTCGTGGTGGACGCCCCTAGCCTATTTCTGGCAAGACATTTTCGTCGCTTTAGCGTTCGCATTGGTGGATCGCATCGTCGCCCGGCCGTGGTTTGGTTGGATGTTGTACGGAGCGGCGGTCGCTTACGTAACGATCAACGTTGGCGTCGAGCGTGTGCTCTCATCTCCGCTCACCTGGCCTATGCTGGGCGCCGTCGGCGGCGCGCTCTCGGATTCAATCAAACGTCACGCCACTCCAGCAAACTTTGCGCTGATGTCTGTTGTGGTTGCCGCCGGCATTGCGTTCCCCTTCCTCATGCATCGCCTAAAACTGAAAGCGCCCGTCGCTTTGATCATTCCCGCGGTGCTGCTCGTTCCGCTCGGTCCATTTGCAAGTTCGCGAGTCGACACAATTGGACTGGATCGCAATCCAATAATGGCGCTCGCCTCGAGCGCGCTGCCGCGACTCTGGTGGCGCTCGGCTGACGCGCAAGCGGACGAGGATTGGACGAGGAGTCCTGTTGGCGCCAACCTGGCGGGCGAAGGGCTGTCTCGATGGCGCGGAAAGGCAAGAGGTCGCAACGTTATCTTGATCCTGCTTGAATCGGCGGGCGCTCGATACTTGCAGCCTTACGGCGCGAACCGCGACCCTATGCCCAATTTTTCCGAGTTGTCGCACAACGCGATCTTGTTCGAGAACGCCTATTCAGTCTATCCCGAGAGCATTAAAGAGTTGTTCTCGGTGATATGCTCGCGTTATCCGGCGATGGAGACCCCGAGCGAGAGCTACTCGTGGATCACAACCCCATCGATTGCCGAAGCACTCAAGTCGGCGGGCTATCGCACGGCGCTGTTTCACTCGGGGCGCTTCATGTACCTGGGAATGTATGACGTTGTCGCCAATCGCGGCTACGAGGTCCTTGAAGACGCCGGCGCTATCGGCGGCAATTATGAATCGAGCTTCGGCGTCGATGAGCCGTCCACTGTGCGTCGAGCGTTGGAGTGGGTCGACTCGCTGCCGGCGGACCAGCGGTTCTTCCTCACCTATTTGCCGGTCGCCGGACACCATCCTTACGATTCGCCCGAGCCACATCCATTTCCCGGCGACACGGATGAAGGTCGCTACCTGAACGCGCTGCATTACGCAGACGCGGCGCTCGGAAGTTTGATCGAAGGCTTGCGTGAGCGTGGCTTGTATGATCGCTCACTGTTCGTGATCTTTGGCGATCACGGCCAGGCATTTGGGCAGCACGAGGGGAATTACGGTCACTCGCTTTTTCTTTTCGATGAAAATCTCCACGTTCCTTATCTGATCATCGCGCCGGGGTTGATAAGTGAACAAACTCGAGTTAATCGAACAATCAGCTTGATCGACACGGCGCCCACGATTCTGGATCTGGTCGGCTTGCCGGCGCCCTTTGGATATCAAGGGCGGAGTGCGCTTGAAGCCGATTCGCGCATGGCTCTTTTTTGCACCGATTATTCTTTGAGCTTGATGGGTCTGCGAGATGGTTGTTGGAAGTACATCTACGAGAAGGAATCGGATCGTTCGAAGCTATTCGATGTATGCGAGGACTCCGACGAGTCACGCGACCTCGCAGCGCAAGAACCTGAGCGAGTCGCGGCATACCGCGCTCACGTGCTTCGCTGGAGCGCCGCGCAAAAGGCGTTGATCGCTCGGGGGAAAAGCTAACTGCTCGGGTGGAGCGATTCGATCAAGTCCTCGGCGGTATCGAACGGCCCGTAGAACTGGCCCTTACTGATCTGCTCTTGGCTTTCGTCAATGTGGCGATCGATCAGACTAGCGGGCGTAAGCGTTATTCTACACTTCTCTAGCTTAGCTTCAAGCAAGTCACTCACACTCAATTTCGCCCGCTCGCGGAGCAATGACGGAAGCGTAACTTGTCCATTGGATCTGACCTTGACGAGCGACATGGTGTTTTTCCAACAAAGAAGTTGCGCTTTCACTTGGAGAATATCATATGGAAATGATGCGTCAACGTCTGCAGGTTCAGAGCGTGCTCCCCAATGAGCCAACAGGTTATAATGTAGTCCCCGGAAAAGGAGGTGCTACGTGGAATATCCTGTTATCGTCGAGCAAAGGAACGGTGTCTGGCGGGCGGTCATCCCGGCACTCTCCGATCTCACCGCTGAAGGTGCCTCGCGGGATGAAGCGATGGAGAACGCCCAGCGGGCGGCTGAAGACTATCTGTCAAAGGTTGAAGTCGCGACAATCGAAGTTCCACTGCCGCGAGGAGAAACTCTGCGCCCTGGCAGCCCTCAGGCGCTGCTGAAGGAGATAGAAGCGTTCGGCGACGACCAAGAAGCCCTGCGCGACCATTTCGATGAGATCATCAAAGCGCGGCAACGACTGCGCGACGAGGCGCAGTTGCAGGACTCTGAATGAAACTCTACGTGATGGATACGGACATCCTGGGATTCGCCTTCCAGCAGCATCCCAGAGTACTGCAACGCATCCAAACGCTTCTTGCCGATGATCTGATAGTCACAACGATCATTACTTTTGGCGAAGACCTCAGCGGCTGGATGCCTGCCTGTCGCCGCGCGCGTGATGGCGCTACTCGCGCACGCGCTTACGTTCGTTTGCAGCGCGGGCTTGATTTCTACCGCAAATGGATCTGCCTCCCGTTTGACGAAGCCGCCGCCGCGATCTTCGATGAGTTACGCGGACAGAGGCTACGAATCGGAACAAACGATCTTGCTATCGCAGCGATCACGCTTTCGGCGGGGGGCATTCTGGTCACGCGCAACGCTGTAGATTTCAGCCGTATTCCAGACCTTCTGTTCGAGGATTGGACAAAGTGATTACTTCTTACTTCGCAACCACCGTCATCTCGACCGGCTTGGTCTTATCCTCGACTGTCGGGTTGTAGTACTCGTACACGCGCGAGGCGATTGTCTTCGCTCGAACCGGGAACTTCGCTCGAAGTTTGTACGAGAACTCGATTCGCTGCCGCGGGTTCAAGCCGTCGAAATACAGAATCACCTGCTTGGCGGTGATCGTGTACTTCTCCAGCTTTCCGCCGCTCTTGTCGCGAGTAGAATCAACCAGGGCAGCAAAGTCCTCGCCCGATGGCTCGAAGCCCGGCGGTATGCCCAGATCGACCATGATCATCTTGGCTTTGGCAGGAGTGTTATTGGTTACTCGAGCCTTCGCTGTGGCGACTTCGTCCTGCGCAAGCTGAGTGCGATCGTAGCTCAAGTCAATCGTCAACGGCTCGCGCGGCCCGGCTTCAACTCGCCGCGCCCACGGCATGTAATAACGGCCAACGATCTGGTATTGCATACTGCCTTTGCCGTTGAAGGACAAGCCGACGCGATGTGCGCCTTCGTGCGTGTAGGCTTTGAGATCGACCAGGTGCAACAGGTCGTTGTTGTCTTTGGTTATCTGAATCCGATCGACAGGTTTACCGTCGATCGCAACTTCAACGGTCCCGGCAGTGTCCACGTTGGTTCCCTTAGTGAACGACAACAGAAACGCCTTCAGCGAGAGGATCGTTGCCTGGGTGCTTTGCCAATTGCCAAACGCGTCTTTCTTTTCGGTCAGGTAATCGAGCGCCTTCTTCGCAAGCGTGCTCTTCAGACCGCTCTTGAGCAGAGCTTGCGCTGCAAGCGCCGTCGTTTCGAGATCAGCCGAATCGTTGCGCGCCGAGGTCGGCGTCTCGCCTTCCTGTTTCCAGTAGGCCGTCTTCGGACCTTCGGTGGCTTTCGCCGCAAGCGCGTTGACGGCCTGATCGGTCCACGCTTTATCTTTCGCGAAATCCGCAGCGAAGTTCGCAATCACTGCGAGCGTGTAAGCGTCTTCCTTGCCGGTCAGGTGCGAGGCAACGTACTGCTTCGCTTTCTCGACCGCTTCGCCTTTGTAGCCCGTCGACGCGAGCGCCCAACCGATGTAAGCAGTGATTCGAACAACATCGGTGTTGTAGCGGGTCGTCGCTCCCTCGTTGATGAAGTAGGTGTCCGGCTTGAAGCTGCCGTCGGGCTGTTGCTGCGAAGCGAGCCAATTCTGCGTGCGCTCGATCAATCGCAGATCCACTTCGTGAATGCGAGACATGTCAGAGAATTCCATCAAGCCGTATGAGGTGAGGATCTTGTTGGCCGGCGCTTGCCCGAACCACGAGAACCCGCCGCCCGGAACTTCGAACGTCACCAGACGCTGATAGCCGAGCGAGATGAAACCTTCGGCTTTCGCTTGAATCTCAGGCGTGATCTTCTTGCTCGTCTTGAGGTAGTCCATCACAAGGATGTCAGGATAAGTCGACGACGAAGTCTGTTCGAAGCACCCGCCCGGCATCTGCAAAATCGAGTCGAGTCCTTCGACGACTTGTGACAGCGCGCCGGGATAAAGCTTGACGAGAATCTTGGAAGCATCGGGGATCGCGCCCGCAGGAATTACTACGTCTTTGGTGACCGCTCCTTCGAGGCGTTCGTTGATGACGACAGCTTTCTCTTCGCCGTTTGGCCGCACGGTGACTGATCTCGCGATCGCGTCGCCCGGTTGATTAGCGGGGACGTCAACAAATCGCGCGGTGACTTGCAACTGTTGCTCGCCGATCTTTGAAGCCTTCACTCGGAATGAAGCCGACGTGACCTCGCCCGCGCCAACTTCAACTTGTTTGTTCGCGTTGTCGTTATCGAGCGCGAACCACGGGTCTTGTCTCAACTCGAGAGACACTCTCTGAGGCTTCGGTAGATAGTTGTAGACCGCGACCGGCACCGAAACAACATCGCCTTCGGTTAACGAGACCGGAAGATCGAGATCAACGAAGAAATCCTGGAACACTCGAATCGGAGTCGTCGCCGAGCCGAGCGCTCCGCGAGCAGTCGACGCGAGCGAAGTGACCCGCCAGGTCGTGATCGAATCGGCCATTGGAACGTGAATCGAAGCACGCCCCTGCCCGTCGGTGATCAGCGCGGGATTTGTGTAAAGCGTTTCGGGAAAGAAGCTTCGCACGCGAGGCCCAGCGGCCGGGGAGTCTTTTTCGACTGGCCGTTCAAAGTCTCGCCCGTTGACTGTCACAGCCTCGGTGGCCTCTCGTGGCGCGGCCTTTGGCGGCGCAGGAACTCCGCCTGCGACACCTCCAACTGCGCGCATCGCCAGCTCCTTTCTTCTTTCAAATCGACCGACGCCGTCGGCTGCAAATTCCTGCAAGGCATAATTCGGATAAACGGTCAGCGCAATCGGCGTGACCCCGGGCGATTCCAGCAGCGCTTCGACCGTCGCTCGCGATCCCGCTTCAAGCGCCAGCGTTTTGTAAATCGTCGATCGATACGAGCCGCTCTCAAAGATCACGTGATAGCTTCCCGACGCGAGGTTCGGAATCACGAAGCGTCCTTGCGAGTCGGTGTAAGCCCAGATTGTGCTGCCGTTCGCGATTCGCCTTGCCGCAACTCGAACACCCGCGAGCGCTGTCCCGTCTTTGTCTTTAACCACGCCTTCTATTGCCGCACGACCACCCGCGATCGCGTTTGATTGAATACTAGCCCGACCTTTGAACGGTCCGTAGCGCTGTGGGTCAGGTTTGCGCTGAGCATACACTCCAACTGCAATGTCGTCCTCGGTCTTGTCGCGACGGTCGGGACCCATCGATCGAAGAGTCAAGTAAGAGTACTCGTTCCCATCAAACTTTCCGTCGCCGACCAGCGCGTTACCCCACGGATCAGCGAGCATAAGACTCTGCGCGTGACCTTCGCTTGCGAAAGCCAGCAAGTCAGCGTTGAATCCTCCGGGCGATGCGGCGTGACGCGAGTAGTAATCGGTCATCGCGCGGGCTACTGTCTGCGCCCGCTCGTAGATGCGCTGCGCGTATTGCGCCGCATATTGCGCGCGCTTCGCATTGATGGACTCGCGGCCGAACTCCGCGCGCACGTCTTTGTCGCGAACGGTTCCCGCCGCGGCCAGCAGCACCTGAGCGGCGCGCTCGCGAGCAATTGC
>Ga0137380_10000823_pt1 | contig 23894 bp, 19 predicted proteins | sample SagtaG_17_FD_104809 | JGI IMG/M metagenome (GOLD analysis project Ga0137380, IMG submission 104809) | Vadose zone soil microbial communities from Sagehorn Ranch, Mendocino, California, USA - Sage2_L_100_16 metaG | ecosystem: Environmental > Terrestrial > Soil > Vadose zone | place: USA...
GCGGGCGAGGCGGGCGAGGATATCGGCCTTGCGCTGGCGCTCTTCGGCGGCCAGGTCCGGCATTCGCGCCGGGTACCGCTCCCAGTCGACAGGGCGGTTGACCTCCGGATGGCTGAGGACAGCGGCATCGACGCGGACTGGCGCGCCGGACAGCACGGCGAGATTGAGCGCGTCACTCGGACGGGCATCGACCTCGACGACCCCGCCCGGCGCCTCGACCACCACCACGGCATAGAAGACGCCTTCGACCAGGCGGGTGATCCGTACCTCGGTCAGTCGTGACCCGGCGGCGGTGAGCAAGTTGGCGGCGAGCTGGTACGTCATCGGCCGGGGCATCTCGACGGCGTCGAGGCTGCACGCCAGGGCAATGGCCTCGGCTGACCAGGTGTACATCGGAAGCTGGCGGGTCCCGTTTCGTTCCTGCAGCACGACGACGTGCGGCCGGCGAAGGGGGTCGTCTGGCCCGTCGGGCCGGCAGACGTCGATCACCTCTGCCTCCACCCAGGCGGGCTCTGCTGCAGCCGACATTGCCGGTACCTCCTTCTCGTGTTCGATGCACGACGCAAGCTGCGGGGCCAGCGCGCCGCGAGCCTGGTGCAGCCGGGACTTGACAGCCCCGACGGTAATCCCGAGTTCCAGCGCGGACTCGGCATGGGTCAGGCCCTGCCAGTAGAAGGCGAGCACCGCCGCCCGCTGGCCCGCTGCCAGCGTCGCGACCGCCTCTCGGACCCGCCGGGCCACTTCAGCGGCTTCTGCCTGCTCTGCTGGCCCGGGCTCAACATCGGGATACTCCTCGGGCAGCGGCTTGGCTGACACCTCCCGGAGCAAGCGACGAGCCACGTTCAGCGCGATCCCCGCATACCACGCGCCGAACTGGCGGGGGGAGCGCAGGCGTCCCAGGCTGACCAGGGCCGCGACAGTGGCCTCCTGGGTGACGTCGGCGACCAGATCATCGGTACCGAGCAGCCGCCGGGCCAGCGCCACGATCATGCTCCGATGCCGGTCAGCCAGGCAGGCGAAAGCCTCCATGTTCCCTGCGCGGGCGGTGGCGACCAGCTCGGCGTCGCTCAGGGCATCGAAATCAGCCACGCCCCATAGTGCCAGTACTGGCCTCCAGGGTTAGCTTCGCCTGGCTCGTGCGCCTCAGGGGGGCCCTTCGACGTCGTCGTAGACGCGGACCGCGGCGAGCAGCCCGTCCGGGGCGCGCTCGTAGACTCCGATTCCGGCCTGCGGCGGCAGGTCGTGGCGGCCCCAGCGGACGCAGTTGTATTCCAGGGCGCACCGCACGCCGTCGTCGGTCACGGCGCAGTGCTGCAGGCCGATGCCGCCGCCCGCGCTGAAGCACATGGTGAAGTACGACCGGAGCTCAGCCAGGCCGCGGTGGGCGTAGTGCGGGCCGATGGGCTCGCGGAAGTACCCGTCCGGCGCGAAGGTCCGCACGATCGTGTCGGTGTCACCGGCGTCCAGCGCGGCCTGGTAGCGGCCGACGACGTCACCGGGGCAGGCGGCCGCGGGCTCGAGTACGGGGGGCCGCAGATGGCGCCGTCCGTCGACCGGCCATTGGCTGCAGTAGGTGCGGAACACCACCGACCGGTCGTCGGGGGATTCGGCGACGACCGCCAGCGGCCACGCCGTTTCCTGCCCGTCGCTGTCGGCCAGGTGCGCCAGCAGTTCTACCACGGCCCGCCCGCCGGCCACGGTGGACGCCACGGTCTGGATACGGGTGTGGCGCTTGGCCAGCCAGGATTGATTCCCGCTGACGAACTGCCGTAGCTGCTTGTGGCCGCGGATCTCCCCGGCACGGGGGTCGTGGATCACCACCTCGCCAGGCCACACGGTCTCAAGGACGTGCGTGTCGCCCTGGTTCAGCGCGGTGAAGTACTGCCCGACCGGATCAGCCTGACCTGCCGCACGAGTCTGCCTGCGGGCCAGTTCCACGGCACTGGCGAACTCCGGGAACCACGGCATCTCAAAACCCCTTGCTCCGCTGCCTGCCAGACGACCTCAGCAGGCTCCCGTCCATTGTCCTCCGGCTCGCGTGCGCCGGCCCCGCTAGTTCAGGGATGAGAACCGAACGGTCCGGGTCGGCTGCGGTCATGACAGCCGTCTCGACTACCTGCTGGACGGCGCCGGGGCGACAGAGTGGACGTCCGCTGCGCGAACTGCTCACGCTCGCCCGCTGGCCGTCTGAGAGGCTAGGACCATGCGCAGCGTGTACGCGGCCGCGGGCGGCTATGAGGGGCTGCTCCGCCTGGCCGGGGCCTGGCACTCCCGGGTCATGGCCGATGAGATAGTCAGCCACGCGTTCAGCCACGGCTTCCACCCGGAGCACACCGAGCGGCTCGCCGCCTACTGGGCCGAAGCCCTCGGCGGCCCGGCCCTCTACTCCGGGCGCTGCGGATCCAGCGGCTACGGGGACGAGACCTCGGTCGTGCGGATACACAGCGGCAACGGCCCGCACGAGGAGATGGACCGCCGGGCGATCGCCTGTTTCGACCAGGCGATGCACGACGCCGGCCTGGACGAGGCCGGCCCGCTCCGGCAGGTCCTGCACGACTACTTCGCCTGGGCCACCACCACGACGATGGCGCGCTACCACGACAGCGCCGACGACGTTCCCGAGGGCATGAGCATCCCGCACTGGTCCTGGGACGGGCTGCAGCGCTGAGCCGGGGCACCCGGTGAAACCCGCTCAGTTCAGCCGCTGCAGGTATCCGTGGCTGACCAGCCACATCACGGTGACGGTGGCAGGGGCGCCGGGCAGCAGGGAGCTGACCAGCTGGAACTGCAGGCCCCCGCCGGGCTGGCCGAAGCCGGCCGCGATCGGGCCGGTCTCGGCCGTGAAGCGCTTCAGTACCCGGTAGAGGTGGTAGTTGCAGGTGTAGGCCGGGTCGAAGTCATCGAGGCTCTGCGGCGGCAGCGCCCGGTCGGCATAGGGCGTGTCCTCAGGGGCCAGGAAGCCGCCGTACTCGCTGCCGAAGCGATCGACCTCCTGACCGGGCACCAGGGTGAACGGGAATTCCACCGGGACGCCGTCCAGGATCAGGAACCCGTTGTCGGGCGGATAGCGCCAGCCGCCCTGGCCGCCGTTGGCGGCCGGGTCCCAGTAGGTGGCCAGGAACTGGCCGGCGCTCAGCCCGGCCAGCCGCCGGTACCCATGAACCATGAACGCGACCGGGCCCTCGGCCGGCAGGGTCTGCGGGCCGAGCCGGGAATCGGCGTCGAGAAACTCAGGTGAGCACTGGGTGGCGGCCGGATCAGCCGCCGCGACGGCGGGCATGGCCGTCAGGCCGTTTCCCGCGGCTACCGCCAGCACCGTCGCCAAGGCCGCCAGCGCGTGCTTTACCCTCATCGCGCTCCTCCTTTAGTAAGCACAGGCCGCTTAGCCAGCACAGATTCTGGCGGCCACCCTGTCACATTTCCCGTGCCCGCGACAGTGGCAGTTACCTGGCAATTCAGGTGATATTCTTTTTTATCGCCTGCCATTCTGCGGGGCATTCCGGAATCGCTTCAGATAATGCGCGGCACCGGACGCCGGCCGCGTCGCTTGAGTATGCCGCGGGGGAAGGTTCTACACGGTCCTCGGCCGGGCCGAGCCCGCACTGCACCACGCGCGCCGGGTGCTGGATATCTGCCAGGAGAATGGCATCGGGGACTGGGACCTCGCCTTCGCCTACGAGGCGCTCGCCCGCGCCCACGCGATCGCCGGGGACGCCGTCCAGGCCAGGGAGTACACCGACCAGGCGCTGGCCGCCGCCGAGGACATCGCCGAAGACGGGGAACGCGACCTGGTGCTGGCCGACCTGGAAACCATTCCCGGTCAGCCTCGCTACTGGTAGCTACCGGGCGGCCACTCCTCCCCGTACCATCGGATAATGCCCCTCTCCAATTCTTCCGCTTTGCCCGCCATCGGCAGCGACCCGGCCCCCGGCCCGCTGCGCCTGGTCCAGTCGCTCGCCGGCACGCTCAACGCCGACCCCGACGCGGATCTCCTGCGCACCCGCGAGGAGGCCGCCGCCTGGCTCCACTCGGCGGGCTTGCTGCCCGCCGAGGCCGGCCTGACCAACTCAGAACACGCTGCCCTGCTCCGCCTGCGCGCGTCGATCAGGGACAGCCTGGCCGCGCACACCGCCGGCCGGGCGGACGCCGCCGCCGCGGCCCGGCTGACCAGGGCGCTGGCCGACGGCCGCATCGTCGTCACCGTCGATCCCGCCAGCGCCGTCCAGCTGGCCAGCGCCGCCCGCGCCAGCTATCCCAACCTGGTGGCCGTGGTCGCCATCGCCATCGCCGGATCCGCCGCCGCGGGCACGTGGCCCCGCCTCAAGTCCTGCCCCGCCCCGCAGTGCGGCCAGGCCTTCTACGACGATTCCGCCTCATCCGCCGTCGGCCGCTGCTCCCGGCACGCGGCCGGGCGCGGCCCGGCCAGGTGAGTCACCGGGCCACGATCCGGCTCAGCCCGCCGCCGCGCAGGTTGGTTGGCCCGTGGCCCCTTAGTCCTGGCCCTGGCCCCTTAGCCCCGCACCTCACGCCCCGGGCGCCTCACGCCGCTCATCCGTTCCGCGGCGGACGTTCGGCCAAGAGGCGCGATCAGGGCCTGGCGCGCACGCCGCCGGCCATTGCAGCGCCGTGCCAGCCCGACCCGCAGGCCGCCGAGATCGCCGTCACCATCGCCGACGACTGGCAAGGCCGCGGGCTGGGCGCCGAGCTGCTGGCCCGGCTGTCCGACCGTGCCCGCCAGGAAGGCATCTGCCGTTTCACCGCCCTGGTCGCCGCCGACAACGCGGCGATGGCCGGGCTGCTGGGCAGCCGAGGCGCCGTCCAGGTCGGCGGCGGCCGCGGCACGGTGGATTACCAGCTGGCGCTGGCGCCCGCGGAGTACAGCCTCGACTGGTGGTTCGACTGCGTCGATGACGGCAGCGTCCTGGCCTGGCGGTGACGGCAGGCCGCCGGGAACTGCGCCCTGCCGCCGCTACCCGGCCGGCGGGGCGCTCGCGGCGGTCAGGGGGAGCTGGCCGCTCAGGGTGGTTCCGTGCCCGGGCTGGGACCGGATGTCGAGGGTGCCGCCGAGCGCGGCCAGCCGGTCGGCCATGCCCTGCAGGCCCGACCCGTACCGCGCCTTCGCGGTGTCGAACCCCGCGCCGTCGTCGCTGATGACGAACTGCAGGCTGCCGTCCGGGCAGGCCAGGCGGATCGCGGCCTGGGTCGCGCCCGCGTACTTGGCGATGTTCTGCAGGGCCTCCAGGGTGCAGAAGTACACGGTGGTCTCGGTGTCCGGCGGGTAGCGCCCGATGCCGGCCGCCTCGATAAGCACCGGCAGCGGCGCCCTGCGGACCTGCGCCTCCAGGGCCGCGACGAGGCCCTGCTCGGCGAGCAGCGGCGGGTAGATGCCGCGGGCCAGGTCCCGCAGGTCGTCGAGCGCGGCGCGGAGCCCTGCGGCGAGCAAAGGCGTGATCTGCCGGACGGCGCCGGGGTCCTCGGCGGAGTCCTCCAGCAGCCTGAGATGGATCCGCAGCGCGATGAGCTGCTGCTGGGCCCCGTCATGCAGGTTCCGCTCGATCTTCAGCCGTTCGGCATCCTGGGCCTCGACCAGCCGGCGCCGGGAGGCCCGCAGCTCGTCGATCGTGGCCCGCAGGTCCGCGGTGAGCTGCGCGTTGCGCAGCACCAGGCCCGCCTGCGAGGCCAGGTGCTGCAGCAGCTTGTCCTCCGCGCCGGTCAGCGGCTCGTTCGGCGGCTTGCGCAGGGACAGCGCGCCGAGCAGTTCGTCCGCGTGCCGGACGGCGACCGCCCGCGATGCCGACCCGAACGGCGGGAGCCCGCCAGCGGCGTCGAGCGGGACGGCGGGCGGCGGGACGGATCCCCGCGGCCACACCGCGACCGGGCGCAGCTCCGTGCCGGCCCGGATCCACGCCTCGGCCCGGTCCGCCCCGGTCGCGCCGGCCAGGACGGATACCATCCGGTCCACGGCATCGGTGAAGTCCAGCTGTCCGGCCATGTCCTCGGCGAAGTCCGAAAGCACCTGGTAGGGCGTGGCCCGCTCGCCGTACACGAGGCGGTTCGCGAACCGGCCGAAGCGGTGCCGCAGCGGCTGGAACAGCAGGGCGATGGCGATCGCCGCGGCGACCGTGAACACCGGGCCGCCGCGATGCCCCGCGGCCGTGCCGATGCCAAGCACGATGCCCGCGTACACGGTCGTGAACGCGGCCGACAGCAGGCCGTAGACCACGGCGCGGCTGATGATGACGTCGATGTCGAACAGCCGGTGCCGCAGGATCGCGATCGTCATCGCGGCCGGGATGCCGGCCAGCACGATGATCGCTACCGCGGCCCACGCGATGCCGGACAGCCAGGCCTGGCCAAGCGGAATGAGCAGCAAGGCGATGAGCTGGCAGATGACAAACCCGACGGCCACCAGGGCCAGCCACTTGATCTGCTGGCGCAGCCGCCGCCCGCCCGCCCGGTAGCGAACCGCCAGCGACACGAACGCGGCCGCCAGGAACGCCACGAACACCACCGACAGCCCGTTGAGCGTGCCGATCACCCGCAGCACCGGTGGCAGGTGCGCAACGCCGAGCGGGTTGTCGAAGAACAGCGAGATCCCGCCGGGCCCGGGGAGTTGCACTCGCCGTGGCTGGACGACCAGGCCGATCGTGGTCAGCCCGGTCAGCAGGAGGCCAGCCGCGGCCAGCGGACGCCAGCGCCGCGACGGCAGTTTCCCGGTCGGGAAGAGCAAGAACATGAACACGAGGATGAACACGACGCCGGCGAAACTGGTCTCGGCGAGCGTGCCCACCTGCTTCGCCGCCGGGAGCGCGCCAGGGAACGTGGCCACCCCGAGCACCGCGTAGGTGGAAGCCAGGTTGAGAAACGCCTGCCCCGCGCTTTCGCCGAGCATCAGCCAGCCGATCAGGTTGCCAGCGCGGCGGACGATAAGCGTGCCGAGCGTGGCGTAGGCCACGGCCGCGACCGCGCTCCCCAGGTTCGCGATGAGGTCGCTGGGCTTCAGGTTGCCCCGGGCCAGAATGGTCAGGGCCGCCAAGGCGAGCGCAGCCAATACCAGCACCGCCCACACTGCGGTGCTGACCCGCGCCGCCCGCCCGCCAGCCGGGACAATGCCCGCGTCCGGTGCCGGGGCGGCGGGCTCGCCGTCCGCGCTGGCCGGCGCGGTGCTGAGTCTCATGACCGCCATCGGCGGGCCGACGCGTACAGGAAGCCGGCGACGCCCAGGGTGAGGAGCCCGTCCAGGGCGTGCAGGCCGCCGTACAGGGCGGCGTTGTCGGCCAGGCCCGCCAGCAGGCTCTGCAGCAGGGAGGTCTGCACGACGAGCACGCCCGCCAGCGCGAGCGGCAGCGCACCCGGCCGGGCGATGAGCGCGAGGATGACGATGATGACCGCGAGGCCGGCCATCGCGAAGCCCAGCCCGCGATGCGCGCTGAACGCGCTGTCTGTGCTGGCCGCGTGGCCGGTGACGTTGAAGACGCCCAGGCCGGCGAGGAAGATCTGGACCCCGCCTGCCAGCAGGAAGGCGAGCAGCAGCCAGCGGTAGGCGATGAGCGCGCCGCGCCGGGCGCCGGTGAGGTCGGACAGGCTGCGGGTCTGGACGTCGGTAGCGATCGGGTTCCCCCCTGAGGATGTGCGGATCAGCCGGCTGAGGGCCCCGGCGCGGCAAGCTGGCGCAGCACGCCGGGCAGGTCGGCCGAGGACCAGTGCTCGGCGAATCGCCCGTCCGCCCCGGCCCGGCTGATCTCGATGATCTGGAACGACACCGGCCGGCCGGTGGGCCGGACGCCTGAGAACTCCCCCTCATGGGTGCCGTAGCACGTGATGCGCTGCACCACCCGGTCGTTTTCGGCGATTTCGTCTTCCACCATGGCGTGGAAATCGGGGAAGATACTCAGGGTGAGGGCCAGCCAGTCCCGGAGCGCCGCGAGGCCGGGGACGCACTGGCCGCCGGGGTCGTGGTGCACGCAGTCGGGGGAGATGAGCTCATTGGCGACGGCGAGGTCGCCCTGGTTGAAGATCTCCTCGACCACGCGGCGGGCCCGGTTCTTCAGTTCGTCAGGTGCCATCGTGCTGCTCCCGGGGCATCTCGGCATGCGGCCTGATCCCAGGGTGAGTGGGGGCGGCGCGGCGGAACAGGACGAGCGCTCCCCGTTCTCCCCCTTTTTCCCGGCCTGCGGGCGGAGATGATGGTGAGCCAGGATGCCGTCGGTTTCGGCGCGCTGCTCAGGCGCCAGCGGCTGGCGGCCGGCCTGACGCAGGAGGCTCTCGCCGAGCGCGCCGGGCTCAGCGCCAAGGCGGTCAGCGATCTGGAGCGCGACCCGGCCCGCACGCCGCGCCTCGGCACGGTGACCCTGCTCGCCGATGCCCTCGGGGCGGATCAGGAACGGCGCGCCGAGCTGCTCGCGGCGGCCCGGCCGGGTCCCGCGGCCCTGTCCGGCCCGGATGCGGCTGGGACGGATGCGGAACTCCCCTTGCGGGTCATGCCGCGACCGCTCACCCCGCTGATCGGGCGGGCCGGCGTAACGGCGGCGGTGGTGAAGCTGCTGCGCCGGGACGACATCCAGCTGCTCACGCTCACCGGGCCCGGCGGGGTGGGCAAGACCCGGCTGGCCATCGAGGTGGCGGGGCAGGTGGCCGGCGACTTTGCCGACGGGACCGTCTTCGTGGATCTGGCGCCGCTGCGCGATCCCGGGCTGGTACTGGATGCTATCGCCCGGCAGCTGGGAGTGGACGAGCGAGACGCGACACCGCTGGCCGACCTGCTGGCCGCGGCGCTGCGGGACAGGCAGCTGCTGGTGCTGCTGGACAACTTCGAGCACCTCCTCCCGGCCCGGGACCGCGTGCTCGCCCTGCTTGAGGCCTGCCCGCGGCTGGTCATGCTGGTCACCAGCCGGGTGGCGCTGGATGTCCGGGGCGGGCGTGAATACCCGATCGCCCCGCTGGCGCTGCCGGATGCGACCGTCCCGCCGGAGACGCTGGGCGGCTCGCCCGCCGTCCAGCTGTTCCTGCAGCGGGCCAGCGCCACGGGGGCGGGCCTGGCGCTGGACGCCGGCACCGCCCCGGCCGTGGCGGAGATCTGCCGGCGGCTGGAAGGGCTGCCGCTGGCCATCGAGCTGGCCGCGGCCCGGAGCCGGCTGCTGCCTCCGGGGGCGCTGCTTGACCGGCTGGACCGCCGGCTGCCGGTGCTGACCGGCGGGCCGCACGACCTGCCGGCCCGGCAGAAGACCATGCGGGACGCGATCGCCTGGAGCTACGACCTGCTGGACGAGCCGGAGCAGGCGCTGTTCCGCCGGATGTGCGTGTTCACCGGCGGCTGCACCCTCGACGCGGCGGAGGTGATCTGCGCGGATGATGGCGACGCGACCGCGGTACTGGACGGGCTCACCGCGCTGGTGGCCAGCAGCCTGCTCAGGCTGGACGAAACGGCCGGTGCGCCCCGCGTGACCATGCTGGAGACGATCCGCGAATACGGCACAGAACGGCTCGACGACCACTCCGAGGCCGCGCCGGCCGGCCAGTGGCACGCTGCTTATTACCTGGCCCTGGCCGAGGTGGCAGCCGCCGCGCTGGTCGGCCCGGGGGCCGTCGGCTGGCTGACGCGGCTGGACGCCGAGCATGACAACCTGCGGGCCGCGCTGCGCTGGGCCCTGGACCGGGGTGACCGGGAGACCGCGCTGCGCCTGGCGGGCGCGCTGTGGCGGTTCTGGGCCCAGCGCGGTCACCTCAGCGAGGGCCGGCGCTGGTACACCGAGGCGTTCGCTTTGCCCGGCGGCGGCAGCCCGGCGACTCCGGCCGCGGAGGTCAACTGGCTGATCGGGGCGGCCCGGCTGGCCATGGACCAGGCCGCATTCGACGAGGCCTCGGCGTACTGCGAACAGACGGCCGCGCTGGCCCGCGAGCACGAGGACGCGGCGGACCAGGCGGCGGCGCTGAATACCCAGGGCCTGCTGGCCCGCGCGCTGAACCGGTACGCCGACTCGGCGCAGGCTCATGAGGCCGCCCTGCCGCTGGCGCGGGCGGCGGCCGACCCGGGCGGTACCGCGACGGCGCTGCTCGGCCTGGCCTACGCGGCGATGTTCACCGGCGACGCCATGCGGGCCAGCGCGCTCGCCGAGGAGAGCCTGGCCCAGGCGCGGGCATCCGGTGATCAGCTCGTCCTCGCCCAGGTGCTGTTCTTCCTGAGCTGGGTGGCGAGCAACGGGGCCGGGCTGGAGCGGGCTGGCGTGCTCGCGACCGAGGCGCTGAGCTTGTTCACCACCCTGGGCGATGCCGGCGGCCGCGCCGAGGCCCTCTTCGTGCTCGGCACCGTCGAGATGTACTCAGCCCGCTACCAGGAGGCGGCGGACTTCTTCACCGGCAGCCTGACACAGCACCGCGATCACGGCACCGAACCCGTCACGGCCCGCGATCTCGGCGGGCTGGGCACTGCCCTGCTGAACCTGGGGGACCTACCGCGCGCCCGGGCGGTGCTCGACGAGAGCCTGGTGGTGGCCCGGCGGTACGACGATCCCTGGAGTTCGGCCATGTCGCTGATGCTGCTTGGCCACGTCGACCTGGCCGATGGCGACGACACCCACGCCGAGGCCGTGCTGGCCGAGTCCGCGTCGCTGTTCCAGGCGACCGGCAACATGGTTTACCTGCCGTGGTGCCTGGAAGGCCTGGCCGCCCTGGCGGCCGCGCGCGGTGACTGCGAGCGGGCCGCGGAACTGGACGGGGCTCGTGACGCGCTGCGCCAGCAGATCGGCGTGTTCCTGCCGCCCGTCCATCCCGCCGGGTACCGCCGGACCCTGGAAGCGGCCCGCGCCGGCCTCACTCAGGCCGCCTTCGATGCCGCCCGGGCCAGGTCAGCGGGCCAGACTCCGGCGCAGATCATCGCGACTGCCACGAGCGGCCGGTAGCGGCCGTCAGGTTTGCCCCGGTCTGGCCGGCCAGGTTAGGCTTCCGGGTAAGGCAATGGTCCGGTCCCGGCTGGGTCGCCGGGCTGCTAGTCGCAGATCTGGCGCATGCCTGAAACCTGGCCTTGACCAGGGCTCAGCTGGGAGGCCGTGTGAGCGCTCACGCCCGGCCGGGCGACCGGGAAACGGCGTCCGGGTTCCCCGTCCCGAGAGCCGCCATCCGCGCGGACACGGCGTAACACCGGGCCGATGGCCAGGAATCCCCGGCTGCACGCGGCCCAGCTGACCGGCCGGCGCCGCGAATGCGGCGTTCTCGACCAGCTCATCAGCGCGGTCCGGGCCGGCGAGAGCCAGGTGCTGGTGGTGCGCGGGGACCCAGGAACAGGCAAGACCGCGCTGCTGGACTACCTGGCCGGGCGGGCGCCGGGCTGCCGGGTGGCGCGGGGGGCCGGGGTGCAGTCGGAGATGGAGCTGGCCTTCGCCGGGTTGCATCAGCTGTGCGTGCCGATGCTTGATCGCCTGGAAGGGCTGCCGGTGCCGCAGCGTGAGGCGCTGCAGACCGCGTTCGGTATCAGCGTCGGCCCGCCGCCGGACCGTTTCCTGGTGGGCCTGGCGGCGCTGAGCCTGCTGTCGGGGGTGGCCGGGGAGCGGCCGCTGATCTGCGTGATCGATGACGAGCAGTGGCTGGATCACGCCTCGGCGCAGGCGCTGGGGTTCGTGGCCCGGCGCCTGGCGGCCGACCCGGTAGGCCTGGTGTTCGCGGCCCGCGTGCCGGGCCCGGAACTGGCCGGGCTGCCGGAGCTGACGGTGGCGGGCCTGAGTGCGGGCGATGCGCGGGCCCTGCTTGATTCGGCGCTGGCCGGGCCGCTGGACACGCGGGTCCGGGACCAGATCGTGGCCGAGACGCAGGGCAATCCGCTGGCGCTGCTCGAGCTGCCGCGGGGGCTGACGCCGGCGGAGCTGGCGGGCGGGTTCGGGCTGCCCGGCGCGGTGCCGCTGTCGGGCCGGATCGAGGACAGCTTCCGGCGGCAGCTCGACGCGCTGCCGCCCGAGGCCCGGCGGCTGCTGCAGCTGGCGGCGGCTGATCCGTCCGGAGATCCGGTGCTGATGTGGCGGGCGGCCGGCCGGCTGGGGATCCCGCTCCAGGCGGGGCCGGCGGTCGCGGACGCGGGCCTGGCGGAGTTCCGGGCCCGCGTCCGGTTCCGGCATCCGCTGCTGCGTTCGGCGGCCTACCGGTCCGCGTCGGTGCAGGACCGGCAGGCCATGCACGCCGCGCTGGCGGAGGTCACCGACCCGGTGACCGATCCCGATCGGCGGGCCTGGCACCGGGCCCAGGCCGCACCCGGACCGGACGAGCAGGTCGCGGCGGAGCTTGACCGCTCCGCCGGCCGGGCGCAGGCCCGCGGCGGCCTGGCCGCGGCCGGGGCGTTCCTGGAGCGCTCGGCGCTGCTGACGGTCGATCCGGCGCGTTACGCAGAGCGAGCGCTGGCCGCGGCGCAGGCCCACCTGCAGGCCGGTGCGTTCGACAAGGCTCTCGAACTGCTGGTCGCAGCGGCGGCCGGGCCACTGGATGAGCTCCAGAGCGCCCGGGTGGACCTCGTCCGCGGACAGGTCGCGTTTGCCGCCGGCCTGGGTACCGACGCCGCCCCGCTGTTGCTCAAGGCCGCCAAGCGGCTCGAGTCGCTCAACCTCGAACTGGCGCGCGAGACCTACCTGAGCGCGTGGATGGCAGCGTTGTTCGCCGGGCGTTTCGCGGGCGCCGGCGATCTGCTTGAGGTCTCCCGCGCCGCCCGTGGCCTGCGGCTCGCGCCCTCGGCGCGGCCGGTCGACCTGGTCCTCGACGGGCTTACGCTCCTGGTCACCGACGGACCGGCCGCCGCGGCACCGACGCTGCGGCAAGCCGCGGGCGCCTTTGCCCGCGCGGACCTGTCCGCGGAGGAAAAGCTCCGGTGGGGCTGGTTCGCTCAGGGAGCTGCCAGCGCAGTATGGGACGACGAAGGCTGGCGGGCCATCCTGCTTCGGCAGGTCCAGCTCGCCCGTGACGTCGGCGCGCTCGACCAGCTGCCGATCGACCTGGGCGCGCTGGGCACGTACGCCGCCTGGAGCGGGGACTTCGCGGCGGCCGCCGCCCTGATCGCGGAGACCGATGCGGTCTGCGCGGCGACCGGGAGCCGCAGCGCGCCGTTCGCCGCCATGCTGCTCGCCGCGCTGCGTGGCAGCCAAGCCGAGGTCACCCCGCTGGTCGAGGCCACCATCGCCGAGGCCACGGCCGGGGGCCAGGGCATCGCGGTGACCTACGCGCACTGGGCGGCCGCGATCTTGCACAACGGCCTCGGCCGCTACGCCGACGCCCTGCCGGCCGCCCGGCAGGCCAGCCAGGACACGCCGGCGCTCTATATGTCCCTGTGGGCGCTGCCCGAGCTGGTCGAGGCGGCCGTGCGCACCGGGAATACGCACATCGCCGGTGATGCGCTCGGGCGGCTGGCGGAAACGACGCAGGCCGCCGGAACCGACTTCGGCCTGGGCATCGAGGCGCGCGCCCGCGCGCTGGTGAGCCAGGGCGAGGCGGCCGAGGGCTGCTACCGCGAGGCGATCGACCGGCTGGGCCGCACCCAGCTCCGCCCGGAGCTGGCCCGCGCGCACCTGCTCTACGGCGAGTGGCTGCGCCGCCAGAACCGCCGCGCCGAGGCCCGCGTCCAGCTGCGGACCGCGCACGAGATGCTGGCCGCGATGGGGGCCGGGGCGTTCGCAGAACGGGCTCGGCGCGAGCTGCTGGCCAGCGGGGAGACGGTGCGCAAGCGCACGGTCCAGGCGCCGGACGCGCTCACCGCCCAGGAAGCGTCCATCGCCCGGCTCGCGCGTGACGGGCGGACCAACCCCGAGATCGGCGCCCAGCTGTTCCTGTCCGCCCGCACCGTCGAATGGCACCTGCGCAAGGTGTTCACCAAGCTCGGGGTCAGCTCGCGCCGGGAGCTGCACGCGGCGCTGTCCAGCGTCGGCCAGGGCGGCCTGCCGGCCTAGCCCGTCCGGTTCATGGCGTCATGGCGGCAGGGCGGGAGATCCCCGGGTCGCTGGGGTGCGGGGACAGCGGCGTGGTCTCCATCGTCATCCACGGTGCCAGCGGCAGGGCCTGCAGGATCGCCTGCATCTGGGCCGCGTCGCGGGCCCGCCACAGGCCCAGCGCGCGCCCGCTGCCTGGCAGCGCCCACAGCCGGAGCAGGTGGCCCTGCCCGGCCAGGTCGTGCGCGCGCCGCGCCTCGCGGGCCTCGGTGTCCGCCACCGTCTGGGCCGCCGTGCCCGGCGGGACCGCCTGGGTGAAGGTCACCAGGAACTCCGCGGCCTGCTCGCCTGCACCCGGCGCCGGGGCCGGGTCGTTGGGGTGCGGCGCGAGCGGGGTGACCTGATCGGTGCGCCACACCCGCAGCGGCATCGAGGCGAGCACATCCTCGAGCCGGCCGGCATCGCCGGCGCTGAACAGCCCCAGCGTGCGCCACTCGCCCGGCTGCAGCGGGGGGCGCCACAGCCGCAGCAGATGCCCGGCGGCCGCGAGCTCGCGCGAGTGCGCGGCCTCCCGGGCGCGGACGTCGGCCACGGCTTGTTCCGGCGTTCCGTCCGGCACGCGGGTGGTCATGGTGACGAGATACTCCATGGTTACACGCCTCCTAGCTGAGGGTGACGCCGACGGCGATGGTCGTTCACGACGATCCCGCTCGGGTCGGCTGGCGCGCGGCCGTGACCTGGCGGCGGAGTGCGGTCAGCGCGTCGGCGTAGATCTCCGAGAAGGTGGGGAAGGGCTGGATGACGTCGCGCAGCACCTCGAGCGGCACGCGGGCCCTGATGGCCAGCGTGGCCTGCTGCAGCCACTCGCCGGCCTCGGGGCCGAGGGCGTAGGCGCCGGTCAGCCGCTCGCCGTCGGACAGCAGGGTCAGGAAGCCGTTCGACTCGGCGTAGGCGTGGGTGTAGGTGGCCGTCTTGGCCACCTCGGACAGCAGCGCGGTCGCGCTGAACGGGGCCTCGGCGGCGCCCACGGCGGCGGCTTGCGGGTCGGTGTAGACGACGTCCGGGATGGCCTCGTAGTGGGCCTCGCGCGGCTCGCCGAGGATGTTCGCGGCCGCGACCTCGCCCTGGTACTTGCCGACGTGGGTCAGCAGCCGCACGCCGGTGACGTCGCCGACGGCCCACAGGCGCTCCCCGGCGCGCAGGCGCGCATCCACCCGCAGGCCGCGCTCGTCGAACGTAGCGCCGGCCGTCTCCAGCCCGGCCGGCGGACGCGGGCGCCGGCCGGTGGCCACGAGCAGCCGGTCACCGCGCAGCTCGCGGCCATCGTCGAGGGACACGACGTAGTCCTCGCCCTCGCGCCGCGCGGCGGTCGCGCGCACGCCGAGGGCGAGCTCGATGCCGTCGCGCCGCAGGACCTCGCCGAGGGCCTCGCCCAGCGGCGCGGGCTCGCGGGCGAGCACGTGCCCGGCGGCCTCGACGAGGGCCACCTCCCCGCCGAGGCGGCGCACGGCCTGGGCCATCTCGGCCCCGACGGCCCCGCCGCCGAGTATCAGCAGCCGCCGCGGGACGGCCTTCATGCCGGTCACCTCGCGGTTGGTCCAGATGCCTGCCAGCCCGCGCAGGCCCGGGACCGGCGGCACGACCGGATCCGCGCCGGTCGCCACGACCACGTGCCGGGCGGTGTGGCGCACGCCGTCGACCTCCACCGCGCCCGGGCCGGCCAGCCGGCCGGTCCCGCGGATCAGGTCGACGCCCTTACTCGCCAGCCAGCGTTCCTGCCCGGCGTCGGAATAGCCGGAGACCATGAAGTCGCGCCAGGCCAGCGCCGCCTCGACGTCGACCTCCGCGCGGGCCCCCACCTCCCGCGCGGCCTGCACCGCCTCGCCCGGGCGCAGCAGCGTCTTGGACGGGATGCACGCATAGTAGGAGCACTCGCCCCCGGCCAGCTCCCGCTCGACCACGGCGACGCGCAGGCCGCCGTCGGCCAGCGCCCCGGCACAGTGCTCGCCGGGTGAGCCGGCGCCCACCACGATGACGTCATAGTCGCTGTTCACGCTGCTCCTCTCGGTCGCTGCCCGGACCGGCTCCTGGCCTCAGACCGGCGTGACGTACTGGCATCACGATCCCGCCTCCGGGCGGCCGCTCGCGCCCGTGAGAACCCCTGGCCGTTACCCTGGTCCGCCCTGTCCTGGTCCGGACCGGGCGGCCTAGACCGGTGCGTTCAGGTACCGCCCGCGGCGCCGCAGCGCCCCGTCGAGCTCGCGGCGGGAGCTGATGTCCAGTTTGGCGAACACCTTGCGCAGGTGCCACTCCACCGTGCGGGTCCCGATGAACAGCAGCGTGCCGATCTCGGGGTTGGTCCGTCCTTCCCCCGCCAGCTGGGCGATCTCCTCTTCCTGCGGCGTCAGGCCGGCCCGGGCGCTCTCGTTGCGCTTGCGGACCCTCTCGCCCGTGGCCAGGAGCTCGCGCCTCGCCCGTTCGGCATATGCCTGGGTGCCCATGGACGTGAACGCGCCGAACGCCGGCCGCAGCTGGTCGCGGGCGTCGATCCGGCGGCCCTCGCGGCGCAGCCATTCCCCGTAGCTCAGCCGGGCCCGGGCCAGGTGAGCGGCCATCCGGGTGCGGCTCAGCCGGTCCAGCGCCGTGCGGTACTGCTCCTCGGCGGCGTCCCCCTCGGCCAGCAGCGCGCGGGACCGCGCCGCCGCGCCGCGGGCCCAGTCGCTTCCGCTCGCCGCGGCTATCTCCGACAGCCGGTCCGCCGCCGCCGCGGCGCGCTCCCGCTGATCGCTGTGCACGGCCGCTTCCACCAGCTCGCCCAGCGCCCAGGGGGAGACGGCGAGCTCGCCGGCGGCGCTGGCGCGGTGCGCGGCCTCGGCGGCGGCCCGGTAGTGGCCGAGGCCGTTGCCGAGCACCGCGCTGGCGTACTCCGCGTACGTCAGCGCGGCGCCCTCGCCCCGGGCCGCGGCGCCGCGCTCCATGACCTCGGTCAGCTGGGTGACGGCGGCCTCGTCCCCCCGCCACGCCGCGAGCAGCAGCGAGACGTAGGGCAGCGTGGCCGCCCTGATCCCCGGGTCGATCCGCTCGCCCTCCAGCTGCAGGGCCTCCGCCGCCGAGAGCTGGCCGGCCTGGATGTGGTTCTCGGCGAGATAGTCGAGCGCGAACGGCAGCCAGCTGAGGGTGCCGTTCGCGCGGGCCAGCCGGACCTGGCCTGCCGCGAGCTGGAACCATGCCTCGTCGTCCCACAGGTCCATGGCGACCAGGTTGTACGAGACGCACAGCCAGCCCAGCTCCTGCGGCCGCGCGCGGTAGCGCCGCAGCGCCTCGGCCAGCGTGGGGGCGGCGGCGGCGTAGCCATCGGTCAGGCGCACGGCCAGGCCCCGCAGCAGCAGCTGCGGGTGCGCCGCCGGGTCCGGCGCGAAGGCTCCGGCAGGCTCGGCGGGCCCGGGCCGCGCGGACCTGGCCGCGCGCGCGATCCGCAGCACGTCGTCGCCATGAGCGAGCCGGCCGGCGTAGATCGCGGCCACCACCGCCTCGAGGTAGGCCTGCCGGGCCAGCTCGGCATCCAGCGCCTCCAGCTGCTGCGCCGCGCGCAGCAGCAGCGGCGGGGCATCGCTGCCCCGTCTCAGGGCGAACGCGATCTGGGCGCGCATCCACTGCATGCGCGCCGCGCCGAGTTCGCTCAGCGGCCCGACCTCGGCCGTGACCAGGAGGGCCTGCGCCGCCTCGAAATCCCCCGCGGCGTACTTGGCGTCGGCCGCGGAAAGCGCCCGCGAGGCACGCTGGCCAGGGTCCGGGGTGAGCGCCACGGCTCGCTCCCGGAAGGCCGCGGCCGCGGCCACCCCGCCCCGGCGCAGGGCCCGGGCGGCGGAGCTGATGAGCTCCCCGGCTACCGCCTCGTCCGGCCCGGCCACGGCGTGGGCCCAGTGCCAGGCCCGGCGGTCCGGGTCGGCCTCCGGGTCGGTCACCGCGGCCAGCGCGTCATGGGCGGCCCGCCGGTCCCCGGCCGCAGCGGCCCGGTAGACAGCCGAACGCATGAGCGGATGCCGGAACCGGACGTTCGCGCCGATGTCCAGCAGCCCGGCCGCGGCGGCCAAGTCGATGGCCCGGATGTCCAGGCCAAGTGCCTGAGCCGCCCGGAGGATCAGGGCCAGGTCCCCGACCGGATCGGCCGCCACGAGCAGGACCAGCCGCTGGGCCTCATCCGGCAGCTCATCCAGGCGCGCCACGTACTGGTGCTCGATCAGCCTGGGCAGGTCTCCCGCGTCCGGCAGCGCGAACCCCCCGGCGAGCTCGGCGGTCCCAAGCCCGCGGCAGAGTTCGAGCAGGGCCAGCGGATTGCCGTGCGTCTCCGCGACGATCCGGGCCCGGACGCCCTCGTCCAGCGGGCCCGACGTCACCGTCGCCAGCAGCGCCCGGGCCGGCTCGTCATCCAGCCCGCCCAGCCGCAGTTCGGGCAGGCCCGCCAGGTGACCCGGCGCGGCGGCGCCCGGGGTGGACGGCCGGGCCGCGAACACCAGCGCGATCGACTCCGCCAGCAGGCGGCGCCCGACGAAGCCGAGGACCTGGGCCGAGGCATGGTCGAGCCACTGCGCGTCATCCACGACGCAGAGCAGCGGCTGCTCTTCCGAGGCCTCCGCCATCAGGCTGAGCGCCCCGAGGGCCACCATGAAGCGGTCCGGGCTGTCGCCCGAGGCCAGTCCGAACGCGACGCCGAGGGCGCGCCGCTGCGGCTCGGCGAGCGCACCGAGCCGGCCGAGCATCGGGGCGCACAGCAGGTGCAGCCCGGCGAAGGGGAGCTCCATCTCCGATTCGACCCCGACCGCGCGGACCACCCGGAAACCGGAGGCCTGACCGATCAGCTGGCGCAGCAGTTCGGTCTTGCCGATCCCCGGTTCCCCCCGCATCACGAGAACGGCGCTCTGGCCGCTTCGCACGTTCGCCAGGAGCTGTCCCAGGGTCTCAAGCTCGCCAGCCCGGCCGAACAAACGGGGTACGGGGGGCATGGTCAGCCAGCCGCTCAGCCCACGCCGGCCAGGGAACGCCGGAGCATGACCACCATGCCGCTGTCTCTCCTCGCCACCCCATCTCGCCCAGACCACGCGGGGCGCCTGACCCAACGCTAGCCCCGCCTCGGCTCCCGCTCATGCCCCACCCCCGGGCACGCGGTCTCGGTAACCAATGGTTGTGGCAACGTACCCAATAGATTCAATACGTTGCCACTTCCATGGAATCTGATTTCACGCGAGAGGCGGAAGTATGCGGCTTTTGCCGGGATTGTGGGCGCGGGATCGGGCATCTGCGATGCTGGTGACATGACGTCGTACTGGGCCCTGACGGTTGCTCGTGACGAGCTTTCCCGGACCGCGCTGGTGGCCGGGGAGGTACCCGGGATCGGTGACGGCGAGGCCCTGCTGCGCGTCGACCGGGTGGGCCTGACCGCGAACAACGTCACCTACGCGGTGCTGGGCGAGTCCTTCCGCTACTGGGACTTCTTCCCGGCCGGACCCGGCTGGGGGATGGTGCCCCTGTGGGGCTTCGCCGACATCGCCGCCTCCGCTGTGGACGGCGTCCCGGCCGGCGGACGGGTCTACGGGTACCTGCCGCCGGCCAGCCACCTGGTGGTGCGGCCCGGCCGCGCGGATGCCCGCGGGTTCCGCGACGCCAGCCCGCACCGCGCCGGGCTGCCATCGCCGTACAACGCCTACGCGCTGACCACCGGCGACGCGGCGTACCAGGCGGATCAAGAGGACCTGCTCGTCTTGTACCGGCCGCTCTTCTTCACCTCGTTCATGCTGGCCGACCAGCTGGAGGACAACGGCTGGTTCGGCGCCGACGTGCTCGTGCTCTCCTCGGCGTCGAGCAAGACGGCCTACGGCACGGCGTTCCTGCTGCGGGGCAAGGGCCCGCAGCTGGTGGGGCTCACCTCGGCCGGCAACGTGGCGTTCGCCGAGAGCCTGGGCTGCTATGACTGGGTGCTGCCCTATGCGGCGGCCGGCCAGCTCAGCCCGGCCGCCACCGCCTACCTGGACTTCGCCGGCAGCGCCGAGGTCCGGGCCCGGATCCGCGGCCACCTGGGCGCGCGGCTGGTGCACGAGGCGGTCGTCGGCGTCACCCACCAGGACCTATCCGGCGCGCAGGCGCTCGGCGGCCCGCGCACGAGCGTCTTCTTCGCGCCCGACCAGATGCGCAAGCGCTCCGCCGACTGGGGCCGCGACGGACTGGACCTGCGTTTCGCGCAGGCGTGGCGCGGCTTCGCGGCCGCCGCGGCAGGCTGGGTCGACGTGGTCCGCCACCGCGGCCCCGACGCGCTGCGGGAGGTATGGCTGGAAGTCCTGGCCGGCCGCAGCGCCCCCAGGACCGGCCACGTGATCACCTTCTGACGCTCCTAGGCTGCTCCGCCGTTACGATGCCGCAGGAAGGAGAATGTCATGAGCGAGTCACTCCGCTACACCGGCTTCGGGGCACCAGCCCGCACTCGAACCCGCACCCTCTTCGCGCAGACGATGGGCTTCGTCGCGGTCACGGCCGCGCTCTTCGCGCTCGGCGCCTACCTGGGCCGCCACCTGGCCTACGGCGCGGGCTTCGCCGCGTTCATCGCCGCCTTCGCCTGCCTGATCGGCATGCGCTTCGCGGCGCGCAGGTCCCCGCGGCTGACGGTCGGACTGCTCGGCGCCTTCGGGCTGCTGATCGGGGTGGCCGTGGCCCCGACCCTCACCTACTACGCGAGCGTGGACCCCCGTGCGCTCTGGCAGGCGGGCGGCGCCACGGCGCTGTTCATCGCCGGGTTCGGGGCGGCCGGCTACGCGACCGAGCGTGACCTGTCGGCGATCGCGCGGGCCTGCTCCTGGGCGCTGCTGGCCCTGATCGTGTTCGGCATCGTGCTGATCTTCGTGCACATCCCGCACGGTTCGCTCATCTACTCGGTGCTCGGCCTGGTGATCTTCGCCGGCTTCACCATGTTCGATTTCCAGCGGCTCCGCCGTTCGACCGACATCGACTCTGCACCGTTCCTGGCCGCCTCCATCTTCCTGGACGTGCTGAACGTCTTCCTGTTCTTCCTGCAGATCTTCTCCAGCTCGGAACGAGACTGAGCGGCGCTTCCCGACCCCGGGCCAGCCGGCCTGCGTCAGAACGGCGTGTGCTGGAGCCAGTGGCTGAGCAGTGCCTGCTCGCCGAGGACTTCGATGGCGGGATCGGAGGGCGGCAGGCGGCGGGTCAGGACGAGCAGCAGGCTGGCCGCGGGCCCGCGGACCGCGACGTCGGCCTTGCCGTGGCCGGGCTGGATGGTGATGCCGGACGGGGTCCGGGTGACCAGCCACTCGCCGGTGCCTGACAGGCCGGGGTCGGTGGCGTGGACATGCAGGGTCTGACCGTCTCCGCGCAGGTCCCTGGCCGGATCGGTAGTGGCCTCTGTGCTGACGGCGATGAGGGCGAGCCACGGTGTCCTCCTCATCGCGGGAACCGCGACCCCGCGAATGCACCCTACCCAGTCGCGGCCCGGCGCTAGTCGGCGATGGGGCCAGGGGGCTACTATCCGCGGGGTGAGCCCCCTTGACTTGCTGGTGAGCCGCCTGCCGGACGGCGCGGTGCGGACGGAGCCGGAGATGCTGCGCGAGCGGGCCGTCGACTCCTGGGCGCTGGCGCTGCTGCGCCGGGTCCGGGGTGACGAGCTCCCGGTTCCCGCCGCGGTGGCCTTCCCGGCGAGCACCGAGGAGGTGGCCACGATCCTGGCCTGGGCGTCGCAGACGGGCACGGCGGTGATCCCCCGCGGCGGCGGTTCCGGGGTGTGCGGCGGGGTGCAGGCACAGACCGGGGCGGTCGTTCTCGACCTGGCCCGGATGAACAGGATCGGCCCGGTGGACGCCGTGTCGCAGACGGTAGACGTCCAGGCCGGGGTGCGCGGTGACCAGCTGGAGGACGCCCTGGCCGGACACGGGCTGACCACCGGGCACTATCCGCAGTCGGTCGCCATGTCCACCGTGGGCGGCTGGATCGCGGCGTCGTCGGCCGGGCAGGCCTCCACCGGGTTCGGCGCGATCGAGGACGTGCTGCTCGGGCTCACCGCGGTCCTGCCGCAGGGCGAGATCCTGCGCTGCCGGCCGGTGCCGCGCTCGGCCGCCGGGCCGGACCTGCGGCGGCTCCTGGTCGGGTCCGAGGGGACGCTCGCGGTGGTCACCGCGGCGACGCTGGCCTGCCGGGCCCGGCCGGCGGGCTGGGACTGGCTCGCCTTCGGCTTCCCGGGCTTCGCCGAGCTCGCCGACGGGCTCAGGGCCGCCGTCCGCGCCGAGACCGGCGCCGCCGTCCTGCGCGGCTACGACGAGACCGACGCCCAGCTGGGTTTCGGCGCGCTCGGCCACCCCGGCGGGTGCGTCGGGCTGGCCGGCTTCCCGGCCGGGCGGCCGGGCCTGGACGCCAGGAAGCAGGCGGCCGCCGAGGCCTTCAAGCAGGCCGGGGCATCGGGCGAGCTCGGCGCCGCCTACGGGGAGCACTGGTGGCAGCACCGCAATGACGCCGTAAAGACGTACGCCCAGATCATGGGGCCCGAGCGCGCGTTCGGCTCAGGGGTGATCGTGGACACGATGGAGGTCGCCGGGCTGTGGTCCGCGGTCCCGCGGCTGTATCAGGACATCCGGGCGGCGCTGGCCGGGCATGCCCAGGCGGTCGGCTGCCACCTGTCCCACCTGTACCCGTCCGGCTCGTCGCTGTACTTCACGTTCCTGATCAGCGGCGGCGACGACCAGGACGCGGCGGCCCGGTACCGCGAAGCCTGGGACCAGGCCGCGCAGGCCTGCGCCGCCGCGGGCGGGACCATCACGCACCATCACGGCGTCGGGCGGCTGAAGGCGAGGTTCCTCACCGGCGACCTGGGCGAGACCGGAGTGGACGTCCTGACCAGGATCAGGGCCGCCGTCGACCCGGCCGGCATCATGAACCCGCAGGCCCTGCGCCCCGTGATCACGCCATGAGCAGCCCCTTCGGCCCGCTGGTCCTCATCGCCAACCCGCGGGCCGGGCGCGGCCAGGTGGAGGCGGCGCTGCCCCAGGTCGAGAACGTGCTGCAAAACCTGGGACTCGGCTACCGCATCGTGCGGACCACCCATCCCGGCCATGCCACCGAGGCCGCCCGGGAGGCCCTGCTGGCCGGCGAGCGTTACCTGGTCGCGGCCGGCGGTGACGGGACCGTCCACGAGGTGGTCAACGGGATGCTCAGGGACGGCAGGCCGCTGGTGCCGGACGCCGTGCTCGGGGTCGTGGCGGCCGGTTCTGGGTGCGACTTCGTCCGGTCGTTCGGCCTGCCGGGCGACGCGGTGCAGGCCGCCGGGCACCTGGCCGGGGACAGCGTCCGAACCATCGACGTGGGCACCGTGACCTGCGCTGCTACCTCCGCCGACGGCGGCGCCACTACGACCAGGTACTTCGTCAACATCGCCGAGGCCGGCCTGGGCGGCGCGGTGGTGGCCAGGACGGCCGGGTTCACCGGGCTTGGCCGGTTCCTCGGCGGCGCCCGGTACGCCTGCGGGTTCTGGCTGACCCTGCCGCGCTTCCGCCCGGCGGCGGTGCGGCTCGACGCGGACGGCCACGCGTTCGGCTGGCGGGCGTTCAACGTGGTGGTGGCGAACTGCCGGTTCTACGGCGGCGGCATGCAGATCTCGCCGAAATCCGACCCGGGCGACTGCCTGCTCGACGTGCTCGTCATGACCGGGCCTAAGTCCGACTCGTTCACCACGCTGCCGAAGGTGTACCGCGGCACGCACCTGCCGCACCGCAACATCGCCGAACTGCGGGCCGGCCAGGTGCGCGTCGAGGCGGACCGGCCCTTCCCGGTCGAGGCAGACGGGGAAGTGCTGGGCACGACGCCCGCTTCGTTCGGGATCATTCCCTCCTGTGTCCGCCTGAAGGTATGAGCCCGAGGGACGCGTCGCGGGTGGTGAGCCGGGTCCGGCGGACGAACACGTCGTCGTCGGTGAGGGCCATCTCGCGGCTGCGGGCCAGGGCCACC
>Ga0137380_10000826_pt1 | contig 23846 bp, 16 predicted proteins | sample SagtaG_17_FD_104809 | JGI IMG/M metagenome (GOLD analysis project Ga0137380, IMG submission 104809) | Vadose zone soil microbial communities from Sagehorn Ranch, Mendocino, California, USA - Sage2_L_100_16 metaG | ecosystem: Environmental > Terrestrial > Soil > Vadose zone | place: USA...
CGCGGGACCGACTTCCCCGCCCAGGAACTTCTCCACGGAACCTGTGTGCTCTCTGCACCTCGGCGTTATCCTTTTCGTTCTGACACGCGCTAAACTGCTTCCGCATGATGCGCCGAAAAGCTTTCCGGCTGAAACTGCCTTCGCGAACGCTGCTGCTTGGCGAGAGGACGCTCGTCATGGGCGTGCTCAACGTCACGCCCGACAGCTTCTCCGATGGAGGCCAATTTCTTGACGCGACGCGCGCCATCGAGCATGCACTGGCCATCGAATCCGCCGGCGCCGACGTGCTTGACATTGGCGGCGAATCCACGCGCCCCGGCTCTTCTGGCACGCCTGCCGAGGAAGAGCTCGCACGCGTCCTGCCTGTTTTGCAGCGTCTTCGTGGCCGGCTGAAAATCCCCATCTCCATCGACACGCAAAAGTTCGAAGTCGCCGAAGCGGCGGTTGACGCGGGCGCTCAAATGATCAACGACATATCCGGATTGCGATGCGACCCGCGTGTCGCGGAACTTGCCGCGCGCCGTTCGGTCCCGCTTATCCTGATGCACCTGCGCGGCGAGCCGCGCACAATGCAGAAGGCCGGATTTGCCCACGACGTCTTGCGCGACGTCACCAAGGGTCTGCGCCAATCCGTCTCGGTCGCACTTAAAGCCGGCGTCGCCAAATCACAAATCATCCTCGATCCCGGCATCGGCTTCGGCAAGAGCTTCGCACAAAATTACGAGCTGCTTGAAAAGCTGACGCAGCTCGGAAAGCTCGGTTATCCGCTGCTGGTCGGCTCTTCTCGAAAGGGCTTTCTGGGCGCAACGCTGGCTCGCGCGGGCAAGCCCGCACCACCCGAATACCGCATCTGGGGCACCGCCGCGACCGTTACCGCTTCCATCTTGCATGGCGCGCACATCGTCCGCGTGCACGAGGCAGCCGAAATGGTCGAGGTCGCACGGGTCGCCGACTGCGTCATCAATCCTTCGCTTCGCCGACACCTGTGAGGCGGCAACCTCCCTGGGCTTTCCCGACAGGAGTTGATTCCAAAGGCGGTTAGAGTCCTTCGTTTTCAGTTGCTTTTGCACCGGGCACGGAAGAAAGGAAGGAACGACAGTCTGGATTTTCAAGGGTGAATGGAGTTCGCCGTGGCATTCTAATCCGCAACCGTTTACGGTAGGCTTCCCTGAGTAGTCATCTTCGAGCGGAGCGAAATGGATGAAACAGCAGCTGGTGTCCGGTAGCGGTGGCTCGCGGCGTGGTTGCGGACGCGCTAAAGCGCGCCCCGCGAGCGGGCTGCGCCGGCGGACCCTGTCGCCGTTCCGATACCGAACACTTCTTCTTTCGTGGACCATTTTCTGTATTGTTTGTTTCGCGGTGTCGGAGTTAGCGGCGAGCGCGCAACTGCCTCCGGTCCAGAATCCTCTCGTGCCGGGCCAGAATCCCACCACGGCAGGCTGCTCCACAACGGAGGCCTCAAGCTGCGCGCAAGTCGCGGCCAAGCTGCTGCCGATCGTCATGGGACCTTCGCCGATGGAGGAAAATCTGCGGCGGCTGACCGACGGAATCGGGGGGCGCGTAAGCGGCTCTCCGGAAATGGCCAAAGCCGTCGAATGGGCCGTCGCCGCCTTCCGCACCGCCGGAATCGAGATTCACACCGAGAAGTACACGCTGCCGGCAACCTGGAGCGAAGGCGAAACTCGGCTTGCACTGCTCGGCCCGGTGACGTTTCCCCTCCGGCTGAAATCGACGGGCTGGTCGCCAGCCACACCGCCAGGTGGAATCGAGGCCGGCGTCATCGACGTGGGCAAGGGGTCGGAAGATGATTTCGCAAAGGTGACGGCGCCTCTCAGGGGCACCGTCCTGCTGATCCACTCCGACATTGGGGCGACCTGGACTGATCTTTTCAACGAATATTTGCGGCTGCCGGCCATCCTGGACCGGGCCATCCAGAGAGGCGCAGCGGCCATCCTTTGGATGGGCGCGCGCGAGAGGCTTCTTCTCTATCGCCATACGAATTCGCTGAACGGCGAGATCGACAAGATCCCCCAAGCGATACTTGCACGCGAAGACGCCATGCGCCTGGCCCGCACCATTGCGGCGTATCCAGCAAAGGTGCGCGTGCACTTCGAGATGCCCAATAAAACCGGCGGCCCCATCGAGCAGCAAAACGTAGTCGGCGAAATTCGGGGCTACGAAAAGCCCGACGAGGTGGTCATCCTCGGCGCGCATCTCGATTCCTGGGAACTGGGCAGCGGGGCGCTCGACAACGGATGCAATGCCGCTCTGGTGATGGAAGCCGCGCGCGCGATCAAGGCCACGGGCTTGCTGCCCCGGCGTACCGTCCGTTTCATCCTTTTCAGCGGCGAAGAGCAAGGAACCATCGGCTCGCGTGAATATGTGAAGTCGCATCAAAGCGAGCTGGAAAAAGTGCGGGCGATGATCACGTTCGACGAAGGCATCGGCCGGGTGACCGGCTATTCGCTAGGCGGCCGACGCGACATCGAGGCGGGCGTGCGCGAAACCCTCAAGCCCGTCGAATCCTGGGGCGCGAACCATCACACCTATGACGCTTTCTTCGGCACTGACAATTTCGATTTTCTTCTTGAAGGCGTGCCTACGCTGGTGGCCAATCAGGAAGAAGCCAACTATCTGCCGAACTATCACGCCGCTTCCGACACGTTCGACAAAGTGGACATCCGCGAACTGAAGCTGCACACGGTGCTTGCCGCGCTCACCGCCTGGGGGATCGCCGACCGCACCGAGCCGCTTGGCAAGCGCCTGACGCGCGCGGAAATTGAAACGCAGATGAAGGAAACGGGGCTCGACCAGCAAATGAAGTCCCTGGGCTACTGGGATTCGTGGCAATCCGGCGCGCGTGGTCGGAAACCCTGATCTCCCGGTTTCTCACGATCCATGGAGGTCATCGAAGTTCGCGGATGATTTCGCGCGCCGCGTTGGCGCCGCTGGCTCCCGTCAAGCCGTTACCGGGGTGCGTGCCGGAGCCGCAGAGGAAGAGTCCGCGAACCGGCGTTTTGTAGCGCGCCCAATCGAGAACCGGGCGCATGGCAAAAAGCTGGTCCAGAGCGAGTTCGCCGTGAAAAATGTGGCCGCCCGTGAATCCGTAAAACGTTTCCAGATCCTCGGGCGTGATGACCTGCATTCCTTCGACGAGACTAGACAGATCCGGCGCATAAGCGCCGAGCGTATTGATTACGGTGAGGCCGAGATCGCGCCGGCGCGAAACCCAATTCCCTTCCTTCAACTTAAAGGGAGCGAACTGCACGTAAGCGGAGAGCACGTGCTTGCCATCAGGCGCGAGTGCTGGATCAAGAATCGTCGGAATGGTGACGTCGAGATACGGCGCCCGCGATAATTCACCGTACTTGGAATCGTCGAAGGCGCGCTCGAGGTAATCGATGTCCGGGCCGATGTGAATGCGGCCGGAAAGCGCGCGCAACGCACCCTCGTTGGCCTCGAGCGCGGAGAAACCGGGCAGACCACCAAGCGCGAGATTCACCTTGGCCACATTGCCCTTGGCTCGGAAATTCTTCATGCGATTCGCAAATACAGGATCAAGCTGCGAGGGATCGATCAGGTGAAAGAAGGTGCGTTTGGGATCGACCCCGGAAACAACCGCCTCCACGGCAATTTCTTCGCCGTCTTTGAGGACAACGCCCGCAACCGCTCCGTCCTTGATGCGAATCTCGGCGACCTCCGCTTCCGTGCGAATAACCGCCCCGGCCTCCTTGGCGGATTCCGCCAGAACGCGCGAGACCGAACCAAGTCCACCCCGCGGAAACGCCGCGGAACCGACCGGATGGGGATCGGCGGCGGCACGAAGAAGCAAGACTGCGGTCGATCCTGCGGACCACGGGCCCAAGGCATTACCGAAAATGCCGCGCGCCGCGATCACCGCACGCAATAATTCCGTCTCAAAGAATTCACCGACAAAATCCGCCACCGCCATGGGTGCCCAGCGGAAAAGATTGAAGATGCCTGCTTTGCCAAGCCGGCGGACCCCGCGCCCGGTCTGGAAGAGATTCCAAAAGTCTTCCGGACTGGGTTTATCAATCGCGGGCGGTGTCATGGAGGTGAGCTGCGTGAGAACTTCGGAAATGGATTCGAGCGATTCGGCGAATGCGGCGTACTTCCGAGCGTCCTTTTCCGAAAAATGGGCAAGGTCCACCGCGGTTTTGGCCGTGTCGTTATAGAAAAACAGCGCTTGGCCGTCCGGCGTAGGAGCAAACACCCGGGGATCGGGAGCAAGAATCTCGCAGCTAAACCTGTCGAGCTGCATGTCGCACCCGATATCGGCGCGCAAAGGCCCCACGGTGTGAGCCAGCGCGGACGCCCGAAAGCCGGGATAAAACTCCTCGGTGACGGCGCCGCCGCCGACGGTTTCGCGGCGCTCGAGAACAAGCGGCTTGAATCCGCCCTTGGCCAAATAAAAAGCCGCAATCAATGCATTGTGGCCGCCGCCAATCAGAACCACGCGCTGTCCGAGCGGCATGTCAGTTCGCCGCCTTAAAACGAAATGCGCGCGACTTCGAGTCTTTCAGAATGACCTGGCTCGCTAAGCGACCGTTTGCACCCATGATGCCTCCGCCGGGGTGCGTAGCCGAGCCACACATGTAGAGGTTTTCGATCGGGGTGCGGTAATACGCCCAACCCGCAACGGGCCGCAGGAAGAAAAGCTGTTCGAGAGAAAGCTCGCCTTGAAAAATATTTCCTTGTGTCAGGCCAAATTCGCGTTCGAGGTCGAGCGGGGTCAGCACCTGTTTGCCGATAATGATGTCTTTGATGTTGGGCGCGTACTCGGCAATCGTCTCGATGACGTTGTTGCCGAAAGCCTCGCGCCGCTCGTCCCAGGTGTCCTCGGCAAGTTTGTATGGCGCGTATTGTACGAAACACGAAAGAACATGTTTGCCCGGAGGCGCTACGCTCGGATCGGTCAAGCTCGGAATCACCATGTCGATGTACGGTCGGTGCGAGTAGTGGCCGTACTTGGCGTCATCGTAAGCGCGCTCCATGTAGTCCATCCCGGGAGAGATGGAAATCGCGCCGCGAAGATGCGCGCCCGGACCAGGCAGGCATTTGAAATTCGGAAGGGCGTCCAGCGCAAGATTGACCTTGCCGGAAGAGCCCCGGAATTTGTAATGGCGCACGCTTTCCAGGAAATCAGCCGGGAGCTCACTGGGTTCGAGAAATTTTTCGAAGGTTAGGTGCGGATCGACGCTGGAGGAAACGACTTTCGCGGAGACTTCTTCACCCGATAGCAGCACGACCCCGCAGGCCCGCCCGGTTTTGGTCAGGATTTTGCCAACCGGCGCTTTGGTGCGGATTTCCGCGCCAAGTTCGCGTGCTGCCGAAGCGATGGCGCTCGAAATGGCTCCGGTGCCGCCTCGGCTGAAACCCCAGGAGCGAAACGCTCCGTCAATTTCGCCCATATAGTGATGCAGCAGAACATAGGCAGTGCCCGGCGAGCGAATCCCCAGGAACGTCCCGATGATTCCCGACGCGGACATGGTGGCTTTCAGAACATCGGTCTCGAACCATTGGTCGAGAAAATCGGCTGAGCTCATGGTCATGAGTTGCACCAGCGTGTAGCGCTCGTCGGAAGAAAGTTCGCGGAAGCGCTGCAACAAGAAATGAAACTGCTTGAGGTCGCGCGGATTGAGCGTTGTCGGGTCGGGCGGAATCATGGACAGGATGGGCTTCACGAACCGGCACATCGGAACCATCATCTTCGAGAATTCTTCGTACGCTTCGGCGTCCACGCGGGAGTGCCGGCGAATCTCGCGAACGGTTTTGGTGTGGTCGTTCACGCGCCACAGGTGATCACCGTTGGGCATCGGCGTGAACGTGCCGTCGAGCGGCAGGATTTCCAGCCCGTGCCGTGGCAAGTCGAGCTCCCGGATGATCTCCGGCCGCAGCAGCGAGACCACGTAAGAACACTCCGAAAACAGGAACCCGGGAAAAATCTCTTCTGTCACTGCCGCGCCGCCCAGCACGTGCCGGCGCTCGAGAACGACGACTTTCTTCCCTGCTTTTGCAAGATACGCGGCATTGACCAGCCCATTGTGGCCGCCGCCGATGACGATCACGTCGTAGTGCTGCCCCATGCAGTCAGGCTCCGCTAGAGACTCAGTAGAGAAAATGCGGGATGCAAAGACAAAGCATTTTACAGAGCCCAGGAATGAGGCACAAGAAGTCGAATGGTCTCGGTATCGCCCCATGGGAACCGCAGACAATTACGTGGAATCGGAAGGCATCGAGCGAGTCCTCTGCCGTGCATCCGACTTCATCTCGTCATAGTAGTACCCGCTCCTACAAGTCGGGGCCTTTGGCGCCGTCCGGTCGCCGCCGAAGATCGACAACCACCTTTTTGACAACCGGCAGGACTCACGTCTCCTTGAGCACCACAGGAAGGGGGCAGCGAGAGAAGAGAGGCTTGGGGGAGGCTTGGGGGGCTAGATCAGAACGAAGTTCCGTGGGTCACATTGGTCGGCTGGAAAAAGCCCAGCCGAGGGGGAGCGGCTTCGGGAGAAATGTTTCCAAATGGACAACAAAATCTGTTATTGAGATGAGTACAGGGGGTACGGGGAGGCTTGTGTCGGAGGCAGGGGGGAAACTAATGTAGATTGTGCTCTTTTGGAAGGGTCGAGAACGAACTTGGGACCGTTTGAACAGGAAGAAACACCGGAATGAGTCCTGAAACACAAACCGCAGCGCGGGCATTTGTCCGCAGTCTGAACATTCTCCTCAAGTTTGCGCGGCTGTATGAATTTGGCCACGCCAAGACCACGGCGCAGTTTGATACGACGTGGAAGGAACTGCGGCAGGCGCTTGAGGACAGCGGCGGAAGCGGCGTGCTGCTGGGCGCTTCAGGGCACCAGATCCTGCTCGACGGCGTTCCCATGGGGTCGTCCGCAGGAGAGAGAAGCTTCGCGCATCTGCTGACCTCCAACGGGATCGCCAGCATTCACTTTTCAACTGCCGTGGCGCAAGCGCAATTCGCCCGCTTCGTTCGCGCGTTTCCGAGCGGAAATGCGAAGCCGTCTGCCCTGGCTGAACAGTTAAAGGCCGCCCTCGGTGGAGACACCAGTATCAAAGTGAATGAAATCCGCTACGTGGCGGAAGATTCCTCGGTCGCGGGAATCAAGGTGGCGGCGCAATTGACCGCAAAGGCGCTCGGCGCGCAGGGCGAGAAGTTCCGCGAATTCTTTGAAGATCCCAACAAAATGCTGCAGATGATCCTCGCCGCGGAAAGCTCCCGGGGAGGAGGAGGTGGCATAGGTGGGCCCGGGCATGGCCCGGGGGGAACAGGACCCGGGTTTGGTCTCGGCGGCGGTGGCATGGGTGGAAGCGGCACAGGCTCTGGCGGAGGCGGCACCGGGAGTGGGGGGGCCGGTGGCAGTGGGCCAGGTGGGGGCGGGGGCTTGTGGGAGTCCGTGGGCGGCACGGGACCCGGAGGCCCGGGCGGTGCGGGTCCGGGTGGAGGAGCCGGAACAGGGGGCGGCCCGGGCGGCGCTGGTTGGGGAACCGGGAGTGGAGACGGCAGTGGCGCGGGCGCCGGCGGGAGTGGTGGTCCCGGTGGAGGACCTGGTGGGACCGCTACTGGCCAGGGAGGGGCTGCAGGCGGTGGGGGGGCCGGAACGGGCGTTCCTGGAAAATGGCTAACCGCCTCCGCCCTGCTGCGTGGCGAAAAGGCTGGCGGCGGGCACGGCTTGCCGGGAACGGGCGAAGGCGGGTTCCGAGTCGAGGAGGACGACGTCCGCGCGATGCTGGGATTGTTCGCTCAATTGGGGAAGGCGCGGAAGGATCCGGACTCGTCGCGGATGGATGTGCCGACTTTCCAATCGCGATTGAGCGCGATGCCCGTGCGCGCGCAGTACACGCTGCAGCAAGCGCTGGCGGGGTTAGCGGCGCAGGCTCCGGACGCCAAACCGGACAAGCCCATGCTGCTGAAGCTGGCAGAGCACGTGGCCATCCGCTTTGCCCTAGACAGCTACGAGCGGGGCGAGCTGCGCGTGAATGCAGTGAAGCAACTGCTGGACCGCATGAACACGGAAATGGAGGCGCTGCGCAAGATTCTTTCAACCCAGGAACAAATGATGGCGCAGGCAGGGCTTTCCGTCCAGTCGTATACGGAGCTGCTGGACCAGGAATTCTGGGAGCAGGTGCCGGAAGAAAACAAAAAGGAAGTATTGACTTCGGACGAGGCATGGTGCGTGCCGCCGCGGAACGTGCGCGCGTTCCTGGAAGAGATGCTGCGACGCGGTGAATTGAAAACGGCGAACGAGATTTTGATGAAATACGCGTCGTGTATTGGGCTGGAAGCGCCGGAAGCGCGGCGCACCACGGCCATCGGGCTTTCCGATTTGAGCGAGCTGTATGGCAGCGGAGACGGCAGCGCGTTGATGGAGGCCATCCGACGCGTGGGCAATCAACTGGCCATCGAGCGGGAGCCGGAATTGCAAACGCTGGTCGGTGCGGCGTTTGTTCGCCTGAGCCAGGAAGCTGCCTCAAAGCGCTGCTACCCGGCGATGCAACAAGCGCTGGCTTCGCTGGAGAGCGTCGAGGCACAGCGGCCGGGATCGACGCAGAGCCTGCGGCCTCGCATTGGGGCCGAAGAGCGGCTGCCGGAATTTGTCGAAGAGGCGATGCGCAGCGGGCAAACCGCGGACGGCATGATGGACATTCTCGGACTCATGCCCAAGGCAACGATTCACTACGTGACGAACCGTTTCGGGCATTGCGGATTCCGGGAAGATTGCGAGCTGCTTTGCACGATTCTTCACAACTTGGGTGAGGATGCCACGCAGCGGCTGATCGAGACGCTGCAGACAGCTCCGGCAGGCGAAGCGGCAGAAACGATTGGTTTGCTAAGCCAACTTTCCCCGGAATCCGTGGAGAAAATACTGCCCGTGCGGCTTTCGCAGTGGCCGCGCTCTTCCCACGATCGCGTTATCCGGCAGCTTTCGGCGGCGCCGCCTAAGCAGCGGGCGCAACTGCTCGTTGCGATTTACGATTCGTTGGACACTTTGATCCGCACGCTGGCTATCGATGAGATGGGTATGAGCGGGCAGGCCGAGTGCATTCCAAAGTTAATCGGGATGCTGCAGGACGACCACACCACCGGTTTCGCGCGGGTAAAGGCTATTGAGGCTCTTGGGCGGCTGCGAGCCACGGCGGCGAGCCCATTGCTGCAGCACATTCTGGAAACCAAACAGGTATGGCGCTGGGTATATCCGAACGAAATGAGAATTGCTGCTGCACAAGCGCTGCTTCACGTGGATAAAATGGTTGGGATGCAGGCCGTGGCCGCCAGCGGCATCGACCGCAAGGAGATGACGCTTGAGCCGACCGAACCAGAGGCGAATGTCTCGGTGATCCGGCAGAGGCGCTATGCTCGGCTAAAGCTTTCGCGCAACCTTTTGGCGGTGACCACCAACTTGCGGGAAAACTTCCGATTGAGCATCCCGGAACTCAATCTGGGCGGGGGAATCGGAGCCGGAGAACGTCATCTGGCGCCAGGTTCGCTGTTGAGCCTGCGATTTTCGCACGGCGTACGCCACATTAAAGCACAAGCGATGGTGCGCGGCGCACGGCCGCAGGCGATGGCCTTTGAATTCGTGGATATGGATCTCGAAGAACGCCACCGCCTTCGTAAATTGTTGCTGGAACTTGGCGGTTTGCCGATGATCGCCCAGGTCACCAATCGCAGCCGGCGGCGCGGGCGCGTAGCGGTCGCGAAAACTAGCCCCGAGAAGACCTAACCGCTGAGCGCTCAAGGGTTTCCGGCGGACTCCATCTTACCGGTTCCCTCCCGAAATACCGCTCGTTCGGTCAGTCGAACGGCCCGTCCAAACGGCTTCGTGACCCGGTGAGAGACAAGGCGCGCCGGTACCATCGCGACGAACCAAGGCTGGAACTACGCTACCAGAAAGGGAACGGTATTCAGGAAACAGCAGAGCCGGTGATATCGGATCCAAAGACAGCGGCCGGACGCCCTTTCCTAAAGAGCCTGAACATCCTGCTGAGGTACGCCCGCCTTTACGGCTTCGCGCATGCTCGAACCGCAGAACAGCTTTGCATTGCTTTCGAGGAGCTGGTCGCCGCTATCCCTTCCGAGAGCGGACTCTTGTTAGGAGCGGCAGGGTCCCGGCTCTCGCTGGATGGTGTGCCGCTCGAGGGCGCCGCGGAAAAGCAATTTGCGCATAGGCTCTCCGCTGGCAGGCCTGGCAAGCGTCCAGGTTTTTGCCACCGTCACCCACACAGAACTGGCTCGTTTTGCGCAGGCGTTTGCCGCGGGCAGAGCCAAGCCCTCTGAATTTGCCCAGGAATGGAAAGCTGCCCTGGCCGGAGCCCAGGGAATCCGCGTCAATGAGGTCTTCTGCAGGCCACCGCAATGATGCGGGAGTATCGAGCTCAGGACCTGGCCTTCGAAATCGTGGATATGAATCTCGAAGAGCGCAGCAAATACCGGCGCCTTCTTGCCAGTCAGCTTTCTCCGAACGCCTTCGAAAGTGCATCCGCTGCAGTGCGGGCCGACGTCGCTGCCGCAAAGTAGGCCAAATGGCGTAAGGGCGGCTTTTCTCTCAATTCCTCACCCGACGGTGTTTCTTGGCGCTCGAGCGTCCAACCAGTTAGAATAAGTTGTTTACACTTGCGGTGTTGCGGCGGCGTGTCGGATCTCGGGCACGAAGACCGTCAGAGAATTGCGAAACCATTCATGGACGTAACCAAGTTTCTTGACGAAATCATCGCTTGGTTCATCGGCACCAAGCACGAGCGTGACATCAAGAAGCTGCAACCGGTCATCGCGGCCATCAACGCGAGCGAGCCGGAAATGCAGTCGCTCAGGAACGAAGAGCTGAAAACGCGTTACGCAGAGTTGCGCAAGCAGGTTCAGGAGCGATTGAAGGACGCTGATCCCGAAGACAAGTCCTACAAGGAAACAGTGCAAGCGGCGATCGAACCGGCCATCGTGCCGACGTTTGCTCTGGCGCGCGAAGCCGGCCGCCGCTTCCTGAACATGCGGCACTTTGACGTACAGCTCATCGGCGGGATCGTGCTGCACGAAGGCAAGATTGCGGAAATGAAGACGGGCGAGGGCAAAACGCTCGTCGCCACGCTGCCCGCGGTGTTGAATGCGCTTGCTGGTCGCGGCGTGCATATCGTCACGGTCAACGACTATCTGGCGCGGCGCGACGCGGAATGGATGAGCCCGCTTTACAAGGCTCTGGGACTGACGGTCGGGGTGATCGTGCACGACTTGGACGACGACGAGCGCCGCGCAGCCTACGGCGCCGACATCACCTACGGCACCAACAACGAGTTCGGGTTCGACTACCTGCGCGATAACATGAAGTACGACCTCGCCCAATGCGTGCAACGCGGGCACCAGTTCGCCATCGTTGACGAAGTGGATTCCATCTTGATCGATGAGGCGCGCACGCCGCTGATTATTTCCGGTCCGTCGGAAGAGTCCACGGACAAGTACGTCAAAATCGACAAGATCATTCCCAAGCTTATCCAGGAAATCGACTACACCATCGATGAAAAACATCGTACCGCGACGCTGACCGAAGAAGGCGTGAGCAAGTGCGAACGCATGCTGGGGCTGGGCAATTTGTATGACCCGCAGCACATGGAAACGATTCACCACGTCTACCAGGCGCTACGCGCACACACGCTGTACAAGAACGATGTCGATTACGTGGTGAAAGACGGTGAAGTGATCATCGTCGATGAATTCACCGGGCGACAGATGCCCGGGCGCCGCTGGTCCGACGGCTTGCACCAGGCCGTAGAAGCCAAGGAAGGAGTGAAGATTGAGCGCGAGAACCAGACACTCGCAACCATCACCTTCCAGAATTACTTCCGCATGTACAAGAAACTCTCCGGCATGACCGGAACGGCAGCGACCGAGGCCGCGGAATTCGGCAAGATTTACAGCCTGGATGTGACGATCGTCCCGACCAATCGCTCGCTGATTCGCATCGAAGCTCCGGACGTCATTTACCGCACGGAGAAAGAAAAACTCGAAGCGGTTGTCAGCGGCATCCTGCAAGAAGACAATTCGCTCGCGAACGGCATCCGCCATTATCACGAGCGGGGTCAACCCGTGCTGGTGGGCACGATTTCCATCGAGAAATCCGAGAAAGTTTCGGAGTTGCTGAAGAAAACAGGCATCCCGCACCAGGTATTGAACGCCAAGCAGCACGAGCGCGAGTCGCGCGTCGTGGCGCAGGCCGGGCGCAAAGGCGCGGTCACCGTGGCGACGAACATGGCCGGCCGCGGCACGGACATTCTGCTCGGCGGTAATCCGGAATTCCTGACGCGCGAGCATTGCCTGAAAAACAAGCTGGCGATTCCCTACGCCGCGGCGCCGGCGGTCATCGGGGCGGACCCTGGCGACGGCAACGGCGCGCAACCTGGCGTGCAGATGGTGTTGTTCCAGCACGAAGGCAAAATCTTTCAAGTACCTTCCGACCAATGGAGCCCGGTGTACGAGCAGTTCGCCGAACAGTGCAAGGCCGAGCACGATGAGGTGGTGGCGCTCGGCGGATTGCACATTCTAGGCACGGAACGCCACGAAGCGCGGCGCATTGATAACCAGCTGCGCGGGCGCGCCGGACGCCAGGGCGACCCGGGCTCGTCGCGCTTCTTTATTTCGCTGGAAGACGATTTGGCCCGCATTTTCGGCGGCGAGCGCGTCAAGCAACTGATGTACCGCCTGGGCATGACCGAGGGCGTGCCCATCGAATCTAGAATGGTTTCGAAACGCATCGAGGAAGCGCAGAAAAGCGTCGAAGCGCAGAACTTCGAGGCCCGCAAACATTTGCTCGAGTACGACGATGTGATGAATAAGCAGCGCGAGACGATTTACGCCATTCGCCGCTCCGCGCTCGAAGGAAAAGATCAGCGTGATTATGTGCTGCAAATCGCGGAGGACGTCGCGCGCGAGCTCGTGGAAACCTACTGCCCGCGCGAGCAGCACCCCGATCAGTGGAACGTCGCGCAATTCCTCGCCGAAGCCAATGCGCAGTTCGGCCTCGATATAAAGGCCGCCGGTGTAGATCCCAGCTCGTTAGGCCATGATGAACTCGTCGCGGCAGCCGTGACGGCCGTCACCAAGCGTTACGAGGAAAAAGAAAAACAGTTCGGCCCGGAACTGATGCGCTGGCTCGAGCGGCGCATCATCCTCGATGTGGTCGATTCGCAGTGGAAAGATCACCTGCTCTCGCTTGACCATTTGAAAGAGGGCATCGGCCTGCGCGGTTACGGGCAGAAGGATCCTCTCGTCGAGTTCAAGAAGGAAGGTTTTGTCCTGTTCGAAGACATGATGGCGCGTATCGACAACGAGACGATCCGCTACCTGTACCACATTCAATTGCAGCAGGGCGAACCGCCGCAGGTACGCGAGCCACGACGCCAACCACCTCGCCAGCCTCCGAGCGCCGCAGCCGCAGCCGTTGCCAGCGCCGCGGCCCGTGCCAGCGAGGAACCGGCAAACTTGCCGGGATTCGCGCGCGAAATGGAACGCCGGCAACAGCGCCAGCAGCAGAATTTGCAGTACCAAACGGGCCCGGCGCAGGCGGAAGCGCCAAAGCCCGTTCGCGCGGGCGCAAAAGTGGGGCGCAACGATCCTTGCCCGTGCGGGTCAGGCAAAAAGTACAAGAAATGCCACGGCGCCTGAGTGCATGACTTGTCTTGAGGACCGCGGCCCTGAATCTCGCTTCGATTTTCTCTAGGAGAAGGCGAAAACCATGCCACCAAGCCCAGCAGCGCAGCCGATGCCCGAACGCCAGCCCATTCCTGGCGTGAAAAACCTCGTCGCCGTTGCCAGCGGCAAAGGCGGCGTCGGCAAGACCACCGTCGCGGTCAACCTGGCGCTTGCGCTCGAAAAGCTCGGACATAAGGTCGGCTTGCTGGACGCGGACGTTTACGGCCCGAACGTGCCGATCATGCTTGGTACGACGAAAGAGCCGCAGGGCACCGCCGACCGGCACATCATCCCCGTAGAATCGCAAGGCTTGAAAGTGATTTCGATGGGGCTGCTGAATCCGGGCGACAAGCCGATGATCTGGCGGGGACCTATGCTGCACAGCGTGATCACCCAGTTCCTGCGCAGCGTCGAATGGGGCGAGTTGGATTACCTAATCATCGATCTGCCTCCGGGTACCGGCGACGTTCAGTTGACGCTGATTCAAACGGTCGCGGTGACGGGAGCGGTGGTGGTTACCACGCCGTCGATCGTAGCGCTGGCCGACGTGCGCAAAGCGATTGAAATGTTTCGGCAGGTGAACGTGGAAGTTCTGGGCGTAGTCGAAAACATGAGCGCCTTCACGTGTCCGCATTGCGGCAAGCCGGTGGACATTTTTGGCCATGGCGAAGGCGCAAAGACGGCGATGGCGTATGGCGTGCCAGTGCTCGGCGAAATCGAAATCGATCCGCGCATCCGCGTCGGCGGGGATACCGGCAAGCCGGTTGCCGCGCTTGGCGAGGAAGGCGCCGGTGCAAAAAGCCTCTATCAGGTCGCGCGCGCCGTTGCGAAACGCCTGGAAGAAGTTGCCGCGACCTCAAGCGGCCCCTCTTTCCAAATCGACTGACGCCGCTTTGCCGAGCTGGAGAACGATCGGAAACGGGCCGGGAGAATTTATGAGCGATCTTTCCGCACAGTTTGTGGGAGTAGAGCTTTATTTTGAAGACTTGGAGCGCGCCAAGAAGTTTTACCTCGACACACTGGGCCTCCACCTCTCGGACGAGCAGCCCGGGCACCATGCCAAGTTCGCTGCTGACGCTGCGTTCGTCTGTTTGGAAACCAAAGGTTCGGAGTCCTATCCCTCCCGCGATAAGGCCGTGCTTTTCTTCGAGGTGTCCGATCTCGAAGCGGCAGTCCATGCCATCGGACCGCATCGCTTCGTGCGGTCGGAACCCCGTTGGGCTGTCCTTCACGATCCGGAAGGACACAACATCCTGCTCCTTCAAGTCGGTCCAAGGTGACCGCCTGCCGCGTGCTTTCTTGTCAGTTCTTGGAGCGGATGTTATCTTGGCGTGATTCCGTCTGCGCGAGTTTTCCTCGAGGGCCCGCTATACCGTGCCCTAAAATGCGGAAGTGCGGTTGATGGGTGAACCGTCTGGAATTTATAACTTGCGACCGAGCCCTGTTTTGAGCAGAAAACCCGACATCCGGCCATACCGTGGCAAGCACCCGCAGATCGCGGCTTCCGCATACGTTGACCCGGCGGCCGTGATTATTGGCGACGTGGTGATCGGCGAAGATTCCAGCGTCTGGCCGTGTTCGGTGATCCGCGGGGACGTGCACTACGTCCGCATCGGCGCGCGAACCAACATTCAGGACGGCTCGATTTGCCACGTGATGCGCGACGAGTATGCGCTGATTTTGGGCGATGACGTGACCATCGGCCATTCAGCGACGCTGCACGGCTGCACCATCGAATCGCGCTGCCTGATCGGCATGGGCGCGGTGATTCTGAATGGCGTGGTGGTTGGCAGCGGCAGCATCGTCGCGGCGGGTACGCTGATCACCGAGCGCACGGTGATTCCTCCGGGTAGCCTGGTGATGGGTTCGCCCGGCAGGGTAAAGCGACCGCTGAGCGAGATCGACAAAGCGACTATCGACGCTTACGCCAAGCGCTACGTCGGCTACAAGAATATCTATCGCGAGGAAACTACCGCGTGAGCGAAGGCGCAGCCAAGGGCTTCGGCAAGAAGCCGGAGCCAAAAGAAGAACGGCGCAAATTCCAGGCCATCAAGGGCACGCGCGATTTGTTGCCGCCGGAAACGGCGCTGTGGAACCGCGTCGAGCAAGCCGCCCAGGAGATTTTCGCTTCCTACGGCTTTGGCGAGATTCGCCTGCCGATCTTTGAAACAACGGACTTGTTTGCCCGCTCGATTGGCTTGGAAACCGACGTCGTCTCCAAAGAAATGTACACGTTTGTGGATCGCGATGAGACTTCCGTGAGTCTGCGGCCGGAGGCCACTGCTTCTGTTTGTCGCGCATACATTGAAGACGGCATGCAGCAATTGCCGCAACCGGTGAAGTTGTACACCATCGGACCGATGTTTCGCCGTGAGCGGCCGCAGAAGGGACGCTACCGCCAGTTTTATCAGATCGACGCGGAAGTTTTGGGTGGTTCCGACGCCCCGGGTATAGACGGGGAATTGATCGAAATGGTCATGATGTTTTTCGAGCGGCTTGGTTTGGAGGGCGTGCAACTGGAAATCAACTCCATCGGGGATAAGCAGTGCCGCCCCAAGTACGTGGAGCTGCTGCGCGCGGAGTTGCAGAAAGTAAAGGACCAGCTCGGCCCGGACAGCCAGCGCCGCATTGAGACCAACCCGCTGCGCGTGCTCGACTCGAAGCTTGAAAACGAGCAAAAACTCATCGCCGGCATGCCGCACATCGCCGATCACCTGTGTGAAGCATGTGCCGAGAATTATCGCGGGGTGAAAAAGGAACTCGAGCTGCGCGGAGTAAAGTATCGTGAGAATTGGCGCCTGGTGCGCGGGCTCGACTACTACTCGCGGACAACCTTCGAGATCACTGCGAAGGGATTGGGCTCGCAGAACGCCGTGTGTGGCGGTGGTCGTTATGACGGACTAATGGAGCTGCTCGGCGGGCCGCCGACGCGAGCAACGGGCTTCGCTATCGGCGAAGACCGCCTGATTCTGTCCTTACAGGAAACCGGCCAGACGCCGGCGCCCCCAAGGCGTGACGTGTACATCGCCTGGATGGGGACAAAAGTTTACGCCACGGCGATTCGCGCGGCGAGAAATCTGCGTACCGCGGGCTTCAGCGTCGAATTGCCGCCCGTCGAGCAGAAATTTGGCAAAGCCCTGGGCCAAGCCGACAAATTGGGGGCTCGTTATGCGCTGATTCTCGGCGATAATGAGGTGTCCAGCGGCGAGTGGACATTGAAGACGCTGGCTGACGGCACACAGCAAAAACTGACCGAGCCGCAATTGCTGGATTTTCTGAGGAATTTGTAGTTGCTGGTCTTTAGACCCGCGGTTTGCCCGTTCCCTTGGTAGCTCGGTATTAGGAGGAAGAGCAACGTGCTGGATTTTCTCGGGAATCTGAAACGCACCCACTACTGCGGCGAATTGCGCGCCCCGGACGAAGGCCGTGACGCCGTGGTCATGGGCTGGGTGCATCGCCGGCGCGACTTGGGCAATCTCCTCTTTCTCGATGTGCGCGACCGCACCGGCATCGTGCAAGCGGTGTTCAACAAAGAAACGCAGCCCGCCGCCCATGCCAAAGCCGAGCAGGTGCGCAGCGAATTCGTGGTAGCCGTGGAAGGCAAGGTGGTCAAGCGGCAAAAGGCCAATCCCGAGCTGGCCAGCGGCGAAATCGAACTGGTCGCCACGAAACTGCACATCCTCAACAACTCGAAGACGCCGCCTTTTGCCATCGAAGAGGAAATCAACGCCGCCGAAGAGACGCGCCTGCGCTTCCGCTATCTCGACCTGCGGCGGCCGAAGCCGCGCCGCAACCTGGCGCTGCGCCACAAGATCATTCTGGAAATGCGCAAGGTCATGGACGAACTGGGCTTCATCGAAGTGGAGACGCCCATGCTCACGCGCTCGACGCCGGAAGGCGCGCGCGATTATCTCGTGCCGAGCCGCATCCATCACGGGCAGTTTTACGCGCTGCCGCAATCGCCGCAGATTTTCAAGCAAATCCTCATGATTGCGGGGCTAGACAGATACTTTCAGATCGTGAAGTGTTTCCGCGACGAAGATTTGCGCGCCGACCGCCAGCCGGAATTCACGCAGCTCGACCTGGAGATGTCTTTCCCGCGCCAGGAAGATATTTTTCATGTCATTGAAACGGTCATGGTGCGCGCCTGCGCCGTCGCGGGAATCAAAGTGGCCGCCCCGTTTCCGCACATGTTGTACAAAGACGTGATTCGCAAATACGGCAGCGACAAGCCCGACCTGCGCTTCGGCATGGAACTCTACGAAGTAACGCACTGCTTTCCGGATGAGGCCAAGCAAAAGCTGCAAATCGAAGGCAGCGTCTTCGCGCTGGCGGCGCCGGGCGCGGCGGGCTATTCGCGCAAGCAGCTCGACGACTTGACCGAGAAAGCGAAAGCGCTGAAAGCACGCGGCGCGTATTTCGTGAAAGTGACGCCGGAGGGCTTGTCGTCGACGATTGAGAAAATGATCGGTGCAGAAAATGTACACAAACTTGGCGAGGCTTGCGGAGCAAAGCCCGGCGACCTCGTTGTTGGTGTTTCCGCGAAGGAACAAATCAAAGGCACGGAAGCCGCTGCGCTCATCGCGGGACAGTTGCGTTTGCAGCTCGGCGAAGCGCTCAATCTGACCGACAAGTCGCAGTGGAGGTTTCTCTGGATCACCGGCTTTCCGTTGTTCGAATGGAGCGAGACGGAAAAGACCTGGGTCAGCGCGCAGCACCCTTTCACTGGCATTGTCGATGAGGACCTGGACAAGCTCGAATCCGCACCATGGGAAGTGCGTTCGAAGGGCTACGATCTTGTTCTGAACGGCTACGAACTTGGCTCCGGCAGCATCCGCATTCACCGCCAGGATATTCAGGAGCGGCTCTTCAAAGCGCTGGGGCTGAGCCAAGAGCAGCTTCGTCGCCGCTTCGGTTTCTTCCTCGATGCTCTGACCTACGGCACACCGCCGCATGGCGGCATCGCGCTGGGTGTGGACCGCATCGCCATGCTCCTCAATGGCGAAAAGTCCATCCGCGAAGTCATCGCCTTCGCCAAAACCACCGCGGCGCAGGACCTCATGGCCGATTCGCCCAGCGAAGTCGATGCCGCGCAGCTCGACGAGCTCGGCCTCGCCATCAAGTCCGAAGTCAAAAAACCCGCCGAATGATATCCTTGTCTCGGACCCTGGTGGTCGGGATGTCCATCTGGCGCCAAAATCAGACGGAGTACGAGCCGTGTCCTGGTTGCTAGGAATCCTTTGGTCCATTTTCGGTGCGTTCTTTGATCTTGCACGCGAGATAAAGCGGCGCGACAGATCTGGACCGAAGTGGTTTCACTGTTCCCTGTTCGTTGCCTTAATAGCCGGAGCCGTGGCCGAAACGGACAATTTGGGGGCTCGGTAAGGAGCCGATGAGCCGGATACGCATATTGCCGGAATCGGTCGCGAACAAGATCGCGGCGGGCGAAGTGGTCGAGCGGCCCGCGTCAGTGGTGAAGGAGCTGCTTGAGAACGCGCTCGATGCCGGCGGCAAGACGGTGCGCATCGAAGTCGAGCAGGGCGGGAAGCGCATGATTCGCGTGACCGACGACGGCCACGGGATGACCCATGATGACGCGCTGCTGGCGTTCGAGCGCCACGCCACGAGCAAGCTCAAGACAGCCGACGATCTTCTTTCCATCGCTACCCTCGGCTTTCGCGGCGAAGCGCTCCCATCCATTGCCGCGGTCTCGCGGCTTTTGCTCGAAACGCGCGACGAATCCGAACCCGAAGGCACGCGTGTCGAATTTGCCGGCGGCAAACTGCTGGGGGTGAAGCCGGCGGGATTGCCCGCTGGAACAACGGTGAGCGTTGCCGACATTTTTTATTGCGTCCCCGCGCGCCGAAAATTCTTGAAATCAGATACGACTGAGCTGGGCCACATCGCTTCGCTCGTCACGCACTATGCGCTGGCCAATCCTTCAAGGCAATTCATTCTCTCGACGCCGACGCAGGAAGTCATCAACTGCGCCCCCGCGGAAAAGCTGGCCGATCGTGTTTACCAGCTTTTCGGCCGACAGGGGCTGGACGAGCTAGTGGAAATTCCCTTGGTGTCTGCGCCGTTCCGCGCGGCCGTCACCGAGGCGCAACTCGATCCTGAAGAAGAGCGAGCATCGCTTACGGTGGCGGGCTTTACCTCCCGCCCCGAAGTGCAGCGGCTGAACCGCAACGGCATCTACATTTTTGTGAACCGCCGACTGGTGCGCGACCGGCTCATCCTCCACGCGATTCACGAGGCTTATCGCAACATCCTGCCGCCCACGGTGTTCCCGGCAACGCTGCTGTTTCTTGAAATGCCGTACGAAGAGGTCGACGTCAACGTGCATCCGGCAAAAATTGAGGTGCGTTTCCGGCGCTCGCAATTTGTGCACGATTTCACGCGCGACACCATTCGCCAGTCGCTCATGAGCGCGCGGCCGATTGCCAGTTTTGCGACCGCGGCCACGACAGTAGCGGCACCGCCGTCGGCCGGTTTTGGAAACGGAGAGTATTCGAGCGGCAGCATTTCCGCACCGGGAGGATCGAGTGTGCCGCGCGGGACCATTCCGCCAATGGAGCAGATTGGACTCGGCTCCGGCGTTGCTTCCGACGGCGGTTTCGATCTCACCGGCGCGCCAATCGAGCCTGTCGAGCAACGCATTCCCTTCAGCCCGGGCAGCGCGTTTGGAGCAGCGGTCGCCCGAGCGCAGGTTCCTGCGGCCTCGAATTGGGCCGCCAATCTTGCGTCGCCAAGTCCAGATGCTCCGGCAACGCTGCCTCGCCCGGAGCAGATCGCGGATCTAAAACCGCTCGGTCAGGTCAATTCCAGCTTCATCGTCGCCGTGAACGGCGAAGGCCTATGGATCGTGGATCAGCACGTGGCGCACGAGCGCGTGCTTTTCGAACAACATCTTGAAGCGCGCCGCGCGGGGAAAATCGAAGCGCAGCGAATGCTGATGCCGCTGGTGATTGAGCTCTCGCCACGGCAAATCGTCACTTTTGAAAGAATCGCCGAGGAACTCGGTGCGAACGGCTTCGAGGTCGAGTTGATGGGTCCAAAGAGCGTGGCGATTCAAGCCGTGCCCGCCGGGGTCGCGGCGCCCGACGCCGAAAAACTCCTTCGCGAAATTCTTGACGGCATCGAGCGCGAAAATGCTGCGATTTCCATCGAAACGCTGCAAGCGAAAATCGCCGCGTCGACCGCCTGCCATGCGGCGATCAAGGTGAACATGCCGCTCGAGCCATCCAAAATGGAATGGCTCCTGGACGCGCTGGCAAGAACAGATTGTCCGATGAGCTGCCCGCACGGGCGGCCGGTGGTGCTGCGCTATTCGGTAAGAGAAATTGAGAAAGCGTTTCACCGGATTTGATTCTGTTGGGATTCGTGTCTTCCGGGGCGAAGGATCTCAAGGTAATGTAATGCGGTCATTTGAAGGGTCGGTAATGGTGTGGACGCCCGAGATCCTTCGGCGAACCTCGTCGGTTCGCCCCAGGATGACCATCACGGGGGAGCAATGACAGACACGCAAAAAAACGCCGTAGTCTTTGGGCTGGCCAACAAGCGCAGTATCGCCTGGGCCATTGCACAAAAGCTGCACGCGGCTGGCTGGCGGCTCGGAATAACGTATATGAACGAGCGCCTCGGACTGGAAGCGAAAGATCTGATCGCCGAATTGCCCGGCGCCTCCGGTTTCATGTGTGACCTCACCAAAGACGACGAGATCGCGCGACTCTACGACGAGCTAAAATCCCAATACGGCGTTTTGCACGCGGTGGTACACAGCGTGGGTTTCGCTCCGCCGGATGAATTGAAAAACCCATTTTTGATGACCACTCGCGAGGGCTTTCGCATCGCTCACGACATCAGCGTGTACTCGCTGATTGCCGTCGCGCGCGGCGCGGCCGCGTTAATGACCGAGGGTGGCGGGATCGTTACGCTCACTTATTATGGGTCGGAGAAGGTCGTGCCGAATTACAACGTGATGGGAGTCGCCAAAGCTGCGCTCGAAGCCACCGTTCGTTACCTGGCCAACGATCTGGGGCCGAAAGCCATCCGCGTCAACGCCATCTCGGCAGGCCCGATCAAAACTCTAGCCGCCCGCGGTATCGCGAATTTCAGTGAAATGCTTAAAATGCAAACCGAACGCGCCCCGCTGAAACGCAATGTGGATCCAGGCGAAGTCGGCAATACGGCTGCGTTCCTGCTTTCCGACGCGGGCTCCGCCATCACCGGCGAGACCATTTACGTCGATTGCGGCTACAACATCATGGGTTTCTGAGGAAGTTGACAGTCGACCGTTTACGGTCAACGAAAGCATGTCAAAACTGACAATCACGATTGATGGCCCGGCTGGTTCCGGCAAGAGCAGCGTGGCGCGTCGCGTCGCAGCACTTCTGGGATATTCCTATCTCGACAGCGGAGCGATGTACCGTGCGCTGGCGCTGAAAGCCCTTGAACGAAAAGTGGCCCTCGACGACCAGGCGCGAATCGAGGCTCTTGCGAAGGAAACGCACATCGCGCTGAAACCGCCTACGCCCGACCTGGAGGCAGCGGGCGCAAAAAACAGGGTGTTTCTTGATGGGAAAGAAGTGACCCGCGAGATTCGCACCGCGGAAGTGGCGCAAGCAGCTTCGCAGCTCGCGACGGTCGCCGCCGTGCGCCGCGTGCTCGTCGCCGAGCAGCAGCGGGCCGGGGCGGGAGGCTCCGTGGTCATGGAGGGCCGCGACATCGGCACCGTGGTTTTCCCCAACGCGGAGCTGAAGATTTTTCTCGACGCATCACCCGAAGTGCGCGCGGAGCGGCGCTGGAAAGAGCACCAGGAGAAGGGCGACAGAATGACGGTTGCGGAGGTGTTTGACGAAGTGATTGAGCGCGACAAGCGGGACCGCGAAAGAAAAGTTTCCCCGCTCATTCGCGCCGCCGACGCCGTGCTGGTCGACAACTCCGCGATGGGCATCGAAGAAACCGCGCGGCTCATTGTCCTGCTCGCCAGCGAGCGCCAAAAGGAAGCAACCGCCTCTGCCGGGAAGAAAGTTTGATCGGCAGGCATTCTGCCGGCGCCTGGAAATTGTGAAGCCCGCCAAAAAACGGCTCTTAGCAGGTAGCCCCTCACTTGCATAAGGCTCGGCATTTCCCCACTACTTCCGAGTCCGGCTTCTTTCTCTCCCTAATAAACATCGACTGGGCTTTATGCACTTGGTCTCAACTCGGTGCCTCCACCAACTTTTGCTGGTAAATGACTCACAGCTTTGTAGGTCAAGGGCGCGCGTGGTTTTCGCGTTTGTCGGCGCGAAGCGCGAGTTGATCAGGAGAAGCGGACGGTTAGGCGCAGGTTCTCAGCAGGAAGGGCAAACGCAGATTCGAGCGTCAAGGGGTACCTTACTAGGTCGTCGCCGCCATGGGGATTCGCAAGTGTTTTTCGTGTGTTGGATCGGATTGGAGCTTGCTGATAAATCCAGCATTCAGAGACGGGATATAGCCAACGCGGAGAACAGAGGGAAACGTTTTAAGTCATTTTCGGAAATGGAATTGCCAGGAAGTACGGGGCCGCACGCTTTGGAATACAAAGCTCAAACGGTTCAAAAGCCTCGCGCAACATGGCGGCGTATTTCTTGCGGTCGTATCCGAACCATCCTTCCCACAAAGCGTAAGCCCGAACGCGACCATTGGGGACGTGGGCTTCGGCGTTGGTGATGATGTACTCGATGTTCTGTCCAGGTCGCAGCTTGACGCCATTTCCAAAGAGTTGCTACGCGGCTATCGCGGTAACTCCCGCTTTTTGGTAATCGCGTGTTCCCCGACAGGTAGTTAAGACGAGAAGTCTTCTGCAGCAAACTTTGGCGAAAGCACTGAAATTAGATGAGCTCGGAATTACCCAACGTGGGTAAGACAGACCTGACACCTTAAGCTACAGAAAAACGGCCGCTTATAAACCTCCTTGCTCCACTCGCAGTAAACTACCGCTAGCGGGCCAGCAATTCGAATTCTGAGCGGCCCTCGCCATTTAAAAGGTGAGCAATTCCGCGAGACTTTCCTTGAGTGTCATCGAATCTATAGGCTCAGCGAAGGTCTGCCGATAAATCATCAGCTACGGCAACCGATGGACGCACATCGACGGCTGGTCGGAGCG
>Ga0137380_10000850_pt1 | contig 23588 bp, 19 predicted proteins | sample SagtaG_17_FD_104809 | JGI IMG/M metagenome (GOLD analysis project Ga0137380, IMG submission 104809) | Vadose zone soil microbial communities from Sagehorn Ranch, Mendocino, California, USA - Sage2_L_100_16 metaG | ecosystem: Environmental > Terrestrial > Soil > Vadose zone | place: USA...
CGATCCGGGAGTCAGATTCGGAAACCGGAATTGGCCTGCTTCGCTCGTCGGCATGGTCCTCGGCCCGCCAATCAGTGCCGTGGAGGTGACACGAACCTGACCGCCCGGAACGACGGCCCTCTGTTCATCCCTGACCGTTCCAATGAGAGTTCCTGTCAAACCCTGCGCTGCAGCCACCCGAGGCAACAAAACGCATGTGGCGGCGAAAATCACTATGCACCACCTCTGAATCTGAGGTGCTGACGGCGTGGGCCTCTTCGTTTTCATCCGACACGCTCCTTGGCAGTCCGAGTAGGCTGGGAATGTCCGCCATTATACCTGCGCGAAAATGGCTCTCCTCCCATTAAGGCGTAATTTGGAAGGAAAACGCGCAATTCGGCGCTGTAATAGAAAGGGAGAAAACCCGGCGATGACGTATAAATGGGAACTCCCAACTCATGCGCCGCGCCCAGAAGCGATTTGTCTTTCAATCCCAAAACACGGCTGCGCTCGAGCTTGGGTACCGTTCGACGTAACGCGCCGAATTTTGGGACGGAGGAATAATTCTAAGTTGTACCAGCGGGTCAGCGGTCCGACCGTAATTTGCCCGTGTTCACATACTGTTCGCACTCACCCTGATTACGGAAGATGCCCGGGAAAGTAAAATTCGCCCAGCCGCCTTTCTTACAAGAATCGCCGCTCGTTGGCGGCCCGCATAGCCGTTGATTGTTGAGGGTCGAAACCGTCGTCGGAAGCCCCTGCGGAATGATGAATGTGTCGTACAATTCGACCTCTTCCGAGGTCAGGTTCTTGGCTCTATGGATTTCACCGTGGAGCTTCTCGAAGGCCTGCCCCGCGACAAATGTTTCCTGTTTGCCACATCCCTCTTCGTGAGTCAGCGTGCCACGCTTTACGGTCACGTAGACAACGCCAGGATGATAATGCCAGGGCAGTGTTTCCCCGGGCGCAATAATGAATTGCCGTACCGTCAGGCTGGCAGGGCCGCCAAAGAGTTCGGAGTGCTGGATAGTACCGACGGCGAGAATGTTGGAGACTGCCGAATACGCAGCTATACCCAAAAGAACGGCGCAAAGCCCGGCAACAAGCACAATCATTTTTCTCAATTTCATGGCTCCTCCTGTTCTAAAGGCCCCCTACTGAATAAGGCGTAATTCGTGGGGAAAACTCGCAGTTGATCAAGAAGCCCGGACACGCCGGGGAATAATCGCGGCGGTGCTATAATCGTCGGCACAAGAAAGGTCGAACACAAGAAGGAAGCCACAGGTGGGCACACCCTCGACGCACGAGATTACGGAATGGCTCACAAGCTGGAGCAACGGAGATCGGCTCGCGTTGGAGAAGTTGACCCCGCTTGTGTATCGCGAGTTGCACCGACTGGCTCAGATCTACATGCACGGAGAGCACTCCGGCCACACCCTCCAAACCACCGCCCTGGTCAACGAAGCATACGTGCGCCTGATTGATACCGGGCGGATGCGCTGGCAGAATCGCGCTCATTTTTACGCTGTAGCTGCAAAGTTGATGCGTCACATCCTGATTGATTTCGCCCGTTCGCGGAGCAACCTTAAACGGGGCGGGGGCACACCGCAGGTCTCACTGGATGAGGCTCTGACGGTCAGTGAAGAGCGCGGCGTCGAATTGGTCGAACTCGACCACGCTCTAACGGCTTTGGCCAAACTCGATGAGCGACAAAGTCGAGTGGTGGAACTGCGGTTCTTTGGTGGTCTGACCGAAGCAGAGATAGCTGAAGTACTACAGGTCTCGCCGCGCACTGTCAGTAGTGACTGGAGCCTGGCGCGGTCCTGGCTCCTGCGCGAATTGAGCAAGAACAAACGCGATGACGCCTGAACGATATCAACAAGTCGGACACCTCTTTCACGCAGTTCAGGAACTTGCGCCCGAACAGCGGGCTCGTTTTCTCGCCGAAGCCTGTGGAGGCGACAAAGCGCTGCAGCAGGACGTCGAATCCTTGCTCGCCTACGATGCTCACCGGGAGAGCCTTATGGATCGTCCCGCCCTGGAGATCACCGCTGAGGCACTTGCCGCGGAGCAACTACGGTCCCGGGCAGGCCAGCAAGTGGATCATTATCAAATTGTGTCGTTGCTGGGCAGAGGTGGGATGGGCGAGGTCTATCGCGCTCGCGACACGCGGCTGGATCGCGAGGTGGCTTTCAAAGTTCTACCTGCCGCCTATTCGACGGATGCGGACCGGCTGCGCCGCTTTGAGCAGGAAGCGTGCGCGGCCGGGAAGCTCAATCATCCGAATGTCCTGACAGTCTACGATGTGGGTGTGCACGGTGGTGCCCCGTACATCGTTACCGAACTGCTCGAAGGCGAAGAATTGCGCGCGCAATTGCGGCAAGGAGCAGTTCCACAGCGGCGAGCGCTGGATTACGCGCAGCAGATCGCGAATGGCCTGGCGGCAGCCCACGCCAAAGACATCGTCCATCGTGACCTCAAGCCCGAAAATATCTTCGTGACGAGCGACGGCCGCGTGAAAATTCTGGACTTCGGTCTGGCGAAATTGAAAGCGCCCGTGTCCGGCAGCACCGTCGAGACGGCCCAAGCCCTCAGCACCTCGCCGGGCGTAGTTATGGGAACCGCGGGTTACATGTCCCCGGAACAGGTACGAGGCCATGACACCGATGGGCGCGCCGACATCTTCGCACTCGGCGTGATTCTCTACGAAATGCTCAGCGGCAGACGTCCATTTTCAGGTGAGTCCGCTGTTGAAGTCATGAATGCGATTCTGAATGAAGACCCGCCGGACTTGAGCGAGGCGAATGCAAAAATTACTCCTGTGCTCGCGAGGATTGTGCAGCGCTGTCTCGAAAAAAAGCCCGAGCAACGGTTTCAATCGGCGAGTGATCTTGGCTTCGCGCTGGAAATGTTGTCAGCGACATCCGCGCCGTCCAGCATTGCTGTGAAGCCGGCCGCAACTCCGGTCCCCAGGCTCCGGTTCAGATGGCTGGTTCTTATCGTTGCGGTGGTAGTTGGCGCTGGGGTTCTCGCCTGGCGTCTGAACCGATCGGATTACTGGTGGCGCAACCCGCTGGCCAACGCACAATTCACGCCGGTCACGGACTTTCCCGAAGCGGAGGGAGACGCCGTGATCTCGCGAGACGGGAAGTTCGTGGCCTTTCTCTCCGACCGAGACGGGCCCTCCGACATCTGGGCAGGACAGATCGGCACCGGCGAATTTCAGAATCTTACCAAAGGCCGAGCGCCGGACATCGGAAACCCAAGAGTTCGGAACTTGGGATTTTCGCCAGACGGATCGCAGGTTTCCGTGGAGGTTCGTATTGCGGGCCGAGTCTACTCGTGGGCCGTGCCCACAATAGGCGGGTCCGTTCATCCGTACATGGATGGAGTTGAGCTTGCCTGGTCGCCTGACGGGACACGAATCGCCTACCACACGGATGGGCCTGGCGACCCTGTTTTTGTCAGCGCACCCGACGAAAAAACCGGGAAGCAGATTTACGCAGCTGAGCGTGGAGTACATTGCCATTATCTGGGGTGGTCACCTGATGGCGCCTTCATTTACTTTGTCCAAGGCTTTCCACCCGATGAAATGGACATCTGGCGGATACGCCCAGACGGTGGACAAGCCGATCGAATCACTTTTCACAACTCGCGCGTCGCATATCCCACTTTGCTGAATAAGCGAACACTGCTTTACATCGCCAGGGCTGACGATGGCACTGGTCCCTGGCTTTATGCAATGGATGTCGAGCGGCGTGTTCCCCACCGCATCAGCTTCGGAGTCGAGCGATACACGTCCATCGCCGCCAGCGCTGACGGCAGGCGGTTAGTAGCCACTGTGGCAAATCCGGAAGCGAGCCTGTGGCGAGTGCCAATTTCGGATCGGATGGCCGAGGAGCCTGCAGCGCGTCGTATCCCGCTTCCGACGGTGCGAGGGCTTTCTCCCAGGATTGGCCCGGAGTACATGCTGTACCTCTCTTCAAAGGGCGGAAACGACGGAATCTGGAAGTCTGCTGACGGAACAGCTGTTGAATTGTGGAGTGGATCCCTTGGGCGAGTTCTTGAAGGTGCGGCCATTTCACCGGATGGCAGCCGCATCGCGTTCACTGCTCAGAAGAGCGGACGAAACAGGCTCTTTCTGATGAACTCGAACGGAACCGGCGTTAAAGAACTCGCCGATTCGCTAAATGTGCGGGGCGCTCCCGCTTGGCCACCGATTGGGAACTGGATTACGGTTCCCGCCGACCAAGGTAAAGGAGCGGGGCTTTTCAAGATTACCTTGGACGGAGGGCCGCCGATTCAGCTAGTCGGAGAACAGGTTGCAAATCCGGTCTGGTCTCCGGATGGACGCTTCCTGATTTACTCTGGCGCAGAAGTGGGCACGACCTTCCCCTTGAAGGCAGTAAACGCGGACGGCAAACCGTACGGCATTCCCGAACTGATTCTCTCCCGTGGTGCAAACCGTTTTGCGTTCCTGCCCGGGCGGCCAGTCCTGGCAGTTTTGAAAGGGGATGTCTGGCACAAGAATTTCTGGTTGATCGACCTCGTAACCGGACAGCAACGGCAGCTAACCAACTTCAGCCGTGAATTCCTCATCAGCGACTTCGATATTTCTCCTGACGGACAAGAAATCATTTTCGGCCGCCTTAAGGAAAATTCCAATGTCATCCTGATCGATTTGCCCGAGCAGTGATTCGGGAGCAGACAATAAATCACCATCACATCATCCGCTAACATACGCTCGCTTTAGGGATGCAGCGATGTAGATTTCTGGTCTTTCTTACCGGAATGCTCTCGATGAGGGGTTCACGCTCTTCTCCGAGGCCCGCAATCTCCCAGAGAGAATCTGGTCCTTGCCCTGTCGTAGATTTGCTTGCGTCATCCACGAGCCGTCGAATCAGCTCAGCAATGCTCACACCCTCTTTCCGTGTCAAGTACTGAACCTGCGATTCCGGCAGGCAAACCTGAAGCCGATGCATTAGAGTCGGCAAACGAAACCTCCCAATCTGCTGTACGCCGATGCGTCATAGAGCGTAGCGAGAACGAGCGCCACAAGCAGGTCCAGTGTGCCTTCGACGTTGAAAAGCCAGACGAGGGATCGGGCGCTTCGTCCCTGCCTCGCAACCGCCGGAACCGCGCTGATTGCCAGGACCGCCGCCAGCAGATCGCCAAAGGCTGCCGGATAGGCGAACGCTGCTGGAATGCCGGAGTAGGTGGCGCCGGTCGCCAGGAACATGAGACCGAGATGTCGGAATGAGTATAAACGCATCGAGGTTTACGTGTGGAGAAGAGCATTTTCATTGGAGGTGCGTAGGCAGAGAGTGAATGATTTGAACTGTAATGGCGGCTGTTAATTCGAAGCCATTACATCTAAGATTGCGTCATGCGAAAACTTCAAGCCCTGCTTTTTTTCATTCATATCGAATGGATCTGATATATGAATGCAACCGGTATTTCACAACTCAACATCGTTCTGCAAGCATCGGCGAAAAAGAGAAAGAAAGGTGTTCTAAGAGGAATAGTCCTAAACTTTCCAAACACTTGAGGATCAGGAGGAATGGTGAGGCGAGTTGGGTTGGCGATCGTAATCGCTTGTGTCTTTTCGGTCTTGGGTTGTGACTTTGCGTGGGCCCAGGCCACGGCCCAAATCAGCGGCACAGTACGAGATCCAAGCGCTGCAGTGTTACCTGGTGTCGAGCTCACTGCAACGCAGACCGAAACCGGTCTTGTTCGAAAAACAATAAGTAATGAGACCGGATCGTATGTGCTGCCCAACCTGGCTCTTGGACCGTACCGGCTGGAGGCCGCCTTGCCGGGATTTCGAACCTTCGTCCAGCAGGGAATCGTGCTGCAGGTCAACAGCAATCCTGTGATCAATCCAGTCCTGCAGGTCGGCCAGGTGAGCGAGCAGATCGAGGTTCAGGCCGACGCGGCGGTTGTAGAAACCCGGAACGCAGGGGTTGGGCAGGTGATTGAGAAAGCACGAATTCTCGAGCTGCCGCTCAATGGACGTAACGTTACTGATCTGATCACGCTCTCTGGCGCTGCCGTGCAGACCTCCAGTAGCGACGGAGGTAACCACAATATGAAAGGGGGACCGAGTATATCCGTAGCTGGCGGACTCGTATCCGGCGTTCAGTACTCTTTGGATGGGGCCGTCCACCTGGACATGTTTAACGGTACAACGATGCCGCTTCCGTTCCCGGACGCGCTCCAGGAATTTCGATTCGTCACCAGCACGCAGGACGCTTCCAATGGAATGCATTCGGGCGCTGCCGTCAATGCCGTAACAAAATCAGGCACCAATGCATTTCACGGCGATCTTTTCGAATTCCTCCGTAATGGTGCGTTCAATGCCCGCGACGTGTTTGCAACAAAAGGTGACAGTTTGAAACGTCACCAATTCGGCGGGACTGTTGGTGGCCCACTACAGCGAGATAAGGTCTTCTTCTTTGCGGCGTACCAGGGAACGACTACACGCCAGGCACCTGTCAACAACACCGTATTCGTTCCGACGCCGCAAATGTTAGCCGGCGATTTCACCACCTTTGCTTCCCCGGCTTGTCAAAATGGCCGGCAGATCATGCTCAGAGCGCCGTTCGTCAACAATCAGATCAATCCGGCTTCATTGAGTCCGGCGGCGCTTCGAATTGCAGCCCGGCTGCCGCGAGCGCTCGATGCGTGTGGAAAGTACTTAACGGGCAATATTCTTCACGAGAACGAACTGCAGATTCCTGTAAGGCTGGACTATCAGTACAGCAACAAGCAGACGATTTTCGGCCGCTACATGATTACAAAGGTCGATCGGATGCTTCCGTATGACCTCTCCCCCAATGATGTGCTGACCTCCAGTGGCCTCGGCATGCAGGATACGGCCCACTCTCTCACCGTGGGCGACACCTATGTCTTCGGTCCCAATGTCGTCAACGGTATTCGCCTTTTCGCCAATCGGATGGGCCTGATTCGACCAGGTGCAAAGTTTTTCGGTCCGCCCGATGTCGGAATCAATGCCTGGACGCCGTTCCCGAAGTTTCTCTCCCTGGCCGTCAATGGTGCATTCTCGGTCTCCGGAACTGCCAATTTCTCGGCGAACTCGTTTTCATACAGTACAAATTTTGGAATTCACGACGACGTGAGCATTGTTCGCGGCTCCCATCAGTTCGCATTTGGAGGGCATTATACGCGCTCCATTGTGTGGTGGCTTGCGCACGCGTTTGATGTCGGCGCATACACGGTGAACGGACAAGTGACGGGTCTGGGTATGGCAGACTTTCTGTTGGGACAGGTCGCGCAGCTTCGGCAGTCTGGTGAGAACAACGAGGATATCACCCAGAACTTCTTCGGCCTCTACGGACAGGATACGTGGAAGATCACGCCGAAGCTGACGATGACCTATGGACTTCGGTGGGAGCCTTTCTTTCCGATGTCGTTTAAAAGCGGCATGGTTTACAACTTCAGGCTAAGTAAGTTCTATGCCGGCCAGAGAAGCACGGTAATCCCGGCTGCTCCTCCGGGTTTCACATATCCCGGCGATCCCGGCTTCAACGGAAAGGCCGGTATCCAGAACAACTGGAAAAACACGGACCCGCGCGTCGGCATGGCGTGGGACCCCATCGGCGACGGAAAAACAGCGATTCGAATCGCCGGCGGAATCGCCCACGACTTTGTCCGGCAGGAACTGCATGCGAATACCTCCTCGGTTTCTCCTTTCACGCAGACGTTGCTCAGTCTGGCCGTCAATCTGGACAACCCGTACGCGAATTATCCCGGAGGAAATCCCTTTCCGTTCTACTTTGACCGGAGCAAGCCTGTATATGCGGCTTACGGAACATATCTGCCTGTACCTCCGGATATGAAAACGACCGCCCAATATAGCTGGAATCTCGGGATCCAACGGCAAATCACGCCAAGATTGTTCGGATCGGCAACATACGTGGGCAGCAAACTCACCCATGTATGGAGTGCGATCGAGCTCAATCCCGGTCAATACATACCGGGAACTTGTGTTGCCGGCCAATACGGTCTTTTAGCGACCGGTCCGTGCTCGACGCCCGGCAACGTCAATCAACGCCGCTTACTCAATCTCGCGAATCCACAAGCAAATCTCGGATACATGACGCAATACGATGATGGGGGCACGCAAAACTACAACGCACTTCTCCTCAACGCGACGTGGAATCTGCGACAGACAATCAAATTCAATCCGAACTACACATGGTCCAGATGTATTGGATTACCTACCATCACGCTGCTGAATCCTGGACAGAACTACGTGCATCAGGCGTATCAGAACAACGGCCCCAGTAATCGAAATCTCGATGTTGGTGATTGTAATCAGGATCGAAGACACATATACAATCTGACATCCGTTGTTCAAACTCCGGAGTTCTCCGGGAAGACGCTGAAGGCATTGGGATCGGGGTGGTCTCTCTCAACGATCTTCAGCGTGAGATCCGGGGTTCCTCTGAACATTTTTCTTGGGACGGACCAGGCATTGAATGGATTCGCGGGGAACGTTCCTGGTACGCAACGGCCGAATCAGGTGCTCGCCAACCCGTACGGCGACAAAAAATCTCTGACGAACTATCTGAACCTGGCCGCATTCGCCATACCAGCCCCAGGTACGTATGGAAACGTTGGATACAACTCCATCGTTGGTCCTCGTTACTGGGAATGGAATGAGGCCATCTCCAGACAGTTCCAAATCCGCGAGCAACAGAGGATCGAGATCCGAGCTGAGGCTTTCAACGTAACGAATAGCTTCCGGCCCGGTCTGCCCGCAACAGTTATCGGCAACCCGAACACCTTCGGCAGGATCCTGTGCAGCGCGGCAAACCAGACCGCAGGGAACAACGGCAGCGGCTGTGCTCCAGGGGGGCAGCAGGGGCAAGGTCCCACTTCCGGCGGTCCCAGGATCCTGCAATTCGCACTCAAATACGTTTTCTAGGAGATCGTGACTTATGCTCATCAACATTCGTCGTATCGCGTACGTGATCGGCGCGTTGGCCGCAGGAGCGTCGATATTGGCGCTGCCTGCGCTTGCTCAAGAGGCCAGACCGGTTGTCACGTTCAACCAAGATGTGCTTCCGATCCTGCAGAAGAACTGTCAAGTTTGCCACCGGCCGGGTCAAATCGGTCCTTTCTCAATGCTGAGCTACAGAGAGGCCCGGCCGTGGGCAAAAGCAATCAAAGCGGCCGTGATCTCGCGAACAATGCCGCCTTGGTTTGCGGACCCGCGTTATGGCCACTTTATCAACGACCGATCGTTAAAACAGGCGGAGATCGATACGATTACGGCGTGGGTCGATAGTGGAGCGGCCGAAGGTAATGCCAAAGATGCGCCCGCGCCCATACCGTGGCCCGCGGCCGGATGGCAAGTCCAGCCGGACGTTGTGGTTGAACTTCCGCCTTTTCAAGTTTCCGCTCGTGGAGTTTTCGACTGGATGACGCTGGTGATTCCCGCCCCCTTCCAAGAGGATACCTGGATTACATCGATGGAGATCTTGCCGAGTGAGCCATCGGTGGTGCATCACGCCTGTTGGGATTTCTACGAACATAAACCTGAATACTTGTACAACACGTATGAGTGGTCCGAAATTCCTCGGGATGACGAGGGAATTGCCAAAAGAACTCCCAGGCCCGCGGGGGCGGCGGCCACAGATGCTGGAGAAGGAGGTAACCCATTTAGGCCAGCGGATGCGATCGTGGTGACTCGTGAAGTCGGCAGCACTGTAGAAAAGCGAAGGAAGGGCAAACCGGTCAACCCGAACGGCGGTATTTTCTGCTACCTTCCCGGTCTGACATTGGAAGACTACCGCCCGATGAATGCGGCTTACTTTCTCCCGGCCGGGTCCGATATCGCCATCAATTTCCACTACACAACCAACGGTTTGGCGGTAACCGACAAAACTAGAATTGGTTTCACGGTGACGAAGACTCCTCCGGCCAAACAGTTCTTTCCGTTGACTCAGATGCCCAACAATCTTTTGTCTATTGCACAGGAACGGCCTACCGCTGAACTTGCGATTCCGCCTTTTGAGGCGAATTATCTCGGTCCTCCGTCGGTAACGACTTTCAATAAGGATGTCGAGCTTGTCACGTTGCGGCCTCACGCGCATGTACGCGGGAAGACCGCGAAATATACGCTGACGTACCCGGACGGTCGCGAAGAAATCGTGCTGAACGTTCCGCGCTACGACTTCAATTGGCAGCTCAGTTACGCGACTTCAGTGAACATTCGGAAGGGCTCCAAAATGACAGTCCAGTTCGGTTACGACAACTCTACCAATAACAAATACAACCCGGATCCCAGCAAGTGGGTCTATTTCGGGCAACAGAGCTGGAGGAAATGGGAACGCCGTTCCTGGGGTTCGTTGTCGACCGGACTCCGTAGGAGAATGCTGCGATGATGAAGAGACTGTGGCTCGCATTGACTATTGTGGTATTTCTGGCCGCGGAATCCCGAGCGGAAAAGAAGCCCGTGAGCTTCAATGCCCCCGACGGGTTTACATTGAAAGGCGCCTTCTACACAACGGGAAAAGCTGGACCCGGCGTTTTGTTGTTACACCAGTGCAATGCGGATCACCAGCTCTACGATGAGCTCGGGACGATGCTGAGCACAGCGGGATATAACGTCCTGGCCTTTGACTTCCGGGGGCTCGGACAAAGCAAGGGCGGCGAATTTACAAATTTCGCCGCCCAGACCCGGAAGATTCTGGAACTGATGCCGGCAGACGTGGACGCCGCACTAAAGTTCCTGACGTCCCAGGATAATGTGAATTCGAATGCGCTGGGCGTCGTTGGAGGAGACTGCGGCGCCAATCAGGCGGTTCATGCGGCCGAACGCCATCCCACAGTGCGAACGCTAGTGCTGATGTCGGGCGGGGCCGATGCGGGAGGTGAGGCGTTTATCAAGAATTCGCCGAAGATTCCAATTCTGGGCATCGCCAGCGAAGAGGACAGGGAAGGCGCGGCCGCCGTGAAGAAGGTCGTCGATCTTTCAACGAACACCTACACCCAGCTTGAGATGCTCAAGAACGCCGGGCATGCGGCGTCCATCTTTGCGAAGGAGCCGGACCTGGAAGCCGACATTGTGATCTGGTTCCGAAAAAATTTGCCTATCGGCGGTTACGGTCTGCCGCCCACCATCAAATAACATTGTCGGCATCACCGATCCGGGCGGCGGCACTTTCTTTTATGGCTTCGTGAAGAAATCTGTGATGCGCATCGCGGAACTGCCGGCTCCGGAACTGATTCCATATCGAATCACAGCCGTCTCTCTGACTCCCGGCTGCCGGCGCTGCCCGAGGACCCAGGTATACGAATCTTTCGCCGCGTGGGCCAGCGATAAAGCGCGGCATAGTTCCTCCGCTTTGCGAGAAAAATATCATAAAATCTGCCGATGAACTCGCGCAGAACATTTCTAGCTACCAGTATGGGCGCAGGCGCCTGGTGGGCTCTGAAGCCCGCGTTTGGAGGAACGCCCGATCTAACCGGCCTGACCATCAAGAGAGCTTCAGAACTACTTCGGACCAGGCAAACGTCTCCGGTGGAACTCACCGAGGCGTGCCTCCAGCGAATCGAGAAATACAACTCCGCCTTGAATGCATTCATCACGATCACACGCGACGAAGCGCTGACCACAGCGCGAGAGATGGAAGCCGAGCAGCGCCGCGGCAAGTGGCGCGGCCCGCTGCACGGAGTGCCAATCGCTTTGAAGGACAACATCGATACGGCGGGAATCCGCACCACTGGCGCGAGCGAGTTGTTCAAAGACCGCATTCCATCTGAAGACGCGCAAGTCGCGCGCCGCTTGAAGAGCGCGGGGGCGATTCTTCTCGGCAAGCTCAATCTTCATGAGTTTGCTTACGGTGGAACGTCCAACGTTACTTATTTCGGAACGATGCACAATCCATGGGCGCAGGACCGCGTGACCGGTGGATCGTCGGGAGGGCCGGGTGTGGCGGTTGCCGCCGACTTGTGTTTGGCCGCGCTCGGAACGGATACCGCAGGGTCTGTGCGAATGCCATCGTCTCATTGCGGCATCGTGGGCTTGAAGCCGACGTATGGACGAGTGAGCAATCGCGGAGTTCTTGTGCTTTCCTGGACGCTCGATCACGTCGGGCCTATGTGCAAGAGCGTCGAAGATGCTGCGCTGATGATGAACATCATTGCGGGTTACGACGAACTCGATCCCATCACATCGGATATGCCGGTCCCGGACTACACGCGGGCGCTGAAGATGCCGACCACAAAACTTCGGTTGGGAATTCCCCGTACTCCGTTCTACGACAACCTGGATCCGGAAGTCTCTCAGGCTGTGGAAGTGGCCACCTCCCTTCTACGTAAGCTGACGGCGAGTATCAGCGACGTCCAGCTTCCACAAGCGGTCAATGGAGCCACGATTTGGGGCGCGGAAGCCTACGCCTATCATTCGCCCTGGTTCAACGAGTCACCGGAAAAATACCAGCCGAGCACGCGCAACAGTCTGCAGAATTCGGCTGACGCAAAAGCGTGGCAGTATGCACAGGCTCGGCGTGAAGTGGATCTGCTTCGCCGAGAGATCAAAAAGACTTTCGTGAACGTCGATCTGCTGATCACACCCACGATGAAAACTCCGCCCGCGCTGCTCACGGCGCCCGGTGGCGGGGCGGCCGGCGGGAATAATAACGCAGCGTTCGATGTATTCGGCCTGCCCAGCATCACCGTTCCGTGCGGCTTCACGAGTACAGGTTTGCCGATCGGTCTTCAAATCACGGGCGGCCATTGGGCCGAATCAACGGTGCTTGCCCTAGCGTACGCCTACGAGCAGGCCACCGAATGGCACATGCGTCACCCGAAGCTGGGTGATCGCTAGGGTAGTCTCCCCCTTCGAGATGTGAAGCTCATCCAGCCCGAACAATATCAGCAACTGACTGGACAAATCATCGAAATCAAACGCACGCTCAATTGGTTCAGAAGCTGAACGCCGATAGCCGGTGCGTCAAGCAAAGCTTTGGCGCTCCTCGGTGAGGACCACCGCGGCCTTGCGCTCCCAGATTCGACGTGAACGCAAGCGCGCACAGGACAGCGATGGCAAATAGACGAGGCTGCTCCTTGCTGGCGCTCTTTGGAACCTGATCGATTACGCCCGACATTTCTAACCAAGCATGGAGCCCATCCGTGACGCGCGTACGGGATGTCAGCTGGGGCTTCAATTCAGGAACAAACGTTTGTGCAGTTCTTCAGTTTTTCACGAACAGCCTGGTCGAAACTCGAAGCTTTAATACCGGAATTAAATGGGTATCGCACTCGGCACGACGAGCCTGATGGCTTGTGTTCTTCCGGCAGGCGTGCGTGAAATGACATGATCGAGGCTGGTAGCGTCAGTCTGCCTTCAAAGAAGGCAAGGGAGGACAGATTGATGGAGACCAGAAAACCCGAGACGATTCCCGCCGATTTGGAAGAAGTTCGCCAGCAGTTCGAGAGCTGGCGAAACACGCACGCGAAGAACGGAAAGGCTTGTGGAGTCTTCGAGTCGGCCGGCTTCGGGTCATTTACGTCGCCGGAAGGACGATTGACACGGGGCAGAGATTTTGAAAAATGCCGATTGGTCGAGGAGAACTCGTTTCATGGCTTCCTTAGAACTCTAGTCCAAAGAAACTCTCTAGCTTTGGCGCTTCGGATACTGCCTCGGCTCTTGTGAGTTGGTCCGTTTTGCCGGGCGCGCGCATCCCGGCGAACAGTTGGATATGCGCCTGGACGATCCGATTACGGGCCTCCTCGTTCGGCTCGAGCGTCCAGACGCCGCGTTCGGATGTACCGCCGAGAGCGATCCCATCACTTCGCGGCATCATGTGAATCCCGATGCCGCCCGGCCCAGCCGTACTTCCCGGAGCGCTTGTCGTCTGGTAGTTGATCTCGGGCTGAGGTACGAAATGAGTGAGCTGGCCTTTGAGCGGGATCAGCTCCTGGTCGCCGAAGAGTGCGCGCGAGCCAAGGCCGGTACAGTTGATGATGATCGATTCGCTCAAGGACATCAGATCGCGCGGCGTGTCGAACCTACGAATGACGATCCGGCCTCCAAAGAGAAGGAAGTCGCGAACGAGCGCGTCCAGATAAATGGACGGCTGAATCCGCATGGCCGCGCGCCGAATTGCGTACTTCGTCGGAAACGGATGCTCGCCGGGTTGCAAGACCACCTGTCCCGTGCGCAACTGCGGAGGGAGCAGGTCGTTCGGACCCTCTTGCCCGCGAAGTTCATTGGTCGGACTGTAGCTATAAATCCACGAGACGCCGTAATTGGAACCGGCCAGAAGTTGGAGCTGCGTGTACGCGATCTCGGCCGCGCGCCTGAACTGCGCGTCCCAGTCTGGAGTGCGCCGGTCGTTTTCGATGAGTCCGGATGTCGGTGTGAAGCCGGCAAGTGACATATTCGATGTCGTGTCCGGCGGCACGGACATCGCGTAGATCGTGACATCGAAACCGCGTCGCTGGAGTTGCCGCGCCGTTGTTAGGCCGACGGCACCGCAGCCGATGACGGTGGCCCGTCGCTCGCCGTGTTCCATCGCCAATTCGGCCGCCATATACGCGGTGCCCCACGACAGGGACATGCCCGCGCCACCGTGGCCATAGTTCTGAATGAGCATCTTCCCGTCGAGCTTCTCTGCTTTGAGCACGAAGCCCGAGTCGCGGTGCGGACGGAGACCGACAGTCGTCCGGATGACGCGGTCCCAGGAGGCCTCGACAAGAGGCAGGCTCACCGGAGGCCGTAATGTGGAAGGCGCGGCCAATCTTCGTGCCGCCTTAGTCGTTGCGCAGCCACTGAATCCGAAACCGAGGACGGCAAAGCCGCTGGTCTTCAGCAAGGTACGTCTGTCCAAGTGAAGCTCCTTAAGTCTGGGCTGATTATAGCCCTCCGCTGGTGCAGTTGAAGCTTCGGAATCCGGCCTTCCTTCCCGAGCTAGTCCGGCCGCACGTCCAAGTAAAGCCCAGCCCGCCGAAACGATCAGATGGGATGCGCGGTCGACGCGCAAGTTTCTGCTTGGGGTCTGAATTCAATTGGCGAGAATCCGGACAGCCTGACGCACGCGCTCGGTAATATCTTTGTAGTTGCGCTCTTCTTTGGCGCCTTCGGCCCGAATGGGTGGACCGAGGCGGACCTTGAATTCGAAAGCTTTTCCTCCAACCAGGGAGCGCGCGACCGCCTTCAGCATATCCGATGGTCCCCAGTGGTACGGCAAGCCTTTAACAAAAAATGGCACGATCGGAGCGCCCGTTTCGACAGCAGCGACGGCGGCGCTCGTATGCCAGGGCTTGTTCATGTGCTTCTCAAAATCGATGTCGGCATCGCCCACCGGGAAAATACCGAGAATCGCTTGCTGGCGTTGAAACTCCGCAGGCTGCCGCAGAAATCGGACCATGGTGCTCGTGGTCATGCCTTTATGAATTGGCAGAAGCACGCCATCCTCTTTCCCCATGAGCCGGACGAAATGTTTAAGCATCCGGGTGGGCGGGTCGGCGACGGAGACAAATTTGGCCGGGACGCCACGCCTGGTGAGAATCTTTGAGCCCAGCAGCATCCCATCCATGGCTGTTTTATTGATGTGATTCCCCGCAAGAATCACCGGACCGGTTTGCGGCAAATGCTCCAGACCTTCGATCTTGACATAACGGTCCAAAGCGATCTGATAAAGCCCCAGGAAAGTGAGCGTTGGCCAGCGCTGCAGCCACAACTGGCGGGGGTTTGGCCGTAGCGCGATCAGTAAAAAACTGATTGGAGGCGCCGTCAGCAGGCCGAGCAGCGCCAAGTTCCGGAGGCCCTGTTTTCCTGTGAATGCCTTTTCGATGTGCGCGATGCTACGGCCGATGAATTCCGCTACTTCCTGGGAATACGGTCCGGCCGAGCGATCCACCGCCCGCTCGGTCTGAGACTCCGCTCTCGGCGTGCCGCTCACGAGCGTCACGCCTTCGCTATCTGCGATATTCTTGAACGACTTCATGCGAATCTTTCGCTTCGAATGGCGGCGTCATATTTTTCCTGCCGCGCTCTCCCCCATATTTCTTCATCCTGGCCTGGAAAGTCAAATGAGGAATAAAAATCTTAGACGCGGAAATCTTGGACTTGACTCTCGTAGCGGCGTAGAATGTCCGGCGGTATAACCCCAAACCCATAAACGTTCAGAGAAAGGCGGAAGCATATGCATAAGATCGCATGTTGCGCGTTGGCTATGGCCTTGTTCGCCACTGGCGCGTATGCCCAGAACCTGGCCGGTGGCAAGGCCGAAGTGGTTTTCAAGGACATCAAGGTGATGCAGGGAACGGCGGCGGACCAGTTGATTCCGACGATGCAGTTTTTTGAAGCGTCGCTCGGTGTCACCTGCGACTACTGCCATTTGGCGAATCGCGAAACGAGCACTCCGATGAAGGAAATGGCTCGTCAGATGATGGTGATGGTGAAGGCCATCAATAGGGACAATTTCAAGGGCGCTAAGGAAGTCACCTGTAACACATGCCATCGCGGGGCGACAGAACCGGCTGGGAACCCGGCCCTGGCCACCGCGAATTACAAGCCCTGGACACCGGACAGCCCCAATGGCGCTCCGAACCTGCCCCCGGTGCCTGGACCTGCAGCCACTCAGTTGATCGACAATTACCTGAAGACGCTTGGCGGCGAAGCCGGGCTGGCGAAGATTCAAAGCCGCATCGTGAAGTACACCGCGACGAATAGCATTGGTAACGTTGCCAACATGGAGATGGTCTCCAAGGGAGATAGCACCTTGTCCATCAACCACGGGGCCGCCGGCGATGTCATTTTCGGACGCACCGGCAACAACGCCTGGCAGCGGGCCGCCAATGGCGCCGTGCGTGATGCGCGGGAGGGCGAATTCGACGAGTTGAAACTCCAGGATCCGCTCTATGTCGCCACTCACCTGAAGACGAGCCTCACGAACCTGGAAACACGGCGGCAGAGAATCGGCGATCAGGAATTTTATCAGCTTCGTGGAACAGCATTCGGCCACGTGCCGGTACGCCTTTCTTTCAATCCCAAGACGGGCAATCTGGTTCGCCTCGTTTATCTTCTGGAAAACGTCGTGGGACAAAACGTCGTGCGGATCGATTACTCCGATTTCCGCAACGTGCAGGGCGCCCCGTTCCCGTTCACATGGACGATCGCGCGGCCGCTCGGTTTTCAGACGGTGAAAGTCGAGTCGGTTCAGCAGAACGTTCCTGTGGAAGACACCCGGCTCGTGCGGCCGGCTCCGCCGGCAGGCCGGCCGTAGAAGGTGTAACAATCAAAAAACGTTCCGGATGAGAATTCTCATCCGAAGTTCTTCTTAAGCTTCGCACATATGCCAAGGCCCCGGCTGGCGTACCCGCCGGGATGTGCGCTTACAAAGAGACCACTTCTGCCGAATGCGCCAACAGTCACAAACCGATCCTGGCTGGCTCGCTCTCTGCACCAGGTGTGTTTCCTTTGAAGGAGTTGCTCGCTTGAGCCGGCGTAGTGGAGGAACAGCATGAGGACCACTTCGGCAGCCGAAGGCAGTTCCAAATCGCGGCTTTCCAGACTACTCGCGTAGTTGATGGGCTGAGAGATCGAATCCGGAAGGACTTCCATACACAGGAAATGCCAGCCCGGGTCGCAATCCTCACTGGCAAAAGATTCCGCCAAATACCATGGGTGGTCGAAAAAAGAGGGTGGTTTTGATGGATCTGTCCCCAGGATGCTGCGTAAATTCAATATATTCAGTCCGGATCGGGCATGCGGTGTCGGAAATCCAAGCATCCCGCCGGTGACTGGGACGATGGGTGTCGTCTCCAGTTGCTGCTTTTCGGACTCGCTAAACCGGTTCGGGATCCTCAAGATTCCAAAGCGGCGTTCCACTTCGTTCGCCGATAGACAAATCATATGTGACAAGGTCAGGACGATGTGATAGTTTGCAGTCTGGTAGAGAAATCCCTTACGCGACTGCGCACTAGCCGCGCGACACACCCGTTTTTGGAAACAGTCTAACTGGTCTTAATCAGAAACACAGCAGATGTCTTCGCTCGTAATTCCTTCGGCTTTTGCAACAGAAGATGTTCGTCGGACCGTTCTTGATAACGGGCTGGTTGTGCTGACCCGGGAAGTTCATACCTCGCCCATCGTCACCGCGATGATCTGGTATCGCGTAGGCTCGCGGAATGAGGAGTTGGGCCACACTGGAAAATCCCATTTTCTCGAACACATGTTGTTCAAAGGCACCGACCGCTTCAAGAAGGGCCAGATCGACCTCATCACTCACAGGAATGGCGGTGGTAATAACGCTTTTACGTCACACGATTTTACCGCGTACTACTTCAATTTTGCTTCGGATCGCTGGGACGTCGCTCTGGAGATCGAAGCCGATCGAATGGTGAACTGTGCCTTTGAGCAGGATGAATTTGAGGCGGAGAAGAAGGTTGTCATTGAAGAGTTGAAGACGGGACTCGATTCTCCCTGGGGCCTTCTTTTGCAAGACGTGGAGGCCGCGGCTTTCAAAATCCATCCGTATCGAAATCCCATTGTCGGATGGCTGCAGGATGTGGAGCGCGCTACGGTCGAGCAGCAACAGGCTTACTACCGCAAATATTATCAGCCCAATAACGCGATTCTTGTCATCGTCGGCGATTTCGATACCGGTCAGGTCTTGAACAGCGTCGCGCATGCTTTCCGTCCGGTTCCTGCCGGCCCGGCGCCACCGCCCATGCTTTTGCGTGAACCCGAACAGCTTGGCGAGCGGCGTCTGGTCGTCCGATGGCGATCCAAGGTACCTCGGCTCGCCATCGCGTACCACGCGCCGGAGATTGCCCACGCCGCCAGTTATGCGCTCCAGGTTCTCGCGGTTATTCTGACGGAGGGTAAAGCGTCGCGGCTGTATCAGCGGATGGTCGAACAAGAGCAGTCGGTGACGTTTGTATCCGCGGAGTATGGTGAGGCAAAGGATCCGACCTTGTTTCACTTCCGTGCCGAAGCTCGGGGTACTCACTCGATTGAAGGCATCGAATCCAGTATCTATGATGAACTGGAACGAATCGTTTCGAATAACGTGACGCCGCATGAGCTGGAGAGGGCAAAGCACCAGATTGAAGCGCACTTCATTCTTTCCCGCGAGCGGACATTGGACCAGGCCCTCTTGTTCGGCCAGATCGAAACGCTTTACGGGCTGGACTACATTGATTCGTATCTTCAGCGAATCGGGGCCGTGACGGGCGAAGACATCGAGGACGCTTGCACACGTTATCTCCACGAAAACAACCGCACTGTTGGCCGTCTTCTCAATGATGGATCGGGGCAGGAATCGGAGGACGAAGTTGAAACCGGCTGAGCTTGGTGTTCCCCGTGCTTTTGATGTCCACAGCCATGTCCTGGACAACGGCCTGAAGATCTTACTCGTTGAAAACCCCTCGGTCCCGACTGTTTCGTTGAACGCCAGTGTTCTTACCGGCGCTCGTCACGATCCTGAAGCCAAGGCGGGCCTGGCGTTGATGGCCAGCCGTCTCCTGGATGAAGGCACGGAAAACAGAACGTCGCTCGAGATCGCCGAAGCGATCGAGTCTGTCGGTGGTGCAATTGAATCGGATGGTTCATTTGAGCGCATCATTGTGTCCGCTGGCGTACTCAACAAGGATACCGACCTTGGACTTGAGCTTTTGGCTGAGCTGTTGATGCGGCCGATCTTTCCGCAGGAATTTGTGGATAAGGAAAAGGAGCGTACGCTCGCCGAAATTGCAAGTGCGAAAGACCGCCCCCAGGTCGTGGCCGGTTGGGCCTTCAACGAATTGGTCTACCAGGACCATCCCCTGCATCGGCCCGCGCACGGCTATCCCGACACCGTCGAGCGGATCACGCGCGCCGATCTTCTCGATTTTCACCGTCGGTACTTTGTACCCAACAACGTCATCCTGTCGATCGTTGGTGATTTTCAAGTCCCCGTTCTCCTGCCGAAAATTGAACGAGCTTTCGCCGGCTGGCCAGGCAAACCGATTGCTTTTCCAACCTATCCGAAGCCGATCCGGCAGACCAGTAAACGGGAAAAGTACATCAACATGCCGGCCCAGCAGGTCAACATCTATCTTGGACATCTGGGAGTCACTCGCACGAATCCGGACTATTACGCGCTTCAGGTGCTCGATACCATCTTAGGTGGCGGTGCCGGCTTCACGGCGCGCATACCGCAGCGGCTGCGTGACGATCTCGGACTGGCCTACACGACATTTGCAAGTATCACCATGACTGCCGGACTGGATCCTGGCCGCTTCATCTCGTTCATTGGAACGTCGCCCGAAAACATGAAACTGGCCATTGAAGGGCTCGTCAATGAAATCCGGCGGATCATCGAAGAGCCGGTTACCGTTGAGGAGTTGCAGGATGCCAAGGACTATCTGACCGGAAGCTTTGTTTTTGCGTTCGAGTCCAGCGGGCAGATCTCGCGTTTCCTCGTGCATGCCGAAATCTATGGTCTCGGTTTCGATTATGTTCAAAAGTATCCGGATTACATTCACGCGATTACCATTCAGGATGTGTCGCGTGCGGCGAAGCTGTATTTGGACAGCGAGAACTATACTGTAGTCGTTGTGGGTCCGGTTGCCGGGAATGGGAATGTGTCCACTCAAGAAAGTGCCAAATGAATAATTCGATTTTCTTCGAAAAGTACAACGTGACGAACCGGGATCTGGAAACGTATCTCGCCGAAGGTTTGTCCCGGGGCGGTGACTATGCCGACCTCTATTTTGAGTACCGGATCAATCACTCGATCGTTCTTGAAGAGCAGCTCATCAAGAGCGCGACCAAGAGCATCAACATTGGCGTCGGCGTTCGCGTCATTTCGGGAGAGAAGACCGGGTATGCCTATTCCGACAATCTGAACCGTGAGCATATCCTGAAGGCCGCGCGCACCGCGGCATTCATTGCCAACTCGTCTTCCGAAGGTGGGTCTATCGGCGTACAAACCCCGTCCGGGCACGATCACGGTTTCTACTCCGTTCCCAAAGTTCCAGCCGCGCTCGAGATCGTGGACAAAATCGCGCTGCTCCTGGAGGCGGACCAGGCCGCTCGAGCATGCGATCCGCGGATTCAGCAAGTGCAAGCGAGCTACGTGGATGAGACGAAGCACGTCCTCATCGCGACATCCGATGGGCGGTGTGCATGGGATCTCCAGCCTCTGGTCCGGATCAATGTCATGTGCATTGCCGAGGAAAACGGCAAGCGTCAGTCCGGGTACCAGGGGGGTGGGGGCCGCCGCGCACTCGATGTTTTCACGGGTGATTTGGATCCGAAGGCACTCGCCCGGGAAGCGGCACGCCAGGCCCTGCTGCAGCTACGAGCCATTGATGCACCGGCCGGCCCGATGGAAGTGGTGCTGGGTCCGGGCTGGCCAGGTATCCTCTTGCACGAGGCGATTGGTCATGGTCTCGAGGCCGACTTCAATCGAAAGAAGACGTCGGCATTTGCCGGCCTGATCGGCCATAAAGTGGCTTCGGAGCTTTGCACCGTGGTCGATGACGGAACGATTCCATTCCGCCGCGGATCTTTGAATATGGACGACGAGGGCAATCCCACTCACCGGACGGTTTTGATCGAGAAGGGTGTCCTGCAGGGCTATCTGCAGGATCGGTTGAGCGCAAGGCTCATGAAGGCGCCTCTGACCGGAAACGGACGGCGGCAGGGCTACGATCACATTCCGATACCCCGCATGACCAACACTTTTATGATGTCCGGTGAATCCGCGCCGGAGGACATCATCAAGTCCGTGCAGAAGGGTCTTTACGCCGTTCACTTCGGCGGCGGCCAGGTGGATATCACGAGTGGCAAATTCGTTTTTTCGGCGAGCGAAGCCTATCTGATCGAACATGGCCGGGTCACGGCGCCCGTAAAAGGTGCCGCGTTGATCGGGGACGGGCCCACCGTTCTGCGTCAGGTCACCGCTGTTGGGAATGACCTTGCACTGGACCATGGTGTCGGGATTTGTGGCAAGGACGGCCAGACGATTCCGGTCTGCGTTGGCCTTCCGACAATCAAGATCCACGAGATCACCGTGGGCGGCACGGAAAAATAAATGCACGATCTGAAACCGGCTGCGGAGCAGGTGATCCATCGTGCAATCAAGGGTGGCGCCACCGCAGCGGATGTCATGATCCGCGAAGACGATACGTTTTCCGTCAACGTACGGATGGGCGAAATCGAGACCCTGAAGGAAGCGCTCTCGCGTTCGCTGTTGCTTCGCGTATTCGTAGGAAAACGAACCGCTACGTCACACACCTCGGATCTATCCGAAGAGCTCATCGATCAATTGGTGGATGAAACGATCCAGATGGCCAAGCTGACTTCGGAAGACAACAGTGGCGGTCTTCCCGACCAGACTGTATTCCAAAGCGATTTTCCGGACCTGAATCTCCTGGATCCCGAGTGGGAAAAACTAAAGCCGGACCAACGCATCGGCCTCGCGATTCGGGCGGAAGCGGCGGCTCTCTCTGCAGACAAAGCTATTGTGAATTCTGAAGGAGCGTCCTTCGAGTACGCCCGCTCTCGCCTCGCTCTGGCGAACACCCTGGGGTTTCTGGGTGCATATGAAGGTACCGGTTCGACGCTGGCTTGCGTACCGATTGCCCAATCCGAAACGGGCATGCAGCGTGATTACTGGATGTCCGCGTCCAGACACTACAGATCGATGGAGTCACCGGAGGCCATTGGTGCGAAGGCGGCCTATCGCGCCGTCCGGCGGCTCGGCGCCCGTAAGATTCCAACCTGCCAGGTACCGATCGTCTTCGATCCTCTTACCGCTCGTTCTCTGCTGAACCACATCTTTGAGGCAGTTTCCGGAGGTTCGATCTACCGGCGCAGTTCATTTCTTGTCGATCAGATCGGGAAACTTGTGGCCGCGCCCGGCGTGACGATCGTGGACGATGCCCGGTTGCCGGCGGGACTTGGTTCGAGTCCGTTCGATGACGAGGGTGTTCCGACCCAAACGACACCGATCATCGAGAACGGTGTGCTGCGAAATTATCTTCACAGCGCCTATACGGCGCGCAAGCTGGGATCCCGTCCGACCGGAAACGGCAGCCGCTCCGGTTCCGGCGTCGTCTCCATCGGTCCGACGAACTTTTACTTGAAAGGCGGTTCCTTTTCGGCCGAAGAGATCGTCAGTTCGGTAAAAGCAGGTTTGTATGTAGTCGAGTTGATCGGGTTTGGTGTGAATACCGTAACCGGGGACTATTCCCGAGGCGCCGTGGGAATCTGGATTGAAGATGGAAGATTCGCCCATCCTGTACAAGAGGTAACGATTGCCGGAAATCTGCGCCAGATGTTACAAGCCATCGAGATGATCGGAAACGATGTCACCTTCCTCGGATCCATCGCCGCGCCAACGTTAAAGATCGGAAATATGGTCATCAGCGGAGGATGAGCGGAGCGAATGCCAGCCCGACAGGGCGCAGCCATCAATGAGATGAGCGGAGCGAATGCCAGCCCGACAGGGCGACAACGTTGCGGCGTGTCCCTCTCCCTTTGGGAGAGGGTGGCGCGAAGCGCCGGGTGAGGGCAGGAAATGCACCCTCATCCGGCCCTTCGGGCCACCTTCTCCCAGAGGGAGAAGGACACGAGCCTC
>Ga0137380_10000851_pt1 | contig 23584 bp, 18 predicted proteins | sample SagtaG_17_FD_104809 | JGI IMG/M metagenome (GOLD analysis project Ga0137380, IMG submission 104809) | Vadose zone soil microbial communities from Sagehorn Ranch, Mendocino, California, USA - Sage2_L_100_16 metaG | ecosystem: Environmental > Terrestrial > Soil > Vadose zone | place: USA...
ACTTCGACGACCTGATCATGGTCACCGTCCATCTGCTGCAGGCATTTCCCGACATGGCGGCCGAGTACCGGCGCCGGTTCAGGCACGTGCTGGTCGACGAGTACCAGGACACCAACCACGCCCAGTACGTGCTGATCAGGGAGCTGGTCGGCGGGACCCAGGCCGTTCCCGTCGGCGGCGACGACTTCCTGCCGCCGGCCGAACTGTGCGTGGTCGGCGACGCCGACCAGTCGATCTACGCGTTCCGCGGCGCCACGATCCGCAACATCACCGAGTTCGAGCGCGACTTCCCCGGCGCCCGGGTGATCCTGCTCGAGCAGAACTACCGGTCCACCCAGAACATCCTCGCCGCCGCCAACGCGGTCGTCGCTCGGAACTCGGGCCGGATGCCGAAGAACCTGTGGTCGGACGCCGGCGACGGCCCGCCGCTCGTCGGTTACGTCGCGGACAGCGAGCACGACGAGGCCGCGTTCGTCGCCGAAGAGGTGGACAAGCTCACCGACGCCGGCGACGCGGCCCCCGGCGACGTGGCGGTGTTCTACCGGACCAACGCGCAGTCCAGGGTGTTCGAGGAGGTGTTCATCAGGGCCGGGATGCCGTACAAGGTGGTCGGCGGCGTGCGGTTCTACGAGCGCAGGGAGGTCAGGGACCTGCTCGCGTACCTGCGGCTGATCGCCAACCCGGCCGACGAGATCTCGCTGCGCAGGGTGGTCAACGTGCCGCGCCGCGGCATCGGCGACCGCGCCCTGGAGTACGTGGCCGGCCTGGCCGCCAGGGACCGGATCACCTTCGCCGCCGCGCTGGCCAGGCCCGATGACGTGCCCGGGCTGCCCGCCCGGTCGGCGAAGGCGATAACGGGCTTCAACGAACTCATCTCCGAACTGCGGCAGGCAGCCGAGTCTGGCACCCCGGTCGGGGACATCGCCGAGGCCGTGCTCGACCGGACCGGGTACATCGCCGAGCTCGAGGCGTCGAGCGACCTGCAGGACGCGGGCCGGGCGGAGAACCTGACCGAGCTCATCTCGGTCGCCAGGGAGTTCGACGCGCGCAACGAGGTTGGCGGGCTGGCCGCATTCCTGGAGCAGGTCTCGCTGGTCGCCGACGCCGACGAGATCCCCGAGGGAGCCGACCACGGCGGCGTGGTCACGCTGATGACGCTGCACACCGCCAAGGGGCTGGAGTTCCCCGTGGTGTTCCTGACCGGGATGGAGGAGAACGTCTTCCCGCACGAGCGCTCGGTCAATGACGAGCGCGAGCTGGAGGAGGAACGCAGGCTCGCCTACGTCGGCATCACCAGGGCGCAGCAGCGCCTGTACCTGACCCGCGCCGTGGCGCGGGCCTGGTGGGGGAGGCCCTCGTACCACAAGCAGTCGCGCTTCCTCACCGAGATCCCGGCCGAGCTGATCGACTGGCGCAGGGACGCCGCGGCGGCGACCTCCTCCTTCGGCCCGGCATCGGAGCGGCTGGCCCGCCGCCCGGGCGTGAACGCGCCGGGCAACCGGCCGGTCCCGGCGCTGAAGGCCGGCGACCTGGTCAGCCACGACAGTTACGGCCTGGGCCGGGTGCTGTCGGTCGAGGGCCGCGGCGACGATCCGGAGGCCAAGGTCGACTTCGGGGAGGACTACGGCACCAAGCACCTGCTGGTCCGCTACGCCCCCATCGAGAAGCTGGCCTGACCCGTCTGAGCCGGCCTGACCAGGACGCGTCTCGGCCTGACCAGGGCTTGGGCCTCTGACGTCGTCCATGCTCGCTATCTCTGATACCTCCGCTAGCGGAGGTATCAGTTCTGGAGGTGTCAGGGCCGGATGTTAGACCCGGCAGCGCCCTGGCAGGCGGGCTGGCAGCGGCGAGATACGCTGCGCGTGGAAGCATCCGCGGGTGAGAGGCGCAGAGGTTATGGGCAGCATCCGGGTCATCATCGCCAAGCCGGGCCTGGACGGGCATGACCGCGGCGCCAAGGTCGTGGCGCGGGCGCTGCGCGACGCCGGGGTGGAGGTCATCTACACCGGGCTGCACCAGACCCCGGAGCAGATCGTCGCCGCTGCCCTGCAGGAAGACGCCGACGCGATCGGCCTGTCCATACTCTCCGGCGCGCACATGACCCAGTTCGGCCGGGTGCTCGAGCTGCTGCGCGAGCAGAACGCGGCGGACATCACGGTGTTCGGCGGCGGGATCATCCCCGACGCCGACATCGCCGAGCTGCGGTCGATGGGCGTCGCGAGGATCTTCACTCCCGGCGCGCCGACCACCGAGATCGTCGACTGGGTCCGCGCCGAGCTTGGTGAGAAGGCGGAAACTCGGACCGCCTGACCGGTCGGCTAGGTCCGCCGCGAGCTGGCGCCCCGGCCGGAAACACTGACCGTCTGGCGGTCCGCCAGCCGCCCGCCCGCTAGGCTGCCTGGCGGGCGGCCGCTTCGAGCGGCACGGCGCCGGCAAGGTTGGGCATGAGGCAGGGTTGAGCATCGCTGCGGGCGGCAGCATCAGTCAGGACGGACCCCAGACGTGGACCTGTTCGAGCATGAAGCAAAGGAACTCTTTGCCGAGTACGGCGTCCCCGTGCAGGCCGGCAAGGTGGCGCACACGGCGGATGAGGCGCGAGCGATCGCGGCCGAGTTCGCCGCGGCCGGCCATCCGCTGGTCGTGGTGAAGGCGCAGGTCAAAACCGGCGGGCGCGGGAAGGCCGGCGGCGTCAAGCTAGCCAACGGCCCGGAGGAGGCCTACGCGAAGGCCAGCCAGATCCTCGGCATGGACATCAAGGGCCACACCGTGCACAAGGTCCTGATCGCGCAGGCCTCCGACATCGCGCAGGAGTACTACCTGTCGTACCTGGTCGACCGCGCGGGCCGGCGGTTCATGTCGATCTGCTCGGTCGAGGGCGGCGTGGAGATCGAGGAGGTTGCCCACACCAACCCCGAGGCTGTCGCGCGGATCGGCATCGACCCGCTGGGCGGCGTGGACCGGGCGAAGGCGACCGAGATCGTCGCGGCCGGCCGCCTGCCTGCCGAGGCCGCCGCGGGCGCGGCGGCGCTCGCCGAGCGGCTGTGGGCGGTCTTCACCGACGAGGACGCCACGCTCGTCGAGGTCAACCCGCTGGTGCTGACCGATGACGGCCAGGTGCTGGCCGTCGACGGCAAGGTGACGCTGGACGACAACGCCTCGTTCAGGCAGCAGCACGACAGGTTCGCCGACCCGTCGGCGGCCGACCCGATCGAGGCTCGGGCCAAGGCCAAGCACCTCAACTACGTCAAGCTCGACGGGGCGGTGGGCATCATCGGCAACGGCGCCGGCCTGGTGATGTCGACGCTCGACGTGGTCGCCTACGCCGGGGAGGAGTTCGGCGGCGTGCGCCCGGCGAACTTCCTGGACATCGGCGGCGGGGCGTCGGCGGAAGTGATGGCCAACGGCCTCGACATCGTTCTGTCCGATCCGTCGGTGCGCGCCGTCCTGGTCAACGTGTTCGGCGGCATCACGTCGTGCGACGAGGTGGCGAACGGGATCGTCGCCGCGATCGGCATCCTCGGCGAGCGCGGCGAGGAGGTCAGGCACCCGATCGTGGTGCGGCTGGACGGCAACAACGCCGCGGAAGGCCGGCGGATACTGACCGAGGCGGGCATCGCCGTCGTCGAGCAGGTCGCGACGATGGACGACGCGGCGCGGCGCGCCGCCGAACTGGCCAGCCTGGCCGCGACGGGAGCATGAGATGGCGATCTTCCTGACGGCGCAGAGCCGGGTCATCGTCCAGGGCATCACGGGCTCAGAGGGACGCAAGCACGGCGCGCGCATGATCGCGGCGGGCACGACCGTGGCCGGCGGCACCAACCCGCGCAAGGCTGGCCAGTCGGTGCAGCTCGGTGACTCGACCGCGCCCGTCTTCGGCACCGTCGGCGACGCGATGGCGCAGACCGGCGGCGACGTGTCCGTCGTGTTCGTGCCGCCCGCGGGGACCAAGGATGCCGTGATCGAGGCCGTCGATGCCGGAATCGGCCTGGTCATCGTCATCACCGAGGGCATCCCTGTGCACGACACCGCCGCGTTCTGGGCCTATGCCTGCTCGCGCGGCAACGCGACCCGCATCGTCGGTCCCAACTGCCCTGGGGTGGCGTCTCCCGGCAAGTCCAACGCCGGCATCATCCCGGCCGACATCACCAGCGAGGGCAGGATTGGTCTGGTATCGAAGTCAGGGACGCTGACGTACCAGATGATGTACGAGCTCAGGGACATCGGCTTCTCCACGGCCGTCGGGATCGGCGGCGACCCGATCATCGGGACCACGCACATCGACTGCCTGGAGGCGTTCCAGGCCGACCCGGAGACCGACGCGATCGTGATGATCGGCGAGATCGGGGGAGACGCGGAGGAGCGCGCCGCGGCGTACATCGAGGCGAGCGTGTCCAAGCCGGTCGTCGCGTATGTCGCCGGGTTCACCGCGCCGGAAGGCAAGACGATGGGCCATGCCGGGGCGATCATCTCCGGCTCGGCGGGCACGGCCCAGGCGAAGAAGGAAGCGCTCGAGAAGGTGGGCGTCAAGGTCGGCCGTACCCCCAGCGGGACCGCTCGCCTGGTCAGGGATCTGATGCAGGCCCGCTGACATATCTCGCTGGTCTCGCAGACCCTGCCTTCCCGGGATCGACCCGGCGGGCGTGGGGTCACACGGTCTGTGGCAGCGTGCTGCCGGGCCGCCTTCGGCGCGCCTCCCCGCGTAGCGCGGCTGTACTTGCGATGGTTGGGTTTTGTGACGACTTCAGCCGTCGGCGCCAGGACCGCGGGCCAGCCTCGCCAGGACCCTGGCGGCGGTAACCGCCAGGAAGGGGCAAGGAGGCTGCTCGCCTCTGGCGCATCGGCAGCCTGCACCGCCGCGGGCATCGGCCTGACCGCGCTGACCATGCTGGTGCTCATCGGCTGGATCGCCGCGCCACACTCCGGGCTCGGCTTGGTCGGCGTGATCCGGACGGCCGCAGTGCTCTGGCTGGTCGGCCATCACGTGACCGTCGAGGTCAGCGGCGCCGGCCGGATCGGCATGCTGCCGCTTGGCCTCGTCGCGCTGCCGGGCGCCCTGCTGTGGCGGGCCGGCCGCTCCGTCGTCCGCGGTGATGCCGTCACCGAGCTGAGGCAGGCGCTCGCAGCCGCGCTCGCCGTCGCGGTGCCCTATGCGGCCCTGGCCGGAGCGCTCGCCATCGGCAGCCGGTCCGCGCTGGCGGCGGCCTCGGTGCCGCAGGCGCTGGTCGCGTCGTTCGTGATCGCGCTGGTGTCCGCCGGGTTCGGCGCGGCGCGTGCCCTGGCGCCCTGGGCTCAGATCGGCGCGCTGATGTCCGCCAGGACCCGATCGGTGCTTTCCGGCACGGCCGGCGCGCTCGCTGTGCTGGCCGCGGCGGGCGCGATGGCCACCGCGCTGGCGCTGGCCAGCCAGCTGGCCAAGTTCAGCGCGGTCTACCGGCTGCTCGACCCTGGCGTCGTCGGATCCGGGCTGCTGCTCCTGGCCCAGCTGGCGTATCTGCCTAACGCGGTCGTCTGGGCCATCGCCTACATGCTCGGGCCCGGGTTCGCCGTCGGGGCCGGGACGGTGGCCGCCCCTTCCGGATCGGTGCTTGGTCCGATGCCCGCGTTTCCGCTGCTCGCGGGGCTGCCGGCGGGCACGCACGGCGGAGGACCCGGCTGGCTGGCCGCCGCCATGCTGGCCTTTCCCTATCTGGCCGGCCTGGCGGCCGGTCTGCTCGTCGTCCGGCTCGCGCCGACCAGCGTGCTTGAGTCCGCGCCGATCAGGGGGTTCTGCTGCGGCCTGCTAACCGGTGGCCTGCTTGGCGTCGGCGCGGCCTTCGCCGGCGGTCCGCTCGGCAACGGGAGGATGGCGGCGGTCGGGCCGTCCCCCTGGCAGGTGGCGACGGTCGCCTCTCTGGAGGTCGGGGTCGCGGCCGCGGTTACCGCGGGGGCGGTCAACTGGTGGTACGTGCGCAGGAGATGGGCCGGTGCGGTAGGCCAGCCCGCGGAAGCAAGCAGGTCGTCGCCGTCAGGCGGCGCGGCGCGGCCAGCCGCGGGGCCGCCGGGTGATGACGACGACGGGCACGTGATCTACCTGGACAGGTGGGCCGAGGATGGGGATGGCGCGCCGCCCGGCAAGCGCCCAGGCGGGCCGTCCGCGCTGCCCTGAGTCGGCTCGGCCGACGCCACCCTCGGCAGAACGGCGCCGCCGCCGAGTCCGGTCGATCCACGGTGGATCGACCGGTAGAACCTGTCCATGCAGGCATGCTGGGCGCCGGACGTTTGCGCCTGGCTCAGGCACCGGAGGTAGTTGTTCACCTGATGCGGGAACGTCAGGTAAACCACGAGTATTGAGATCGACAGCAATGCAGCGAGCGAGCCGAGGACGATTCCGCCGACGGCCCCTCTCGGCCGGTAGGAGCCGGTCCGCTTGGCCTTGCGCACGGCGGTGATACCGATGACGCACGCCGCGATCCCGATGACGGCGCTGAAGATCAGCAGGTAGACGCCACGGTGCAGATCACGTTCGAGTCCGAGCCACGCGACCAGGCTGAGCGCGCCAAGCACGAGCGACGCGATCGCCCGCTGCCGCAACTCTCTGTCCGGCTGCCTGGTCGGCCGCGGCCTGGCGGGCCGCGGCGCGGGCCGGCCACCGGCTGCCGACTGGCGCGGTCCGGCCTGGCCAAAACCGGCGGGCTGCCCGGGTCCTGCGTGCCCGGGTTCTGTGTGCCCGGGTTCCGTGTACCCAGGTTCGGTATGCCCGGGTTCCGTGCGCCCGGGTTCCGCCTGCCGAGTTAGCCCGGCCGCCTGGCCAGGCCCGGTCGGCTGGCCGTAGGGCCGGCCGGCGGCTTGCTGCTGCTGGTGTTGTGGTGGTGGTGGCGGCGGCTGCTGCTGATCGGGTTCGTCCGCGAAGAACAGTCGCGGCAGCCCCTGAGACTCGGGCTGGCCTGGTTCGCCGGGCTGGCCTGGTCCGCCGGGCTGGCCTGGTTCGCCGGGCTGGCCTGGTTCGCCGGGCTGGCCTGTCTCGCCTGGCTGGCGGGTGCTGCCGTGCAGGCCACGGTCACCCTGCTCTGGTGGCGGGCTGATGTCGTCGGACAGTTCCATCCTCCGGTCATCCACGATCGTGTCGCGCGCCGAACCGGGCGCGCCAAGTCCTATTGCATCACTACCTGGCCGGCGCTTCCCACACCGCGAGCGCCGCGAGCCTAGACGGCCAGGCCGTCAAGGTTACGCTGGGCAGGACGTACCAGGACACGCCGCCGGAGAGATGCTCGCCGGCCGGTCCGTCTATCGTGGCCTCATGCGGTCACGCCTGGTCGTCCTGGCGTCTGGCGAGGGGACGCTGCTGCAGCAATTGATCGACACCTGCGCGGCCGGTCCGGCCGGGGCGCGGATCGCCGCCGTCGGGGCCGACCGGCACAGCACCAGGGCCGTCAGCCGAGCCGAGGCAGCGGGCATCGAGACCTTCGTCTGCCGGGTGCCTGACTATCAGGACCGCGCTGACTGGGACAAGGCGCTCGCCGAGACCTGCGCCGGCTTCGGCCCCGATCTCATCGTCTCGGCCGGCTTCATGAAACTGCTCGGGCCGCGATTCCTCGACGAGTTCTCGGGTCGGTGCGTCAACTCCCATCCGGCGCTGCTGCCGTCCTTTCCCGGCATGCACGGGGTTCGTGACGCCCTGGCCTACGGGGTGAAGGTCACCGGCTGCACGGTGTTCCTGGTCGACGCCGGGCTGGACAGCGGGCCCGTCATCGCTCAGGAGGCGGTCAGAGTGCGCGACGACGACGACGAGGAGACGCTGACCGAGCGGATCAAGTCCGTCGAGCGGGTCCTGCTCGCGGAAACCGTCGTGGCCATGCTGCGGAACGGCTGGTGGGTCAGCGGGCGCACGGTCAGAATCGGCGGATCGGGGGGATCGCAGCAGTGAGCAAGGTTGCCATCAGCAGGGCGCTCGTCAGCGTCTACGACAAGACGGGCCTGGACCGGCTGGCCAGCGCGCTGCACCGGGCCGCGGTCGAGATCGTCTCGACCGGCAGCACGGCCCGGACTATCAGCGCCGCCGGGATTCCCGTCACGCCGGTTGAGGCGCTGACCGGATTTCCCGAGTGTCTGGGCGGCCGGGTCAAGACACTGCATCCGGCCGTGCACGCCGGCCTGCTGGCCGACCTGGGCGACCCCGAGCACGTCGCTCAGCTTGCCCGGCTCGGGATCGCGCCGTTCCAGCTGCTGGTCTCGAACCTGTATCCGTTCACCGAGACGGTCGCCGGCGGCGCGAGCGGGCCAGAGTGCGTGGAGCAGATCGACATCGGCGGTCCCGCGATGGTCAGGGCGGCCGCCAAGAACCACGCCAACGTCGCGGTCATCACCAGCCCGCAAACCTACGACCAGGTCGCAGCCGCCGTCACGGCAGGCGGTTTCACGCTGGCGGAGCGGCGCAGGCTGGCGGCGCAGGCGTTCGCGCACACGGCTCGGTACGACGCCGCGGTGGCGTCCTGGTTCGCGTCGGCCTACGCGCCCGACGAGGCCGCGAGAGAGACTGGCTGGCCTGACCTGGCCGCGGCCGTATGGGACCGGCGGGCGGTGCTGCGGTACGGCGAGAACCCGCACCAGCGCGCCGCGCTCTACCTGGCGGCCGGGTCGCGGGGAACCGGCGGGGTCGCCACCGCCGAGCAGCTGCACGGCAAGGCGATGTCGTACAACAACTACGTCGACGCCGACGCCGCATGGCGCACCGTGGGCGAGTTCACCGAGCCATGCGTTGCCATCATGAAGCACTCCAACCCGTGCGGGATCGCCCTCTCCGCCGACATCGCCGACGCGCACCGCAATGCCCACGCGTGCGACCCGGTCTCCGCGTTCGGCGGGGTGATCGCGGCGAACCGGGCGGTCACGGCGGAACTGGCTGGCCAGATCGCGGAGATCTTCACCGAGGTGATAGTCGCGCCCGGCTACGACCCAGCCGCGGTGGAGATCCTCACCAGGAAGAGGAACCAGCGGCTGCTCCGCTGCTCGCCGGCCGGTCAGGGCGGCGGCGCGGCGGCCGTCGAGTGGCGGCAGATTGGCGGCGGGCTGCTCATGCAGGCGGCCGATACCGCGTCTGAGCCAGGAGACAGGCTGGCGGGGTGGCGGCTGGCCGCCGGGCCGGCGGCCAGCGACGCCGTGCTCGCCGACCTGGAGTTCGCCTGGCGGGCGTGCCGCAGCGTCAAGTCCAACGCGATCCTGCTCGCCTCGGCGCGCGCCTCGGTCGGGATCGGCATGGGCCAGGTCAACCGGGTCGACGCCGCGCGGCTCGCCGTCACCAGGGCCGGCGACCGGGCGGCCGGATCGGTCGCGGCCAGTGACGCGTACTTCCCGTTCGCGGACGGGTTCCAGGTGCTGGCCGACGCCGGGGTGCGGGCCGTCGTCGAGCCGGGCGGGTCGGTCCGCGACGAGGAAGTCATCGCGGCAGCGAAGGCCGCGGGGGTGAGCCTGTACCTCACCGGCGTCCGCCACTTCTGGCACTGACGGCCGGCCCGGAGGTCGTCGGAATCATCGTGGATGATTTTCAGCAGATGCGCCGAAATCATCCACGATCATGGAACAGATCGGCGGCGCCGGGCGGGGGCGAGTCGTTCGCGGGGCGGCGGTGAGCTGCGCGGGCTGGTCGAGCCGCCGACGCTGTGAGTCGCCTACCGGGTGGGGTGGGTCGCTCGCGGGCTGGAGGCCGGGCACAATGTTCCAGTGACCGCGATCATCCTTGACGGCAAGGCCACTGCGGCGGCCATCCGCGCCGAGCTCGCCGAGCGGGTGGCGAAGCTCGCCGCCAGGGGCGTCGTTCCCGGGCTGGCCACAGTTCTGGTCGGCGACGACCCGGGCAGCGCCGTCTACGTGGCAGGCAAGCATAAGGACAGCGCCCAGGTCGGCATCGCCAGCATCAGGCGCGACCTGCCGGCCACCGTGAGCCAGCAGCAGGTGCAGGACGTAGTCGCCGAGCTCAACGCCAACCCCGCGTGCACCGGGTACATCGTGCAGCTGCCGTTGCCCGCCGGCCTGCGCAGCCAGCCGGTGCTCGAGCTGATGGACCCGGCCAAGGACGCCGACGGCTTGCACCCGATGAACCTGGGCAGGCTGGTGCTCGGCGAGCCAGCTCCGCTGCCCTGCACGCCGCTGGGCATCGTCGAACTGCTGCGCCGATACCAGGTGCCGATCGCCGGGGCCGACGTCACGCTCATCGGCCGCGGCGTCACGGTAGGCCGCCCGCTCGGGCTGCTGCTCACCAGGCGCACCGAGAACGCTACCGTGACCCTCTGTCACACCGGGACCGCCGACCTGAAGGCCCATACCCGCAACGCGGACATCGTGGTGGCCGCCGCCGGAAAGCCGCGTCTGGTCACGGCCGACATGATCAAGCCAGGGGCGGCCGTGCTCGACGTGGGCATCACGCGGACCGACTCTGGGCTGGTCGGTGACGTGCACCCGGATGTCGCCGAGGTGGCCGGGCACCTGGCCAGGGTGCCCGGCGGGGTCGGGCCGATGACCAGGGCGATGCTGCTCGCTAACGTGGTGAGCCTGGCCGAGCGGCAGGCCTGACCTACTGCGGGCTACTAGCGAGTAACATACCGTCCGGGCATCATGCGGGCCCCGGAACGCGGGTCGCTCGCCCCGTTTGGCAGGCTTGCCTTGCCCAGGTTGGCAACCGCAGGGACTCATGGGATGCCCGTACCTGCGCGGGCTAGCCCGAACGTGGCAGCAGAGACAGGGAGGTCGGCCGCCGGTCATGAATATCGTCGTCTGCGTCAAGCAGGTTCCCGACACATGGTCTGAGCGCACGCTTCGCGAGTCGGACTCCACGCTCGACCGGGATGCCGCCGACGCGGTCATCAACGAGCTTGACGAGTTCGCGATCGAGGAGGGCCTGCGCCTCGCCGAGGCGCACGGCGGCGAGGTGACCATCTTGTCGATGGGACCCGACCGTGCCACCGAGTCGATCCGCAAGGCGCTGTCGATGGGCGCCGACAAGGCCGTGCACCTGCTCGACGATGCGCTGGCGGGCTCTGATGTGCTGGCGACCTCGGCGGCGCTCGCCGCGGTGCTCGGCCAGATCGGGTTTGACCTGGTCATCCTGGGTTCCGAGTCGACCGACGCGAGGACAGGCCTGCTCCCGGCGATGCTGTCGGAGCGGCTTGGCGTGCCGCAGCTTTCCTACGCGAGCAAGGTCGAGATCGACGGGACCTCGATCACGATCAACCGGCTGGCCGACTACGGCTACGACACGGTGGTGGCCTCGCTGCCGGCGGTCGTCAGCGTGGTCGAGAAGATCAACGAGCCGCGTTACCCGTCGTTCAAGGGGATCATGGCGGCCAAGAAGAAGCCGGTGCAGACGATGACCGTGTCCGACATCGGCATCGACGCCTCGCAGGTGGGCCTGGCCAACGCCGCCAGCGAGGTGCTGAGCTTCGCCAAGCGGCCGGCACGGCAGGCAGGCACGATCGTGACCGACGACGGGGACGGCGGCGCCAAGGCCGCCGAGTTCCTCGCCGGACGCAAGTTCATCTGAACCGACCGAACCGACTGAACCGACTGAACCGGCGCACCCGAGCCGAGCCGGGGCTGAAGGGCTGAGAGGCGGCCGAACGATGGCTGAGATTCTGGTACTGGCCGAGCATGACGGCGAGACCGTCAAGAAGGTCACCGTCGAGCTGGTGACGCTCGCGCGCCGGTTCGGCGAGCCCGCCGTCGTCTGGGCCGGCCCCGGCGCCGAGGCGGCGCAGGCCAGGCTGGCCGAGTATGGGGCCGCGAAGGTCTATGTCGCCGGGGATCCGGTGTACGACGACTACGTGGTCGCGCCGAAGGCCGAGCTGCTCGCCGAGCTGGCCGTCCAGAAGTCGCCTGCGGCCGTGCTGGTGGCCAATACCGCCGAGGGGCGCGAGGTTGGTGGCAGGCTCGCCGTCAGGACCGGCTGGGGAATCCTGACCGATGTCGTCGGGCTCGATGACGACATCACCGCCGAGCAGGTGATCTTCGGCGGCGCGATCAACGTGAGTTCGAAGGTCCGGTCGGGCACGCCGATCATCGCGGTCAGGCCGAACGCGATCAGCCCGGAACCAGCCGCGGGCGAGGCCGCTATCGAGCCGGTGAGCATCACGGTCAGCGACGCTGCGAAGCAGGCGAAGATCACCGGTCGGGTCGTGCAGCAGCGCGGGGCCAGGCCGGAGCTGACCGAGGCGTCGATCGTCGTATCGGGCGGGCGCGGTGTCGGCTCGGCCGACAACATGGCGCTGATCGAGAGGCTCGCCGACTTGCTCGGCGCCGCGGTCGGCGCCTCCCGCGCGGTCACCGACGCGGGCTGGTATCCGCACCAGTTCCAGGTCGGCCAGACCGGCAAGACGGTGTCGCCGCAGCTGTACGTCGCCGTCGGCATCTCCGGGGCGATCCAGCACCGGGCTGGCATGCAGACCTCGAAGACGATCATGGTAGTGAACAAGGATCCCGAGGCGCCGATCTTCGAGCTCGCGGACTTCGGCGTCGTGGGAGACCTGTTCAAGGTCGTGCCGCAGCTGGTCGAGGAGATCGAGAAGCGATCAGCCTGAGCCGCCACGGCAGCGGAGCGGGTGCCGGTGCCGGCGCGGCCTGCGGGCCTTAGGTTCCCGTTAGGCTGGAATCACCATGGTGAACCTCGAATTCCCCGGCGACGGGGACGGCGCCCCTAACCACGGGGTCGCTGCCCGCGCGGCTGCTAGCCGCGCGGCCGCTAGCCACGGGGCCGCTAGCCACGGGACCGCGGGCTCCGTGGTCTACCTCGACCACGCCGCGACCACGCCGATGCTGCCGCAGGCGCTGGCCGCGATGGCGGAGGAGCTGGCTCAAACCGGGAACCCGTCGTCGCTGCACAACGCCGGCCGCCGGGCCCGCCGGGTGATCGAGGAGTCACGCGAGCAGATCGCGCAGGCCTTCGGCGCGCGCCCCAGCGAGGTCGTCTTCACCAGCGGCGGCACCGAGGCCGACAACCTGGCCGTGAAGGGGTTCTACTGGGCACGCCAGACCGGATCCCGGCCGCGGCCGCGGGTGCTGGCCACTGCGATCGAGCATCACGCGGTGCTGGACTGCGTGCAGTGGCTGGGCGAGCACCAGGGCGCGCAGGTCGAGTGGCTGCCCGTGGACGGCTCGGGGCTGCTCGGCCCGGACGTGCTGCGCGCCGGGATCGAGCGTGACCCAGGCAGCGTCGCACTGGTCAGCGTCATGTGGGCGAACAACGAGGTGGGCGCCGTCCAGCCGATCGCGGAGCTGGCGGCGGTCGCGAGTGAGCACGACGTTCCGTTTCACAGCGATGCGGTCCAGGCTGCCGGGCAGCTTCCGGTCAGCCTGGCGGCGAGCGGCGTGACCGCCCTGACGATCACGGCTCACAAGCTCGGCGGGCCGGTCGGGGCTGGCGCGCTGCTGCTTGCCAGGGGCGACGACCCGGTGCCCGTGCTGCACGGCGGCGGCCAGGAGCGCGACGTCCGGTCGGGAACCCTCGACACCGCCGCCATCAGGGCGTTCGCCGTGGCGGTCGAGCACGCCGTCGCGCGCAGGGGCGAGCACGCGGCGCGGCTTGGCCAGCTCCGCGACGAGCTCGTCGGCCGGGTCCGCGCGGCCGTTCCCGGCGCGGTACTGAACGGTCCCGCTCCCGGCGAGCTCCGGCTGCCGGGAAACGCGCACTTCTCCTTCCCGGGCTGCGAGGGCGACGCCCTGCTGATGCTGCTCGACGCCAGGGGTGTCGCCTGCTCGACCGGTTCGGCCTGCACGGCGGGCGTGGCCCAGCCGAGCCACGTGCTGCTGGCGATGGGTGCCGATCGCGCCAGGGCGCGGGGCTCGCTGCGGTTCACGCTGGGCTGGACCAGCACGCAGGCCGACGTGGCGGCGCTCGGTGCGGTCATCGGCGAGGTGGTCGAGCGGGCCAGGCGAGCCGGCCGGCAGGGGGCAGGCACGGCCGAGGGGCAGGTCGCTGGGCAGCCCACCGACGTTCAGGTCGCGGGACAGCTCGCCGACGGTGTCGCGGGGCAGCGTGCCGAAGGTCAGGCGAGCGTCCAGGTGGCCGGGCGGGCAGTGGCGTCGTGACCGCCTTGCGGGTGCTCGCGGCCATGTCGGGCGGCGTCGATTCGGCGGTCGCGGCGGCCCGGGCGGCCGAGGCAGGCCACGAGGTGACCGGAGTGCACCTCGCGCTGTCGGCGAACCCGCGCTCGTACCGTGCCGGCGCCCGCGGCTGCTGCACGCTGGAGGACGCCAGGGACGCCAGGCGCGCCGCCGACGTCATCGGCATCCCGTTCTACGTGTGGGACATGGCCGAGCGGTTCGCCGCCGACGTGGTCGACGACTTCGTCGCGGAGTACGCGCGCGGGAACACGCCGAACCCGTGCGTGCGCTGCAACGAGAAGATCAAGTTCGCCGCGGTGCTCGACCGGGCGGTCGCGCTCGGCTTCGACGCCGTCTGCACCGGCCATCACGCCAGGCTCGAGTCGGCCCGGCCGGGCGGGCCCGTCCGCCTGGTGCGCAGCGTCGACCTGGCCAAGGACCAGTCCTACGTCCTCGGCGTGCTGACCGGCGACCAGCTGAGCAGGGCGATGTTCCCGCTCGGCGATAGCACCAAGGAGCAGGTGCGCGCCGAGGCGGCGCGCCGGGGGCTGGCCGTGGCCGATAAGCCAGACAGCCACGACGTGTGCTTCATCGCCGATGGCGACACCCCCGGCTTCCTGCGCAGCAGGCTGGGTTCGGCGCCCGGCCCGATCGTGGATCGCGACGGCCAGGTGGTCGGCAGTCACCAGGGCAGCTACGGCTTCACCGTCGGGCAGCGCCGCGGCCTGCGGATCGACAGCCCGGCTCGGGACGGCAGGCCGCGCTACGTGCTCGACATCGAGCCGGTCTCCGGCACCGTCCGGGTCGGCCCGGCCGAGGCGCTCGACGTGGACGAGATCACCGCGGTCCGGTCGGTCTGGTCGGGCCGGACGCCGCCGGACGGCCCGATCGAGGCGACCGTCCAGCTCCGCGCGCACGGCGAGACCTTCCCCGCGACCTGCTGGCTCGAAGCCGGGTCGCTCCGGATCAGGCTGGAGGTCCCGGCCCGCGGCGTCGCCAGGGGACAGGCCGCCGTCCTCTACGAGGGCGACGCCGTCCTCGGCTCAGCGACGATCTCGGCCACGAGCCGGTCCGGCGCCCCCGCCGCCTCTCCCGGCCTCGCCGCCTCCCCGCCACGCCGAGCCGGATGAATCCGGGGATCCGTCCGGCAGAACCGGATGAATCCCGGGATCCATCGGGCGGGCATTGGGTGAGGGATCGTGGTCCGGCCGGTCTAGTGCCCGATTCGCGGCTTTTGCGGCTACGAAACGTACGGCAAGTCGGTGCTATGCCGGCAGCGGAGACCGGTCCGGGGCGGGCGAGCCGGGACTGATGGCGGTGACGGGGGTGGTCGCTAGGATGTGGCGGTGAGTGATGCGGCGCCGTTTCCCTGGCCTGCGCAGAGTGCGACCGGCGTGGGCTCGATGCCGGGCACCGACCCGGACGAGGCGACCGCCGTCGTCCTCGGCGAACTGCCGAACCTGCCGCACCTGCCCGAGTTGCCCGCCCGCGGGCCGGGCGCCGATCTCGTCGGGCGCACCGGCGCGCTCCTGGTCGACCTACCGGTCGAGACGACCGCGACGGGCTGGCGGCTGGCCGAACGGCGTGGCCGCGACCTGGGCCGGGCGGCGGGGCTGATGTCGGCCGACCTGGACGCGATGGAAGCGGCGACCGCCGGGTACGCCGGGACATTCAAGATCCAGCTGTGCGGGCCGTGGACGCTGGCCGCATCCGTGGAGCTGACCCGCAGCGTCGAGCCCGCCCTCACCGATGCCGGAGCCGTTGCCGACCTGACCGCGTCGCTCACCGAGGCCGTCGCCGCGCACGTCGCGGCGGTCCGCCGCAGGCTGCCCGGCGCGACGCTACTCGTCCAGCTCGACGAGCCCGCGCTGCCCGGCGTGCTGGCCGGCTCGGTGCCGACGGCGAGCGGCCTGCGCCGGGTTCCGGCCGTCGACGAGACGGTCGCCGCCGACGGGCTCCGCGCGGTACTCGCTGCGGCGTCGGCACCGACCGTGGTGCACTGTTGCGCCCCGCGAGTGCCATTTAGCTGCGTAACAAGATCAGGCGCCAGTGCCGTCTCCTTCGACCTCGCTCTGCTGCGCCGCGCCGACGAGGACGCCGTCGGCGAGCTCGCGGAGGCGGGACTGGGCCTCGCCATCGGCGCGGTGCCCCCGGTCCAGGCAGCGGCGGGCGGCGCCCCGGTTACGGCCGCCGACGCGGCGCGGGACACGGCACGGACCGTGGTCGAGCTCTGGCGGCGGATCGGGCTCCCCGGCGCCGCGCTGACCGAGCAGGTGGCAGTGACACCGGCCTGCGGCCTGGCCGGCGCCTCGCCAGCCGGCGCACGGGCCGTGCTCACCCGGTGCCAGGCGGCGGCCGACGTGATACCCGAGCTGATCGAGGAGGGCGTGCGGTGACCGGACCGGACGAGTCGGAAGCTGCCGTGATCGACCCTGAGGCGGGCGAGACCGTCGACGTCGGCGAGGCAGACGACCAGGCGAGGCACCGCCACGCCGACCTGGCCGACCAGATCGCCGAGCACAACTACCGGTACCACGTGCTCGACTCGCCGGTGGTCTCGGACGCCGAGTACGACGCGCAGATGCGCGAGCTGCGCACGCTCGAGGAGGACCATCCCGACCTGCGCACGCCCGACTCGCCGACGCAGCGGGTCGGCGACGCGGCGGCGGCCGGGTTCGCGCCGGTCCGGCACCTCGAGCGGCTGTTCAGCCTGGACAACGCGTTCTCCGACGCCGAGCTGGACAGCTGGTTCGCCAGGGCCGAGCGGCTCGGCGGGACCGGCCCGTTCCTGTGCGAGCTCAAGATCGACGGCCTGGCGGTGGATCTCGTCTACCGCGACGGCACCCTGGCTCGCGCGGCCACCAGGGGGGACGGGGTGACCGGCGAAGACGTGACGGCGAACGTCAGGACGATCGCGGCTGCCCCCGCCCGGCTGCGCGGCTCGGGATGGCCCGCCACGCTGGAGGTCAGGGGCGAGGTGTTCCTGCCGGTCGCGGCGTTCGACGACCTGAATGAACGACAGGCGCAGGCGGGCAAGCCGCCATACGTCAACCCGCGGAACACCGCGGCCGGGTCACTGCGGCAGAAGGATCCCGCGATCACCGCGAGCAGGCCGCTCGGTCTGATCCTGCACGGCGTCGGGGCCATCGAGGGGGAGGCATCGCCGCGGCCGGACAGCCAGTCAGGCTGGTACGGCCGGCTGGGCGAGTGGGGCCTTCCGGTCAGCGAGCTTTACCAGGTGGTCGACGGTATCGAAGAGGTGCGCGGGTACATCGGCCACTATGCCGAGCACCGGCACGAGCCGCCCTATGAGATCGACGGCGTCGTGGTCAAGCTCGACCCCGTCGCCGTCCAGCGACGGCTCGGCTTCACCAGCCGCGCACCGCGCTGGGCCGTCGCTTACAAGTACCCGCCAGAGGAGGTCACCACCAGGCTGCTCGATATCAGGGTCAACGTCGGCAGGACCGGCCGGGTGACGCCGTTCGCGGTGATGACTCCGGTCAAGGTGAGCGGTTCGACGGTGGAGCGCGCCACCTTGCACAACGAGGACGAGGTCGCCCGCAAGGGCGTCCTGATCGGCGACATGGTCGTGCTGCGCAAGGCCGGCGACGTGATTCCCGAAGTGGTCGGTCCGGTACTCGACCTGCGGTCAGGTGAGGAGCGGGCCTTCGCGTTCCCGAAGGTCTGCCCCAGCTGCGGTACGCAGCTGGCCAGGGAGGCTACCGAGGTCGACTGGCGCTGCCCCAACACCAGGGCCTGCCCCGCGCAGTTGCGCGAGCGGCTGTTCCACCTGGCCGGCCGGGGGGCCTTCGACATCGAGGTACTCGGCTACGAGGCCGCCTCCGCGCTGCTCGAGGCCGGGCTCGTCACCGACGAGGGCGACCTGTTCACGCTGACCGCCGAGCGGCTGGCGGAGTCGCCGTTCTTCGTCACCATCGGCGGGGACCTCACGGCGAACGCGGTGAGCCTGCTGCGGAACCTGGACGATGCCCGCAACCGACCGCTCTGGCGGGTGCTCGTGGCGCTGTCGATCCGGCACGTGGGACCGACGGCGGCCAGGGCGCTGGCCGCCGCGTTCGGCTCGGTCGACGCGGTCGCGACGGCGCCCGCGGAGACCCTGATGCTGGTGGACGAGGTCGGCCCGACCATCGCCGGCTCGATCATCGACTGGTTCGCGGTCGACTGGCACCAGGCGATCGTGGCGAAGTGGCGTGCGGCCGGGGTCCGGCTGGCCGATCCCGACTTCGCCGGGTTCACGCTCGGCGAGGGTGTTGCGGCGGGCGGCGGGCCGCTGGCCGGCGTGACCGTCGTGCTCACCGGCAGCCTGACCGGATACACCAGGGACGAGGCGGCGGAAGCCATCGGCGAGCGCGGAGGAAAGGTGTCGGGATCGGTGTCGAAGAAGACCAGCTTCGTGGTGGCCGGGGAGGGCCCAGGCTCGAAGCTGGACAAGGCGGCCTCGCTCGGGGTTCCCGTGCTGGACGAGGCGGGCCTGGGGGTTCTGCTCGCCGAAGGGCCGGAGGCCGCGGCGCGGGCCGCCGCTCCTGGCTAGTCGCGGGGTGCCCGCCGAACCTCGCGAGGCAATCCGCGTCTCTGCGCATCTACCAGGAAGCTTCGCGATGTGTAGTTGGTTAACTACGACAAGGCATCTAGTAACAGATAGTATGCGTATGGCTTCGTCAAGTGCAGTATCCCCGATACGCTGCCTGGCAGAGCTTCTCGAACCGGCACCCCCCCGGTAGAACCGGCGGCCCGTGAGGACGCTATGAGGAACCCGAACGACACCCGCAACATCGGTCCGCGCATCGGCTCCCCTCCGTGGATCTACCTGACCGCGGTGTCGGCAGCAGGCGCGGTGGTGCTCGCCGTGGCTGTCCCTGCGATGGTTCAGAACCTGCCCAAGCTCGCCAAATCGCCGATGTTCTGGGTGGTCGGCGGGATGATCGTGGCCGGCGAGGTGTGGCGGATCGTCACCCCCGGCAGGTCGGGGCCCGAATCTCCGGCCGTGTCGCGGACCATCAGCGTCGCCGCCATGCTGTTCTGGGGATTTCCCGTCGCCGCGCTGCTGCGGGCAACGGCGATCGCGATCGTGGGCATCGCGCAGCGCAACGCGCCGCCGCGGATCGCCTTCAACGTCGCCCAGCTCAGCATCAGCCTCTACGCGGCCAGCCTCGCGCTCCGTGCGGTCGGCGTCGCCCCCCGGCCGGGGTATCCGTGGATACCCGTACACGGACCACAACTTGCGCTGTTCGCGCTGGCCGGAGCCGCGTACTTCGTCGTCAACTTCGGCGTGGTGATGGGCGCGGTCTCGCTCGGCACCCGGACGCCGATCTTCCGGGTCATCAGGGCGAACCTTGCCTACCAGGCGGGCGTGACCATTGTGCTGCTGGCGACGACTCCGCTCGTCGCCATCGCGATGCGAACCTCGCCGATGATCGTCGCGCTTTTCCTCCTGCCGCTCGCCGCGATCTACTTCAGCGCCGCGATGTCCGTGCAGCGGGACCATCAGGCCAATCACGACGAGCTGACCGGCCTGCTCAACCGCAAGCTGCTCGCCAAGCGCAGCTCAGAGGCGCTGGCCAGGGCGAACATCGCGGATGCGAAGGCCGGGTTCCTGCTGATCGACCTCGACAGGTCCACCGGGCTCAAGCAGGTCAACGACACCCTCGGGCACGCTGTCGGCGACCGGCTGCTCAAGACCGTGGCGCACCGGCTCACCCAGAGCGTCCGGCCAGGTGACGTAGTCGCCCGGCTGGGCGGCGACGAGTTCGCCGTGCTCTTGCCGTCGGTCAGGGAGGCGGCCGCGGCGCGCGAGGTCGCCTCGCGGCTGCGGGTCGCGCTTGCCGAGCCGGTCCGGCTCGAGTCCATGACGTTCCGGGTCGAGGCGAGTGTGGGCATCGCCATCTACCCCGACGACGCGGACAGCTTCGACCAGCTGATGCAGCGCGCGGACGTCGCGATGTACGTGGCGAAGGAACGGCACAGCGGCATCGAGCGATACCAGGCCGAGGCCGACCGCAACTCGGCCGAGCGGCTGGCGCTGGCCAGCGATCTGCGCTCGGCGATCCTGCGCGGCGAGATCGAGTTGCACTTCCAGCCCAAGGTGCGGCTGGCGGACGAGAAGACGATCGGCATGGAGGCGCTCGCCCGATGGCCGCACCCGCAGCGCGGGGTGCTGGCCGCGGCCGACTTCATCGGCCTCGCCGAGCAGTCTCACCTGATCAGCCAGCTGACCGAGCAGGTCATCGACAAGGCGCTCAGCCAGACGGCGAGTTGGTGGGCCGACGGCCTGCCGGTCCAGGTGTGCGTCAACCTGCCGGCCAGGGACCTGCTGAGCACCCACCTGGTCGACCTGATCCGCCAGGCCCTCGAGCGGCACGGACTGCCACCGGACGCGCTCAGGCTCGACATCAACGAGCAGGTGCTCGCGGGCAAGTCCGCGCAGGCCGTCGCGACCGTGCAGGGACTTGTCGAGGTGGGCGTAGGGGTGAGCCTCGACGACTTCGGCACCGGGTACTCCTCGCTGGCCCAGCTCACCAGGCTCGGGATCACCGAGGTCAAGCTCGACCCTGACCTGGTCTCCGGGCTGCCGGACTGCGCGGAGCGGAGCATGACGGTCAAGTCGCTGGTCCGGCTGGCCCAGTCCCTGGGCATCCGCTCCATCGGCGAGGGAGTGGAGACCGAGGCGACGGCCACGGCGCTGCGGCTGATCGGCTGCGACGGGGCGCAAGGCTGGCACTTCGCCAGGCCGCTGAACGCGATCATGGCCACCGAGTGGCTGGCCGAGCAGCACGGGCGGGGATCAGCGCCGCCCGGTGCCGGTGCGCATGGCGGCCAGGCCGAAGCGCCAAGGCGGGCCGTGCTGCGGCACCGGCAGCCGGACCGGGCGCACGCCGGGTCGTTCGGCGCGCCGGCCGAGGTCGGCTCGGTGTCGCCGAGCTGGCTCGCCGGCGCCGCACCGGGAAGCTAATCGGTTCGGCCTGCCCGCCGGCGGGCCTCTAGGATGACGGGGTGTCCATTACTCGCGATGAAGTGGCCCACCTCGCCAGGCTGTCCCGGCTGGCACTGGGCGACGACGAGCTCGGGCGATTCGCCGGCCAGCTCGACGTGATCATCACAGCGGTCGCCCGGGTGCAGGAGGTGGCCGCCGCTGGCATTCCGCCCACGACGCACGTGGTCGAGCTCGTCAACGTGTTCCGCGAGGACGTCCTGGTGCCCTGCCTGGGGGCCGAGGTCGCGCTCGCCCAGGCGCCGGCCGCCGAGCTTGGGCGATTCAAGGTCCCGCGGATCCTGGCGGAGGACTGACGATGACCGACGTGACCGACCTGACCGAGCTGACCGCGGCGCAGATGGCCGCCGCGGTCGCCGCGGGTGAGATCTCGGCCGTGGAGCTGACCAGGGCGCACCTGGAGCGGATCGCCAGAACCGACGTCCAGGTCCGCGCGTTCCTGCACGTGGCCCAGCACTCGGCGCTGGCCGCCGCCAGCGCGATCGACGCCAGGCGCGCCGTCGGCGAGCCGCTGGGCCCGCTGGCCGGGGTGCCGCTTGCGCTCAAGGACCTCTTCACGACCACGGACATGCCGACCACCTGCGGCTCGAGGATCCTGGGCGGCTGGCAGCCGCCGTACGACGCGACGATCACCGCCCGGCTGCGCTCCGCTGGCGTGGTGATACTCGGCAAGACCAATATGGACGAGTTCGCGATGGGATCCTCGACCGAGAACTCGGCGTTCGGGCCCTCGCACAACCCGTGGGACCTGAGCCGGGTGCCGGGCGGATCATCGGGCGGCTCGGCCGCGGCCGTCGCCGCGTACCAGGCCCCGCTCGGAGTCGGCACCGACACCGGCGGCTCGATCCGCCAGCCCGCCTCCGTGTGCGGCCTGGTCGGCGTGAAGCCGACGTACGGCGGCTCGTCCAGGTACGGCGTGGTCGCCTTCGCCTCGTCGCTCGACACGCCGGGCCCGCTGACCAGGACCGTGCTCGACGCCGCCCTGCTGCACGAGGCGATGTCGGGGCACGATCCGTGCGACTCGACCTCGCTGGACGCGCCTGTGCCGCCGGTCGTAGCGGCCGCGCGGAACGCGGACGTGGCCGGCCTGCGGGTCGGCGTGGTCGCCGAGTTTGGCGGCGACGGCTACGCCAGCGGCGTGCTCACCAGGTTCAACGAGGCAGTCGAGCTGCTCGAGTCGCTCGGCGCCAAGGTCACCGAGGTGTCTTGCCCGCACTTCGGCTACGCGCTGCCCGCGTACTACCTGATCGCGCCCAGCGAGTGCTCGTCCAACCTGGCCAGGTTCGACGCGATGCGGTACGGCCTGCGGGTCGGGGACGACGGCACGGCCAGCGCTGAGGAAGTGATGAGCCAGACCAGGGCGGCGGGCTTCGGCGCCGAGGTCAAGCGCCGGATCATGCTCGGCACCTACGCGCTGTCCAGCGGCTACTACGACGCCTACTACGGCAAGGCGCAGCAGGTCAGAACCCTGATCGCGGGTGACTTCGCGACCGCGTTCGAGCAGGTCGACGTGCTGGTCTCGCCGACTACTCCCACAACGGCCTTCTCAATCGGCGAACGGGTCGACGATCCCATGGCGATGTACCTCGCCGACCTGTGCACGATCCCGTGCAACATGGCCGGCAACGCGGCGATGTCGGTGCCCTGCGGGCTGGCGCCCGAGGACGGGCTGCCCGTGGGTCTCCAGATCATGGCACCGGTCCTGGCCGACGACCGGCTGTACCGGGTGGGTGCCGCGATCGAGGGCGCACTCGACCAGCGGCGCGGGCATCCGCTGCTCGCCGAGGCGAGCGGCATCGAGAACGGGGACGACGGGACCGCGGAGGCCGGGCGATGACGAGCACGACGATGTCCAGCCATCCCGTTCCGTTCGACGACGCGGTCGCCAGGTACGAGCCCGTGATCGGGCTCGAGACGCACGTCGAGCTCGGCACGACGGCGAAGATGTTCTGCGGCTGCCCGAACGGCTTCGGCGCCGAGCCGAACTCGGCGGTCTGCCCGGTCTGCCTGGGGCTGCCCGGCTCGCTGCCGGTGATCAACAAGGCCGCGATCGAGTACACGATCACGATCGGCCTGGCGTTGAACTGCTCTATCGCCACCTGGTGCCGGTTCGCCAGGAAGAACTACTTCTACCCGGACATGCCGAAGAACTTCCAGATCTCGCAGTACGACGAGCCGCTGTGCACCGACGGCTGGCTGGACGTCGAGGTCGGCGGCCAGAGGGTGCGGGTCGGCATCGAGCGCGTGCACCTGGAGGAGGACACCGGCAAGTCGCAGCATATGGGCGGTGCCACGGGGCGGATACACGGTGCCGACTACTCGCTCGTCGACTACAACAGGGCAGGAATCCCCCTCGTCGAGGTCGTGACCAAGCCGATCCCCGGCACGGGCGCGCTCGCTCCCGTCGTGGCCAGGGCCTACGTGACCGAACTGCGTGACCTGATGCGCGCGCTCGGCGTCTCCGACGTGCGGATGGAGCAGGGCTCGTTGCGCTGCGACGTGAACACG
>Ga0137380_10000868_pt1 | contig 23453 bp, 22 predicted proteins | sample SagtaG_17_FD_104809 | JGI IMG/M metagenome (GOLD analysis project Ga0137380, IMG submission 104809) | Vadose zone soil microbial communities from Sagehorn Ranch, Mendocino, California, USA - Sage2_L_100_16 metaG | ecosystem: Environmental > Terrestrial > Soil > Vadose zone | place: USA...
CCACGATATCGACGAAGCCATCTACATGTGCGATCGCATCATGATCATGAGTCCGCGGCCCGGTAAGATCGAGCGGACCATCTCCGTCGCATTAGATCGCCCCCGCCAGCGCAGCAGCCCGGATTTCCTCCGCCTACGCGGGGACATTCTGGAATTTGTTCATTTCGCCGGCAACGTTTCGATAGAAAACAAAAGCTAAATAGGCCGCCACAGCCCGATAGGCCCGCAGCGTCCAGCGATCATCCAGGAAATTGTCGGTGTCGATCTTCTCCGACCGCGCGATCTCGATTCCTCCGTTTATCTGGAGAAACGCGACCGCATCTTTCGCGTCATGGGTATGAGCCTGCGTGTGGGTGAGACCGCCGCGGCCTAACGAAATAAAATGGAGCCGGCAGTCGGATTCGAACCGACGACCTGCTGATTACAAATCAGCTGCTCTACCAGCTGAGCTATGCCGGCAAAAAGACGCGCGCACTTTACCGCACACGACTGGCGTAAACAAGTTGTCGTCGATCTTATTCGCGGACGCGCGAGTAAGCTGAAAGCGGTTCGGCCGTTTCCAAATTCTTGATAACAGTGCTGAGGTAAACCGATTCGGGGTAAAATGCTTTGTACTTCGTGATCTCGGCTCGATTTAATACCTTGAACCCGTAACGCTCGAACATCTTCTCGCCGCGTCGACTTTCAAACGTAACGATTTGCCCGTAGACGCGTTTTTCACCGCAGCGATAGAGATAACTCAGGTACGCGCTCATGAGCGCGCGTGTGGTCGAAACTCTTCGGGCGTCCGGCAACAGGTTGATGTGAAAATGCGGAACACGGCGTGGACGCGCCGGCACTTCCCGCCAGCCGTGCACAAGCGTCCAGCGAATAAAGCGACGCGACCGCTTATTGTAGCGAAGGTAGCGGGTGAGCGCCCGAAAAAAGAGCCAAACGTTTTGATAAAACGCGTAGAGTTGATTCCGCAATGGCTTGCGCGAGCCGAGCAGATAACCTCGGATTTCGCCGTCCACTTCCAGGAGAAAGCACGATTCGGGTTCGTGATCAGTGTAGTAAGTCGTGAGAAAATCGGCGAACAATTGTCGATCTTCGTAGACTGGGTCGATCGGGTCGCCCAGAAATCCGGTCTGGCAACATAAACGCCGCACTGCGGTGCGATCGGAAGCGCGATAGCTCCGGATCATAAATGATTTCTCGTTCTTCATCTTTTTCCATCTCCTGTGTAGTTGGAACAAACCTCGCGGTAAATACAAAAAAGCTGCTCAAATACGCGCGGCCAGGCATAGTCCGCCCCGGCACGCCCAGCTGCGCCGCTGCCAAGCATCTGCAGTTTCTTCAGGCTCAATGCTTGAATTGCATCGGTGAGGGCTTCCGCGGTGTTTTTCCGCGCCCACCATTCCTGCTCATGAAAAATGATGCGATCCATGTAACTGCCCCGGATTCCCACCACTGGCGTGCCGCAGGCCTGACTTTCCAAGGCAACAAGCCCAAATGTTTCCTGAATGCCCGGATGAACGAAAAGATCGGCCGCGCGATAAAAGCGCGCGAGATCGGCCGAGTCAGCGCAATACCGGATCCACGAGACCGCGCCGTCAGTACGGTTTTGTAATTGCCGGAGTTGGTTGCGTTGCGGCCCGTCGCCGATCACGACCAAGTGATATTCACCTGGCTGGCGGCGCTGCAAAAGTTCAAAAGCGTCGAACAACATTTTCGTGTTCTTCTCCTTCGCCAACCGACCAACGTACAAAAGAAACCGTTGGTCGCTGGCAATGCCTAATGAAATACGAGTGCCCGCCGTGCCCTTCGCGCTCGGATGAAAGATCTCGACGTTCACCCCAAGCGGCACCACACGGACATTGCGTACCCCCCATTCCGAGAGGAGCTCCGCCAAGAGTTCGGAAGGGACAAGCGTAGCCTGAAATTGATTGTAGAGCTTACGCACATAATCGCGCGTCAACTTCATGGCCCGATGTGCGCCGCGTTTGCCAAGAAAGCTGATGCTGCCACGCAAGTACGCTTCCGGGAAATGCGAATGATAAAAACCAACGACCGGAATTTTCAGGGAGCGGCCGATCGCGATCGCTTTCCACCCAACTTGATACGGGTCGCTCGATTCGATGATGTCAGGCCGCTCGCGCTCTAGAATTTCTTCGACCGCACGCAGGTTCAGGAGGGCGCGATAGCGCGAGGTGCGCGAGAGCAACGGTGAGTGGATCGAATAAATGCGGGACCGTCCACTCGATTTGACTGCGGTTTTCGGCCCAGGAACGATGAGGACGTGCTCGGTTGCCAGCGAATACTTGTCGATGGACGCGATCTTCTCGTGCACATAACGTTTTACGCCACCACTTCGTGGGGAGTAAAACTGCGTCAGATCGCAAAGCTTCAATGGATTTTTGTCAATTTCGAGCGGAGCAAAGCGTCGTCGGATTATTTCTCCAGGTCACTTAAGTAACGCTCCGCATCCATGGCCGCTGCGCAGCCTGTGCCGGCCGCGGTAACCGCTTGCTTGTAGACGCGGTCTGCCACGTCGCCGGCGATAAAAACGCCGGGGTGCTTGCTCTCCACCAGGCTTTTCGCGATCAGATAACCATCCGAGTCCGTCTCGAGTTTGCCAGCGTAGGCTTTCGTGTTTGGATCGTGGCCAATCGCGACAAATACGCAGACCACCGGCAACTCGCGCTCCTCCTTGGTTTTCACGTTTCGCAAAAGCACGGCGCGCATCTCACCTTTTTCATCTGGGATATATTTCGTTACGACAGTGTCCCAGATCGGCTCGATCTTTTTGTTCGCCAGCACGCGATCGGCCATGATCTTCGAAGCGCGCATTTTGTCCCGCCGATGGATCAAATATACTTTGGAGGCGAAGCGGGTGAGAAAAAGCGATTCCTCAGCCGCAGAATCGCCGCCACCAACTACGCAGACCGGCACATTTTTGTAAAACGCGCCATCGCATGTCGCACATGAAGTCAGCCCGTGGCCGATCAGTTTCTCTTCATTTTCGAGCCCAAGATAGCGCGCCGAAGCCCCGCTCGCGATGATGAGCGCCTCTGTCTCCAGCCAGTCGTCATCGGCCTTGATCCGGATATGTTTGTTGCTCGCATCGAAATCGGTCGCTTCAGCATAAGAGAAACGCGTCCCAAATTTTTCCGCTTGGTTGTGCATGTTGAGGATGAGCTCGGGCCCGTCAATTCCGTCAGGAAATCCCGGGTAGTTTTCCACTAAAGTCGTCGTGGACAGCTGCCCGCCCGGTTGCCGGCCTTCCAGCACGAGCGGATTTAGGTTGGCTCGAGCGGCGTAAATCGCTGCCGTCAATCCAGCGCAGCCGCTCCCGACAATGATCACTTTCTCCATGAAGAAACTTAGCACACGCCACAACTGGAACATAGACTTCCCGTCCGTGCGGCGAGCAGGCTTCCAGTCTGCTTAATCGCACCCGCCAGTCGGTGTAAATCCAGAAGTCACGGTGACCGCTGGCCGCACAACCGTGAACGCCTATGTTCCACCATGCCGGAGCTGGCCGAGGTCGAATGGTATCGGAAACAATGGAACGCAGGCCTCGGCAAAAAGATTGTCGATGTTCGGCTGCATGCGCGGAAAAGAGTTTTTCGCGGAACGAACACGCGAGAACTTCGAGAAAAATCAATCGGCGAAAAACTTCTGAGTTCGAGCGCGCGCGGGAAACGCATGCTCTTCGAATTCTCGGGGGACAATTGGCTCGGCATTCATCTCGGGATGACGGGCAAAACGCGTATTGACGCTGCGGATTTGCGCCCGAACAAACATGACCATCTCGTTCTCTATCAATCCGAACGCGCGCTTGTCTTCACTGATTCACGACAATTCGGTCGCATTCGATTCCATCACGGCCGAAAAGAACCGGATTGGTGGAACACGGCTATTCCTGAAATTGTTTCACCCGAGTTCAATCGGAAATTCCTCGACCACTTTCTGGATCGGCATCGTAAGGCGCCTATCAAAGCCGTCTTACTCTTGCAGAGCGGTTTTTCCGGAATCGGCAACTGGATGGCGGACGAAATTTTGTGGCGCGCAAGGATTTCGCCATCGAAACGGACAGAAAAATTAAGCGAGCGGGAACGGGCGGCGATTTTCCGCGCAGCAAAATTCGTTGTTACGAAATCGTTGGACACTCTCGGAAAAGATTTTTCTGATCCGCCAAAAAATTGGTTGATTCATCAAAAGTGGAAACGAGATGGCGTTTGCCCGCGTCACCGCACGCCTTTGCGCCACGCAATAATCGGCGGTCGCACGACCGCGTGGTGTCCGCGCTGCCAGAAGTAGGGCGACCCTGCTTCTTCACTAACCCACGCCCGAATGTTGCAAAGGTGGCGCGGCTCGCGCTCAAGCAAGTCGCGTTCTTCGTCAGAGTCCGTCGCATTACGCACTGACATGCACGACAATTTTATGAAAACCGGTCGGGCCGGAAAATGGGCTGCGATCTGGTTCCCATTCCTGCACATCGCCTTCACCGTCAGTCGCACGCACGGCGAGTCTGTAATCGCCCGGTTGCTCCGGCATCCAGTCTGTTCTCCACAGCGACCATGCAAGATCTCCACCGGTGTAATAAATTTCGGCATCGCGCCAAGTCTTGCCATCATCCAAACTCACTTCCACGCGCGAGATGCCGCGGTCAGCCCCGTAGGCCATGCCTTTTAGTTCAACAGATGGCCGTAATTCGCGAATCGAGAATCGTGATTCGTGGTCGGGTACATCAATGCGCGACCGTGTCGGCGCGATGAAGTCCGGACCCCAGCCTTGCGTTTCGTAAAATCCTTTCGCGTTCGCGTCAGTCACTTCAATCCGGGTGAGCCATTTCACGTGTTTCTCACCGAAGTAGCCGGGCACAATGACGCGCAGCGGATAACCATGCCGATGCGGCAACGGGACGCCGTTCATTTCGTAGGCGAGCAGCGTGGTGGGCTCCATCGCTTTCTCCAGCAGGATGGTGTCGGTGTAATTATCTACGCCGTGGAGACGCACGCGCGCGGTATTCGAAAACGGGACAGCTTGGTCAAGAAGATCCCGCAACGGAAGACCTTTCCAGACAGCGTTGCTGATCAGGCCCGCATCCAACCCGTTGCTGATACACATCAATGTGGTCTCCTGCCCGACGGCCGGAAATCCCAACAGATCTTGAAATCGCCACGCGGCCCGATTTTGCACCAGGCCAGTAACTTCGAGGTGCCAAAGATCGACATTTACTCGCGGATCGACCACGTTTTTGGTCACGCAATAAAATAAATCGTTCGGCGTGATTGGTTGGACGATGCGACCTTTGTATTGTGTGCCGTCGTAACTAAAGGTCGCTGCGCGATAAAGTTTGCGGAGCACCGCTGCGCCACCTCCCGCGATGATCAAACCAAGTCCGCCGAGAACCAGTGCACGTCGCCCGATCGCGGGACTGAATTCTCGCTCTGCGCTTTCGATTCTTGGCCGAGTGATAAATTGAAATCCGGTAACGAGGGCTCGCTCGAAAATAAAAAAGCAAAGCGCCAAACCAACGAGCGTCACTAATCGGGCGGCATCGATGGGCAATCCGCGATAACTCGTTCCGAGCACCGGCCAGAGTGCGATCGCAGCCACAAGGATTGGCAACAGGACAAAAATGCCGATCGTCGCGAGTGCCACACGCAGGCCGAGATGGCGCCGCATGACCATGCCGAAAATCGCTCCGGCAATCGCGCCGGCGAGAAGCTGGCCCGCGATTGTCGATCCAACGCCAAGTTGCTTGAGATGATTATAGCCACCGACCTTTCCCATGATGGAAAGAAATGGCCCTGGGGGGATAAACACCGAGAGGCGGTCGCCTATAATTGTGAGCGGTGTCGCCACTCCAAAAAGCCACGCCAAAAGCAACATCGCCGTCGTCATCGCAATGCCGGCAACTAGGCCAGCGAGCAACCCAGCAAGAAGCGCTTTCGTTTTGGTCATCGGGTCTCGAAATCTTACAATTCGGGAGACATGATGAAATCAAATTGTTGTAGAGGCGTTTGTGTCAAACGCCTTTCTTTCGAGTGCGACCCGCAGCAATGTCGCAATGATTCGGGCACCTGCGACAAATGTGCCGCGCAGCGTTCCGGAAACTTTCGATTGTCCGCCGGTCCGGCAACGATGATTCACGGGAACTTCGAGAATGCACAGACCCGCTCGGGCGGCACGCATCTGCATCTCGATATTCCATCCGTAGGTTGGCTCGCGCATGCCAAGTCGGCCCAGCGCATCGCGCCGGATGGCGCGAAATGGGCACATGTCGGTGTAACGAACACCGTAAAGCACTCGCAAAATCAAGCCGGCCATTCGTCCAGAAACAACCTGCTGGAAATTCATGCTACCCGGCTCGCGCTGGCCGCGCGCGCGAGAACCGATCACGAAATCGTATTTTCCAGAAACGATTGGATCGACGAGTTGATTTATGAACTCAGGGCAATCGCTGCCGTCCCCGTCGAGAAAAACGACGATATCGCATTCCGGGCAAAGAGCGCGAATACCGGCAGCGCAGGCGCGTCCATACCCGCGCTGTGGCTCGGCGATCACGCGCGCGCCCGCGGCGCGCGCGCGTTTGGCGGTTTGATCAGTGCTGCCATTATCGACAACGATGATGTCGCGCGGAATGTTTGTGGCAGCGACCGCTCGGACTACATCTGTGATCGGTTCCTCTTCGTTGAGGGCTGGAATAATGACGCTTACCACCCCTGATCCAGCATTGGCAGCGGTCATCACAAAACGATCCAGGCGCTCGTGAAGTAAAACACAAGCGCAAAGAAATCGGCCAGCGCGAGCGTAACCGGTCCCGCGGCAATCTTGGGGTCCAGTTTTAGGTGGTGCAGGAGCGATGGCACGCCTAGCCCGAACAAACACGCGGTCACAAGCGACAGCGCAATGCTGCCGCCAATGACACCCGCGGCGCGTGCATCGCTGCGCCAAAGCCAGACGATGACGGCAACGAACCCGCCGCAAGCCAGGCCGAGAAAAAGTGCCGTCGCGAGTTCACGTCGGAAAGCGGCCGCGAACCAATGCCAGTTCAAGCGCGCCGAGCGCAGTGCCTGAATCGTCACGCTCATTGATTGCGTGCTCACGCTTTCGTTTAACCCGAGCACCATTGTGAGAAAGAATGCGATGACGAGGCTGTGGGCCAGCGTTGTTTCAAAAAAGCCGGCGAGGATCGCGCAGATCGTCCCGCCGGCGACAGTCACGAGCAACCACGGAAAACGATAACGAAAAACGCGCCACGGAGAGGCATCGCGGACTTGCGCAAGATGAAAGCCGAGCGCCTCAAAAAAATCCTCTCGCACACCGTCGCGTTCGGGCTCTTCGGTCTCGAGAACGCTTTCCATGAAAACATCCGTGTCCACAATTCCAATCACGCGACGCTCCGCATCCACCACCGGAAACGCCAGGAACTTGTAGAGCACGAAAAACTCACACGCTTCTAACACGGTCGCCTCTGCGGGCAACGCGATCACGCGCGGGACCATAATTTCACGCAACCGAGTAGCCGGCGCAGCCGTGAGCAAACGGCGCGTGGGAACAACGCCAACCAGTCGTTTCCTCTCGTCAATCGCGTAAAAATAAATGACCCGCTCGCCGACACCCTCCCGCCGGATGGCTTCGAGCGCTTTCTCGACGATTGCATCCGCTTCGAGCAACGGAAAATCTCTGCGCGCGTAATCCAACGCTGGTGCGTTGAAATCGACCGCACCGGAAAATTTCATGGTCGTGCTTCGCGCACTTTGTGCACAACGCCTTTGCTGCGCAGGACCTCTTCCGCTTCGCTGAAGTAATCGCGCACATCGGCCTGCGCGCGAATCCAATCAAGGTAGCATCCGATCCCGGTCGCAAGATCGACCTGCGGCTCATAACCGGCTGCCCGGATGCGCGTGGTGTCGCTCGTGAGATGACGCATCTCGCCTGGGCGAAATTCGCCCTTGGCCTCCGGCGCAATGTGAATGCCGAGTGCTTCCGAAACGTGTTCGGCGATTTCGCGGATCGCCACGCCGTGCCCGCTGCCAACATTCACCGCTAATCCATCGAGCTTGTCCGTCTCGGCCGCGAGCAAATTCGCGCGTGCGATGTCTTCCACGAAGGAAAAGTCGCGCGTTTGCTCGCCGTCTTCATAAAGGACCGGCGGCAGATTGTTCAGCAAGCGCGTGCAAAAGATTGCGATCACGCCGGTGTAAGGATTGAAGATCGATTGCCTTGGTCCGTACGTACAGGAATAGCGAAGCGCGGTCGTGGGAACGCCGACCTGTTTTCCCCAAAGAAGCACCAGTCTCTCCTGATCGACTTTTGTCAGACCGTAAACGGTTTCCCCACCCACGGGAGCGTTCTCAGGGGTCGGCGCACTTTTCGTGACGTCGTTGCAAATCGGACAATGCACAGACCAATCGCCGGTACGCAGTTGCTCAATCGGCCGCACATTTGGAAAAACCAACCCGTGTTCCGGACAAATTCCTGCGCCTTCGCTGTAAACAGCCTGCGATGATGCGACAATTATTTTCCGGATTGGCACTCTTTGTTCTCGGATTATTTCCAGCATCTGCGCGGTGCCAAAAGAATTCACGTGCACGTATTTTGCGATCTCGGGCATGTACCCGCCATAAGCAGCTTGATGAAAGACGATGTCGATCTTATCGAGCGCGACGGTAATTGTCTCACAATCGCGCAGGTCGCCTTCAATGAATTCCACGTTGTCCCATATCCACGCCGGCTTTCCGCGCCGGTGCGTTTGCGGCTCCAGATTATCGAGGACTCGGACCTTCCACCCTTCGCGCACGAGCAAATCCGCGATGTGCGAACCTATCAGGCCGGCACCCCCTGTGACGAGCGCGCATTTTGTCATGCCTCTGTTGTAGAGGCGCTCGCTGCGGCGAGCAAATCTGGTTCACCTGTGACTAAGAACTCCGAAAGGATTGGTAGGCGAGCAGCCGCCGCTACGCGGGCCAGATTCTATCGCGGCCTTCGCGCGCGATGATCTCATTCAAGAACTTACACGTCTCCGGCGCGATCTCATCGCGTGAATTTCTGCCGAGCAATTCGTTGCACAAGCGTCGCAATGCCGCGGGATCGTCAACATCATAGCACTTGGGCAACAACCCCACTTCAAGACTGGTTCCTCTTGCGCGCTCTCGGGTTTGATCGAACACGCGTTCTGTACTCCAGTCGATTCGTTCGAAGATCTCGCGATGCGGTTTTTTGAGGCCGATCAGATAGTAGCCGCCGTCGTCGGAAGGGCCGAGTACGACTCGATCACCTGGCGAATACAAAAACTGGACCGCTTGCACAAAGATCTCCGGCCGAACTGTCGGACTATCTGAATCGATCAAACAAACCGAGTTAAAACCACACTTAAATAAATCTTCGGCTGCGAACAAAAGGCGCTCGCCAAAACTTTCACCACGTTGCGGAATCAAGACGAAGTGCGGCCGCAGAATGTCCGCGTAAGCTTCTTCCGCACCCCTTGGCGTGTAAACTGCAACGCCACATGCATTCTTCCCGGCCGCCTTTCCCTTCCGAATCGCGGTAGAAATCGCACTGGCCGTGTCACGCAGAAAAGAGATATTGAGTGCCGCGGCCTCCTCCGCAGTGAGTGGCGGGATAAGGCGCGTTTTCACTTCTCCGGCCCGCGGCGCTTTGGTCATCACTCCTAGCGCACAGAAACCGCGTGCGCTTTCGGTCGGTGTGCTTGGATCAAGAACGCGATGAATGGCGTTCATGCAATCGGACTATTTTAGTCGCTATCCCTTTTCGCAAAGAGCGTATTGATAGCGTCCATCCTGCCAGATCTTGATTCGCTTACATGGTTGCGTCGGGAAGAGGTTCTCAAATGCGCGTGCGGAGAACACGGTCGCCTTATGCGGCTCGCGATACCCATTTCTGAACCGTATCAATCCAGCGAGCAGCCACATGGCAGATAACGGAATCGAAGCCCAAAACACATGGCGCGGCTCCGCAATAAAACAGCGACCGCCCGGTTTCAGCACACGATACATTTCTGCGATGGCCCGATTTGGCTCAGGCAAAACGGTGAACAGCCGCGAAGCTATCAAGATGTCAAACTCTGCATCGGCACAGGAAAGCTCCAGCGCATTGATGCGTTTAAATGAACAATTAGTCAGACCCAAGGCGTCGGCGCGTTCCCGGGCCCATTGCAATTGGCTCTCGGAGCGATCGGCTCCGGTTACGGAAATATCTCGGAACCGTTCCGCCAATCGGCACGAGTAAAAGCCTGGCCCACAACCAAGCTCAATTAATTTCGTCCCCGGCGCAGGCTGCCTACTTGGCCAAAGCGCCGTGATTATGCGCTCGGTGTCATCCCGGAAAAGGTGCTCGCGGCAAAATGCATATACCCAGGCGACATGTTCGAAGAGACTGTCGCGACAGAAATCATCATTGTTGTGTTTCGTGGGGATTGTGGTTGCCGGCGTTTCAATCGGAGCATGAGTAGGAGCTATGGCGTCCGGCCGCATTTTTATTTGCGTTTCAATAACACATTCGGTTCTCGTTTTGCTTTCCCGCGTGAAAACTTTTCCACAGCAAAGAATGATGATTGGGAAATTAATTTACTATCTTTCTTATTCTTCTTCGCGCGAATAACCCGGTTGCACACATCTGTGCTCCCTCGCGATTCGCACCAACGGCGAGTTGTTGATAACATCTGCACCCCGCTCCGATAAACCCCTGGGTCCTAAAGAAGACGAGACTTGTACAAACTTATTCGAACTTGTTGGCTTCTTGCTGCGCCATCATCTTGCTGCGCCATCATTTAATAAAGGGAAAATGCCTTTTCGAAACCGCAGCGTCACGACGACAACGGCTCTGGTTTTCGCAGCCTTGTTTTCTGTCGCGAACGCCGGAGAGAAAACTTCGCTCTGGAAAATTCAGGAAACTCTTGCTGCGAAAACCTATGTCGATCTTCCTCATGAATTTGAGCCCGGAATCCCGCACTGGCCCGGTTTTCCCGACGAAGGGCGGAAGACGATTTACTGGTATGATAAGCGTCCGGACACGATGGGCAGTGGCTTTTTTTCCGAGGTCTTCACGCACGTTGGCCAGTGGGGAACGCATGTCGACCCCCCCGCTCATTTCATCAAAGGACTACGCACGGTGGATCAAATCGGTCTTAAGGAAATGGTTCTCCGCCTTGTTGTTGTCGATGTACACGATGATGTCGCGAAAAATCCAGATTACACGTTGTCGATCGCACGCCTGAAAAAGTGGGAAAGGGAGCATGGGGAAATTCCGACGGGCGCTTTTGTCGCCATGCGCACCGATTGGTCAAAGCGTTGGCCTGACGCGGTGAAAATGGAAAACAAAGACGCGAGCGGTGTTGCGCATTATCCCGGATGGAGTCTGCCCGCGCTGAAATATCTCTATGAGGAACGCAAGATCGCAGCGTCGGGTCACGAAACTACGGATACCGATCCTGGAATCGCCACAACAAAGAACGATTACTCGCTCGAAACTTACGTCCTGAGCACGAACCATTATCAGATCGAGTTGCTCACTAATCTCGATCAAGTCCCCGAATCCGGCGCCATTGCCGTGGTCAGTTTTCCAAAACCAAAAGGCGGCTCAGGATTCCCTGCGCGGGTGTTTGCAATTCTGCCCTAGTTTGACGCACCCGCTGCACGACATTAATCGCATCTCCTGTGGAGTTGCTTAATGAACTAGAAAATCGCGTCGTCTGCGGTGACGGGGCGATGGGGACGGTGCTGTTCGATTGCGGTTTGCCGGTCGAAAAAGTTGAACGCCATGCTGGCACAGGCTTTTCGAGTTTAGAATCGAGCTTTCATGGTCGAAAATCTGCTCGGTCAGTTTGACCGAAAGTCGCGGCACGAACGAAGATAAGCTTGAATCATGCATATCACGGACATCATGCGGGGGGATTCTCCCACGTTTTCGTTCGAGTTCTTTCCTCCGAAAACGCCGGCGACTGCCGAGATTCTCTACCAAACGATTCGCGATCTTGAATCGTACATGCCCAACTTTGTCAGCGTCACCTACGGTGCCGGTGGTTCAACGCGAGATCTAACCCACGACCTTGTCGAGCGCATTCAACATACAACAAAACTGGACCCGATCCCTCACCTGACGTGCATCTGCCACAACGAAGATGAGATCGAAGCGATTCTACTTCGATATGCCAGGTCGGCGATCGGAAATATCCTCGCGCTGGGGGGCGATCGGCCGCGCGATATTCCCTACGATAAATCGCGCGATTCGTTTCAACATGCGATCGATCTGGTTAAGTTCATTCGCCGATTTAACGAATCCGGCGCGCATCCAGATCGCCGCGGTTTCGGGATCGGCGTGGCTGGTTTCCCCGAAGGACATCCCGCGACACCGAATCGATTGGTTGAAATGAATCATCTCAAAGCGAAAGTGGACGCCGGCGCGGAATACATCGTCACGCAACTATTTTTCGATAATCGCGACTTTCTCGATTTCCGCGAACGTTGTGCGCTCGCCGACATTCATATCCCCATTATCGCGGGCATCATGCCTGTTACCTCCATGAGCGGATTCAAACGCATCGCGGAGCTGGCCGGGGGCGCACGCTTCCCAGCCAAGCTTCTGCGTGCTCTTCAACGATGCGAAAACGATCCCGAAATGGTCAGGCGAGTCGGCGTTCACTTCGCCTTGGAGCAATGTCACGATCTTTTGGATAACAAGGTGGCCGGCATTCACTTTTACACGCTCAATCGCTCCGACGCTACGCGGGTAATTTTTGACAGTCTCGGCATTCCACGTCGGCGGAGCGCACAGGCCCCTGCGGTTCAGTCGAGCCACGAGGTTCGCAAGCGGCGTGCAAGTTGAGCGACCGCAGGGAAGCCACTCGCCGAGAAGATTACCGCTCGGACATTTTCCCGGCGTTCTACTTGATTAGGCCATTCCTCCACTACGAGGCGACGACGGAGCTGGCGAAATTTGCGCGAAGTCTCTGAAGCGCGCAAAGTCTGGGGATGTTCAAGGGCTGGCGCGCTCTCTATCTTCAGCTTTCAGCTTTTGTAGTAGCGATCGGGCTATTATTGTTGCTTTCGCGTTTCTTTCCGATTGTCGATCTTATCGCGGAGACACAAAAGCGGGTGCTGAATTTAGGGCCTTGGAGCGCGCTCCTTTTTCCGCTGCTTTTTGCCGTTTGCAATATTCTCCTTTTGCCCGGCGGGATTTTGAGCGTGGGGGGCGGCTTTTTCTTTGGACTGTGGTGGGGGTTTGTCATCGTGCTCGCCGGCAACAGCATCGGTGCGGCGATCTCTTTTGCACTCAGCCGATGGCTCGGTCGGCGGTGGTTTCGTCGAAGGCTTTCCGGAGAGCCGATGCTCAGAATCCTGGAACCGGCGGTACAGCGGGAAGGATGGAAGATCATTTTTTTGAGCCAACTTCATCCCTTTTTCCCGACGAGCCTGCTAAACTATCTTTACGGCCTAACCAGAATTCCATTCCGCGTCTACATGGTTTGGGCTTTCATCGGGCGAGCACCTGGGCTCTTCGTGTATGTTTATCTCGGGACGCTCGGTCAATTTGGCCTGAACGTGGCGCGCGGTAAAACCCATCCCCGGACGATTGAGTACTGGACTTGGGGCGGTGCATTCATTACGACAGCGCTTCTGTTTATCCTGCTGAGCCGGACCGCCTTGCGTGTAGTACAAGACTCCCGGCGGCATCACAGTTCTAAAGAGAGGAGCATTAGCATAGCCAGCCATAGCCGAAATATGACATCATAAGTGGCATATAGCAAGCCGGTTATATCGAACGTATTTAATGGAAGGACTACTAAGCGCACGTCGTGCGGAGTTGCTGCCCCCTTCATCGAAAAAGGAGGGCAAAGCGCACAGGAAGGAGGTTAAGAAATGTTTGAGCTACCGATCGAATACGATGTTCTAGTCGTTGGCAGCGGTCACGCCGGGATCGAAGCTGCATTGGCAGCGGCCCGCCTTGGATGCCGAACAGCAATGTTGACGCAAAATTTGGACACTATTGGCCAAATGTCATGCAATCCTGCAATCGGCGGCTTGGCTAAGGGGCATATTGTTCGTGAGATTGATGCGTTGGGCGGTGCGATGGGACTAAACGCCGACGCTACTGGGATCCAGTTTCGGATGCTCAACAAGACAAAAGGTCCATCGGTCCGGGCTCCGCGGGTACAATGTGACAAAAAAGCCTACCAATTTCGGATGAAGGCCATTTTGGAGCAAGCCGAAAACGTTGATCTCAAGCAAGCGACAGTTGCAAATCTTCTTGTTGAAGAAGGAAGAGTGTTCGGTATCGAGACGGACTTGGGACTGAGGATTCTCGCACGGAGCGTTGTGATTACCTCGGGGACTTTTCTGCGTGGGCTTCTCCATGTCGGAGAGCGCAGCAAACCTGGGGGACGCATGGCTGACGCGAATTCAGGACTGAGCGATAGCCTTCGGCAACTTGGATTCATAGTGGGACGATTCAAGACAGGGACGCCGTGCCGAATCAATGGACGGTCGATCGATTTCTCGCGGTGTGAAGTACAACTCGGGGATGAGCCACCGCCACGATTTGCATTTAACGTCGGTCCCAGAGGGTTCAGGAACGAGATATTTACTCTAAATTTTGATCATCGTGGTGAGTTCCACGTGGAACAAATGCCGTGCTGGATCACGCATACAACTCGACACACGCACGACGTTATAAAAGACAATCTCCATCGGTCCCCGCTTTATTCCGGCCGAATAAAGGGAACTGGGCCACGATATTGCCCTTCTATCGAGGATAAGGTCGTAAAATTTTCGGATAAACTTTCTCACCAGCTTTTTTTAGAGCCAGAAGGCCGCCATACGGAAGAATACTATGTAAACGGAATTTCGACCAGTCTACCGTATGAAGTCCAGTTGGCATTTCTGCATTCAATTCCGGGTTTAGAACGAGCCGAAATTATGCGGCCTGGGTATGCAGTGGAATATGATTATTTTCCTCCTACGCAGCTTTTTCCCACGCTGGAGACCAGATTAATCAGCGGGCTTTATTTTGCAGGGCAGGTGAATGGAACCTCGGGCTACGAAGAGGCTGCCGCCCAAGGCTTAATCGCCGGTGCTAACGCTGCTTCAAAAATTCAGGATCGACCGCCGTTGTTATTGGATAGGAGTGAAGCCTATATCGGAGTTCTCATCGACGACCTCGTCACGAAAGGGACTGAAGAGCCGTATCGGATGTTTACCAGCCGGGCCGAAGACCGCTTGTTTCTTCGCCAGGACAATGCCGATCAAAGATTGACAGAACGCGCATTTGATACCGGGCTCATCTCTAACGAGCGTTGGATTCAGTTTCAGCAGAAAATGGAGATTCTTAGCCAAGCTCGACAAATGGTAATGAAGGCCAAGCTCGCTGGCACTCCCGTTTCCCAATTGCTGAAGAGACCCGATTTTGGTATTAACGATCTGCCTAACGAGATTCAGACGCTGGCACCGGCCGAAATCTGGGAGCTACTTGAGACGGAACTGAAGTATGAAGGATATGCCGCACGACAGGCTGGACAAAATCGAGAGATTGCCGGCCGGAGTTCGCAGCGCATTCCCGACGGATTGGACTACGGAAAAATAGCGGGTCTGCGCTCTGAGACGCGACAAAAGCTAGCCGCCGTCCGACCGGTCTCGTTGGGTCAAGCGGGCCGCATCAGCGGGATAACTCCGGCGGACATTGCAATTATATCTATTTGGCTGACTAAGAGTAGGTTACAAAGCGATAACTGTGCTGGTATTGCGCCAAAGTTCGCTGGCAAGATAATCGAGGCCATCGATTGATTTCCGCGCTCATAATTGTCACTATTGCGTCCGTGAGTTACTTGCTCGGGTCGATTCCAGCCGGCTATCTCGCCGGGCGTATGGCGGGGATAGACATTCGGAATGTCGGCAGCGGCAATATCGGTGCGACAAATGTAACCCGCATGCTGGGAAGGCGTTACGGATACGCTGTGTTTATGGTAGACTTTTTGAAAGGCCTGCTCGCGGTCGGTATTTCGATTTTTCTGGCGAAATACGCGGAGTTGAGATCAACCTCTGCCGAGCTACTTGGAATTGTTGCGGCTGTTTTTTGTGTGATCGGGCATGCTTTTCCGGTCTGGCTAGGATTTAAGGGAGGTAAAGGGGTCGCGACCTCGGCTGGGGTACTTTTTGGGCTGATGCCTTTAGCGGCACTAATCGGCGCAGTGGTCTGGATATTCATGTTCGAGACGACACGCTATGTTTCAGTTGCGTCGATCACGGCTGCAATCGCTTTGCCGGTCGCCGTGCTCGTCATAACGTATGCAAGGCAAACGAGCGGGTGGATGCCATTCTACCTCTGCCTTTGCCTGGCGGCCGTTGTTATTTTCCGTCACCGCTCAAATTTTTCTCGTCTAATGCGCGGCACCGAACCACGGTTCAAGCGGAAGTGAAGATCGACAAGACGGCCATCCTCGGAGCGGGAAGCTGGGGAACAGCTTTGGCGTGGTTGTGGGGAAAAGACGGGCGGCAAATTTCGCTTTGGGGTAACAACCCTGAGCGCGTCGAGCGCATGCAAGAAACGCGTGAGAACAGCGACTATCTTCCAACACTCAAAATACCCAATTCAGTAAATATTACGCACGAATTACACGACTGCGCTGATGCGGACCTAATCGTTTTTGTCACGCCATCGACGGCATTGCGCGGAATTGTGATGCGTTTGCAAGGAGTGGTCGGCAGCGCGCAAGCAGTATTGCTTAGTTGCACAAAAGGGATCGAGCACGGCACGGGGATGCGGATGACCCAGATCCTTGGTGAAATCTTTCCTAAGCATAGACTTGCGGTGTTGTCGGGACCAAACCTTGCGGCGGAAGTCGTGCGCAACCTTCCTACCGCGACGGTAATAGGCTGCCGAGATCCTGAATGCGCCGCAAATCTGCAAACTTTTCTCGGCAGTTCCCGTTTTCGGATTTACACCAGTGAAGAGATCACCAGTATTGAGCTGGGCGGGGCGTTGAAAAATGTCTTCGCGATCGCAGCTGGGGCAAGTGACGGTCTTGGCTTGGGAGATAATACGAAGGCGGCGTTAGTCACTCGTTCACTTGCCGAGATGATTCGGCTCGGTACGGCGATGGGCGGAAGTTTCAAAACATTCTATGGATTGAGCGGTTCCGGCGACTTAATTGCAACCTGCTTTAGCAAGCACAGCCGTAATCGGCGCGTTGGCGAGCATCTGGGTCGTGGGGAAACGCTGCAACAAATCACTTCCTCGATGCAAATGGTGGCCGAAGGGATTCCCACGACAAAAAGCGCTTACGAATGCGCGCGCAGGCTCAGCGTCAACACGCCGATAATCGATCAAGTTTACTCTTTGCTTTACGAGCGAAAAGCGCCGATCCAGGCGATGCAGGAGCTCCTCGAGCGCGACCAAAAAGCGGAGCAAATTTAAAAGTTCGATAATTTTTGGCACATCTCACTAATCACCGCCGGATATAACGCGTGCTCCGCAATTTGAATTCGAGCATGGAGGCTTTCCGCAGTGTCGTTGGGCAAAATCGCTACTTCGCGCTGCGCGATGATGTCGCCATGATCGATTTTCTCATCGACGTAATGGACCGTGCAACCAGTCACCGTTTCGCCGGCAGCAAGTGCCTGCTTCCAGGCGTCTAGCCCCGGGAATTTGGGTAGAAGTGACGGATGAATGTTCAAGATTCGGCGCCGAAATGCTTCGAGCATCGGCGCTTTGAGGACTCGCATGAAACCGGCGAGAATGACAAGTTCCACGCCGGCATCGCGCAGCATTCGCACGAGTTCGATCTCGGCTTGCGGCTCTAATCGCGTGTGGAATCGGCCGGGCGGCAGGTAGGCGTTGAGAATTGAAAACTCCCCCGCGATGTCAAGAATGGGCGCATCGAATACATCTGAGATCACAACGCGGACTTCGGCCGCTAACGCGCCACTTTTAATGCTCTCAAGGATTGCGCGGCAGTTCGTCCCCTTGCCTGAGCCGAGAATGCCGAGTGGAACCGGTTTCACGTTACGGCCTTTCGGAGTTGTTCCAGCAGCCGGGAGGTCGAATATCCGCGCACAAACGGTAGGATACGAGTCTCCGCCCCGATGTCCTTAAGCAGCGTCTGCTCCTCGGCATTCAATGTGTCCGAAGTGTAATCGCCGCCCTTCGCATAAATCGCCGGCAAGCTTGCGCGGATGAATTGAGTCGCGCGCAATTCGGGAAAAATCGCGACGAAATCGACGCATTCCAGCGCGGCCAGCACTTCTGCGCGATCGCGTTCGTTGTTAACCGGACGCCCAGATCCCTTCAGTTCGCGAACCGAACGATCGCTGTTCAAACCAACTGCCAAAGCATCACCGAGCGCGCGTGCAGCCTGCAAATAGCGCACATGACCTACGTGCAGCAAATCAAAACATCCATTCGTGACGACGAGTTTTTTCCCAGCGGCACGCAATTCCCTTGAATGTTTAGCCAGCTCATCCATATCGAGGATCTTGACGTTCATCGGTTGCTGACAACAAATTCTAGCGCGCGAGGGAGAACTTCAAAAACGGCCGGCTCATTTCCGACCAGTTCACCATCGACATTGAACCACATTCCAGGCCGCGACCCCACTGAGATCTTTTTTGCACGTCGAAAAATAAGCGCATTGTTGGAAAGATGTTTACCCAAAAGCATCTCTGCGGCTAGCAATGCCATTTCCGCTGGCGGCCGCTTGGGGACGAGCACAACATCGAGTAACCCGTCGCTAAAATCAGCATCGGGGGCGATTGGCAGCCCACCGGCGACGAATCGTCCGTTCGCTACGATGATGTTGTAAAGATCGATCACCAATGTTTCCATGTCGTCGAAAATCATCGTGGTATGATATGCGTGCAGTTCCGGGAGAGCTGCTGCAGCGCTGCGCAGGTAAGCGAGAGGCCCCCAAGTGGATTTGATTTCGGGCGTTAATTTCTCATCGACAACTCCACTGAAACCGCCACTGGAGACATTCACGAAATAGCGCGTGCGATCACTCGTCACGCGAACGAGATCGATCGAGACTGTTCGCTTGGCGCGCAATATTTCGATATTGTCGTCAACGCCTGGAGGCAGTCCAATTGACCGCGCAAAATCATTTGCGGTGCCGAGTGGCACAACTCCCACACAGACGCCGCGCGGGCGGTGCGACGTCGCAATTCCATTAATGACTTCATTCAGCGTGCCATCACCTCCGGCCGCAATAATGTAATCGCCTCCCGCGCGGATCGCCTCCCGCGCGACAGTTTCTGCTTCGCCCGCGGACCGCGTTAAACGCAAGTTCTTCGGATTAAGTTGGCGAAGCTGTTTTAGGAGAACGTCCAAATCCGCAATTGAACCCGCCGTTGGATTGACAATGATGTACGATTTCACGCTTTTGCGCGGGCGCCGCGCGTAGTGAACTTTTACCGGCGACGATTGTTGACGCAATTTCGGTCTCAAGATCGAACTGGACATCGATTAGCTATCTTTCTTTTATCAGCCAAGATTCACTTTTGCCTTTCCCCGATTTGCGCCAGGTTCTGAATCGGAATCGCCATGGTCAGAAAAAATCCCAAACAGCCGACCCGCAAATCGGAGATCGCCGAGGGTTTTCGCATTTCTAATGGACCGATCATAGGCTCCGCTGCGGACATAGAAAGAGAGTCGAGCGAGCTTCCGCGTGTTCAGGGCGCGCCGACGTTATTCGCGATCGCACGCGATCCGAACACCATATTCACCTATTGGAGTGTCGATTGGGCAACCATCTTTGCGAAAACGATGCCGGTGGATCGACAGGTTCATCTTCGCGTGTATCGCGCAGATGGTGTCGAGGAAAAGAGCGCAGCCGTCGAGCCGATGGCTGGTAATTGTTACATCGCAGTTTCGCGGCCAAGCGACTCTTATCATGTCGAGATTGGGTACTATCAACCTGCGGATGTTTGGCATCTAGTAGCGGTATCCGATGAGGTAACGATGCCGCCCGACAAAGTCGCGGAAGTTGCAGATGTCGACCTTGCCACGATTCCGTTTCATCTCAGTTTTCAACGGCTCCTCGATTTGTTTCGAGTATCCAACGGCGATGCCTTGGCCGAAGTCATTTCTCGATTCCAGAAACGCGCGTTGACTGACGAAGCGCGTGAGCTGTTGACCCCTGAAGAGCGAGAAATCCTCCACGCGATGAATCTTTCCTTACTGGAGATCGCGGCGGCCAGGCGAGCGTTTTTGGATCGGGCTGACGATCAGATGTTGCGAAAACGGACAGAGGCCATCCTCGGTTTTGGATCGACCAGTTCGTTGCGAGGATTCGGCGGGGCCAGTTGGGGTTCAGGCGCCGCCTAGATAGGCACTCTCTACTTTTTCATTAGCCCGCAGCGCGCTTGAGTGATCGTGCAGCATGATTCGTCCGGTCTCGAGGAGGTACCGTAATGCAAAACTTCCAGCGCGAGATTCGCGTTTTGTTCGACCAGCAAAACGATGATCCTTAACGACCGATTGATCTCGCCGATTTTTTCAAAAATCGTTTTCACCAGAATTACCCGGGTGAGGATGGACCATTTGACCCAAGCCCGCGGAACCCGCAGGTGGAAATCAGTGCATCGTCCAGCGCTTCAACCGCTCGTGGAAGGTTTGGTGTCGGAACTGGGCAGCTGCGCCAGCTTGCTCCGGTGCACGCCGTAGCAGAAATAAAACACCATGCCAATGGCGAACCAGACCAGCAAACGCCGCCAGGTCGGCCATGGCAGCGCGGCCATAAGCGCGAGCGCCGAGAGCGCACCTGCTGGCGCCACAAACCAGACCCACGGCGTGGTGAATTTGCGCGGGAGATTCGGTTCGCGCACGCGCAACACGAGAATTCCCACCGAGACAATGACGAAGGCTAGTAATGTGCCGATGGAGCAGAGGCTGCCTGCCTCGCGCACGCTGAAGACGGCGGAGAAGATCGCGACACCCACGCCAGTCACAATGGACGTCAGCCACGGCGTGCGGAAGCGCGGATGCACCCGGCTCACGAAGGGCGGCAGCAGGCCATCGCGCGCCATGCTGTAAAAGACGCGTGATTGTCCGAGCAACATCACCAGGATGACCGAGGACAGACCTGCTATGGCGCCGAGTTTTATCAACCGTCCCATCCAGCCCATGCCCGCGTGGTCCGCCACCACCGCGATCGGGTCCGGCACGTCGAGCCGGCCGTACGGCACAACGCCCGTCGCGATTCCGGACACAAGGATGTAGAGCACGGTGCAAACAAGGAGCGAGCCGATGATGCCGATAGGCATGTCCCGTTGCGGATTTTTTGCCTCCTGGGCCGCGGTGCTAACGGCGTCGAACCCTATATAGGCGAAGAAGACAATACCAGCGCCCGTCATGACACCGCTCCAACCGAAATGACCGGACTGTCCTGTGTTTACCGGAATGAACGGATGCCAGTTCGCCGAAGTAATGGCATGAAAGGCGCCAAAGACAAATAGCAGTACCACCGCGACCTTCACGAACACGATCAGGATGTTGAAATTCGCTGACTCCTTAATGCCGACGACGAGCAACGTCGTGACCACAAAGATAATGAACACAGCTGGGAGATTGCAGATCGTCGTCACCTGGGCTAGGGCCGTCGGGTCGGTTCCAGCGCTCTTGATTTGATCCAGCAGAGATGCGCTGCTCACCACCCAGCCGACTTTTGCTTGCACGAGCGGTGCGAGCGCAGCAGGAATATTAATCAATTCGGTTCCGCGAGCGGCGGACAACGTCGGAGGAATGTTGATACCAAAATCGTGCAGGAACGATACGACGTAGCCCGACCAGCCGATTGCCACCGTAATCGCGCCGACCGCATATTCGAGGATTAAGTCCCAGCCGATGATCCACGCGATGAGTTCCCCGAGCGTGGCGTAGCCGTAGGTGTACGCGCTGCCAGCCATCGGCACGAGCGAGGCGAATTCGCTGTAGCACAAGGCGGCGAAGACCGAGGCGACGCCGGCCAGCACAAATGAGAGGACCACGGCCGGCCCGGCATTTTGCGCGGCGACCGTGCCGGTGAGCACGAAGATACCGGTGCCGATGATCGCGCCGACGCCGAGTGCGGTAAGATTCATCGCGCCAAGCGCGCGCTTAAGGCTGTGATCACTGAGCGCCTCGGCTTGCAGATCCGTCACGCTCTTTCGTCGAAACAAATTCATTGGTTGATTTTTCGGTTTCGCTAAATGGGCTGCCGCGTGCAACAAGTCAAGCAAATGTCAGATCGTTGCCGGCCGCGATTTCCTCCAGAGAAAGTAAACCGGGACTCCAGCGAGCACGATGAGCAAGCCGGGCCAGGAAGTTTGCGTGCGGTAAATCACTAGGACTACCAGAATCACCGTGGCCGCCACGATGTAGAATGCTGGCAATAACGGATACCCAAAGGCGCGATAGGGGCGCTCGGCGTCTGGACGCGTGCGGCGCAGCACGAACAAGCCGGCGATCGTCAGCACGTAGAAAATCAGCACGGCGAACACGACGTAATCGAGCAACATGCCGTACAGATTGCCGTACTGCTCGGCTCCGGAGGCATCGAGCAACGGTGCGTTCGTCACCGGATCACGCAACCGCGTCCGCGGCAGCACGAGCAACGCCGTCCAGATTCCCTGCAAGACCAGTGCTACCGCCGGAACGTGCCGGCCGTTGAGCCGGCCGGTGGCTTTGAAGAACAGCCCGTCCTGGGCCATCGCATAATAGACCCGCGCGCCGGCCAGAATCAGTCCGTTGTCGCAGCCAAACGTCGAGACCATGATGGCCACAGCCATGAACGCCGCGCCCGCTCCGCCGAACATCACCGACATCACCGCCGTGGCTACGCGGTCGTCCGGCGCGTGCTGGATTTTTTCCAGCGGCAAGACGCAGAGGTAAGCAACGTTCGCCAGCAGATAGAGCGCGATAACTAGGCCGGTGCCCAAGGCGAGTGACAACGGCAGATTGCGCCGCGGATTTCTCACTTCGCCAGCGGTAAAGGTGACGTTGTTCCAGGCATCCGCGGAAAACAGCGATCCAACTTGCCCCACGCACACGGCAATCAACATTCCCAGCGCACCGCCCGCCGCCGACACCGCCGCCACGAACGACAGATCGGACTTGATCGGCGATACCCCGCCGGGCGTCCAACAGTTCGTGAAATTGGCGCTGAGCGCATCCGCATTGCGGCCGACGAAAACCCCGAGGACGATCAGCACCAGCAGCGCCAGCGTCTTGGCGGAAGTGAACACATTTTGGATGAGTTTGCCGACTTGGAGGCCGCGCGTGTTTACGAAGGTCAAAAACACGATCACGAGGATCGCCACCAACTGCTGCGTCGAAAGACTAACGGCGTAATTCGTCGAGAGAATGATCGGCGGAACGACCCATTGTGTCGGTGAAATGGCCGGTGCAAGCACGCCGAGGAATCGCGCAAACGCCACCGCGACCGCGGCAATCGTGCCGGTCTGAATGACGAGGAA
>Ga0137380_10000876_pt1 | contig 23330 bp, 10 predicted proteins | sample SagtaG_17_FD_104809 | JGI IMG/M metagenome (GOLD analysis project Ga0137380, IMG submission 104809) | Vadose zone soil microbial communities from Sagehorn Ranch, Mendocino, California, USA - Sage2_L_100_16 metaG | ecosystem: Environmental > Terrestrial > Soil > Vadose zone | place: USA...
ATGAGCCGCTGTTTCGCGCGCTCGCGGAAGAAGTGTTGTCGTCTTACGTGCTGGCCTTCTATCCGCCTGAGGAAAAACGGCACGACGGAAAACTACACACGATCCGGGTGGAAGTGCCGCATGGGCTTACAGTACGCCAGAGCCGACCGAGCTATAGGGCTGGAACGCAGTAGGCGGGGCAGGAAGCAGGAGGCAGGAGGAAGGAGGCAGGTAACCGGAAACTCTGTGATGTTTGGCAGCTAGGTGCTACTGCTTGCTGCTTCCTGCCGTCTGCCTCCTGCCTCCTGCCTCCTGCCGTCTGCTTCCTGCCGTCTGCCTCCTGCCTCCTGTTCTCTAGAACTCATCCTCGTCTTCGTCCTCGTCGTAATCTTCTTCAACGATATCCAGTTCGACAGGGTCGAGGCCGACGATCTCTAAATCGGTTCCGCACTCGTCGCACGAAACGATATCGCCTTTATCTGCGTCCGTATCGACGTGGACATCCGCATCGCATTCGGGGCATGTTCCGGTTGGCACTTCCTCTACCTCCAGCGCAAATGATGTGAGGGCGGGGGCACGCCTGCTAATTGCCGAACCTCCACCTTGTTCGCGATCGAACCGGGACAATCTAACCGCGCCCGCGCTATTTTGCAACATTCTTTTTCGCAGGGGTCGATGACTTCCAAATCGCATTTCCACTCCCGCCGCGCGGGTAGACTGTGGCTGACCACAGAAACTTGATCCGTACCAGTCGCAAATACTTCAAGGGCTAACCTTTGCCCCCACTGTTCGCCGCCGCCTCTCTTTCCTTTTTCCCTGCCGCGATAATGCGGCGCGATGTCTACGTTCATCAAGAAAACAAGAACGACTTTCGCGCTGCTCCTGTGGTTCACGTTTGTGTTCCTGATCGCTTACTTCTCGCCGGGCCGGACTATTGAAAGCAATCTCACTGCCGGGTCAACCAAGGGCTCCACGAAATCAACCCGCATGCGCCCCGCCAGTCCGGCCCCATCAGATTCGCTCTCGGTCGACTCCGACAACGACGGCATTCCCGATGGCGCTGAGCTGCAAAGCTTTGCGGATCGCGAAAATTTCCGCCGTTGGTTTACCGGAATTGCCGAGCAGCAGTTTTATCAATTAAGCGATCAGTGGAACGCGGAGCAGCGCGACTGCGCGGGGCTGGTGCGCTTTGCATGGCGCGAAGCTCTGCGCCGGCATGACCGCGCATGGTTTCTGCGTATGGGAGCAGGTTACGAAGCCATTGCTCAGGATGTGAAGAGCTACAACCTCGAAAACAGCCCGTTCGGTGAAAGACTGTTTCGCACTGACTCTGGATCATACAAGCCAAGCGACCTGGCTGATGGCACGTTTTCAGAATTTGCCGACGCGCATACGCTAAAAAACTTCAACACCGTATTCATTGGACGCGATCGTCGTCAAGCGCAGCCCGGCGATCTGCTGTTCTTCTTTCAGCCCTGGGTGCAAAAGTTTCCTTATCACGTGATGATTTTTCTCGGTCAGCCGCGGGTCTCGGCCAGTGGCGCTGATGACTGGGTCGTTTATCACACGGGCTCGTCGCCAACCGATCAAGGCGCAGTGAAGAAGGTTGAGCTGTCGGTGCTCGATCATCACCCCGATCCGCGCTGGCGGCCGCTCGAGAGTAATCGAAATTTTCTTGGGTTTTATCGACTGAAGATTCTTGACTAACGAGAGACAAATGAGTCTCTGGAGGTTATCGAACGTGTCACAACTCAGCCAACGTTTTCGTAGTCTCAGCAAACCGGCCGCAATTTATCTAGGCGTCATCGCGGTGGTTTTCGCTTTCAACGCGATTCGTCTGCGCGTCTTGTCGCGAGCACAGGCGTCGGGTCTGTCTCTGGAACGGAACATAAGCGAGAAGCCTTTTTTTTCGCTAAGCACTAATCGCACCTTTGCGCCTGGCGAGCACGCCCGATTATCGGCCAGCTATCAGGGAATCGATCATCTGGATTTTCGTGTCTATCAAATTAAGGACCCGGCCAAGTTCTTCAAGCAACTCGACGACCCGCACCAGTTGGGCGAGAAGCAGAAGGACGAGGTCTCCGGCAACTACGGCAACCGGCTTTCGGTGCTCGAGCGCACGCATTCGTTAAAGACTTTCATCAATACTGCGATCAAAGACTACGTTCGCGAACAACTACAGCGCGACCACCGCGAAACATTCAACCAGAAGTTTCGCAAGGATAACGAGCCGGCGCGCACGCCACTTAACGTCGCCGACTACGCGCGTGTGCCCCTGCTCAATCCGCAGCAGATGGTCAGTGCCTGGCGCGAAAAACTCCCACACAGCGAAACGCAATACGACTGGCAGACCATCTCGCTCGGTAAGCGCGATGCCGGCGTCTACCTGATCGAAGCAGTCAATGGCGATTTGCGCGCGTACTCGATCGCCGTCGTCAGCAACTTGACCATGGTGCAAAAGACGACTAAGGACGGTCAGGTTGTCGTCTACGTGGTCGATCGTAAGAGCGGCGCGCCCCACGAAGGCGTCAGCGTCGAGGTTACTAAAGGTAAAGACAGTCTCACGAGCGGCACGACCGACAAGAGTGGTTTGTTCACAGCCGAGCTCAAAACCCGCAAACCCAAAGACGAAGAAGAGCAAGCCTCTGAAGATCAGGATCCCGAAGATCCGCATGTAAAAACAGCGTATCTCATCATGGCTCGCGAGCGTGACAACTTTGTCATCTCGGATCTCGACTCGTTCTACTTCAGCGGTTACGGCGAAGGCGAGGACTATGGCGACAATCGGAGCCTGGTCAGTTACATCTATACCGACCGTCCCGTCTATCGTCCCGCGCAAAAAGTTTATTTCAAGGGCATCCTGCGCCGCTGGGGCCGAAACGGCTATGAACTGCTTGATCGCAAAACAGTGAGCGTTACCATTAAGGATCCGAACGGCGGTAAGGTCTTCGCGCGCGAGCTGCCGCTCTCCTCGCGCGGCACGTTCAGCGGCGAAGTAGACATTGCCGACGAAGCGCCGCTGGGCAACTACGCCGTTTTAGCCGAGGCTGGCGACGTCAAAGCCGATTCCTATTTCAACGTGGAGGAATACAAGAAACCCGAATTCAAAGTAAAGGTCACTGGTCCGCAGCAATTCGCCGCAGTCGGCGAGAAAGTAAAGTTTTCCGTTGAAGCGCGCTACTTCTTTGGCGCACCCGTCACCAACGCCGACGTGCATTACTACATCTATCGCTCCCGCTATTATCACTGGTGGTGGTCCAGAGATTCGTCGGACGATTTCGATGACGGCGCCGGCTCGGAGAATGAAGGCGACGACGATTATGACTACGGCTACTACGGCAACGACATGGTCAAGGAAGACGATGGCACGCTCGATTCACACGGCCATCTCTCGGTCGAATTCCAGGTGCCGCAGCCTGATGAAAAAGAAGAGTGGGATTATTCCTATCGTCTCGAAGCCCAGGTGACCGACGAGTCCCGCCGCGAGATGCAGGGCAGCGCCAGTTTCGTCGGCACGCGCGGACGCACGGTCGCCGACGCCCAGCCTGAACGTTACCTCTATTTCAAAGGCGACACCGCGCAGATCAAAGTTCGCACCTCTGATTATTTCGGTCATCCGGTTTCAGAAAAAGTGACGCTCAAGTTTATCGAGCAGACGTGGGAAAAGGTCAAGAAGGAACAGGAAAACAACGGATACAAGTACGAGACCGACGACTATGTTTCGCACCAGCGTGAACTGGCCTCGGTGGATGTGAATACCGACGCGCGGGGCCAGGCACTCTATGGTTATGTCATTCCGGTCAAAGGCGAGTTATTCATCAAGACCGTCGTCAAAGAAGGCGCAAAAGAGATCGTCAACCACGGCGGGTACATTTGGGCGCCGGATCGGACGGGCGAGTGGTCCGACTTTGAATATCGCGACGAGGGCGAGAACTCAATCAAGCTCGTGCTCGACAAGAAATCCTATCGGCCGGGCGAAACCGCACACGTGCTTGCGCTTTTGCCGACCGATAACGTCCACCTGCTGGTAACCACCGAACTCGCGACGGTTATTACCGCGCGCCAGATCGATGCGCCGGGACGCAGCGTCATCATCGACGTGCCGATCGAACAACGTTTCGAGCCGAACGTCTACCTCAACATAGCATTTGTCAGGAACGACGACATGTATTCCCAGAGTCAACTGATCGCCGTGCCCGCGCGCGATCGCATGCTCAAGCTCGACATCATTCCGAACAAGAAAGAGTACAAGCCGCGCGACATTGCATCGTACACCGTTCTCGCGCGCAAGGCTGACGGTTCGCCGGCGTCAGGCGCGGAGATCAGTCTCGGCGTAGTTGATGAAGCGATCTACAGCATCCAGCCGGAAGCAGCCGCGAACATCAAACGCGAGTTTTACGGTCGCCGGTACAATGAGGTGCAAACAAGCCTCGCGATTCATTACTCGTTCACCGGCTACTCTGGCGACAAGCCGGTTGACCTCGCGCACAACAAGCAGGCTTATCAGCTCGCCGACTTCAAAAACGACAGCCCGCTGGCCGAGCCAACGATTCGGCGCGAGTTCAAAGATACAGCGTTCTGGCAACCCGATGTCGTCACCGGCTCGGACGGCAAAGCAACTGTCAAATTCAAACTGCCTGACAACCTGACGACGTGGCGCGCAACCGCGCGCGCCATCACCGCCGATACGCGCGTCGGTTCGGCAGTGCAGAAAGTACTCGCGCGCAAAGACGTGATCATGCGGCTCGAGATGCCGCGCTTCTTAACCGAAGGCGACACGGTCACGATCTCAGGTGTGGTTCATAACTTCCTGAAGAAGGAAAAAAGCACGCGCATCTCGCTGGATCTCAGCGGCGCCCAATTGATCGGGCCGTCAACTGAAACGATAACAATTCCGCGCAACGGCGAGCACCGCGTCGACTGGCGCGTCAGCGCGCACCAGCCGGGCGAGTTGCGCTTGCTGGCGAAGGCGCTGACCGACACCGAATCCGATGCGGTTGAAATGACGATGGAGATCGTGCCGCACGGATTGAAACAAACGATGGGCGGCGCGACGGCGCTGATGCAGAACGACGGCGAGCAAACTCAATCGTTCAATCTGCCGCTGCATCCGGACATTCAGGCGCGCTCGCTTCGCATCGAGGCCTCGTCTTCCGTCGCCGGCACTCTGTTTGGCGCGCTCGACTATCTGACCAGCTTCCCGTACGGCTGCACCGAGCAGACGATGTCGAGCTTCCTGCCAAACGTGATCGTCGTGCAGACGTTGAAAGATGTGAAAGGCACCCAAATTCGCGCGAACAACGATCTGCCAAAGAAAGTGCAGCGCGGGTTGGATCGTCTCTACAGTTATCAACACGACGACGGCGGTTGGGGTTGGTGGAAAGATGACCCGACAGATCCATTCATGTCCGCGTACGTAGTTGACGGCTTGACGCTCGCCGGCCGCGCCGGCTTTCAGATTGAACAATGGAGGCTCGATCGAGGGCGCGAGAAATTGGTGGCCATGCTCGACGCGAATAAACGCGATGACGGCAACCCAATCGATCCAGAAACGCGAGCCTACATGATCTACGCGCTGGTCGAGAGCGGCGCTACGGATGCGCATTATCTTGAGCAGCTCTACGCGAATCATGAACACATGGAACCATACGGTCGCGCGTTGCTGGCGCTGGCGCTCAGGCAGCGTGGCGACGATCGCGCGCTGGAGATCGCCGGCGAAATCGAGGGCACCGCGCGCACGAACGAGTTTGACGCCGACTGGCAAACCAATCGTGTGAACGACTGGGGTCGACCCATCGTGCTTGATGTTGAGACGACGGCGTTGTCACTGAAGGCCTTGGCTCAAATCTCGCCCAAGAGTCCGTTGTTACCGAAGGCCGCGCGCTGGCTCGTGAACCATCGCCGAAATGGCTACTACTGGCTGTCGACGAAAGAAACTGCATTTGCCATCTTCGGCTTGAGCGATTATCTGAAAACGAGCCAGGAGCTTTCACCCGACTACACGTTCGAGATCTATCTGAACGGCGAACCGGTCCTCTCGCAGCATGTGACTTCTGCCGGGTCGCAATCCTTCACCGTCACGCGGAAGAACAACCAGGTCAGCAGCACGAATCAGGTTCGCATCGTCAAACACGGCCGCGGCGCGCTCTACGTTTCAACTGCGCTGGAATACTTCACGGGCGACGAAGAAGTCCAGGCGGCTTCATCGCCTGATCTGAAACTGACGCGCGAATACTTCCGCTTGCGCGTCGAGCAAGACGAAAAGGGCAAGCCATCCTGGAAGATCGAACCGCTGACCGGCGAGCTGCGCTCGGGCGATCTAATCGTTTCACGGCTCCACGTCGAAGGCGTACGCGCGCAGTACCTGATGATCGAGGATCCGATTCCGGCGGGCTGCGAACAGGTCGCGCACGTGGAAGGACTCAATCTGAATTACAGCGACGTTCATTGGAGCGATTGGTACAGCATGCGCGAGTTTCGGGATGCGCGAACCGTGATCTTCAAGAACTATTTCAGCGGCAACGCGACGTTCCAGTATGCGATGCGCGTTGAGGTACCGGGCGAATTTCGCGTGGCCCCCGCGCGCGCCGAGTTGATGTACGAGCCCACGGTGCAAGCAAACACAAGCAATGCAAGACTGAGAATCCTGGACAAGAAATGAATCAGCAATGCTCTGGTCTATTGTTTGCGGCTTTGCCGCCCCCAGTGCGGAAAGGCTCCGCCTTTCCGGGCGCGGTTCACTCAATTTGGTGCAGGCTGCGCCTCGGAGGCGTAGCCTCGCCAGAAGATCTAAAGCTCAACCGGAAAGGCAGAGCCTTTCCGCACTGGACGGCGGCAAAGCCGCAATTATCAACGAGCCAACTTCGGTAAGGTGAGGCCATGATCAAGAACACATTGAACTCAATTCTGCAAACCATGCGCGCATTGATAAACGATCGCGGTTTGCTCGCCATCTTTGCTGGGCTTTACGCGCTGCTGCTGGCCATGCTCTACGGCTTCATCGCCACACGCGAAGCTACCATCGGACAGGTGCTGTTGACGTTGCTCTTCGCCGCCAGCGCGCCGGTAATCTTCTTTCTTTTGCAAGCAGCGATCATCAATCGCGCGCGCAGAGGCCGCATCGAGTGGCATCGCGCGCTACGCGACTCGTGCAAACTCCTGCTGCTCGCCCTGCCGGTGATTCTTGCAGGCGTCGCCATTGCGTCGCTGTTGAACCGCTGGCAGGCGCACTTCCCCGCTCCGCACGCCAACCAACTTTCCGTTCAGTTGCCGGGGGGCTACCCGGCGCCGCTTCAACCGATCGCCGCAGCCACGCCGAAGCCAATGCACTGGCCCACGTTTTTATTCGGCACACTGCGGTGCTTGCTGTTCGGGATCGCGCTGCCGCTGACCATGATTCAGCTATGGATCGAGATGGGGCACCGCGATCCCTTGAAACTCGTTCGCGGAGGCGCTCGCTCGATTCTGACGAAGCTTGCCGGCGTCATCTCTCGTGCGTTCGCGCCGCAATCTGTTTTGACCTATTCGCTTGGGCTATTCGTTTTTGCTGTGCTGCCGTACGCGTTGCTCTTTGTGCACACGCCATTGAAAGGCGCCCGAAGCGAAATCGCAATCTTCGCTTCCCGTTTAGCTCTGGTCTTTGTGTTCACGTTGTTGGGTTGGGTGATTACGCTGAGCACGTTTGCGAAGAATAACGAACGTCTTGCGATCGAGAGCGAGGAACGACGACCGGAAGAGTCTGCCTGATGATGTCAGTAACATTAACGCAAAGGTCACGAAGTTCGACGCAAGGGGCGCAAAGAATTTCCTTCGCGCTTCTTTGCGAATCCCTCTGCAACCTTTGCGTTTCAATTCGCCCGTGGCGCAATCTCTATTTCTCCTGCTTCACCGTAGTCACTGCGTGTTTACTCATGGTGTGGTGGTGCGGTGCACCAAACAAATTCCCGCTCCTGGCCCCCGCCGCTGATACACGCATCGTCAACGACAGTGAGATCGATGAGGCTTTGCAACAAGCAGCCACGAACGCGCTCGGCCAACGCGAAGGCACGATCATTGTCATGGATCCGCAAACCGGTCGCGTCCGCGCAATGGTAAATCCACAAATCGCCACTGAAGATTCCTTTGCGCCCGGATCGACAATCAAGCCTTTCATTGCGCTCGCTGCCTTGCGCGCGCGACTGATCGATGGGGATTCGCACCGGCTCTGCCGCTCAGAATATTCGCGCGAAGGTTTCAAAATCGCCTGCGCGCATTCAAAAGATTTACCGCCATTCGATCCGGCGGAAGCAATCGCCTACTCGTGCAATTACTATTTCGGCACTCTCGGCGAACGATTGAGCGAAGAGTCGTTAAGCGAGGCGCTCTCCTCTTTTGGTTTCGGCAAGCAAACCGGCATCAACACCGATCGCGAATCGGCCGGCAATTTGTTGCGAGGCAAGCGCGATCCACGCAACGCCTTGGGCGAAGGAAATTATTTACAAGCGACCCCGATTCAGTCGATCACGGCTTATTCAGCGCTGGTTAACGGCGGCCACCTTTTTACGCCCCGCATCGCCAGCGCCAAAGACTTTCAGGCGCAATCGCGCTCGGATCTTTCGATCGCCGCCGAACATCGCACCGTAATCGTCGATGGGATGCGCGGCGCAGTGATCTTCGGCACCGCTAAAAACGCGGCGCTCGATTCATTGCCACTCAACATCATTGGCAAGACCGGCACGTCAGCGCCGAACCGCGCGTTTCGCTCGCAAGGCTGGTTCATCGGTTTCGCCTCTAATCCGACAGCGAATGTCGCCGCGTCACCGGAAAGTGTCGAGCTCGCCGTGCTCGTCTTCTTACATAAAGGACACGGCGCGCAGGCGGCGGAAGTCGCGAAGCCGATTTTTGAGGAATACGCCCGGGCGAGACAGCAGGATGGGGGGACGGGGAGACGGGGAGAACGGGCGACAACACCAAAAAGCGCCGTCCGAGCGAATCACCTCATCACCCCGTCTCCCCGTCTCCCCGTCTCTCCTTCCGCGGTACACGTTCACCTGGTGCGCGAAAACATGACGAAGGAAATGTCACTCGAGGACTACGTCCTCGGGGTCGTGGCCGCTGAAGGAAGTACGGAAGATCAACCCGAAGCATTAAAGGCTCTGGCCATCGCGGCGCGCACTTACGCGCTGAAGAATCTCGGTCGTCACCGAACTGAAGGATATGACTTTTGCACTCTCACGCATTGCCAAAGGTTTGTAGATCCAGCCAGCGTGCAACCGCGAGCAGCGGTTGTCGCCGCGGTTAGGGAAACCGTTGGCTTGTCTATGCGCGACCAGAAAGGTCAACTGGTTGATTCCTACTTCAGCGCTTCATGCGGCGGTGTGACGGCAAACATGCAAACGCTTTGGGGCGCCAAGGCGCCGTCTTATTTGCGGGGAGTGCATGACGAGTACTGCGCAACGATGCCTCATCGCAGTTGGACTGACGTGATCCCTTCGGCGCAACTTCTGATGGCGCTTCGCGGCGATACGCGAACTGATCCGGGCGCGACATTGAACGACGTAATGGTTACTCGGCATGACGCGACCGGACGCGCTGAGTCGATCACAATCGACGGCGAACATCGTCGGACCGTTAGCGGTTGGGACTTCAAGATCATTGTTGGCCGTGCTTTGGGCTGGAACCTGTTGAAGAGTTCGCGATTCGAGATCGCGCGTGCCGGAGCGAACTTTGTTTTTCGCGGCAGCGGCTTCGGTCACGGCCTCGGTCTCTGTCAGGAAGGCGCGCATGTGATGGCGCAACGCGGCGCAAACTACAGTCGGATTCTGGCGAAGTATTTTCCGAGAACGATGGTCACAAGAAGTGGGGATGATCGGCTTGCGGCTTTGCCGCCGCCCAGTGCGGAAAGGCTCTGCCTTTCCGAGAAATCTCCTTTATTAAGGTCGAGAAGGCTGCGCCTTCTCGAATCTGAGGCACAGCCTCTGAGCAAAAAACACTACACCACGGAAAGGCAGAGCCTTTCCGCACTGGGCGGCGGCGAAGCCACAAAAGACAACAACGAGCCACGGATCTTTGCCGACCTAATCTGGAATGCCGAAACCCATCAGACGAATGAATCAACCGTCGCTTCGCCTCGGCGCGGGTCTGCAACCAAGCGCAACACGCTTTCCAGCGAACATTTCCGCGTCAGCTATCCAGCCCGTGTGGCGCAACGTGACGTCGAAGGAGTTCTGAAAACACTTGAAGCGACACGCGCGGATCTTCTCCGTCGCATTGCTGCCGCCTCGATCGCTGTTCAGTTCCCTTCTCTGGAAATCTTCATCAACGACACGACCGGCGACTTTGTTGGCCGCACAGGCCAACCCTGGTGGGCGGCAGCGGCGACGAAGGGGAAGCGGATCGAATTACAACCCATGGACGTGCTGAAACGGCGCGGTGTGTTGGAGACAACGCTGCGTCATGAATTGGTTCATCCCCTGATTGACGAGATCAGCCACGGCCGCTCGCCGCGCTGGCTGGCTGAGGGCTTCGCGCTTTATCTAGCCGGCGAAGGACCAATAATTTCGCGTTACGCTCCCGAATCAAGGATGAGTGTCGAAGAGATCGAACAGAAACTCGCAAAACCTTCATCGGTTCAGGCGACGCGCGCCGCGTATGCAGCCGCGTATCGCGAGATTACTGAATTCATAAAGAAGGACGGTGAGGCAAGTCTGTGGCGGCGGGTGGCAAGCAGTTAAGACCGAACAATCGTCGTGTGCAAGCCTGATTCCCCTGCCTCAAGCACGGCCGAAGCGTAAGTCGGCGCTTGCAGTAACAAACGCGCTAAGCATAACAACCACCGCGCCGTCTCCATTGATAGGTAACAGTGTTGCCCGCCGACAACGAGCCTTCGCCGCGCGGGTGTTCATCTTCTTAGATAGCGTTCCTGGTAACGGAGATTGACCTCCTGAGGGCCGCGGGCGATAGCCACTTGAATGTGGCGCCAACCAATTCCTGTGTCTGGCGGATAATAACTGAGGCAGTAATGTCCACTGACGTCTGCGTTGATTTGCTCCAGCACACCGCGAATCTGTTCGGGGGCCGGGAAAAGCATCAGCCCTCCGGTGGCTGCGGTCAATTTGTCCAGGACTTCTTTGCCGTTCTGTTGCCACGGAGCGCGATCAAATTGTTTGAGGCGCAGCCCTACTGTGTAGATTGTGGCGTGATGGCTACTAACCGCTTGTTGAACGTCGGAAAGGCGCGACCGGCTGAAATTGTCCTCGCCGTCAGATAAGAGGACTAGTGCCTTATGTCGTTGCGGAACTCGCTCTAAAGCATTCAGACCGAGCAGCATTGCGTCATAGAGCGCCGTATTTCCGTAGGGCCGCAAACTCGCCAAGTCTCGCCACAATTCATCGGCGGCAACCGAGCAGGCCACCAGTTGCGGGCGATCACCGAAAACGATCAGGGTGTAGTCAGACCCTTCATGCGCCCTGGCCAGGAACTTCTTCATCGCCTTCATCAGGTTTTCCCACTTGTCCCCGCGCATCGAGGACGAAACGTCGACCACGAATACGATACTTGCCGGCCCCTTGCTATCGAAGAACTCCACCGAGACCGGCCTGCCTTGGTCGGTGACGTAAAAGTTCTCTCGTTGAAGGCCTCCGACTGAATGACCCTTCTTTTCGGTCACCGAGACGTTTACTGTTACCAAGTCGACGCCAATCTTGATCACATCAACCGGGTCCTGGGCCACGGCCGAAGTCCAGAAAATGATCACGACGCCCAGTGCCACGATCCATTTGTTGTTCGTTAACATCGGCTCTTACCTCCTTGGTACGTGGTCTTCCAGCCGAAGCAAAGGAATATGCGTGCCAATGCTCCGGCCTCTGACTTGTCAAGCCCTCGCTCGTGGTCTAAGTCCTTTAGCGACCGGACGTGCGACAATTGGATTGGCAAACAATCACCTTTTGTCGTAGATCGTAATTGGCATCGCGGGCTATCCGAAAGTCTAGTATGGCTATCCTTTCGGATTGGTTTTCGACCTCCCGCAGTGGTCCTCGCTCGCTCATTACAGACTCACTCACTCACGCCCAAATCAAGAATTCTTTGGCTCTGCCGAGGCAAAGTGCGGAAGGGCTCCGGACTATTCGGAGGGGCTACGCCTCGGCCGTCGAGGCACAGCCTCTCAGATTTCAAGCAACGCCTACTTACCGCGCGGTGCGGCGGCAAAAGCGGCAACCGGAAGGTAAGTCGCGCAACCTTACTTCGCTTCTATCGACCGCAGTCTGCATTGCTGCGAGTCACAACGGAACCGAAACGTAATTGATACTCGGTCGAAGTTATGAACGCGCAGACCATGCCGCGATAGTTGTTCGGCTCGCGGTTGTTGACTACGTCCAGCCAGAAGTCGTAGCCACCTTGGTCTACATCGCGACGCAGATACCCGAAGTACTGCATCAACACAAAGGCTGGGTTGTACTCGCGATCTTTGAACTCACGGATATCGATCACGTCGAGCAGCACCTGCGCACGCGTCTTGCTACCGTTCATCACCGCATCGATCTCGTCCTGACGTTGTTGTGGCGACGAATAGAGGTTCGCCGTATTGAACAGTGCGTTAACGAAATCAGGCTGCGACATGCTGTCCGGATACACTTGTTTGAACTCGGGCCGCAGTACAAAGTTATTCGCAAAATTGATCGTGCTCTGTTGTAGGTCTGGTCCGCCCACAAGTTGCGCGCGATCAGTCATGAACTGCGCGAAGGTTATATTCGCGCGGCTAGGCGCGTTGGGCATCGTGCCGTATGCTGCGCGATACGCCCGATAGACGACATAGCCCGTCCGCTGAAATTCTTGCTCGACGAAGAACGCAGCACTCACACCGATGCGGCGGCCGTGGATACAACGAATATCTGAACCACACTGAGCAATCTGATTGGTCCAATAGGCGAGGCCATCTGTGTCCGGTTCGCGATTGAGGAAGTCCAGGTACTGCTGATGGACGAAAGTTTGCGCGTCATCGATTGGGTTCGTTGCTGGGGATGCCTTGCTTTCGACGATCTTGAACACGCCGCCTGACGTCCCTGCGTATAGAGCATTTGAATTGCCTGAAGCTAATGCCAAGGCTCGAATGTTCAGGTTAGTCAGGCCCTTGTTGAAAGGGCTCCAGTTCGCGCCGCCATCGGTAGTCTTGAACACACCGCTGCCGGAAGTGCCTGCGTAAACGATGTTCGGATTGTCGTGGTCGACCAGGATAGCCGTGACGGCTGAGCGCGCGCTTAATAGGTCGCTCAGGCCGTTGTTAATGGGGAACCAGCTTGCGCCGGCATCGGTACTCTTAAGCAAGCCTCGAAAAGGTGTGTTCGCTACGCCATAGTCAATGGTTCCAGCGTAGAGCGTATTCGGGTTGACGGGATCAATCGCGACGGCCTGGACGAAGGTGTTGGTCAGGCCTGTCGCGCTCCAGTTCGCGCCGCCGTCCATGCTCTTGAACAGGCCGCTATCAATCACTTGTGGAATTCGATCAGTACTCCAAAGGTCTCCTGGCGCGTAGAGGATCTGAGAGTTAACCGGGTTGATTGCCAGTCCCCACGAGTACAGGCCTATGTTGCCGGTAAATCCTCCTGACCAGGTTGCGCCGGCGTCGGTGCTCTTCCAGAGGATGATGCCGCCTGCACCGGCAGCTTCACCCGCCGATCCCGCATACAAGGTGTTCGAAGAAGACGGATCCATAACGAGCAATGCGATATCGAAGTCGATTGGGCTGCTGCTGTTGCTCCAGGTTGCGCCGCCATCGGTGCTCTTGAAGAGGAAAGCGCCTCCCGGATGAAAAACCACGTCCGATGAAAACGTCCCGGCATAGAGGATGTTTGGGTTGACGAAGTCAATTGCCAGAGTGGTCGTGTTACTCAGACCGATATTACTCCACGTTGCGCCACCGTCTGTGCTCTTGAACACTCCGCCGCGAGTTCCCGCATAGATAGTGCTGGGATTGCCTGGATCGATTGCCAGCGATGAGGTAGCTAGGTTGGGCCCGTGCGTAATCCAGCCGTTCGTGACCTGAGCGGACACTGCCGAGGTCAACGCGATCAGCGCAACGAGCGCTCCGAGTATTGTGCGAACGATATTCTGTTGCTTTTTCATAAGAACCTCTTCGTGGTGAAGGGCAAGAATTTTTTCTGCTCCACCTACACACGCGAGAGCCGAGGCGAAAACCTCTAACAGCAACGAGAGGATTTTGTTTGGCCGGAGAGAATCCCATGGTGCAGCGAGTTGGCCCGAAGGGGTGTATAATTTGCGGCGCCGATGGATAGTTCTGACGCGCGTAAAGGGTGAAACAGATGACACCCTCGCCACATGAAGTGACCCAACTGCTGGTCGCCTGGGGCAATGGTGATGAAGCTGCCCGCGATCAGTTGATGCCTCTCGTTTACGATGAGCTGCACCGGCTGGCCCACCAGTACATGAACCGGAAACGGCCCGGCCACACACTGCAAACGTCAGCACTGGTCAATGAGGCTTTTGTGAGGCTGGTCGGTCAGAGGGATGTACACTGGCAAAACCGCGCCCACTTTTTCGGCATCGCCGCGCAGATGATGCGGCGCATTCTGGTTGATTACGCGCGCAATCGCCACTACGCGAAACGAGGCGGCAGCGCACGGCAGGTGTCTTTGAACGAAGCATTAATTGTCTCTGAGGTGCGCAGCGCAGAGGTGGTCGCGCTTGATGACGCCTTGAAAAGTCTGGCCATTATGGACCAGCGAAAGGGCCAGATAGTTGAACTGCGATTCTTTGGCGGACTGAGCATTGAGGAAACGGCCGAGGTCCTCGCGGTTTCACCGGGCACGGTCATGCGCGATTGGACCCTCGCCAAAGCCTGGCTGCGAAGAGAAATGACCGCTGACAGTAACTAATAGCGATCAGAGAGCGCAATGCTCTTAGAGATTCCGGAAGCAATTCTCGCGTTATAGATGGAGACGGACCTGGAAATAGTGTAGCGCATGCCGCGCCGCGGTTATGTGACACTAGTGCGTCTTTCAAGGCCTTTGTCAAACTAACTTGAGTGGTAACGAGATACTCAACTAACGGCAAAGGTCGCGAAGATTTGCGCAAAGGTCGCAGAGGAAAAACCTTCTTTGCGTTCCTTTGCGAATTCCCTTCGCGTCCGATGCGTTAAAGTTAACGCTTGATCACGTCATGGACTCTGAACGCTGGCAACAAATCGATCAACTGTTTCACTCCGCCCTGGAGCGCCACTCCAGCGAGCGCGCGGTGTTCCTATCGCAAGCCTGCGCTGGGGACGATTCTTTACGCAGTGAAGTTGAATCGCTCATCGAATCTCACGAACAGTCAGACAGTTTCATTGAAGCGTCGGCAGCCGATATCGCCGCGGAGTTGCTCGCCGGAAGAGAGGCCGAGTTGACGGCCGGACAGTCTGTCGGTCCCTACAAGATTATATCCCTGCTCGGGGAGGGCGGCATGGGAGAAGTTTACCTGGCCCAGGACGTAAGACTGGGGCGCCAGGTTGCGCTCAAGCGGCTGCCTGCGCAATTCACCCTTGACGCGGAGCGCGTGCGTCGCTTTGAGCAAGAGGCGCGCGCTGCCTCCGCGCTCAATCATCCGAACATCGTCACCATCCACGAGATCGGGCAGTCAAACTCTTTACACTTCATCACCGCGGAGTTCATTGACGGCGAGACGTTGCGCCAGCACCTGGCGGGAGCCCGGCGGAAGCTCGATGAAGTGTTGGACATCGCCACTCAAGTCGCTTCCGCTCTCGCGGCGGCGCACGCGGCGGGGATTGTGCACCGCGACATCAAGCCAGAGAACATCATGCTCCGCCGCGACCGGATCGTAAAGGTGCTGGACTTCGGACTCGCCAAGCTCGCGTCCCAGGGGACACCAGTTGACTCGCAAGCGGCGACCAGGTCGATAGTCAGGACCAACCCGGGAATGGTGATGGGCACGGTTCAGTACATGTCACCCGAGCAGGCGCGTGGGAAAGAGGTGGACGCTCGGACAGACATCTGGTCTTTGGGCGTCATGCTCTACGAGATGGTCACGGGCCGCGTCCCGTTCGAGGGCGAGACGCCGAGCCATGTGATCGTCTCGCTGATGGAAAGTGAACCGCCTCCGCTGGCGCGTTACGCGCAAGTACCGACCGAGCTGAAACGGATCGTCAGCAAGGCGCTGCGCAAAAACAAAGAGCAGCGATACCAGACAGCAAGCGATCTGGCGCTTGATCTGAAGAGCCTGAAGCAAGAACTGGAAGTCGACGCTCGACTGAAGCGATCTCTCGAGCCGCAGGCAAGCGTTGGAGAAGTAACAAAGAACAGCGACGGGCAGACAGCGGTTGACACCCTCCACGCGTCGGCCGCACCCACCGCTGATGTCGGAACAGCACATCCGTCATCGAGCGCTGAATACGTAGTCAGCGAGATCAAACGCCACAAGCGGGGCGTGACACTCGTCGCAGCAGCCGCACTCATTGCGTTCGCAGTCGTTGGCTACTTCTACTTCCCCAAGAACAGGGCACCAGGTTCAGGCGGTGAAGCGATAGATTCGGTCGCGGTCCTGCCTTTCGTCAACGTGAGCGGCGACCCCAACGCTGAATATCTCTCCGACGGGATCAGCGACAGCATCATCAACAGTCTTTCGCGATTGCCCGCGCTGAAAGTGATGTCCCTTAACTCGGTCTTACGTTACAAGGGCAAGCAGATAGACTCGCAGGCAGTGGGGCGCGAACTAAATGTCCGAGCGATATTGATTGGCCGACTCACTCAACATGGTGATGATGTTTCGATCAGCACTGAGTTGGTGGACGCACAAGACAACCGTCGGCTCTGGGGTGAGCAATATAACCGCAAGCTCTCGGACATCCTTGTCGTACAGACCCAGATCGCGCAGCAGATCTCAGAGAACTTGCGACTGCGGTTAAGTGCACAAGACATGAAGCAACTGGCTAGACATTACACCGAGAACACCGAGGCTTATCGGCTCTACAGTCTGGGCAGTTATAGCTCACGCGGTGAAGCAGGTGGAACAAAAGAGCGATTAGAGAAAAGCATCGGCTATTTCGAGCAGGCAATTAAGATTGACCCGAACTACGCATTGGCGTACGTCGGGTTAGCCGAGGCCTACCATGTGCTTGGATTCCGGGGCTTTTGGACTCCAAAGGAGGCGTGGCAGAAAGCGGAGTGGGCCGCTTTGAAGGCAGTAGAGCTTGATGACACCCTGGCCGAAGCGCACGCCGCCCTGGGAGGTGAAAAGCTTCATCGTGACTGGACGGGCGCAGAAAAAGAATTCAAACGGGCGCTGGAGCTTGACCCGAACTCGGTTGAAGTTAATCGGAGTTATGCTGTTTATTTGGTCTATTCAGCGCGACCGGGTGAGGCCCTTGTATATGCGAAACGGGTGGAGGAACTCGATTCAAGGAATTCCAGTGGTCCAAGGCCGGCTAATCTACCCTATATGTACTTTCTTGCGCGCAAGTACGACACGGCAATTGAAGGATACCTCAAGGCGCTGGAGAAGAATCCGAATAATGCTCACTTCCACTTTTTTCTTGGAGAGGCTTATGTGGCAAAAGGGAGGTATCAGGAGGGCGTGACGGAAATGCAAAAGGCCGTGGCTCTCGACAATGCCCCGGAGCGATGGGATAGATACCCGGTGCTGGCCTATGCTTATGCCGTGGCTGGTAAGCGTGACGAGGCGCTAAAGATACTCAACGAACAGAAGCAACAAGCGAAGCAGCGCTACATCTCGCCCTATAACTTCGCAATAATCTATACCGGTCTCGGCGATAAGGATCGCGCATTCGAATACCTGAACAGAGCTTATGACGAGGACGTTTATGTTATGAATCAATTCCCGGGGCGGCCGATGTTCGACAGCCTGCGCTCGGATCCGCGTTACAAGGATCTGCTACGGCGCATGAACCGCGCGCCGTGATTTTGCCACAGAGACGCAGAGACACAGAGAGTGAAAACACGCCGCGCATTTCTGATCAATCTTGTCTCTGTGCCTCTGTGCCTCTGTGGCCTAATTTGTGTTTTTCAATGTCCGGCCTACGCGCAAACGCCAACGGGCAACATAGTCGGAATCGTCACGGATCCCGCTGGCGCTCGTGTGGCTGGGGCACGTGTCGATGTTGTCAATCGCGACAGCGGACTGAGGCGCGATCTTATCACCTCGACTGAAGGAGATTTCAGTGCGGCTGCATTACCTTCAGGTAGTTATCAAGTCATAGTAGAGGCAACAGGGTTCCACCGACTGGAACGGACCGCCACCGTCGAGGCCGGTACGACCACTACCGTCAATTTCTCACTCCAGATTGGTGACGTGATGGCACGGGTGACCGTGGCTGATGCTGCTCCGTTGATGCAATACGAGGAACATCAGGTAGGCGGCGTGGTCAGCCGTAAACAGATTGAAACCCTTCCCCTCAACGGCCGAAACTTCCTTGATCTGGCCAAGCTGGAACCAGGCGTGACCAACTCAGTGCAGAGCACGGATCGCGTCTTTGTGCCGATGCTTGGTGCCGGACTTTTTAATCCCCCGCGCATCGGCAACACTCGCGTCACCGTGGACGGCGCCAGCCTTGCCGTCATCGGCACCAGAGGCACTCGGCTGAGCGTATCTCAGGAAGTCGTACAGGAGTTTCAGCTCTCATCCGTTAACTTCGATCTCTCGACTAGCTTGACCACCGACGGAGCAATCAATATCGTTACGCGCTCCGGCGGTAACGGCTATCATGGCAGCGGATTCTACTTTTTTCGAGACCACAAGCTGTCTGCTTATCCTGGCTTGCGGCGAGACCCCAGCAATCCGAACCCATTCTTCCAGCGGAGCCAGTTCGGCTATCATTTCGGCGGCCCGATACGCCGTGACCGCGTCTTCTTCTTCACTAGCTACGAGCGTAACAACCAGCGGGCCGTCCTCTCCATTCAGCCGCGTACTCCCGAGTTCGTTCCGCTCGGAGGAATTTTCGCCAGTCCTTTCCGCGACAATCAGTTCAATGTGCGCTTTGATGTGCGTTTCAATCGCAATCACAACGCCTTTGTCCGCTACACGCACGATGGAAACAATTTCTTCGGGCCGCGTGCCGATAGTAACAATCCTTTGCCTTCGGGCTGGTCTGGAGTGCGCAACTGGGTGGACCAAAGCATAGTCGGGCTGACAAGCGTCCTCTCAACCACCGTTGTCAACGACCTGCGCTTCTCCTATTACTTCGAGACCTCGGCAGAGACACCGGCCGATGCCCGGGACTGCCCTGGCTGCTTTGCGTTGGGCGCGCCGCTTATCAATATTGCGGATGCCGGAGTGAGATTTGGAATGGCGCAGACGAATTCTTTTGTCGGACGCCGCTATCAGTTGACTGAGAGCGTGGTGTGGCAGAGTGGCAATCATCGCCTTCGCATGGGTTTTGATTGGGAGCACGCCACCAATGGAGGAGTATTCATCAATCAGGAGCCTGCCACGATTCAGCTCTATTCTCCGCAGCAGGTTCGGAATTTCAATGCGACGTTACCGCCCGGAGCCCAAATCCCGTTGCCCTCATCGTTCCTTACCTTGGACGACATTCTGCGCCTTCCGCTAAGAAACTTCATGACGGGCGTTGGTCCTGGCTTTCAGCTCCAGCGTGACTTTCGCAAATACGGCTTCACCGATCAGTACCGGTTCTATGCCGCGGACACGTGGCGCATCGGTGCCCGCTTGACTGTCAACTATGGTCTGGCGTGGTCTTACGAGCCGCACACTCTCAACACGGACCTCACGAAGCCCAGGCTCCTGACGGCGATTCTGGGATCAGACAATTTGAATCCCGCTGCCGCGCAAAAAACCAATTTCTCGCCCACCCTTGGCTTCGCCTGGTCGGCGACACACGACGGCAAGACAGTGATTCGTGGTGGCGCGGGACGATACTTCGACCCTCTCGTCCTCAACGCGAATACTATTTCCAACGATCGGCTCGCGCTGTCGCCGGTAGGTACGGGCCGAAAGATTGTCCCGGGCTCCGGCATCTTTTATCAGGGCCGCCCGCTGGAGTTCACGACAAGGCCGACCACCTTTACCGGTGCTGATTTGGTTGCAATCCTGCCCGGCATTCGCGCAGATTTGCTGCGACAACTCAGCCCGGACAACCGCGATTTCACTTTCCGCAACCTCGATCTCGACAAGACCGGTTCCGATCTGTCTGATCCGTTTTATAAAACCCCGTCCGCCTTGCACTTTAATCTGGGCGTGCAGCGCGAGTTGGTCGGCAACCTGGTCCTGACAGCCGACTTCGTCTCTCGCCGGTTCCTTCATACCCTAAGAGAGGCAATAGACTACAACCGCTTCAACCGGCGGCCGCAGGGGCCGGTGATTCCGACATGCACCAGCGCCCAACGAAACGATGTCAGTGCGATCTGTTCAGCAGGACCAATCACCTTCGACAACACGACTGGCATCGCGCAGTATAAAGGGCTGCTCGTGCGGCTCGAAAAACGCTTCTCGAATGGTACACAGTTCCTGGCCTCCTACGCACTGGGGAGCTACCAGGGAACCAACTTCACCAGCAACGCGAACTCTCCCGGCACAGGATTCAATAACGACAACTGGTTTGAAAACTACGGTTGGCTTCCCACCGACTTGCGTCACACTTTGAATCTCTCCGGCTTCATAGATCTGCCCTGGCGATTTCAAGTCTCGTTCAGCATCTCCGCTTATAGCCGGCCACCGTTCGCGGCCTTTGTAAGCGGAGTAGATTTCAACGGCGACGGAACTCAGACTGATCTGCTGCCGGGAACGAAAGTGAATCAGTTCAATCGTGGGTTAGGAAAAGATGACTTGGCTAAGTTGGTGGCGCAATATAACCAGCAGTTTGCCGGCAAGCAGACGATTGGCGGCCAAACCGCGCCGACTCTGACGCTGCCCGCTAACTATTCTTTCAACGACAACTTCTTCACGCAGGACTTACGCCTAAGCCGCACCTTCCGGCTGGGAAGCGAGCGTGTGCACCTCGTGCTGTTAGGCGAAGTCTTCAATCTTTTCAATACCGCCAACCTTGTTCAGTACAGCGGCAACCTCAACGATCCCGCCTCCTTTGGTCAGCCCGGCGCGCGCTTCTCACAAGTGTTCGGCTCCGGTGGTCCGCGTGCTTTTCAGTTTGGCGCGCGACTCAGTTTTTGACAGGAAGCAAGTTAAGCGGGAACTCTGAGTCGGTCTATTGCGCGCAGTCGCGATTCGTGCGCGTCACTGAGGGGCCGAAACGTAGCTGATATTCAGCCGAAGTAATGAATGAACAAACCATTGCGTGCTGTTTCGCTACGTCGCGCAGCGGGGCGCTGTTGACCTGGCCCAGCCAAAACAGAAAGCCGCCAATATCGGAATCGCGCCGCAGGTAGCCGGCATATTGCGAAAACACAAACGCGCGGTTGTATTCAGCGTCAATGTAAGCGCGGTTGTTGACCGGATTTGTCTGGACGTTGTCATCCGCTAAACGGTAAAGCACCGCGCCGCGACTGCCGAGCGCGATCAGCGAGTTGCGTTGCGAGGCCAGGTCGGCGCCGCTGCCATTTCTGATATTCACCAACAGCGCATCAACGAATTGATCAAGCGTCAGGCTCGCCGCATATCTGTTCAGGAACTCCGGTCGCTGCACGAATGCGTTGGCGAGATCCATTTGCGATTGGGCGAGCGAGCTGCCACCAACTACCTGCGCGCGGTCCGGGAAGAACGCTGCGTAACTGGGCAGTTTCCGGGCTTCGGTTTGGTTTGAGTTGTCGGGATTCGGAGACGGTTGATCGTTGCCGTAAGCGGCGCGATAGAGACGAAAGACATAGGCGGCTGTTTGCTGATACTCCAACTCAAAAAAGAAAGCGTTGGAAACGTCGATGCGCTTGTTATGCAAACACAGCGCGTCCGTCCCGCACTGGGTAACTTGGCGGGTCCAGTAATCGAGTCCACTCTGATCAGGTTCGCGATTTAGAAAATCGAGATAGTGTTGCCAGACAAAGAACTGTGCTGTATCGAGCGCGTTTGGTATCAGCGCTTCGTCACCGTTCAGAACATTGTTTTCGTTGCGATCAATCGAGTTGCGCCGGCCCGCTCCGACCGGCAAACCACTGAACGTCAGCTCCGCTCGCGCGCCGGCGGCCTGCAATAACGTTTGTAGCGCGGCCGGAGCCTCGCCTTGTTTGTCGGTTTGAAATAGACCGTTTCCCGAGTAGAGAAACCCGCGTGGAACTCCGCCATAAAGCCCCCTGACAACCAGATCGCAATTCCCCGCCGTCGCCTGGGCCATCAGTAAGTTGACCCGGTCCGTGACGGCAGACGACGTTTTGTTGTCCGCATTGACGGTTACCTGCAAGCCGACTGCGGGCGCCGTTCCCGTGTCGAACGCGAGCACGAACTGCTCGACATCGCGTCGCTGATTCTCGTTCTGAAACGTGAATACGGGTGCGTGCAGGAAGTTCAGCAGAGTGTCGGTCGATCCGTCGTGAATGAAACCGAAGCCGGAAAGCTGCTCGCCGTTTGTACGGAAGAAACCTGCCTTTTGATACTCGCCGCGCAGTTGCGGAACTTTGAAGTCCTGCGATTCTTGAAGCGCCGCGGCAGGAATGAGAAAGCCGCTTGTTCCGGTGCCGAAGCCCGGAATCGCCGTGTGGCATTGATTGCAAGTGAAAATGCCCGCATCGAACGTTGCAGTGGTGAAGAGTTGCGCGCCGCGCGTCGCGCTTGGACCGGTCGGTGGATTCGGCAGCGTGCGATCGAGGTTCTCGTTCGGGTTCGGCCCGTAAGCGGTCATCCTGGTGAACGAGGTGAACGCGTTCATTTCGTCCGCCGTAAGTTGCCGCGGACCTCCCAGTAAGTTCTGGAAGGCGGGATTGAAGTTGGCCAACGCCGCGCGATCGCCGCGCCAGTGCAAAGGCTCAGTGCCGATAATGCCACGCAGCGATTGCGTCACCATCGGCCCTTTCATCGGATGAAAGACGGACTGAAGCGGAAGGTTCACCGGCGGCGGCAGGAAGCTGTTGACAATTTGTAGCTGGCCCTGCGGATCACCCAGGTCCCACGCCAGGCCGTCACGATGGCCGTTCTGATGACAACTGGCGCAAGCAAGATCGCCATGAGCTGAAAAGCTCGCGGCGTCGTACAAAAAGCGCCGGCCATTGCGCACAACGTCCGGCTCAGGATTAAAACCCGCGGGCACGGTGGCGATCTGTGTCTTCGTGGCCGTGTCAACGATGCTGATGCTTTCATCAAAACGATTCAGCGCGTAAAGCAGATTGCCCGCTTGATTGAGCGCGAGACCCGTCGGTCCTTGTCCGACGTTGATGCGCGCCTGAATCACTCCCGCTGAATTTAGCACAGCCACCTTCGCCGACCCGGTTGCCGCAACGTACAAGGTC
>Ga0137380_10000885_pt1 | contig 23290 bp, 22 predicted proteins | sample SagtaG_17_FD_104809 | JGI IMG/M metagenome (GOLD analysis project Ga0137380, IMG submission 104809) | Vadose zone soil microbial communities from Sagehorn Ranch, Mendocino, California, USA - Sage2_L_100_16 metaG | ecosystem: Environmental > Terrestrial > Soil > Vadose zone | place: USA...
CCCGCGAAGATGAACCTCGAGATGCTCGGCAACACCGTGCCGCACCTGCACACGCACCTCGTGCCTCGCTACGTGACCGACGACAGCCCGGGGCAACCCGCGAAGGGCTTGATGCAGCCTGACCCGCGCCGGAAGCCCATCGCCGACGACGTGTTCCATCGCGACGTGGCCGCGCTTCGGGTCGCCCTCACTCGCATGCCGGATGCCGGAGCCAAGCGCTAGAAGATCGCCTGACCTCCGTCGTCGCCGCGAGGCGTAGAGCGCCACAGCGATCACGAGCGGCGGTCTGAAGCCCAGCCCAGCTGATCCTTACCAACGATCGCGACGCCAACGAGGATCAGTACGAGCGCGAGGTACTCGGTCCGATGTATTCCGGCGGCCTGTCTCACCGAACAACCTCCATCACGCCGAGTCCCCCGAGTGGGTGCGTGTCTGTCCCGTAGCGCGCAGGCCCTACCCAATTCCCCTGAAGAGGTGACACGCCTTTTGCGGCTCGTGCGTCAATCAGTTTGATGAACGATCGCATCGACTTCTTCTGCGCTCGTGCGGAACACCAGGGGTCCGAACCGGACGACGCCCTGACGATGCACGAAGAGCGCTGGGCGTACTGCGCGGCTGCCGCCCGCGAACCGCATGAGTGGCAGGCCTTGCCCGCGGGCGGCATGTCGTTGGACGATGCGAAGCAGTTCGTTCGACGGCACGCGATCCATCCGGTCGACCCGACCGCTCAGCGCTCCGAGTGACAACCTCACAAGACATGGGGGCCGTGCTCAAGGTGGGGGCACGGCCCCCGGTGTTTTATCCGTCCGCTCTGCGCAACCGCACGTCGCTCAGTGGCAGCTGGGTTTGTCGAAGGTCGTCGTGATCTCTCCATTCGCGTTCATCGTGAAATGCGCGGTGTCGTGGAAGACCGAGCCGTCGCTCAGCCGCACCGTGAACGTGAACGTGCTGTTCTGGTTCCGTTCGTTCAGGTTGAAGTTGCCCCAAATCGTGAACCGCCCCGTCAGAGTCGGCTGAGTCGCGTCAAGAGGCACCGCGCTGACCGTACCCGTCTGCGTGAAGGTCGTCCAGAACTCCCCACCGGGCAGCGAGTTGATGTGGAACACGCCGTCATAGGTGACTGTGATCGTCGCCGGTGCGCCGGTGCAGGGGATCACGTCCACGAAGGTGGCCGTCGCGTCATGGAACGTCTGCGTGTAGCTGGTGGCTTGTGCGAACGCGGGAGATGCCAGAACGAGTGTCAAGACCAGGACTGCGAGTGAGATGACTAACCGCTTCACAGTTTTCCTCCCCCATGTGACGATGCGGCGCAAGTCTGCGCTCGCGAATTGGGGAGTCAATGTGGATAGCTGGCCATCTTCGGCTCGCTCGAAGTGGATCACGCTCCAGCGGCGAGCCGGGCGCGCAGCTTCGCACCGGCGAGGCCGCGGTGCGAGACGCGATGCTTCTCCTCGGGCGGAAGCTCGGCCATCGTGCGGCCGTCTCCGGCGATGACGAATACGGGGTCGTAGCCAAAGCCTGCCTCTCCGCGCGGCGCCTCCGCGATCTCTCCGTGCACCTCGCCCTCGAAGAGCTCGACGTGTCCGTTGGGCGACGCGAGGGCCGTGACGCACACGAACCGGGCGGACCGGTCCTCGCAACCGTCGAGAAGGGCAAGAAGCTTCGCGTTCCGCTCTTCGGCGCTCGCGTCGTCGCCGAAGAAACGCCGGCTGCGCACTCCCGGCGCGCCGCGCAGGGCGTAGACCTCCAGACCCGAGTCGTCGGCGATGGTCTGGAGCCCGCTCGCCGCGGCGTACCCGCGCGCTTTCGCCGATGCGTTCTCGGCGAACGTGAGCGCATCCTCGTCCGGCTCCGGCGGCACCGGGTCGAGATCCGTCGGCGCGACCAACTCGAGGTCGAGGCCTCCAAGTATTTCGCGGTACTCGCGGAGCTTGCCGGGGTTTGTCGAGCCGATCAGGAAGCGGTGCCGGTCTTTGGGCTCGCCTCTCACACGTCCATGGTCGCGCTCGCGGGTTCGAAGCGCATGCGGCGTCCGAGTCGCCAGGGCGCCCACCAGTTCGCGCGCCCGAGAAGTCGCATCGTCGCCGGCACGACGAGAGCGCGGACCAGCGTCGCGTCGAGCGCCACGGCGATCGCGAGACCCAGACCGACGGACTTGATGATCACGACGTCGGCGAGCGCGAACGCCACGAACACGCCGACCATGATCGCCGCGGCACCGGTGATAAGCCGCCCGCTGCGCTCGAGGCCGCTCGCCACGGCGGCCGTGTTGTCGCCGGTGCGGAGGTATTCCTCCTGGATGCGCGAGAGCAGGAGGACCTCGTAGTCCATCGAGAGGCCGAACATGATGCAGAACATGATCACCGGCAGGCTCGGCTCGATGGACTGCGGTGTGAAGTTGAGGATGTTCGCGAAGTGGCCCTGCTGGATGATCCACACGAGCGCGCCGAACGACGCCGCGACGGACAGGGCGTTCATCGCGACGGCCTTCAGCGGGAGCACCACCGAGCCAAGCAGCAGGAAGAGCGCGAGCATCGTCGTGAGCGTCACGAACCCGACCGCGATCGGCGTTCGATCGACGAGGTAACCGACGGCATCGACGTCGAAAGCCGTGTCGCCCGTGACGAGGACGTCGCCGCCATTCACGGTCTCGCCGCGGATCGCCCTCACGATCCCTCGTGCCTCGTCGCTCTGTGCGGTGCGCGCGGTGCGGACCTGAAGCGTGGTGATGTGCGGCGACGTGGTCTGCGCCGTGAGCGGCATGTCGACGCGCAGGACGTTCGGGAGCGCCGACAGGCGCTTCTGGAGGTCCTCGAGCGCGGCGCGGTGCGAGAGGGGATCGTCCGGGAAGCGCGCGACGACGGTGATCGTCGATTGGCCCTGGCCGGGGAACTCGTTCACGAGCATGTCGTACCCGCGGCGTGACTCGACCGTGGGCGGGAGGATCGTCGCGTCTGCGGTCGCAAGACGCAGCTGGGTAAAGGGCGAAGCGGCGATCGCGATGAGTGCGACGGTCGGAATGAGCACGAGCACGGGGCGCCGCATCACCGCGGTCGCGATCGAATGCCACAGGCCGGGGCCGCCGCGCCCGCGAGGGAGCGGGAGGCGCCACGCTCCGACGCGCGGTCCGAGGATCGAGAGCAGCGCAGGGAGGAACGTGAGGCCATAGAGCACCGCCGCCGCCACGACGAGAGAACCGCTGACGCCGAGCGACACGAGGAACGTCCCGGGGTAGAAGAGCATGCCGGCGAGTCCGATCGCGACCGTGATCCCCGAGAACAGGATCGCGCGGCCGGCGGTCGCGAGCGCGGTGCCGACCGCATCTTCGACGGTCGCGCTTCGCGCGAGCTCCTCGCGAAATCGACTCACGATGAAGAGCGAGTAATCGATCGCGACGCCGAGGCCGATGAGCGTCACGATGTTCAGCGCGTACTGCGAGACGTCGGTCGATCGCGCCAGGGCGAAGGTCGCTCCGAGGCCGGCCACGATGACGATGACGCCGACACCCAGCGTCAGGAGAGCAGCCGCCGCGCTCCCGAAGACGAGCAGCAGCAGGATGAGCGCGAGCGGCAGCGAAACGAATTCGGCGCGCTGCAGGTCGCGATCGAGCGTGGCGTCGATGTCGCCGTTCAACGGGATGTTGCCCGTGGCGACGACATCGAACTTGTCCGTGCGGACGAGCGCTCGGAGCTCGGGGAAAAAGCCTTCGGCCTCGGTCGTCGTTCCTTTCACCGTCACGCTCGCCAGAGCCCGCTTCCCGTCCTTGGAGCGCAGCGCCGCGGCCGACTCCGGCAGGACGTTGTCGGCGGTGAAGATGGATACGACCCGCGGATCAGCGCGCAGCGGTGCGAGGGCGTCGTTCATGTCGCCGATGAAACGCTTGTCGGCTGCGTCGAGCCCCGTCGTGCTCGTGAAGATCAAGACGAATGACGACGTCGCGGCCGCGGGCGCGCCCGTGGGTCGCGGGAACTCATCGCGAATGAGCTGGTTGGTTCGGCCGGCCTCAGTGTCGCGGAACGGCACATTCCGCAGCTGCCCGCCCGCAACGAGCGAGGCGACCGAGACGCCGAGAGTGAGGACGGACACGACCAGGACGAGCCACCGGCGCCGGTAGACAAAGCGCCCCCACCAGCCGAGAAGTCTCACGTCGGCCTATATACGCGCGGGGAGTGCCCGGCGTTCCCTAGCGAAGCGCCGCGCGCTGGGCGGCGATGAGCTGGGCGATCCCGTCGAGCGCGAGCGCCAGGACGCGATCGAAGTCGCCGCGCGAGAAGGGACGGCCTTCGGCGGTTCCCTGGACCTCGATAAGCTCGCCCTCCCCAGTCGCGACAACATTCACGTCGGCGTCGGCGATCGAGTCCTCGGCGTACGCGAGGTCGAGGAGCAGGTCGCCCTTCACGTAGCCAGCCGACACGGCAGCGACGTTGCGCACGATCGGCGATGGCTTGACCTTGCGCACCGCATGAGCGAGCGCGATGAACCCGCCGGTGATCGCGGCGGTGCGCGTCCCGCCATCGGCCTGGATGACCTCGCAGTCGACCATGACGCTGCGCGGTCCGAGCGCCTTCAGATCGATCGCCGCGCGCAACGCGCGGCCGACCAGGCGCTGGATCTCGAAGGTTCGCCCGCCGGGACGTCCCGCGATGCTCTCGCGCTGGCTGCGCTCGGGTGTGCTGCGCGGCAGCATCGCGTACTCCGCGGTGATCCATCCCGTGCCCTTGCCTTCGAGGAACTTCGGCACGCTTTCTTGAAGCGTCGCAAGACAGAGCACCTTCGTGTCTCCGAACGAGATCTCCGCGGACCCCTCCGCGAATTTCGAGACTCCGACGTTGATGGTGATCGGGCGGAGCGACGTGGGCGTGCGGCCGTCCGGCCGCGCGAAGGTCACGCCGTCTCTTCCCAAACCCGTCGCATTTCGTCGGGAGCGTACGACTCGAGGGCGCGTCCATCTTTGATAGCCCGGGCTTCGAGGCGTCCCACGTGCGCGGAGAAGCGGTAGTTCGCCTCGCGGAGCGCGGTCTCCGCATCGAAGCCGGCGTCGCGCGCCGCGGCGACGATGTCGAACAAGAGCTCGCCGAGGAAGTCCTGATCGTCGATGTCCAGCGGAAGGTCCAGACGCGGCGGCTCGATCTTCACGCGCGCGGCGCGCTCGAGCATCCGCTCCGCGGCGAAGAGCGCCGGAAGGTCACGCGGAACACCACCCAGGAGCGACTTCGTCCCGTCGCCCTGCTCTTCCCGCTTGATCCTTTCCCACTGCGCGAGGAGCTCGCCGCCAGAGGAGATCTGGGTTCCGGCGAATACGTGCGGGTGCCTGCGGATGAGCTTCTCGTTCAGGCGCCGCGCGACTTCATTCGCGTCGAATGTCCCTTCCTGGCGGGCGATCTCAGCGTGTAGCGCGATCTGCAACAGGAGATCGCCGAGCTCGTCCCGAAGGCGCGCCGGATCGCCGGAATCGAGCGCCGCGAGCGCCTCGTACGCCTCTTCGAGCAAGTGCGGACGCAGCGACGCGTGGGTCTGCTCGCGATCCCACGGGCAGCCGTCCGGCGCGCGGAGACGCTCGGCGATGCGCATCACGGCGTCGAGGGACGCCAGATCCGCGAAAGGCTCGAGCGGCGCGAGCACGAGGAAGCGCGAGTTGCCGGCGTGGCGCTCCGCGTCCGCGAGCGTGGTCGCGCGGTCAGGATCGAGGAAGGTGACCGCGTGGACGGCGGGGTAGCGCGCGCCCAGCAGCGCCCAGTCGACGGGGGCGTCGAGTGCTATGGCGACGGCGCGCAGCGTCGAGAACGCGTGCCGATCGAGGCGGCTCGCAGGAACGAGATCGATGCCCGCGGGCCATCGCTCGAGGACGGCGGCGAGCGCCGCCGTGTTACTCGAACTCGAGGCCAGGGATGAGGCGGAGGACGTTGTGAGCCTTCTTCTGCTGGTTCAGCCAGTAGGTGTACGCGTTGTCGTTGATGGTCTTCTTCTGCGTATCGTCGAGGTCGCGCGAGTCGGACTTTTCGATGACCTTGTACCACGTGGTCTGCGTGAGCCCGTTGTGCTGCTGGCTCAGCTTACCGGCGTCAATGTTGAAGAGATCGTTCTCGGCCGAGAGATCGGTCAGCATCCCACGCGCGATCCAGCCCATGTCGCCGCCCTGGTCCTTCGTCGCGCTGTCTTCCGAATACTGCTTCGCGACCTGGGCGAAGTCGGTGCCGGCGTCGAGCGCCTTGCCGATGTCGGAGACCTTCTTCAGCTGGTCGGTGAAGGACTGAAAGTCGCCGCCCACCGGGCGAGGCGTCGCGACCTGGATCTGCGCGATATGCACCTGCGCGGTCGGAGAGGTCACGCCGCGGTCCTGCTGCCGCTTGGTGAACTCGTCGCGCACGATGTCGTGCTCCGTGTGCCGCTTGATATCGGCCTCGGTGAAGCCGCTCGCGATCCACCGCTTCACGACGTCGTTTTCGGCGGGGCCGCGGCGCTCCTCGACCTGGATGATGTGGTAGCCGAAGTCGGATTTCACCGGATCGGAGATCTGCCCGATCGCGAGGGCTTTGGCCGCGTCCTCGAATGGCTTGACGAACTGACCCTTCCCCACCCATCCGAGCTCGCCGCCCGACCCCGCGCTCCCCGGGTCCTGCGAGTTGTCCTTGGCGAGCTGGTTCCACAAGTCCTGGTTGTTCGGGTCCTGGCGCAGCTGATCGCGGATCGCGGTCGCCTTCGCCAGCGCGTTGGATTCGTCGAGCGCCTTGTCGGTTGCGGCGGTGTCGAACGTGATCAGGATGTGGCGGCTGCGGAACTGGCCGAAATCGTCCTGATAGCGGGCTTCGACCGCCTCGGGTGCGACGGTGATGCCGTCCGCCCTCGCCTGCTGGTCGAGGATCGCGTACTCCTCGAGGGTGTTGAGCGCGCTCCGGTCGTACGACGCCTTCTGCTCGGCGATCTGCGGGTCGTTCTCGTAGCCGGGCGGAACCCCGAACTCGACGTAGAAACGCGAGAGCTGGTACTTGCGTTCGTTCGTCCAGTCGCGCATCGCGACGACCCTGCCGTCGAAGCGCATCGCGGGCTTGAGATTGTTCTGGTAGTAAGTGTCGCTCGCGGCCCAGCTCACGAGTCCCAGGACGAAGAAAAGCACGGCCGAGAAGATGGTCACGATGACCGCCTGCTGGCGGCGCTCCCGCTGCCAGCGCGCGCTGCGCTGCCTTCGGGTGAGACGTGGAAGTGAGATACGGCGGGTCATATGCGGAGACGCAAATTGTACGGGAGTTATCGGGCGACTTTGCGGTACACCGCGAGGGTCTCGTCGGCCGCACGATCCCAGGAGAACGCGCTCGCTCTCGCCCGCGCGCGGCCGCGCAGGCTCGCCCGTAGCGCGTCGTCGTCGAGGAAACGAGCGAGCGCATTCGCGAGCGCGCTCTCATCGCCGCTCCGGACGAGCAGCCCCGCGTCGCCGACGACCTCCGCCACGGCGCCCCCCGCGTAGCCGACGACGGGCGTTCCGGCGGCGAGCGCTTCCAGCGCGGTCAGTCCGAATCCCTCGAGGAATGCGGCATGGAGCAGACATTCCGCCCCGGCGTACAGAGCGGCGAGCGTCGACTCGTCGACGAACCCGGTCACGATGACGCGATCGCGCGCCGTGCGTTCGGTTTCGAGGGCGTCTCGCAGGTGCGACGAGAGCTTTCCGAGATCGCCCACGATCACCAGGCGCAAGTCCTTGTCGCGCTCCGCCGCGGCGGCGAACGCGCGAAGAAGGCCGCGCACGTTCTTGCGCGGGTCGAACTGTCCGACATAGAGCACGTAGCGGTCGGGTACGGCGAAGCGAGCGCGCGCGAGCGCGCGTCCCTCGTCGGCCGGCGGCGGATCGAAGTCGCTGTCGACGGCCTCCGGTACGACCGTCACGCGCTCCTCCGGCACGCGCAGCCGCCCGACCACGTCCTGCTTCGTCGCGTCGGAGACGGCGATCACCGCATCCGCGCGTCGCGCGAGCGCGTACTGCCACGCGTGCCCGATCCGCGAGTACGGAAGGCGGAGGTAATGCGCCGGCCAGATGAGCGGGGCGAGATCGTGGATGGTCACGACGGCCGCAAAGTCGCGTCGCGCCGGCAGCGAGAGCTGCGTCGAGTGGTAGACGTCGATCCCCTTTCCGCCGAGCTCGAGCGATAGCAGCACCGGGTCAAGCGCGAGCATGGAGAGCTCGGGGCGGCGAAAACGCGACGTGGCGATGTCGTCGTGAGCCGGCAAGAGCCCTGGGTCGGCGGCGGGAAAGTTGCGCAGCCGGAGCAGCGTCCACTCGACGTCGCGCGGCGCCTGCCGAGCGAACGCCGCAAGGAGGTTCCGCGAGTAGCGACCGATTCCCCGAACTCTCGCCACCGTCTGCAAAGGGCGGGCATCGATGGCCACACGCACCGTTCCTAGACTATCGGCGCCCGTGATCTCCGTGATCGTTCCGACATACAACGAAGCCGACTCGCTCCCGCTGCTCGTCGAGCGGCTGGGAGCGGCGATGGCCGGCCACACGTGGGAGCTCGTGGTGGTCGACGACGGCTCGCCCGACGGCACGGCGGAGGTAGCGAACCGCCTCTCGGCGCAGCACCCCGTCTGGGTGGTCCGACGCGCGGGAAAGGCCGGGCTCGCGTCGGCGGTCATCGCCGGCTTCAAGGAGGCGCGGGGCGACATCCTCGTGGTCATCGACGCCGATCTCTCGCACCCGCCGGAGGTGGTGCCGGCCCTCGTGAAGGCGATCGACGACGGCGCCGATCTCGCGGTGGGAAGCCGCTACATCGCGGGCGGCGGGGTCAAGGACTGGCCACTGCGCCGCCGCGTGGTCTCGCGCGTCGCATGTCTCATGGGCAACGTTCTCGTGCCGGTGCGCGACGCGACAAGCGGATTCTTCGCGGTTCGCCGGACCGCGCTCGACGGCGTGCACCTGAACGCCATCGGCTTCAAGATCGGGTTCGAGGTGATCGCGCGCGCGAAAACGAAGAAGATCGTCGAGGTGCCGTACACATTCCGCGACCGCGAGCTCGGCGCCTCGAAGTTCGGCCGTCGCGAGGTCGTGCAGTATCTGCAGCAGCTCGCCATGGTCGGTCGAGACAAGATCCTGGGGAGGCTCCGAAAGTGAAAGTGGCGGACATGACACTTCGCGAGGCGAAGCTCGCCGACGCCGAATTCGTCGCCGACATGGACACCGCTCTCCGCCCCGACGAGCCACGCGACCCGGTCACGCTCAAGAACTACTGGCGGAACCCCGAGGAGAACGCGAAGATCGAACGGTTCGTCGGCGAGATGGGCGGCGAGCGAGTCGGCTTCGCTTTCCAGCGCCACGAGCTTTGGAAGACCCCGAAACGCTACGGCAACGTCTCGGGCGACCTCATGCCGTCGCATCGCACCCCGGCGCGCGTCGACGCGCTCTTCGCCGCGATGGAGGAGCGCTCGCGCGCGGACGGCACGAAGACGTTCACGACGTGGTGCTGGGAGGACGACAACGTCCGAGTCGGCGTGGTGGAGGCGCGCGGCTACGTCGAGGAGCGCCGCCAGCGCTTCTGGGAGCTCGACCTCGTCGCTATCCGCGGAAAGCTCGAGGCGATGGCTGCCGAGTCGCGAGCGAAGATGCGCGAGCAAAAGATCAACGTCCTCACGATCGACCGTGACAGCGACCCCGAGAAGTGGAAAAAGCTCTGGCAGATGAGCGAAGAGGCCATCCGCGATATCCCGACGACGGCGCCGTTCACGGAGACGTCGTTCAACGACTTCATGAAATGGATGCGCTCACCGGGCCTGCGCGAAGACCGCATCTGGATCGCCCGCGACGGCGACACGATCCTGGGTGTCTCGATCCTCTCCTACCCGCCGAAGCGTGGCGTGGTCTCGACCGATTGGACCGGCGTGGCTCGCGCCGGACGAGGCCGCGGAGTCGCCCGCGCTCTCAAGTACGAGACCGTGATGCAGGCGATCGCGCTCGGCGTCGACAAGGTGCGGACGGACAACGACTTCAAGAACACGCCGATCCTTCACCTCAACGAGACGATGGGATATAAGAGGCGACCGGACGGCGTGCAGTTCATGAGGGCGGTCTAGCGCTCCAGGACCGTCGTCGCAGTCACCGTGCTGACCCCGTCGCTCACGGTCACCGTGTAAGCGCCCAAAGGCCAGCCGTTCGCGAGGCTCATGAAGCCCGTGTACGCGCCGAACATGTCCGTCACATGCGGGGCCGGAACGGAGTGGTACCCGGGAGCGGTGACCATCACGTTGAGAGACGTCGAGGGGGCGAATCCGTATGCCGTGTAAGTCACTCCGGGCCCAACACTGGTGTCGTTCGCGAGCGCCACGCCGGGATAGGCAGAGACAGAGCTCTTCAGACGCGCCGGGAACTCCGCAGCGAACGCATCCGCGGTTTTCCCGGTGATCGCAAAAAGAGCGTCGTTGAAGGTCTGGCCCCGGTTCATGAGCTCGAGGATCAAGATGCTCCCCCGAATACCCACAGCGTCACGCAGGAGACGCGCCGCCTCTCCGGCTTCGTAGTACTCGAATCGGGCGAGTGGGCCGACCCTCGAATTCCACGTCTCTTGCGAAATGAGGTCGTTCAGCGGGATGAGCGGGCCGAATGAGATCGCGGCTGCCGACGTCGCCGTGTAGTGATAGGCGCTCGCTTCCCAGGCGGAGCCGGGAGTAGTCAGTTCCTCCAGCACCGCGTTCCCTTCGTTGAACCACGCGGGGATGAGCGACCGCGGTCCCGCAACTTGCTGGAACAGGTAGTGCGTGAGCTCATGTCTCGGCGTATTGATCGGGACCCTTTCCATGTTGCTCCAGATGAGGAAGATGTTTCCGGATGGCGGGTCGTAGAAGCCAGGACGTAGGGCAAGCCCGGACGCTTCGAGGGCAGTTCTCTGCGCGATGGTCCGAATCCCGAGCGCCGCGGACGTCTCCGAGGCGAAGACGAAGAGAGTGGGTCGCCCCGTGAACGCGCGGCCCAGATCCGCCTCGATTCTCGCCATGTCTCCGTCGATGACGGAAACGATCGAGGTCGCGTCGGTCTTGGTGATCGTTACCTCTGCGTACACGTCGGCTCTCACCGTCGTCGTCGGGTTGAACGTCAGGCCACCGACCCTGAGTGGTGGCTGCGATCCATCCGGATTGAGGACGACGACGTTCCAGAAGACGCCGAAGTCCTCCATCCACTGAGCGCCCTCGATCACCGGACGAAGCGCGATCGAGTAGCGCCCCGGCACTCCCGGCGCTCGCACCCGGAACTGGAACCAGGCGATCTGCCCGGGGCCAACGTAGGGCGCCGGCTGAACGGCGAGGCGATTGAAGCGTGGCCATCCCGTCGCTGGTGACCCGTTCGTCCCATCCCCGCCGAGGAGGCTTGGCTGATCCTGTCCCGGTTGGGGTCCCGAGGTCCCAAGGTAGGCGACCTCGCCCAGACGACCGCTCACCCAGCCCCGCGATCCGCTGTTGTAGTAAGCGACCGTCGCTACAGCGGAATCTCCCGGGCAGAGGGACATGTAGCCGGATTGCCCATACCACGCCGCATGGAAGCCGGTGACGCCAGAGGGAACCGAGAGAGGCGGAGCGATTCCAGGTCCGATCGAGCTGACGCAGGCCGCTGCCGCGGGGGTTGCTCCAACGAGAACTGTCGACACGAAGACAGCCGCGGCAATCGCCGCCCTAAGGAGTCCCGACCTCACCGCCGGACGTTAGCACCGGCCCGTATGCCTTCCCTGTCAGGAAGGTGGCTTGACCGCTATGCGATGTGGAAGCGGAAGCTCGCCTCGCGCTGAAAGACCTCGTAGTCATCGTTGTCGTTCCGGAGATATGCGGCGCGCAGCTCAGGTCGAGCATCGAACTCGCCGAACCCTTGTAGCGCGTCGTAGGCCGCGAGCGGGCTCTTTGTAGTGATCAGGAAGTCCGTCTCGCCCGCTCCGGCGTCGTGGCGGTCGACCTGGCCGGTATCCCCTATCGCCGCAGACACACGCTCTTCGAGGACCATGAACTCGTCGAGGTCGCGATAAGACGAGCCGGGGACCGGAAGGACGAGGAGGAACTCCACTGGTTGCGAATCTAGTTGCCGTCGTGCCCCGCGCCAGAGCGCGATAGTCCTAATGCCTCGCAGTACTTCGCGCCAGCGTCACGATGGGACCCTCGCGCGCGTTGCTCTCCGCTACGCCGCGCCGAGCTCCTCACGGAGCGACTCGATCACGTAGCTTTGCTCGTCATCGGTCATCGTTGCGAACAGCGGGATCAGCATGGTTGACCGCGCCTTCTCCTCGGTGATCGGGAGCGAGACTTTGCCGACACGGTCCCGATAGACCTTCTCCAAATGTGAGGCCATCACGCCGCGGCGCGTAGCGACGCCGCGTCGAAGGAGCCTCGCCATGAGGTCGTCGCGGTCGACCGATCGATCGAAGTCCAGACAATACGACTGGTAGGTGTGGGTCGCGTACGGCGGGGTATACGGGGTCCGAACCTTCTTCAGGTCCGCAAGCTCACGCGTGTACCGGTCGGCCTTCGCCACGCGGATCCGCAAGAGCTCGTCGAGCCGGCGAATCTGCACCAGCCCGATCGAGGCTTGAATGTCGGTCATGCGGTAGTTGAAGCCGAGCTCGTGATACTCCTCCAGGATCGGCCGGTCGGCCTTGTGGCGGTCGAGGTCCGAGACGCTCATCGCGTGCGCGCGCAGCTTCCTCGCCTTGTCGGCGAGCGCGTCGTCATCGGTCGTGATCATGCCGCCCTCGCCGGTCGTGATGACCTTGCGCGGGTGAAAGCTGAACACGGTCTGGTGCGCGTTCGAGCCCACGCGCCGACCCTTGTAGGTGCCGCCGATCGTCGGCGCCGCGTCTTCGACGACGTCGATCCCGTGGCGCTTGGCGATGTTGTTGATGGCGTCGATGTCGCACCCGAGGCCGATCTGGTCGACCGGCATGAGCGCCTTCGTCTTCTTCGTGATCCGCTTCTCGATGTCGGCGGGGTCCGCGTTGAACGTGCGCGGGTCGACCTCGCAGAAGACGACCGTTGCTCCGGTGTAGAGGATCGCGTTCGCGGATGCGATGAACGTGAACGACGGGACGATCACTTCGTCGCCGGGCCCGATGCCGATCGTCGCGAGCGCAAGATGAAGGCCCGTCGTGCACGAGGTCGTCGCGACGCCGTGCTTCGCCCCGACGTAGGCGGCCACCGCCTTCTCGAACTCGGCGACCTTGGGCCCCTGGGTCACCCACCCGCTCTTGATCGAGTCGTACGGCGCGTGTGCCTCTTCCTCGGTCAACGCGGGCTTCGTGATCGGCACGCTCATCTTTTTCAGCGGCGCAATGGCCATCTTCCGACTCCTCTACGCGGTCTGTTTAGGTTTGGCTGCCAGGGACCCGCGCCGCCATGCGATCAGCTTTTTCACTCCGTCGCGAAGATCGGTGCTCGCACTGAACCCAAGCAGCTCTTTTGCGCGGCGCGGGTCACCGTAGCGCCGGGCTGGAAGTGCTCCAGCCGGTTGCGGACGGTGCTCGAGGCCGACGTTGCTTCCGGTGATATCCAGAAGGATGGCCGCGAGATCGCTCATGCGGGTCTCGATGCCGCTGCAAATGTTGACGACGTCGTCGATCGTTTTGGTATCGCACGCGAGGAGGTTCGCGCGCGCGACATCTCCGACGTAGATGAAGTCGACCGAGGCCGAGCCGTCCCCGAACAGCACGAGCGGCTTGCCCTGGTCGATGAGGTCGAGCCACTTGACCATCACCTCGACGTACGGCGAGCGGATGTCCTGACGGGGGCCGTAGACGTTGAAGTAGCGAAGGATCGTGGTCGGCAGGCCAGTGGCGTGGGCGAACGCTCGGGCCATCTGCTCATTCGCGACCTTGGCCGCGCCGTACACGCGCGTGCCACCGACCGGATGGTCCTCGTCGTACGGGAGGCGGATCGGATCCCCGTAGACGACCGCGGACGAAGCAAGCACGACCCGCCGAACCTTCGCTTCGGACGCCGCCTCGATGACGTTGAAGGTGCCATCGACCATCACTTCCTGGCACTCGCGCGGATTTTCCTGACAGCGCGTCCAGCGAAGCGCGGCTTGGTGAAAGACGAGATCCGCGCCCTCGATGTTCGCGCGAACGGCGTCCCGGTTTCGGATGTCCACCTCGACGAGCCGCGCGCGGCCGGTCGCGAGGGCCGCGGCGATGTTGTCGCGGTCGCCGCGCAGAAGCATGTCGATCGCGATGACTTCCGCGGCACCGGCCGCGAGCGCGGCATCGACGACATGCGAGCCGATCGTGCCCGCGCCTCCGGTGACGACGACGCGCGCGCCCGAAAGGCCGCTCACACCGTCTTCTTGGTGAGGCTCATCGTGAGATGGGTGAAGCCTCGATCTTCCGCACCGAGATCCGTGACGCGCTTCGCGAGAGCTTGATGCGCGTCTCCCGCGGCAACGCTTGGGTCGTCCGGTGCGTCGAAGACGACGACCCACTTCGAATCCTGCTTGCTGATCCGGGCGCCAAGGTCGTCATCTATGAGGCGCTCGATCGCGCTCAGCGCGCCGTTCACCGTCTCGAATGCGAACGCGTGCTCCACACGCGCGCCAGTCCGGAAGAGAGGCGAGGCGACCGCGTTCGCTTCGCCCGCCTCCAGCGGGACCACGGTGAACCGCGCCGGGTCCATCCCCGCCTTGCGCAGAGCGTCGACGATCGTCGGATCAAGCGGCGCCGTGTCACCGGGCGCACGCGGCACCAGGCGGTACTTATTCGTCTTGCCACCGAACAGGTTCACGCTCTTTGCTGCGGATCCTTCCGGGAGCGCAACAGCTTCGCCGGGACGCCCGCAACGATCGCGTAGTCGGGCACGTCACCGGTCACCACCGCACCGGCGCCGACGATCGCCCCCTGTCCCACGGTGACGCCAGGGAGGAGCACGGCGTTCACGCCGATGTCAGCCCATTTGCCGACGCGCACGGGCTTGATCACGAGGTCGGTCTGGATGATCGGCATGTCGATCGGCTCGCCCGTGTGTTCGCTGCCCAGGACCTTCGCGCCCGGGCCCCAGCCGACATATTCGCCGAGCTCGAGATCGCGGCAATCGAAGTAGCTCTGCGGGCCGATCCACGTGTGCGCGCCGATCGCGCAGTGACCGTCGTGGCGCCCCTGCAGGAACGACTGATTGCCAAGGAAGACCGCGTCGCCGATCTCGAAGGTATGCGGGTGCAGGACCAGAACGCCGAGGCCGACGCGAACGCCGTGGCCGAACGATTTGCACAGCGCTCGTAAAAGGAGGCGGCGCTGCCGGACGCCGTCGGCGCTGTCGAGGAACGCCGCGGCGGCGTAGCGTTCGACGAGTGCCTCGCGCGGTTCCCGCTCCCGAAGGCGTGACGACTCCGCGATCTCGTCGGGCGGATCCTGCGTGACTTGCTGAACGCCGTGGACCGCCTTGACGACGCGCGAGCTCAATTGCCCTTCATGAACTCGCGGATCGAGGTCGTGACCCGATCGACCTGGTCGTCCGTGAGCTCTGGGTACATCGGTATCGAGAGGACCTCAGGTGCAAGTCGCTCGGTCACGGGAAGATCGCCTTTGCGGTAGCCGAGGAACTCGGCCGACTGCTGAAGGTGGATAGGCACCGGGTAATGGATCTGCGTGCCGATCCCGCGCTCGCCCAGATACTTCCGTAGATCGTCGCGCCGCCCGTTGGGCACCCTGATGCAGTACACGTAAAACACGTGGCGCTCGCCGCTTGGGATCTCCGGCGTGATCACGCCGGAACCTGCGAGAAGCTTTTCGTACGTGCGAGCAAGCTCGCGCCGGCGCGTGTTCCATTCCGGAAGGCGGCGGAGCTTGATCCGCAAGATAGCGGCTTGGATCTCGTCGAGCCGCGCGTTGTACCCGACGACGGGGTGGTAATAGCGGGTGGATTGGCCGTGCTCGCGAAGCGCGCGAAGCTCCTCCGCCAGGCGATCGTCGTTCGTCGTGATGCTCCCAGCCTCGCCGTATGCACCGAGATTCTTCGAGCAGTAGAAGGAAAAGCACCCAACGCGGCCGCTCGCACCGGCCTTGGTCGAACGATCGTCTGTGACGGCGCCGTGCGCTTGCGCGGCATCCTCGATGATCGTGATGTTCCGATCCTGCGCGATCTGGCGGAGCGGCTTCATGTCGACGGTTCGGCCGTACAGATGGACCGGAATGATCGCCTTGGTGCGAGGAGTGATCGCCGCGGCCACGGCGGCCGCATCGATGTTCATCGTGCGCTCGTCGACCTCGACCAGAATCGGTCGCGCATTCGCGTACAGGATCGCTTCGACGGTGGCGAAGAACGTGAACGAAACGGTAATGACTTCATCGCCGGCGGAGACCCCACACGCTCGGATCGCGAGCTGTAGCGCATCGGTGCCGCTGCCGACGCCGACGCTGTGTCTCGTTCCGATGAACGAGGCGAACTCCTGGTCGAACGCTTTCACGTTCGGACCGATGGTGAGCTGCATGCTCTCGAGGACATCGTCGATCGCGCGCCGGACCTCGTCGCGGATCGTTGCGTACTGCGCTTTCAGGTCGACGAGGGGAATTTCCTGTGTGGCGACTGCGGTCATGGCGCTTTGGTCTCCTTCATACCTTCACCCGCTCCGGCAGGTCCTTGAGCCACGCGTACGCATGCGGGTAGATGCCGACGAAGCACGCGAGGTCGCGGATGTCATCCTTGACCTGCACCGCGGGGTTCCCCGCCCACACCGTGCGCGGCGGCACTGTGTGGCGCACCACGCTCCCGGCACCCACGAGCGCGTCCTCGCCGATCTCGACGCCCGGTAGGATCGTGCTGTTCGCACCGATCCGCGCGCGGCGGCGAACGACGCCGCCCTTCACGCAATCGAGATACGCCGGGCACTGCGGGTGCGGATCGTCCGTGAAGACCACGTGGGGCCCGAGGAAGACGTCGTCGTCGATCTGCGTCAGCTCGAGGAAGCAACCGGTGTGGATTCGTACGCGCGAGCCGACGCGGTTGCCGAACTCGAGCGACGCGTGCGTTCCAACAGAGACGTCGTCGCCGATGACGTTGTCCTCGCGGATCGAAGCGCCCTGTCCCGTCTGGAGGCGCGCGCCGATGCGCGTGCCGGCGTAGATCGTGGTGAACGGACGGATGACCGCGCCCGGCCCGATGACAAGCTCGAGCTCGCCTTCCTTCTTGCCGCGAGGCGCGCGGCCGATGATCGTGTACTCGGCGACGATGCTCCCCTCACCGAGTCGGACGTTCGGCGCGACGAATGCCGTGGGATGCACGGTCGTCGCCATGGCGGCGCTCATGCGCGGACGGGATCCAGCCGATACGCCACGCGCGCGCCGCCCGACCGGAGCGACCGCATCGCCAGCTCGAGCACCCGAACGACCATGAGTCCGGCCTCGCCGTCGCTTCGCGGCTTCTTGCCGTCGCGAACGCACTCGATGAAGTGGCGCATCTCCACCTGCAGCGCCTCGGTCATCGGAACGCGGGGGCTGTGGATGTCGCCGGCCCGATAGCTGCGTCGAAGCTCGTCGCCCTCGAGCTTGTCGACGCCCTGGTCGTAGATCTTCACCTTCTCGACCGCCTGATTGTCATCGTAGATGACCATCTTTTGTGAGCCGATGACGGTCGTCGTGCGCAGCTTGCTTGGCGCGAGCCACGACAGGTGCGCGTGCGCGATCGCACCCGATGGGAACCCGATCATGAGGAACACGACGTCCTCGATACCCGGCTGCACAAAGCACGCCCCGGAGCACTGGACCCATTCGGGCTCCTCGTCGAGCCAGTACAGCGCGATCGACACGTCGTGCGGGCCAAGGTCCCACAACACGTTGATGTCGAACTGGTGCAGCCCGAGGTTCACGCGCTGGCTGTCGAGGTAATGCACCTGGCCGATCCCTTTCGAATCGAGGATGCCCTTCACAACGACGACCGCCGGGTTGTAGACGAACGTGTGGCCGACCATGAGCGTCTTACCGGCGCGCTCGCCGGCGCGGACGATCGCCTCGGCGTCGCTGACGGTCTTGGCGAGCGGCTTCTCCACGAAGACGTGCTTTCCCGCCGCGAAGGCCTCCTCCGCGAGCTTCCGGTGCGTGCCGACAGGCGTGACGACGCAGATCGCGTCGATGGACGGGTCGTCGATGAGCTCGCGGTAATCGGTCGTCACGCGCACCGCGGGGAAGCGCTTGCTGATGGCGTCGAGCCGGTCCTGCGATAGATCGGCCACCGCCACAGCCTCGGCCCCGGGGGCTTCGTAGAGGTTCCGCACGATGTTCGGGCCCCAGTAGCCCGCACCGATCACACCGACGCGGATGGTCTTCGTCAAGAAGACCGAATTCTAGGGTTCGCCTCGCGGATCGACGTTACTGCCCGGTGGCGGCACGCAGCTTCGCGAGATCGTCCGCCAGAAGCTGCAGCTGACGGCCGTATTCGGCGAAGTCGCCTGCTTTGAGGGCGACCTGCGCCGCGTTGTAGTGGTCGCTCGCCGACTTCACGAGCGCGGCGATCTCCGGCGGCGGCGTCGTGGTCGGCGGCGGCGTGGTGCTCGGTGGTGGCGTCGTCGTCGGTGGCGGCGGTTGTTGCTGAGCGCCGAACAGGGCGTCGAGAGATTTTTCGAAGGAGTCGGTCATGACGACCCGGCCCTGCGTCGCGAGGATCACGCGCTGGAGCTCGGGGATGCGGCTCGTCGAGGCGGCTTGGACGAAGATGGCCTCGACGTAGACGAAGCTGCTTGCGACGGGCAAAACGAGAAGGTTCCCGCGGATGCAGTTCGCGGCCGACGGACAGAGCAGCGTGAGCTGCTGGCGGATCGTCGAGTCAGCCTCGATCAGGTTTTCGACGTTGAGAGGCCCGGCGATCGGACGATCGCGCGGGAAGGTGAGCACGCGCAGCTTGCCGTAGTCGGGCGCGTCCGCGCGCCCGGCTATCCAGCCGACCATGTTGTTGCGCTCCCCGCCCGCAGGGGTCATCGGCACGAACAGCACGAACTCGGGTCGCTCTGAGCCGGGAAGCCGCGTCGTCACGTAGTAGGGCTCGATGGGCTGGGCCGCTCCGCCCGTCGCGAAGATCTCGTTCGCGATCCTCCACGCATCCGACCGGTTGTAGAAATCGTCCGGGTTCGTCATGTGGTACAGCGCGAACACCTGCGCCTGGATGCTGAAGAGCGCCTCCGGGTAGCGGAGATGATCCCGGAGCGCCTGCGGCATGTCGGTGATGGACTTGAAGAGATCGGGGTAGATCGCTTTCAGGTTGCGGACGACCGGATCCTTGTCGTCGATGACGTAATAGCTGATGGTGCCGTCGTAGGCGTCCGTCACGACCTTCACGCTGTTGCGGATGTAGTTGAGCTGTCCACCGGCGAGGGAGGTGCTCGTCGCGCCGAGTGCGGTGAAGCGCTCGCTGTAGGGATAGCGGTCTCCGGTCGTGAACGCGTCGTTGATCCAGTAGAGCTTCCCATTCGCGATGACGAGGTATGGATCTGGGTCGTATTCGAGGAATGGGGCAATCAGCCTCTCGCGCGAGAGGACCTGGCGGTGAAAGAGCAGTCTGCTCTGGTCGGTGATCTGGTTGGAGACGAGCAGGTTCGTGTCGCCCAAACGAATGGCGAAGAGAAGCCGATCCCAGAGCGAACCGACACCGACGCCGCCGTTCCCGCTGAAGCGCGTCTGCACGTTGCCCTGATCTGTCGTGTAGTCGAACTCGTCCTGGTTCGTACCGACGATGACGTAGTCGCTCGTGAGCTCTCCGTAGTAGATCCGCGGCTGGTCGATCTTCGGTTCGCCGACAGGCGGGATGTCTTTCACGAGAAAGAGCGGTGCCCCGTCCGCGGCGACACCACCGACTGGGCTCACGACCGAGCCGAGGCCGTGGGTGAACACCAGGTGACGGTTCACCCAGGTCTGCTGCGGAAGGCGGTTCGAGGAGAGCTCGCGCGCCGAAAGCATCACCGGCTGCTCTTTGCCGCCCACCTGGTAGCGATCGATGTCGACGTCGACGAACGTGTACTGCTGGCGGAGCGCCTGCTGCTGATCGAAGACCTGCTGCAGCGGCCGGTAGTCCCAGAGGCGAACAGTCGACGTATCGGACAGCGCGGCGCGTGCTTCCGCCGCCGTCGGCGTATCCGCGACGTTAAAGGCGCTCTCGTCGACCGTGTCGAGGGAATAGGCGGCACGCGTCGCGGCGATGTTCCGGGCGATGTACGGACGCTCCTTGTTGAGCTGGTCGGGCTGCACGATGTAGTTCTGGATCAGCGCCGGGTAGACGCCCCCGATGACGAGGGTCGCGACGAACCAGAGAACGATGGAACCGCCGAGGATCCAGAGCGTTCCACGAAATGCGTTCGCGAAGCATGCGAGCGCGGCGACGCCGACGATGACCGTCAGGATCGTGAGCGCGGGAAGGCGCGCGGTGATGCTCGTGTAACCAGCACCGACGAGGACGCTCTCCTGCCGGAAGAGGAGCTCGAACTGGTCGAGGAGATAACCGCTCGCGATCAGCGCGAGGAACAGCCCGCCGAGGATGGACAGATGTGCGCGCGCCGGGCGCGCGAGCGCGAGGGCGGTGCGACCCGCAACCCGTATGTCCGCGCTCGCGAGCGAGCCGGTGGCGACCCCGATGACGCCGCGCGTGAAGTACAGCGTGACCACGCCGATGGCGATGACGATGAGCGCGACGAGGAGCCAGGCGCGCACGAACTCGAGGACCGGCAGCGTGAAGAAGTAGAAGCCGATGTCGCGCCCGAACACCGGGTCCGTCGCGCCGAAGGGGACCTGGTTGACCCAGCGGAGCAGCATGTCCCACTCGTCGCCGCCGGCGAGACCGAAGAAGAACGCGGGGATGAGGAGGAGCCACATGAATCGCAGGCTGGTCGAGAGCGCGCCACGACGCCGGCGCTCGGCCTCGACGACGACGCGCGGCATCTGCGGACGGAGCGCGAAATAGAGGTTGGGCAGCGCGAGCACGAAGAAGACCCCGCCGAACACGAGGAACGCGTAGAAGCCCGCGGTGAAGCGCCGCAGGTAGACCGATTCGAGACCGAGGCTACGGAACCAGAGAAGATCGGTGAGGAAGCCGATGAACGGACCCACAAACACCGGGATGAGCAGGAGAAGGAAGGCGATGATCGCGAAGAAAACGAACCGGCGAGACGGCCCGGATATGCGGTTGCGGCCGCTGCCGAAACCCGAAAGGTCGATGTTCGACCAGTCGATGCTTCCCCAGTCCCTGCCCCCGTCACCGCCACGCCCGCGGTCCCGCATCGGACTCAGGATAGGGGTGGTTGCGTTCGGTCGGTCGCCGGGCCCGGCCTGGCTAGTGCCGACCCTTGTCGCGAACCTCGCGGAGCGCGGAAAGATTTTCGACTTCGATCAGGTCTTTGTTTCGACCTGCGGCGCGTTTCATCCGGATAAGGTCATCGAGGGAAGCGACGGAAACGTTCGTACCAATGAGGTCCATTCCATCCGCATTCCGCTTGAGCTGCTCGTAGTCGAAGTCCCCGGATGCCGCCCCGAGGCAATCGAACGGTCCGTAGTTCGTATCGAAGGTGAAGTTCAGACCAGCCTTCAGAGTTCGGGCGTCAAGACGGAACGCGACGGGCTCGCGCACGCCGCGAAGCGTTGCTCCTACCTCCGTCAAAGCCGCCGCGAGACGCTCAAGGTTCTCGTAGTCGCGGGCGTAACAGATGTCGAAGTCGTTCGTGATGGTCGTGGACCCCTGAAGCGAGGCCGCGACACCGCCGATAACGACGAACCGCACCTCGTGGCGCGCCAAGACGCCAAGGATCGGCCGTGGGTCGAACATGACTTTTCTAGCGGACGCGCCTTGCATTCTTTACCAGCTCATTGATTGCTCGTGTTGCGACAACGGACCGCCGGAGGCGCTCTTCCGGGGTCAGGGGCAGCGTCGACATGAACTGTGTGCGATCGATTCCGCCACCGGCGACATTGACGACGTCCATCTCGAGGTCGCATGCGCGAAAGATCCGCTGCAATGTGCTGTAGCGCGGATCCTGGAGTCCCCGCTCGATCAACGAGATCATCGGTTGAGAGATCCGGGTCTTCGCAGCGAGCTCACGCTGACTCAACCCTTTGCGCTTACGGGCAGCCCGGACCAGCCGACTTGCCTTCATAGATGGAAAAGCATATCAAGGGGGAACTACGAGCCGGCGACGTCTGGGTCCGGATTAGAGGACGTGCGCGGATCGCTCCGCGCACGTCCCTCCACGCTCAGTCGGGCGCGTAAAGTCCGATCTTGTCGTAGTACACGGTGAGGTTCTGGTCGAGCTCTTCGCGCAGCTCGATGAAGACCTGGCCTACGCCGGCCGGTATCTGCACCCGACCGACAAGTTCCGTGACGGTCCCAGCGGGCACGAGCTGCGTGAGCGTGAGCAGCGGGCCGACCACGCCGTTCGCGGTGCCCGCGGCGGTGACCACGATCTGCGGGTGCGCGGCCGTTCCGCCGGTGAGGACCGTCGCGCTCGCGTCGTAGTAGCTCCCCGCCACGACCGAGATCGCATCGGAGGTCCATTTACCGGCTTGACCGGGCAGCGCGCCCGTCACGATGTCGGCCGCAGCGAACCCGTCGGCCGCGTGGCCACCGGTGACGTCGTAGGTCGTGCCGGTGCCGCTTGGCGTCCAGTTCGCGGGCTGCGATGGCGCCGTCGTCGACGTCGTCTCGAACGAAGGGTTCTTGACCTTGTTTCCCTTGACGAAGACCGTCGCGGTGGCCGCGTTGTTCGTCTCGTCCGACTCGCGGATCGTGTTCTTGGGGTCGACCGTCACGAGGACGGTGTGTGTACCGGGCTTGCCCTGCGAAGGCCATTGGATGCTCACGTCCGCCGATGCACCCGGCGCCAGCGACGCGATGGATTTGTCGGATCCCTGCACGACGCCGTCGATGGCGAAGCGCAAGCCGATGTTCGATGCCGCGCGGTAGCCGATGTTCGCGACCCTCGCCGTGATCGTGACACTCTGGCCCTCACGCGGCGTGTTCGGGCTGAACGAGATTCCGGTGACGGTGAGATCCGCGAGGTTCGGCACGCGCGCCGAGAAGACCTCCTGGTACCTCGAGTAGTTTGGGTCCGTCGTCGGCAGTTGCGCGAGATGCGTGTCCTGCCAGAAGGGGATCGCGTTGTCGTCGTCGGCGACGAGTCCTTGGTAGTCGCCGATGAACTCACCGGACCCTGAGATCGGCGGGTTGATCGATGGGTCCCACATCTTCTGCGTGACCCGGATGTCGGACCACGTTGTGCCGCCGTTGTCGGACCGCGAGAGGTACGTGTCAATGTAGAAGTTGTCGGGATCGTTGCGCCGATCGAAGTAGCTGATGTTCACTTGACCGGACGCCGTGA
>Ga0137380_10000886_pt1 | contig 23286 bp, 19 predicted proteins | sample SagtaG_17_FD_104809 | JGI IMG/M metagenome (GOLD analysis project Ga0137380, IMG submission 104809) | Vadose zone soil microbial communities from Sagehorn Ranch, Mendocino, California, USA - Sage2_L_100_16 metaG | ecosystem: Environmental > Terrestrial > Soil > Vadose zone | place: USA...
AAAAGAAGATCTCCGAGACCGCGCTGCGCGATCCGCTCGTCATCGAGCCCGATCCGCAAGACCCTAAAGCCCTGGCCGGCCGCGTGCGGGCGCATGGGGGCGACATTCTGTTCCACAAGCACCGCTTCGACGTCTTCAGCAACCCGAACCTCCTTCCCGTCCTCGACGCTCTCGATCCGCAGGATGTCGTGCTGTACGGCGTCGCCCTCGATGTGTGCGACAAGTACGCGATCGAGGGGCTGCTCGAGCACCGGCCGCACGTCCGTCTGTTCGCGGTCGTCGACGCGATGAAGCCGATCGACCGCGACGTGGCGGAGCACCTGCTCCGTGAATGGGGGGACGAGGGCGTGCGCCTCGTCAAAACCAGCGAAATGGTGCTCGGCGGATTGGTCGAGGAGTTGGCGCGGGCCACCGCATGACTGTGCCGTTCGGGAAGTTCTTTCTCCCAGGTCCCACCGACGTTCATCCCGAGATCTTGGCCGCCATGGCGCGGCCGATGATCGGCCACCGCTCGGCCGGGATGGAGAAGCTGCTCCAAGGCGTCGCGCCCCGCCTCGGCGCGCTCGCCCGGACCAAGCGTCCCGTGCTCATCGGCACGACCTCCGCTACCGGCTTCATGGAGATGGCGGTGCGCAACGGCGTGCGCCGGCGCGCGCTGTCGCTCGTCAACGGAGCCTTCAGCGATCGCTTCGCGGCCCTCGTGGGTGCCTGCGGCAAGGAGGGGATCCGACTCGAGGTGCCTCTCGGCAGCGCGATCGAGCCCGAGATGCTGCGCGACGCGCTGCGCCGCACCCCGGTCGATGCCGTGACCTGCGTGCACTCGGAGACGTCTACGGGCGTGCTCCAGGACGTCGCCGGCTACGCCGAGGTCGTGAAGGAGTTCGACGGCGTGCTGCTCCTCGTCGACGCGGTGACGTCGATGGCGGGATCGCCGGTCGAGACCGACAAGTGGAACCTGGACTTCGTGTTCACGGGCTCGCAGAAGGCGCTCGCGTTGCCGCCCGGCCTCGCGCTCGGCGTCGCGTCCGACCGGATGCTCGAGCGGGCGAAAACGCTTGAAGGCCGCGGCGCCTATTTCGACCTCGTCACGTTCGCGGCGGCGATGGCGAAGTTCCAGCCCACCAACACCCCGGCGATTTCGCTGTTGTACGCGCTCGAGACCCAGCTGGCGCGGATCGAGCAGAGCGGAGGTATCGAAGCGCGGTGGGCGCGTCACGACGCGATGCGGCACAGGGTCGAGACCTGGAGCGCCGAGACGGGAATCGCGTTCGTCCCGGTGCAGGGACGACGCAGCTGGACGGTTTCCTGCCTCAAGCTGCCCGACGGCAAGCATGCCAAGGACATCGTCGGCGCCCTCAAGCAACAGGGGTGGACGATCGGTGCCGGCTACGGCGCGCTCAAGGATTCGACGATCCGGATCGGCCACATGGGCGATCACAGCGTCGAGGCACTCGATGAGCTGCTCGCGCTGGTGCGCGGAGCGCTCGATTGACCTGGCGCGTCGTGGTCGCCGATCGGGTCGCGGAGAGCGGCCTGAAGCTTCTCGCCGCAACCGCTGAAATCGAAGTCGTGCCCGTCGCGGGCAAGCCCAAGGAGGAGCTCGACCGGGCGCTCGCCGGCGCCCACGCCCTGATCGTGCGGAGTGAAACGCGCGTGACCTCCGATTTGCTGGCGCGGGCCCCGCACCTGCGCGTCGTGGCGCGGGCGGGGACCGGGGTAGACACGATCGACGTCCACGCCGCGACGCGCCGGGGCATCGCCGTGATGAACGCCCCGGGCGCGAACACGGTCAGCGCCGGCGAGCATGCGCTCGGCCTGCTACTCGCGCTGGTGCGGCGTATTCCCGACGCTGCCGCGGCGATGCGGAGTGGGGGTTGGGACCGCAAGAAGTTCGAGGGCACAGAGCTGCGCGGCAAGACGATGGGCGTCGTGGGGCTGGGCCGGATCGGCGCGCACGTCGCGCAGCTGGCGCGCGCCTTCGGCATGAGCGTCGTGGCGCACGACCCCTACCTCCTCCCCGAGCGGGCCGCCGAGATCGGGGTACCGCTGCTGTCGCTCGAGGAGCTGCTCCGCTCGGCGGACGTCGTCACGCTGCACGTCGCACTCACCGACCAGACCCACCACTTGATCAACGCAGATCGCCTGCGGCTCATGAAGCCGACGGCCGTGTTGATCAACACGGCGCGGGGCGAGCTGGTGGACGAGGTGGCGCTCGCCGACGCGGTCCGCGAGAAGCGGATCGGCGGCGCGGCAATCGACGTGTTCTCGGTCGAACCGCTCCCGGCCGATTCGGCGCTGCGCGCACTCGATCGCGTGCTGCTGACGCCGCACCTCGCCGCGTCCACCGCCGAAGCGCAGGAGCGCGTGGCGGTCGAGATCTGCACCGCCGTGCGGGACTCGCTCGTGAGCGGGGACCTCTCGTTCGCCATCAACGTGCCCGGCATCGCGGGAGGCGCGGCGCTCAAGCGACTCGCGCCGCTACTCGATCTGGCGCGGCGCCTCGGCCGGCTCGCGCTGGCGCTGGCCGACGGCCCGGTGAAAGCCCTCGAGGTGGCGTACGGCGGCAAGGACGAGGCGGCGCCCAAGCCCGCATTGATGTCAGCGCTGGAAGGCCTGTTGGCGGCGATGAACGCCGGCCCCGTCAGTCTGGTGAACGCGCAGGTGCTCGCCGAGGAGCACGGCATCCAGCTTGCCCGCAAGACCGGGGCGCCGGAGCCCGGCTTCGAGACGTCGATCGGCGTGAAGGTCGACACGGTGCGGGGTCGCGTGCGAGTGGCAGGGGCGCTCGTCGGCAACAGCCACGGCCGCGTCGTGCGCATCGACGACTACCACGTGGACGTGGCGCCCGAGGGCTGGATGCTCGTGATGCGAAACCGCGACGTGCCGGGCGTGATCGGCCGGGTGGGCACGGTGCTCGGTAGCGCCGGGATCAACATCGCGAGCTATCACCAAGCCCGGCGCGCGACTCCGGGCGAGGAAGCGCTGGCCGCGATCAACGTCGATCAGGCGCTCACGAACGGCGTGCTGGGGGAGTTGCAACGCCTTCCAGACGTGCTGGACGTGCGGTTAGCGCATTTCGGAGACTAGTCCGCCGCTCGGTCATGTCCAGCAAGCCTGGCGTGCGTACCGCGAAACTTGTTATCACCCACGTTCCCGTGATTACACCGCGTCTCAGTGCGGCATATGACACGACGGTGGACCTTAGCCCGTAACGGTTTCGTCCGTTGCGTCCAGGCAGCGCGTGCCACCGACTCGTGCGGTTGTTGGTTGCGGCACGAGTGTTGCGGAAGTGCCTCGCGCGCCCTCCGTGCTCCACCTTCAACCGGATGCCCGCGACCATGCGCGCGACGCACGCCGACCTGGCTGCAGAGCCGCCCACCACCTCGCCCGCGCTCGATCCTGTGGCGCTCACCCGCGCCATGGCGGAGGTGCTCCGACGATCCCACGTATTCGCTCCCGCCGCGACGCCGATCGTCTTGCATGGCGAGAGCGGGACGGGAAAGACGTTCATCGCCGAATACATCCATCAGGTGAGCGGCCGGGAGGGAGGGTTCCACCCGTTCAGCGTGGGCGTCGTGGCGCCCCAGCTCGCGCTGGACGAGTTGTTCGGCCACGTGCAGGGGGCGTACACCGACGCCCGCAGGGTGCGTACGGGGCGCTTCGCGACGGCGGGCAGCGGGACGCTGCTGCTCGACGACGTGCAGAATCTCGATCTCGGCGTGCAGAAACAGCTGCTGCAGGTGCTCGATCGCGGGACGTACAGTCCCGTGGGGTCCGACCGCGTGCAGACGGTCACGTGCCGAGTCATGCTCGCGATGGCCGACGATCCGGCGCAACTCGTGCTGCAGGGACTATTGCTGCGGGATCTACGGTACCGGTTCGGGATGTGCGACATCCGCGTGCCGCCGCTGCGCGAGCGGCGCGCCGAGATCATCGTGTTGGCGCAGCGGTTTTTGGACGATTGTCCGCGCCTCACGCAGGTCGAAGGGCCGAAGCGGTTTTCGACCGGCGCGCTGGCCGCGCTCATGGAGGGTGAGTATCCGGGCAACGTGCGCGAGCTAGGCGGGGCGATCGTGCACGCGTTCTTGATGGCGCGGGCGGCAGGCGCGGCGGAGGTGGACGCGGTGCACTTGCCTGCGGAGGTATTCCCGCCTCTAGGCTACGTACGGCGAGGGGATCCCGCGGTGAACCGGCGCACGATCGAGCGCGCGCTCGCTCGGACGGGGGGGAACGTGAAGGCGGCGGCGCGGATGTTGGGGGTGAGTCGGGGAACGATGAGCGGGGTGCTCCGATCTCGCGCCCCGAACGCTGTGGTTGGAGACCAAGATGTGGGGGTCGCCAGCACCTGAGCCGGAGTGTCGGGAACAGGGTGCAACGGCGGCCGCGCTCAACCCCGTGTGCGGCCAAACCCCCTCCCTAGTGTCGTTATTCTACGATCGTAACTGGACCAGAAGACGGGGAGCACCGCAGCGGCCGCTGGGCGCGAATGGGCAAGACCTTGGGCAGATTCGGGGCCGCGCACCCGCGCGCGCACCGATATCTGCCCACTTGCTTGCACGCCGAGAAACGTTCAGAAGGTCACTGCAGATAGAGATATCTGCGACCGGCGGGTCGGCTCCAGATGATCGCCCGCCTTACAACCCATGACCGATCTCCAATTCCCCTCTCGCTGGGCTACGCCTCCACGAAGCCACCACGGCAATTCGGGTTAGGTAGGGACGCGCAGGCACTGCTTTTCGAGCCCAATTTATCACGGACCGAGGCACCACGACGCCGATCACATACCCGCTTGCGGTGGGTCCCCTTCCTTTGGGCATCAGAATCGAATCGGGAAGCGGTACCCACGCTCCCAGGGAGTCGGCGCGCGTCACATTCGGCAGGTCCCCGATCATGCTAACCGGTCCGGAGCGACCTAGGATGCGAACTGAGTCCGGGCGCTCAGAGAGCCCAGGCATTAGCACCACAACGGTGTCCTCATCCACCGCCCCGTCCCAAAGAGACGCCGGCTTACGGGTTGGCTCGCCCTTGGGTCCTATCGTTGTGACAAGAAACGCCAGCGTCGGAGGGGGCGGTCGGCGCTCCACCTCGGCATTCTTGCATGCGCCTGGAACGGTGGCCAGGAGAAGCAATAAAGTCGTCACGCGTCGGTCGGTCATGGACGCCTCGATCACCAGAAATCCACGTGCATGTGGGTCCCGTGCTGTCTCACAGTTGCAGGATCATTCTGAACTTGCTTCGGTTTACCCTGCGACGGTGCAAGCCAATAGCCGTTCGGGTCGATGACAGCCATCACGCCAGGCGTGTCAAGCCCAGTCTGCTTGACGTCGGCAACGCCGCTGGAGGCCTCGGTCGTCCCCACAACGTGGTGATCCACTTCGCCAATGTCCACCGCGAGCCCCGCCTTGTTCGGGTCATTACGCTCTGGGCAGCAGTTACTAACACCGCTGTGGCGAGGATCATCGTGGGTTCCGTTGGTCGTGAAGTTAACGCCCAGGTCGTGCCCAGACTGCTGAGCGAGATCGTACAACCCATGTCTCGCTGAGACCTGAAGTCCGCTCAGCGACGTTCCGTGTGCCTTTCCGTACTCCGTAACATAGAGCTTGCAGGGTACGCCGTCTTTCTTGATGGGGCACAGTCCGAACGGATCGGTATAGGCTAGACATCTATTCCCGAATCACCTGATTTGTAACACCCAGCCACCCGCGGCTGGCCTCTGGCGCTCCCGTGAAATCCCTATAGTTGCTGTCGCTCCCGTTCACCTCAGCTCCGGAGCGACCCGATGACCCCCGATCAGAAACGCGCCTTCGCCGCCACCTTCCCCGTCCACGTCGGCGTGGACACGTCCAAGACGTTTCACGTCCTCGTGGCCCGCGGGCCCGACGGCACGCGCACCCGGCCCCATCGCGTGGCGGTGAGCCGCGCGGGGTTCGACGCCGCAGACGCCCATCTGCGCGTTCTGTTTCAGGACGTCGCCGCCGGCCAGATGCTCGTCGGGCTCGAATTCGCGGGGCACCATGGCTTCACGTATGCGCATCACCTGGCGCGCCAAGGGTACGCGGTCGTCAATGTCCTGCCGGCCCACACCAAGCGGACCAAGGAAGTCGAAGACAACAGCCCGCTCAAGTCCGATGCCAAGGACGCAGGGGTCATCTGCAAACTCGTCGGCGACGGCACGTTTGTGCGCTTCCCGTTCCTGCAATCCCCGTTCGTCGAGCTGAAGCTGCTCACGACCCATCGCCACCGCCTCACGGTCGAGGAGACGCGCTACAAGAACCGGCTGCAAGGGCTGCTCGACCTGGCCTGGCCCGAGTTTCTCGGGCAATTCTCGACCCTTCGCAAGCAGACGCCGCGGACGCTGCTCGAGCGCTGGCCCTTGCCGCAAGACCTGTTGGCCGCGCACAAGAGCACCGTCCGGGCGGCGGCGCGGCGCGTCTCCCGTGGGCACATCGTGGGCGACGCCATCGACCGGCTCCTCGCCGCGGCCCGCACGACGATCGGCCTGCCGCAGGCGGCTCCTGAGCGCCGGCTCGAGATCCAGTACCTCCTGGTGCGGTGGGCGCTGGTCCGGACACAGATCGCGGACCTCGAGGCGCGGATCGCGGCGCTCGTCGCCACTTGTCCCCAGGCGCACGTGTTGACCACCCTGCCCGAGCTGAGCGCGGTCTGCGCGGCGACGGTCGTCGCCGAGCTCGGGACACCGGACGACTTCGACCACTACCGCCAGGTCTTGAAGCTCGCCGGCATGAATCTCGTCAGCAAATCCTCCGGGCTCGCCGAAGAGCGCCGCGCGCGCAAGTGGCAATCCAAGCGCGGCCGCCCGATGTTGCGCCGCCAGCTCTTTCTGCTCGCCGGGCGCTGGTGCCAGGCGCGGGGCCTGTATCGCGAGGAGTATCTCGCCCTGGTGGCGCGGAATGGGGGCTTGCGCACCAAGGCCGTGTGCTCGATCGCCCGCAAGCTCGTGCCGCTCATCCTGGCGGTCCTGAAGTCCCAGGAGCCCTTTGATCTCGGCCGTTGGCGGGCGAACCGCCGGCGGCCCGACGTCGCGTAACATCGGTGAGAGCCGTGCGTGGAGGGAGATGCTCAAACCATCAACTGGACTTGAGGCGCTCACGCGACCTCCCCATACAGTCTCGTTTCCCGGTCTCCCTCGGACCTGTAGCGCCCCATGAAGATGTGCTGGCCCTTTGAGGCCCGACGATCTATGAGCTTCGCGATCTGGTCCCACTAGGCACGCTGCTGCAACGGCGCTCTTTGACAATCGACGGACCTGCGGGCATTTTCGGGGCAACGGGGTGGGGTGACCTCCGTTGCCCCGACATGAGGGATCGCGCAAGCGATCGCCTCCCATTATGGGGACGGCGCGGGAAACCGTGACCGAAGGTCTTTCACGACCGTTTCGAGGCACCCCACCACCCACCGCTCAGTCGAGGTCAGGCCCGGCAACCCGACGGCGCGCCGAGCGCCGAACGCAAGACTCGGTCGATCTCCACCCGGCACGAGGCCAGGCCCGATGATTAGACGGCGCCCCGAGCGCCGCAGTCAGACCCGGCCGACCTCGGCCGCTCGCTCCGCTGAGCCAGGCCCGACAACCCGAAGGCGCCCTGAGCGCCAAACGCTAGACTGGGCCGGCTCCATTGCCTAATGGGTCTGGCGCTCGCGATGTGGGAACGGTTCACCCACACGCCTAGCCCATGCCACGACGTGGCCATCAGAGCCAAGCTCGAAACTGTAGGCGATTGGTAGCCAGAGGTTGCGCTGGTCCCAATCCTCACGCGAAAGCGCGGTCATGCGCACAGAGTAGCTTCCATCCGCGCCAGCTTCGGCTCCATCGCTAGGCCAAGTGGCTGGCCTAGTCCGCTCCCAGCGGAGCACGAGCGCCAGCGACTCAGGAGCAGAATCCCGGGTTGCCGGGAAGACGAGTGCCTGCGCGCCGTTTGGATCCAAGAGAGTCGCCAAGTCGCGCGCCAGTGCTTGAGCGTCGCTCGCGGACTGTACCTGGGTGCGGAGACCCGAGAGCAATTCCCTAAGTTCTGGTGCTGGGAATCCCCCAAGGCGGAGCGGCTCGCTTGCGCCGGCTGCCAGCAGATATGGCGGCCAGTGGGACATTGACCAGACTGTGGCACGCCAGACTCGAACACGTAAGTGCGTTGCAGGTCCCGAAGTGATAGCGACCGACCGTGGCGCGATGACATCACCGCCCCGCGATGAAGTGAGTGCTAGGTCGCTCGTCGCTTGCGCCGCGACGACGCGTCGCAGCGCGAGCTCGAGTGTGCTGTCAGGTGCCTGCGCACATAGCGCTGGAGGCGTTGCCATTAGCAGCTGGACCACGCAACCTAGAGCGACTTGGCGCATCACCATTTGACCCCCTGCCTACGGCTTCGGAGTAAGGAGTGGCAGCCCCAGCTCAGTTCGAACCTTGTTCTCAACAATATTCGCGCACTTTTCATCGCAATGGTTCATCGGACCGAGACTACCGGTCGTATTGGCGATCTCGATGTTACCATTCGCGTGTCCGAGTTCGTGGCCAAACGTCGTATTGAAATTGACGGTCACGCCAAGATCTTTAGACGCAACACCGAAATGGGACGGGTCGATCGTGATCGTCCCACCCGTCACTTGATTTGCGTAACCTTGAGTGTTGGTATTGCCTGTCCGGTGGCCGGGTAGGCTGCCGAACTTCACAAGCCATTTGCTCGGGTCGTTCTGCAAAGCACTCAGCTGCTGTGCGCAGGTCTTCGATGCTTGTGCGCAACCCTCGGCTCCCTTCTTCACTGCGGAAGATGCATACTCCACAGTATCGGCCTTCAACCCGAAAGGATCCGTGAACATGACCCCCCTATTATGAGATAGGGGTCGAGGGTCCACTCGCTCGTAGCGCGTCCGGCTCGCCGGGCGCACCCTCGGAGCTCACCTTCAGCCCCAGGGGGCTCCATGATCTCCTTCCCCAAGCGCGAGCGCGCCCAGCACGCCGCGGCCTGCGTCGGCGTCGATGCCGGCAAATTCTCCCACACGTTGGTCCTTCGTCCGCAGCACCGGCCTGACTCCAAGCCGTTCAGCTTCCCGACGACCCGCGCCGGATTCGACAGCGCCGTCGCGTTCATCCGGCAACAAGTGCCTGGCGCCGCGGCCGCGACGATGCTTGTCGGCATCGAGTTCGCTGGCAATTACGGCTTCACATTCGCCCACTACCTTGCCCAGCTCGGCTTCCCGATCGTCAGTGTCCTCCCCGCTCACACGAAGCGCTGGAAGGACGTCGCCCACAACCAGCCGCTGAAGACCGACGCGAAGGACGCCGGCACCATCACCGATCTCCTGGCGCAGGGGCACTTCGTCACCTTCCCGTTTCTCAGCCCAGCGTACGCCGACCTGCGCTACCTCGTCACCGCGCGGGAGCGGCTCTCGCTGCTCCGCCGCGGCGCGATCACACAGGTGCGGACCCTCATCCAGGTCGTGTTCCCGGAGTTCGAGGCCCTCTTCCCGCTCATCACCAAGAAGACGCCGTTCACGCTGCTCCGCACATTCCCGACGCCCCAGGACTTGCTCGACGCGACCAGGACCAAGGTGCTGCGCGTCCTCAAGACCGCCAGCCGGGGCCACCTCGGCGCCGAGACCTACGACAAGCTGGTCGCGGCGGCCCGGGCCACCCTCGGCCTGCCGGGGGCCCAGGCTCGGCTCCGTCAGGAGATCCTGCTCACGCTCGAGCGCATCGCGCTGTTCGAGCGGCAGATCAAAGCCCTCGAGACCGAGCTCGTGGAGGCGCTCCAGGCCGTCCCGGAGACGCCCTACCTCCTGAGCATTCCCAAGATCGCGCCCGTCACGGCGGCGATCTTCCTCGGTTCGATCGGCGACCCTCGTGCCTACGAAGCGGCCGAGCAGATCCTCCGGGTCGCCGGCCTCTCGCTGATCGAGCGCTCGAGCGGTGTCCTGCGGGGCACCAAGCGCATCTCCAAGCGCGGCCGGCCGCTGCTGCGCCAGGCGGCCTACATGTTCGCGGTGCGGAGCATCACGAAGGGCAGCCTGTTCCGCGCCGAGTACGAGGCCCTCTGCCAGCGCAACGGCGGCGTCAAAATGAAAGTCGTGGTGGCCGTGATGCGCTCGGGGCTCCGGTTGCTCTACAGCATCGCCCGCGATCGGCGGCTGTTCACCGCGGAGCCGCCGGCGCGGCGTCGGGCAGCCGCATGAGCTAGTCGGTCAAACGGCTGGCCGGCTGGGATGGTGGAGCCCGTTGTGAGTCGAGGCAGCCTGCAGGCTGGCCTCCCAAGTGCCAATAGCTCCCCCGGTCGAGCGTTCGCTTGAGTCTCCGATAACGGGGTGTCGAGGGTCGCGCTCCGCGAGGAACGCCACGCCTCCGAGTTGGGCTAGGATCGAGCTACGCGGCGCGCGCCGGTCGATCGCTCTTTGATAACTGTCTCCCAGACATCAAGCCTTGGGCCCGGCGCGGATCCGCGCTGTGAGCTGCGGCGTGCTCACGCACGGCCGCCAGCAAAACACTCGATCGCGACCGGGCCCACGGGTGGCTGACGTTCGAACTTGACTCGAGGCCCGGCGCGGATCCGATAACCCATCCGACGGACGCTCTGAGCGCCGCGTCCGACGTGACACCTGATCGCGCCGGGTCCTATGCCTCCGTTGCGAAGGTTCCTCGCCGAAGCATGGGTATTAGTAGTCGGGGCAGCGTCAGCGCTGCAGCTGCGCCAGGGAGGATGTCCAGCGCGATGTTGAACGTCGAAGTGCCGAATGACCCGGTACGCGATGGCAGTATCTCCTCCCAGCTGCTGACCATACCTGCTACAAGTGCCAGGAGACCAGCGAGGACAACGAGACTTGCGATGAGCACGGGGAAGTCTGTGTCCATCCTTTTCCAGCGCCGAGCCACCCGCACCCACGCAAGGAGCGCCGGGACGGCCAGTGGAAGCATAAGGAGCCCTCCCACACTCACCCAGAATGCCTCTCCCAGTGCGATGGAGAACCATTGGGTGAATGGCGTACGTGGGTCGAGCAATACGGCCGACAACACGCGCACGCCAGTGAGAACGATTGCAGCGATCACCAGGCCCGATCCCAGCCAGGCAATAACCTTCACAAAGTCAGACTGGTGCACAGGCTTCGCGATCTTTTCCACTGCGTCCATAGGTCGCGGTATTCCGGGCTCCTACCATTTGTCGTTCAAGAAGATGGGCAGAGCGTGAAAGATAGTCTTCTCAGCTCGTTGCACCACGAACGAGGGCTGCCCATTCCTCCAGTGGACCGCCTCAAGGGACGGATACGCATCGCGGTTTCCTGTCGATGTAAGACCCCCGCTGCCGTTTGGAGCGAACGTAACTGACCCGTCAGCGGCCGGGCCAACGTTAAACCCGTTCTGAAGGTGGTAGTCGACCGTAACGGTACCGATGTCCGGTACGAACGTGACCGTGATGTTCGTCTGAGCCGAAGGTCCGGCGCAGTTGCCTTGGGCATTGCAGGTACGACCACCGGTTGCCGAAGCGGTGCCCTGGTCGAGGTCGATCATGATGTTCGCCCTTGACCGCGGATTGTACGCGGAGAAGTTTCGATCATCGCCTTTGAAGAGACCCCCAAGCTCTTGGCTCTTCTGGATAAAGAGGCTGACGCATAGGGCATTCTTTTTCTTCTCCGGCTCTGGACAGAGTCCAAACGGATCGGTAAAGGCTGACCTCTATTGCCGCTTGACCCCCACCCGGGGCTGACTGTCCCTTCTGTCGCTCCCTCTCACCTCTCGCCGGGAGCGATCCCATGAACACCGATCAGAAGCGCGCCTACGCCGCGACCTTCCCCGTCCACGTCGGCGTGGACACCGCCAAGGTCTTTCACAAGCTGGTCGTCCGCGGGCCCGATGGCCAGCGGACCAAAGCGTACAAAGTGCTCGTCAGCCGCGCCGGCTTCGAGGCGGCCGACGCCCACCTGCGCGATTCGTACCCCGGGATCGCGCCGCAGCAGATGCTCGTGGGGCTCGAGTTCGCCGGCCATCACGGCTTCACCTTCGCCCATTTCCTCGCCGAGCGCGGCTACGTCGTCGTCAATGTCCTGGCGGCGCACACCAAAGCGTCGAAGGAGATCGAGGACAACAATCCGCGGAAGGACGACGCCAAGGACGCCGCGCAGGTGTGCAAGCTCGTCGGCGACGGCATCTTCGTGCGGTTCCCGTTCCTTGAGCATCCCTACTTGGAGCTCCGGCTGCTGACGGTGCACCGCCACCGGCTCACCGTCGAGGCGACGCGGTTCAAGAATCGGCTGCAGGGCCTCCTCGATCTCGCGTGGCCCGAGTTCCTGGGCCAATTCAGCACGCTCCACAAGGCGACGCCGGGGGCGATCCTCGAGCGGTGGCCGCTGCCGCAAGACCTGCTCGCCGCGTCGATCCGCACCGTGCGCAAGGAGATTCACGCCGCCTCGCGCGGGCACGTCTCGCGCGAGCAGATCGACGCCCTCGTCGCCTCGGCCCGGACCACCATCGCCCTCACACAGGCCGCGCCCGAGCGGCGGCTCGAGATTCAGAGCCTCCTCGCCCGCTGGGCGCTTGTCCGAAAGCAGCTCGCGGTACTCGAGCGACGCATCACGGCCCTCGTTGAGCAATGCCCCGAGGCGAAGATCCTGACGACGGTGCCCGAGGTGAGCGCCGTCTGCGCAGCGACGCTCGTCGCCGAGCTCGGCACCCCGAAAGACTATATGCACTACCGCCAGGTCCTGAAACTCGCCGGGATGAATCTCGCCAGCCGCTCGAGCGGCCAGACCGAGGGCCGCAAATGGCAATCCAAGCGCGGCCGGCCGATGCTGCGCCGCCAGCTGTTCTTGCTCGCCGGCCGGTGGTGCCTGACTCGCGGCCTGTATCACGCAGACTATCTGGCGTTGAAGGCACGAAACGGTGGCGCCGGGACGAAGGCCGTCTGCACGCTCGCCCGCAAGCTCGTGCCGCTGCTGCTCAAAGTGATGCAGTCCGGCGAGCCGTTCGACAAGGACCGCTGGCTCGGCAATCGCCGCCGGCGGGAGGCGGTGGTGTCCTGATGGCTGACGGCTGACAGCTGATCGCTCCAAGAGCCGTGCGTGGAGGGAGATGCAGCGTGACCCACAAGCAGTCTCGAGACCCGCCGCGAGGCGGTGATCTCCCTGTTCAGATTGGTCAACGGTCTCCCTCGGACCCGTAGCGCCCAATGAAGAGGTGTCGGCCTCCGAGGCCCGACGAGCCGTGAGTGTGGCGATCCGGTCCCGGTAGGCACGCTGCTGGACGGCGCTCTTTGACAAACGACGGACCAGGTGACAAGCTTGGGGAAGCGGTGGTGGGGTGACCTCCGTTTCCCCAGCTAGCGGATCGGCTGCATCGATCGCGCTCTATTCGCGGGGACGACCCGGCGACAGTCTTCCGGGCTCCGTATGGCGCAAGGCCATTTGAGGCCCCCACCACTCTCCCCGTCGCAATTCTCTTCGCAGGCTACGCCGGACAACCCGGGAGCGCCCGGAGCGCCGCAGGCTAGACTCGGCGAGCTTGCGCAGGTCACACCGAAGGGTCAGGCCCGAAACGCCCTGCGCGCCGCGAGCGCCGTGGTTAGACTCGGCCGGCCACTCGCGCCCCGGCTTAGTGCGAAGGGCGGCTCAATCACGTGAGCGAGCTTGTTGTGCAAGCGCTTCCCAGCGAGCTCGAGAGGAATCGTCCATCTGGACGAGGAGCTGCGTCACACGAGAGACTCCAGGATGGTTAGCGGCGTAGGGGCCACAGTCGAGGCGAAACGCGCGAGCGCTATCCAGGACCACTTGAAATACGACGGTGTCCGTCCGTGCCTGTGGCGTAAAGACGTAGTTCCACGATCCCCTCTCTCCCGCTCTGGACCTTGAGTGGCTTGTCAGTCGACCGAGCTGCCGATACTCGACGCTGACGAGCACCGTATCAGCGATCGTCGCATCATTGACAATGCGAGCGCTCGACACAGGTGCATCGAAGTCGGAGGAAGGCAGCACGTCGCAACGCTCCTTCCAGATCAGAGCGAGGGCGGAGTCCCCGTGTCCCGCAGTGTCTAATGCGATGAATCGCTCGACGATCGCGCGCGGTTCCCGGCGGGCAGGACCGGGTCCCTGAGCGCAGGAAGTAGCCGCGACCGCCGACAGCACGAGTGCTAATCGTGGGATCATGGTGTTCATCTCGTTGTTATTGCCGTGGTACCTGGCGACGATAGATCACAGGTTCAACAGGGTCTAAGCCTCGGACGCCCTTGCCCCAAGGGATAACCTGCGTGCCCGACTTGCCGTTCTGGGTTCCCGTAAGCCGACCGCGCCCGTCTCGCTGGCCGTTCAGGACGCCGGCGTGGCCGCCTTGGACGACGACGTCACCGGCCTGCACGGTTTCCTTGCTCGGATCAACGACGCGGAAATCGTCAGAGCCCGCAAAGTCGCCAGTTCTCACTGTTGGACTGAGGTGTGGCAATCCCGCCGCATCCATGGCCGCGCCAACGTAGTCAGTACAGTCGCCCTTCTGGTTCGGAACATCTTTCTGCGCTGGGTCCTTGCAGTAGGTCCACGCACCTGACTCCACGGCCTTATCGTACACTCGCGTGCCTTCGTCAGACGTTACATCTCTGCATTGCTCCTTGGGCAGCTCCTTCCCATCTTTGTCCGTGCACAACCCGAAAGGATCCGTGAACGTGACTGGATTGTTCCCCGAGTATGCATAGAGGTTGGCCCCGCCCGCAATCCCAATCGGATCTTCCTGGGTGAACCGTCCCGTTTGCTGGTCGTAGTACCGATTTCGGTAGAAGCTCAGCTGTGGTGCGCTCGGTGTCTCGCCCCGCGTGTTTGCGAACCCGTTCGAACTACCGATCGAACCCGCCTGGTTCCCGCCATTTTGGAAATAAGTGACGTCGCCCTCGTAGTTGGTGCCGACTGAGTCCGTGAACGCCAGGTGGCGGCCGCGGCCGTCGGTGAGATAATAGTGCTTCCGGAAGGCGCCGCCTCCCACCTCGTACATCGCGACCAGCGGATCGTCGAGCCCGGGGCCGTGCACGTACCGCCACACCGGCGTCGTGGCCGTCAGGCGGATCACGTTCTCGCCGTCGAACCCCGCGTACCCACCCCCGCTGGAGCCGTCGTCGCATGCCTGCACGCGCCGACCTAGCGGATCGTAGAAACACTTGAGCGGCCCCCCGAGCCATTGCCCACTGAGCGAAAAGAACTTGTGTCCGGTCTGCTGGCCCAGGCTGTTGTAGTAATAGAGCCGCCAGTCACACGTGCCGCACGAGGGCACTTCGATGTGCCGCGAGCCATTGCCGTCGTGCTCGAAGGTCTTGTCGAGCGTGCCCGTGCTCTTGAAGCTCTTCCAGAGACGGTTGCTCCCAGGAGTGTACAGCAGGCTGTCTTCGAGGACGTTGCCATCCCGGGTCGTCAACCGGTTCCCACTAGAATCGTAGGTGTAGGTCTTGTTCGCGTCGTGGAGCATCTCATGGCGCGCGTCGTACTGATACGTAGCGTGCTCAACGGGAATGTTGGTACTCGCGCATGACGCTGCGACCCCCACGTCGCGCGCGTAATCCAGAACGGCGCCGTCAGGGTTGAGGGCCGAGTACCGCGCGCGATGCTCGAAGTAGTCGTTACTGCCGAGTGAACTCGCCGGATGGCGAGAGCACACCATCCGCAGGTTTCCATCCCGGTCGTACCCGAGGCTCACGAACACACCCGGTTTGACATATACGAGGCTGTCGCGCCGTCCCAGACCGTCCCAATAGAACCGGAAGGTGTCGGGCGCCAGACTGGTGTTCATCCACTGAACTGCGAGTTGTGCGAGCTGCCCGTCGGCCCCGTAGCTGTAGCGCAGCGTGTCCGTGCCGTTGAAGAACTTGATGCGACGCCCGCCGGCGTCGTACCAATACCGCACGGTGAAGTCGCTCTGCAGCACTCCAGTGGACGCCCGCAAGAGCTGGCGCTCGGTGCGGATCGTGCCTTCGCGGTTGTAGGTGCGCGTCACCGTGTCCTTCCCCTGCGTGACGGACAAGACCCGGCCGACCGCGTCGTATGTTCGGAGGATGCTGTCGCCCGGGACCGTGTAATTGTGGGCCGGATCTCCGAAGTCGTTCACCATCGCTGGGAACACGGTCGCCACCGAGCGCCCCGCGGCATCGTAACGGTGCTTGATGACATGCCCGGTGCGCGTGCGCGCGGAATCGAGCAGCCCGCTCGGCCCGAAATACTGCTGCGCGACACTCCCGAAGTCGTCCGTCATGCTCGACGGCTCGTCGGCGGCGTCGTAGCGCCAGGACCGCTTCACACGGCGAGGAGCAACGACGCTGTCCAGCGCGCCGCTCCGGCTGTAGAAGTATGAGGTCTTGAGGGAGTCTGGATCGAGCACCGTTCCGGTCAATGGGTGGTTCAGATTGTCGTAGGCGTAGACCATCACGTGATTCATTGGGTCGTACGCGCGGACGACGCGCCGGAATCCGTCGTACTCGTACCGCGTCTGGGCGGCCTTCGGCGACGTGATGATCGAATCGTTGCCGAAGGCATCGTACGAGAAGTTTGTGACGAGGTCTTGATTGCTCTTAGTCCACGCGGTGGTGTCGACCACACCGACGGATACGTCGGTGACGGAAGCGAGCAGACCGCGTTTCACCGACGGAGTCAGGAAGTATCCGAAGACGGTCTTGTGACCTCCCTGCGCGGTAATCGTGTCCGGCAGGCCAAGGGAGTCGTGATACGCGATGGTGGTCGTATCGACGGGAGTCCGGACCTGCGTGGGAGAGTCAGGGGTCGTGTTGTCGGCGTAGACGTAGGAAGTCGTCACTCGCTGCGTGGTGCCGGTGCCGTCGTACGTGCTGTCCGCCGTTGAATCGACGTTGGCCCGGGTGTTGTACCAAGCGCCAAGCACTCGGCCGTCAGGGAACTGCGCGCGGGTGACCAGGGCGGGATTGTTAGCGTCCCCGCGCGTCACCGTGGTGACGTTCCCCAGCGGATCGCGCGCCGTGACCGGTGCGCCCCACCGATCCACCCAGAACTCCACCGTATCCGCGACGTCGGTGCGGGCGCCGTCGATCTTAGTGTACGCCAGCGCGGTGTCCACGGCGTTGACGCTGGCGGCGCCGTTCGATGGCGCGAGCCCCTTTTCGTCCCACGGCATGAACACGGTGACGCCGTAGACCGCCGTGGCGGAGTCGAGCCGGATACTGTCCTTCGTGACCCGCAGTCCATTGGCGTACGCGTAGCCCGTCGTGAACCCGCGCCGATTGGTCCGGCCCACCATCCGCCCGGCCGCATCGTAGGTGAAATCGGTGTGCCAGATCGTCGTATCGGGGTCGATCAACTGGGTCAGACGGTTGTTCACCACGGCCGCGTCCAATACGCGCCCGGCAGGATCGGTAATCTTGTCGAGCTTGCCGTTGCCGTCGTAGCTGAGCGTATAGGTTGTCCCACTCCCCCCCGGCGGGACCTGGATGGTCTTCAGCGTATCGGCGCTCCAGCTGAACGTCGTCGTCTGGCCGACGCGGTTGATCGTCTGGATGTGCCGCCCGGCGGCGTTGAACTTCACCTGGATGCCATGTCGCAGTGTGCGGGTGTAGGTCGCCGTGCTCGAGTCATACCGGAGCGTGTCCCGAAACGCTCCCGCGGCCGCCCGCCACACGTTCGTCGCCACGTTGCGGTACACCTTAGCCGACCCGTCTCCACCCACCCACAGGATCTTGTTGCTTGCCTGATTGGGGTGCAGCTCCTCGACTCCCACGACGCTCCAGCCCGCGCCGAACCGGGTCACGCTGCGGTTGACGACGATGAGCGTGTCCGACACGCTCGTCTCGTACGTGCTCGGATACTGGTTTCGCACGCTCAGGGTGAACGGGTAGAGCCCGGTCGTGTCGTTGGTGGCGTCGTGCGCGAGCACGACCTGTCGCGACAGCGGACCGCGCGTCCACGGGTTGTAGGTCGCCGAATCGCGCACGACACCGTTCAAGAACAAGCGGACGAACACCGAGACGGGAGCCGACACCGCCGACTCATTCACCGTGGCCGCCACCACAGCCCGCGGCACAGCCTGCGCCGAGGTGTAAAGCAGCGTCAAGGAGCGTTCGCGGCCCAGGGTGGCATAGCCGGGCATCCCGTGCGTGACGAGCAGGTCGCCGCACTCCCAGCCGGCAGCCTCTCCGGCCCCCGACGTGAGGCAGAGAGAGCGGTCCCGATTGTCGCCGTTGTGGTTGCGCAGCGAGATCGTCGGCGGGCCGGGGTTCACGACTGGCACCCAATAGTAGCCCGTGTCCAAAACGCCACCGGTCGCGGCCTTGAGGACCAAACGCCCCGTCCCCACGGCACCCACGTTGTAGTTCGCTTGGATGTCGATCGATACGCCCGGACCCAAGGTGACGCTCGACAGATCGGTCCCAGTGCAGGTGACGTTGACTCGCCCGAAGCAGGAAATCGTGAATGTGTAGGTCTGGGTGCCGATGTTCTTCACGAAGAAGATCTGGGCGTAGCCGCCTGTGCCCGCGAGAACGTTGTCGGTCGTTGTATCGTCGGGCGTGACCGAGACGACGCCGAAGTCAACCAGCGGTCCCCCATGTTGAGCGGCAGTCATCGAGCTGAGGGACCCGACGGCGATCAGCAGACTGCGCGCGATCCGCGAGACCGACCGAGGAACGGACATGGTTGAACCCCTGACTAGGCGGAGGAAGGCGGTCCGGACGCCCGGAGCGCCCTCACCTTAGGCACTCCCCATGCCATCGCGTTCTGAGCGCGACTGACTCTCTTGACAGCGGCCTTTGTGTAGAGTTCGCGGGGGTTGAACTGGACATACTGTGCACTTGGTCCATTTCTGAGCACGAAATCCATTACACATCGTGTCCAGTTCGCGGCCCCGAACTTGACATACTGGACACGCGGGCCGCGCTGAGCACCCTACCGCCCGCTTGGAATCGCATCCCTTTCACTTGGCACGCTCCCTGCCACCACGGGCCCACGTCCCTTGGCAATGAGGCGCGCCCGTGTCCACCACCGCCCTAGTCTCGCAACTCCCGTTAGCCGAGTCTTTCGAGGCCGGCTACCTCGAGTTCAACGGCATTCTCCCTCTCGAGAGGACCGACACGCACCTCCGCGTCGCCGCATGCGGCGAGCCCGCACTGGAGGTCCTCGACGACCTCGAGCGGGAGTTCGGACTGCCACTCGAGCTGGTGCCGGTGGGCCGAGATGAGTTGGTGGACGGTATCCGGCGAGCCTTCGCGGCCGCCGAGTCGATCGTCGAATTGGTGAGGGACTTGGACGCCGAGGGCCGCGCCGCGCCCGACGCGAACGATGACCCGCTCGCCGACGCCCGCGACCTCGCCAACCAGCCCCCGGTCATCCGCTACGTGAACCTCCTCATTAAGGAAGCCCACGAGGCGCGCGCCTCCGACATCCATCTCGAATCGACGCGCCATGGCCTGCGCGCCCGGCTCCGCGTGGACGGCGTGCTGGCCGATGCCCCCACGCCGCCGCCGCAGCTCCAGGCCGCGATCGTGAGCCGGGTGAAACTTCTGGCCGACTTGGACATCGCCGAGCGTCGCGCGGCGCAGGACGGGCGCTTTCGCATCCGCCTCGAGTCCCGCGAGCTGGACCTGCGGGTCGCCACCGTCCCGACGCTCTACGGGGAGTCCGTTGTGCTGCGGCTCCTGGACCGCGGCGGGCAGCCCGTCGGTCTCGATGACCTCGGCATGCCCCCACAAACGCTCGAGCGGTTCCAGCGCCTCGCCGCGCGGCCCACCGGCATCATCCTCGCCGCTGGGCCCACCGGCAGCGGCAAGACGACCACGCTGTACGGAGCCCTCGCCCTTCGTGACGCGACAGCGGAGAAGCTGATCACGGTCGAAGACCCGGTCGAATACCACCTCGAGGGCGTGACGCAAGTGCCGGTGAACCGGAAGACCGGCGTGACCTTCGCCGGCGCGCTGCGCAGCATCCTGCGCCAGGACCCCGATGTCCTGATGATCGGTGAGATGCGCGACCCCGAGACTGCCGCGATCGCGATTCAGGCCGCGATGACTGGGCACCTTGTGTTCTCGACGCTCCACACCAACGACGCGACGAGCGCCGTCACCCGCCTGCTGGACCTGCAGGTCGCCCCCTACCAGATCGCGGCGACGCTCGAAGGCGTGCTCGCCCAGCGCCTCGTGCGCCGCATCTGTCCCGACTGCCGCGCGGACTACCGGCCGGAGCCCCAGGTCGTCGCACTGGTCTCGGGTAGGCCTGCCGGGGCACGCGCGCTTGTGCGCGGGCGCGGCTGCGACGCGTGCCGGCACACCGGCTACCGCGGACGTACTGGGCTCTTCGAGCTGGTGGTGGTCACGGAGGAGCTGAACCGCGCCATCGCTAAACCCGAGCCGCTCGCCAGGCTGCGCGAGATCGCGGAGCAGGAAGGGATGCAAACGCTCAAGCAGGACGGCTGGGTCAAGGTGCAAGCGGGGATTACGACGGTCGAGGAGGTGCTGCGTGTCACGGAACACTAAGGGCTTCACGCTCATCGAGCTGCTCGTCGTCATCGCGGTGATCGCCGTGCTGGCGGGGCTCGTCGGGCCGATGGTGTTCCGCAACGTCGGCGACGCGAAGGTGACGGCGGCCAAGGCGCAGCTCGAGCTGTTCGGCCTCGCGCTAGATCAATACCGCCTCGACAACGACTACTACCCCAGCTCGGCGCAGGGCCTGGAATCGCTCCGCACCGCGCCGTCGGGCGAGCCGGCGGCGCGCAACTGGCGCGGGCCCTACCTCAAGAAACCGGTGCCGCTCGACCCCTGGGGGCGGGCGTACACATACTCAGCAACCCCGTCCGGCTACGCGCTCTTCTCACTGGGGCGCGACGGCAAAGAGGGTGGGGAGGGCGAGGATCGCGACATAGGACGCGACCAGTGACGGCGTTCCGCTACGAAGCCGCGCGCTCTGACGGTGGCCTCGTGCGGGGGCTGCTCGACGCGACTTCCGAGCCCGCCGCGGCGGCGCTGCTGTCGGCGCGCGGGCTGTACCCGTTGCTCGTGGAATCACCTCCGGTGCGCGCCGGACGTCCGTCCCGTCGCGCTCAGGCGACTGTCTTCCAGAGCCTCGCCGCTTTCGTCGACGCCGGCGTCCCACTCGAACGGGCCATTCAGGCTACTGAACGCGTCGCATCCCGACCGCTGCGGGACGCACTCGGCCGGGTGGCGCAGCGCGTGCGCGAAGGCTCGTCGCTGGGAATGGCGCTCGAGGGCGAAGGGTCGTTTTCGGCAGTGAGTGTTGGGCTCGTGCGTGCAGGGGAGCGGGGCGTGGGGCTCGGCGCCGCGCTCAGTCAAGCCGGCGCGCAGCTCGAACGCGAGGCGGAGACCGAAGCCCGGGTCCGCAGTGCCCTCACGTATCCCACGCTGCTCGCCGTGGTAGGGACCGGCGCCATCACGCTGATCGTCCTTTTCGTAATCCCGCGCTTCGCAGCGCTGCTCGCCGACGCGGGGCAGACTCTTCCCACAGCGACGCGTCTTCTCCTAGCCCTCTCGGCAGGCGTGCGCAGCTACGGGCTCGTGCTCGGTGCGGCCGGGGTGGCGCTGGCAGTCGCCCTGGCCCGTGCCATCAGCGAGCGCCGGCCCGCTTGGCACGCCTGGTTGCTGCGGGTGCCAGTCGTCGGGCCGCTGCGGCTCGCGCTCGCGAGTGCGCGCGCCGCGCGCACGCTGGGTGCCTTATTGGGCTCCGGCACGCCGGCGCTCGTGGCGCTCGAGATCGCGCGCGAGGCGGCGGGGGACGCGGCGGTGGCAACCCGGATCGCCGCGGCACGGAGCCGAGTGGCGGAGGGGCAGGGGCTCACGGCGGCGCTCGAGGCGACGGGCGCGCTGACCTCGAGTGCGCTCCAGCTCGCATCGATCGGCGAGGGATCCGGTCGCCTTCCCGCTCTCCTTGCCAAGGCCGCGGAGCTGGACGACCACGAGGCGGAGCGGCGCCTCAAGACGCTCGTGTCGCTGCTCGAGCCCGGCATGATTCTCCTGTTTGGCGCTCTCGTCGCGTTCGTTGCCGCGGCCTTGCTGCAGGCGGTCTATGCGCTGCGCCCGTAGCCGAGGGGTGACGCTCGTCGAGCTACTGGTCGTGCTCGCGCTGCTTGGCCTCGTGTTGGGCGTGAGTGGGTTGGCCCTCGCGAGTCTGCGAGAACCTCTCAAAGCGGAGGAGCTTCGGGACCTGCAGCGAGCCCGAGCGGACGCGGTGCAGTCCGGCGAACCGCGCACCGCGCACGGCGTACTGTTTCTCCCCGACGGTCGCGCGATCGGTTCGAACGTCGATCTCCTCACCGGAGCGCCCAATGCGCCGTGAACGCGGCGTCGCACTGCTCGAGGTCATCGCGGCCGTGGCCATCCTCGGCGTGGCTGGGCTGGCGCTCGTGGAGCTGGTCGCGAGCGGCACCAGGGCCCTCGGCGTGGCGCGCGAACGCGAGCGGGAGCTGGCGGACGAGGAGCGGCTGCTCACGGCGTGGAGCCTGCTTAGGCGTGAGGAGCTGGACCAGCGCACCGGCGACCGCGTCGTCGGCCCGTACGTGGTTCGCGTGCAGCGGCCGGAGCGTGGCCTGTATCGGCTCGCCGTCGAGCGGAGCGCGGCGCCGGGCGTGGAAGAGTTGGTGACGGTGGTCTACCGTGCGGGGGCGCGGTGAGTCGCGCTCGGGGCTTCACCCTGATCGAAGTCATGATCGCGCTCGGCCTCTCCGCGCTCGTGGTCCTGCTTGCGCACCGCATCTTCACCGGCGTCGTGGACGGCACCCAGGGTCTCCAAGCGGCGCGAACGGCACTCGACCGCCACGCCAACGCGCGCCGGTCGCTCAGTGAGATGTTCGGCTCGCTCGACATCGGCACCGAGGGTGCGGGTGGCTTTGCGGGGCGACCCGATCGCGTCGAGTTCACGACCTGGCAGCGGGTACCTCAAGGATGGCTGGAGCGCCGTCGCGTCGTGCTCGGCGTGGAGCGTGGCGTGCTCGTCGCGCGCAGCGAGATGTCGATCGCGCTCGAGGACAGCGTGAGCGGTGTGGAGTTCGACTACCTGCTCGAGCCCGGTGTGAACGCCGCCTGGGTCCGGGAGTGGATCTCGCCGGTCTCGGCGCCGGTGGCAATTCGCATGCGCGTCACATCGGCACGGAGCATGGAGCACGGAGCAGTAGACACGCTGCTGTTCGTGATCGGGCCCAGAGGATGATCCGGACGCCGACGCCCTTCAGGGCGCGTGTCTTGGCCGAGCCGGCCCTTCAGCAACTGTCTCATGTGTCAAGCCGTGAGCGCGCGCCAAGGGGTTTGCGACCGCATAATCGCATTGGCGATGGTGAGGAGCTTTCGCATGCAGGCCGTC